>Ga0210391_10000091_pt1 | contig 107481 bp, 88 predicted proteins | sample IncBWC12OmetaG_FD_160573 | JGI IMG/M metagenome (GOLD analysis project Ga0210391, IMG submission 160573) | Forest soil microbial communities from Barre Woods Harvard Forest LTER site, Petersham, Massachusetts, United States - Inc-BW-C-12-O ...
TCGTTGGCCTGGTGTTTGGCGTTGTTGCCGATAAGATCGGGCGCAAGCGGGCGCTGATGGCGAGCATTTTAACCTATTCGATTTGCTCGTTTGCCTCAGGTCTTGCGACGAGCATTGCGATGCTGGCGGCGGCGCGCTTCGTGCTGGGACTTGGCATGGGCGGCGAATGGAATACGGGCGCGACACTCGTGGCTGAGACCTGGCCGACCGAGTTACGCGCCAAGGCGATTGCGATTGTGCAGAGTTCCTGGGCGTTTGGATTTGCGGCGGCGGCATTAGTGGCAGGCCCGGTAGCTCATTATTTCGGATGGCGGGCGGTTTTCTTTGTAGGTATTCTTCCGGCGCTGCTGACGCTGTGGATTCGGCGGGGAGTGCAGGAGTCGGAGATGTGGAAACAGCAGGAAGGCCGGCGATCGAGCCCCTCTGAAAATCGAGAAAAATCGGCTGCCGGTGCCTCTCCGGGCCGATCCGCCAAGTTCTCGGAGTTATTCAGCCGGAATTATCGCAAGCACACCGTCGCGCTGCTGTTCTTCAATTTGTTTTGTTTGTTCGCCTGGTGGGGACTTTTTACTTGGATGCCCCCGTATTTGTCGTTGCCTGTGTCGCAGGGCGGGCGGGGTTTCAACGTGGTCGGAACGACATCTTTGCTGGTGATCCTGAATCTGGTTGGAATGTTTCCCGGGTATCTCACATTTGGATGGGCTGCCGATCGACTGGGCCGGCGGAGGGCATTTTTCCTTTACAGTTTGGCGGCGGCGCTGCTGATTCCCTTTTACGCGATTGCGCGAACACCTGCGGTGCTCATGGTAATGGGAACGCTGGTCGCTTTTTTTGGAACTGGAGTTTTCTCGGGTTCGGGAATTATGGGCAGCGAAATCTTTCCGACCAGCTTGCGGGCACGGGCTTTGGGGTTTACCTACAACGGCGCGCGCGCCATGAGTTCGGTTGCGCCGCTGGTGATTGGGGGGGTGGGGCAATCCAAAGGATTGGGCTGGGCGTTTTGCTTGTGCGCGGCAGCATATTTGCTCGCTGCGCTGATGACTACGCAACTGCCCGAGACGCGAGGCCGGAATCTCGAATAGTTCTTGCAACGGCCGTCATAGAGCGCACTGTACGAAGTCATTCAATCGGATCGACTGCGAGCGGCTTTTGTGCGCTTCCCCGACTGGGCCGCTGCACGATTACGATTGCCGCCAGCACAAATACGATCCCTAACGTTTGAATTGGGCGCAGCACTTCGCCCAACAGCAGCGCCGCCAGAACGATCGAGAATACCGGCTCAAGACAGCTGGCAATAATGGCGCGAGTGGGTTCGAGATACTGCAGGCCAAGAAAGTAGAACGAGAATGCTCCAAGGACGGAGATCATCGAGAAGACGAAGAGAAAAAGCCACTGCATGGGTGCGTAGTGAGCGGCAAGAATCTTCCACGGAGGATTGACGGCCAACCAGAATGCCGAGGCTGCGGCGAGAGTCCAAACGAGCACGCGCCAGCGATCATAACGGGCGAGGATGCTGTGGCCAGCCACGTTGTAGAAAGCGAATGAGAACGATGCGAACAGCGCGGCGATGAGGCCGTAGGAATCGACTCGAAAGGCTGATGCGGAGCGCATTTTGACGATGTCGATCACCAAAGCAGTGCCGATGATTGCCATGGCGACTGCGGCGACTTTTTGCAGCGTGAGTTTTTGTTGGCCTCGCGCCACCACGTAAAGCAGAACCCAGACCGGGGCGGTGTATTGCACGATGATGGCGATGGCGACATTCGTCCGCTGAATGGCTACGTAATAAAAATAATTCGATACGGCGACGCCGAGCGTACCCAGAAAAAAGCAATAGGCTAGATCACGGGCTGGGAGCTTGATGCGCTGCCAGCCCTTGCCGATCGCGAGAGCGGGAAGCAGGATCAGCAGCGAGAATGTGGTGCGGGTTTGGGAGAGAATGAGCGGATCGATTGGACGCCACGCGGAAGAGCCCAGCGGCAGCCTTCCGGTGAAGACAGCGCGGCCGAGGGCGGCTGAAATTCCCCAGAGAAACGCCGCGGTTGCGATGAAGATGTAGCCGCGCAGCGGGTGTGGAGTTGATGTTTCTGTTCTGGGTATGGCGGCCTCGGGTCTGGTTAGGCGTCTACGTATTCGATCTCGGTAGTAATTTTCGCAGTTTTCTGGAGCATGGCCGAAACGGAGCAATATTTTTCTTTGGAGAGGCGAACGGCGTCTTCGGCAGCCTTGCGCGAAACCTTCCCGCCGATGCGGTAGGTCAGCTTGATTTGCGTATAAACGGATGGCGGCTCTTTGGCTCGTTCGGCTTCGGCGCGGACTTCGAGGCTGGTGAATGCTTCGCGCTTTTTCTGCAAAATCGAAACTACGTCGTAGCCGGTGCATCCGCAAAGGCCGATCAAGACCAGTTCCATCGGACTATTGCCGCCGGTTTTGTCGCCGTCGACGACGATGGAATGTCCGCTGTCGGAGATGCCGTCGAAGCGATGCTTTTCTATCCAGGTGGTTTTGGCGTTTGTCATGATGTACTCGGAAGACTGCGTTTACTCGAAAGCTACGTTTACTCGAAATACTACCGACGATTATCAGTGCTGGGCTCGGGATGAATCAATACGCGAAACAGTTCGGGAGCTGCCTGTTTGAAGCGGATTTCGAGTTCGGTCTGAATATCGTGCACCTTGGCTAACGAAAGATCGTCGGAGAAAGTGCAGTGGCAGGAGACGTAAATACGCCCGCGAACTTTCTTGATCTGCACATCGTGCACATCGAGAATCTCCGGGAACTCTTTCGCGACTTTTTTTAGTTTGCTCTCCAGACCGGCATCGCGGACGACTTCGTCGCCTTCTTCGATGGTGGCGGGCTCGCTTTCGATGTGGGTGAGGATGTCGGCGATCTCGGGGACTTCGCTGCGCATGTCCGCCTCGAGTTCGGTGACCTGATCGTGGGCGCTTTTGAGGCTCATGCGTTCGTCGAGTTCGACGTGCTGCTCGACGTGGAGGCGGCCGGCGAGATCCTGCACGCTGACGTCGTGAACGTTGAGATTGTGGCGGGTTGCGACAGCGCGGATGCGGTCGAAGATATTTTCCGAACGCTGGGCGCGGGGCAGGGGTTGAACGGTGACGTCGGCATCGGGAAGAACGCTGCGAACGGCATCGGTTACGGCTGCCACGAGTTGCTCGGAGCGCTGGAAGGTTACGGTGCGCGCGAGGCCGACGGCAAGGTCGGCGAAGTAACGATTTCCGGCGCGGCGGATGCGGACGCGTCCGATTTCTAAAACGCCATCGACGTGGGAAACGGCGGCGACAATCTGGGCGCGAACACCGACCGGGGCGGCGTCGAGCAAGGCGTCGATCGTGCGGCGGGCTAGGCGCCAGCTTACCGAGACGATCACTCCGGCGACGAACAGCGCGGCGACGGGGTCGGCTTTGCCGAGCCACTCCAGCCGATAAGTGCGGCTCAGCAGTACCAGAACCAGGCCAACCACAACCACGCCGGCAGACCAGACGTCGGTGGAGAAATGCAGGGCGTCGGCTTCCAGAGCCTGGCTTTCGTATTTGCTGGCAATGCGGCCCAGGGCGCGGGAGCGCCACACGTCGACAGCCATGGAAGCCAGCATGACGGCGAAGGCCCAGAGCGACGGCTCAACTTCAACGCGGCGGAAGAATAGGCGCAGCACCGCTTCATAGACCACCCAGGCGCAAGTCAGCAGCAGCAGGCCGGTTTCAACGAATGCGGAAAAGTTCTCGACCTTTCCGTGGCCGTATTGATGGTCGGCATCGGCTGGCTTATCGGAAACTCCGACGGAGAAATATGTGAGTGACGCGGCGATCAGATCGAGAGCGGAATGGGCCGCTTCTGAGAGAATGCCCAGACTGCCAGTGGTTACGCCGACGGCGATTTTTGCGCCGGTGATGAGCAGCGCGGCGACTACCGAATTCCCGGCGACCGCGCGTTTTTCCGCGCGCATGGCACTTGGCGAGTAGAGGGCCGGGGTTCCGGACATGATGGGATTATCGCCGCTAATGCGGAATTGCGCCAAGTGAAAGTCGGGGGGGTAGCGGCGCGGTTTGGCTCTGGCGTTAGGGCGGCTAAGGGGGTGTCCTTCGCTACGCCTGAAAGACGGCTACGCTCAGAATGACTGACCGCGTCAGCCGAACTACATTGTTGCCGCCCGGCGCAGGGGTTTAGCGTTAAATGGTGGCTATGCTAGGATGCTAGGTTCGGTTCCATACTTCCTGATCTACCAATCCTGGAGGAATTTTGTATGCGCAAGAGTTGGTTGCTGTGTGTGCTTTTGGGAACGCTGGCCTGGGGACAGGCGCAGCCGGAGACGCCACCAGCGCAGTCTAATCCGGCAACACCGCCGGGCGCGGCCGCAAAGGCTCCGGCTCCCGCCGCCGAAGTGCCCGAGAACGCGGTTGTGCTCACTATTAAAGGCGTATGCGCACCGGCGGCAAAGACGCCGGCCGCCGGCGCGAAAACTGCTGCGGGCAAGACCGCTGCCGCCAAGAAGCCCGCCGACTGCAAGACAGAAATTACCCGGGCGCAATTTGAGAAGATTGCCAACGGGCTTTCGCCGAACGTCACTCCGCAACTGAAGCGGCAATTGGAGACGGCGTTGCCGCGGTTTATGGCGATGTCGGAAATTGCCAAAGAAAAAGGTCTCGACAAGACGCCGCGCTTCCAGGAGATGATGAAGATCGTGAAGATGCAGGTCCTTACCCAGGAGCTGCAGCGGTCGGCGCAGGAACAATCCGACAAGGTGACGCCGGATGAGGTTGACAAGTATTACAAAGACAATGCGCAAGCCTTCCAGCAGTATTCCTTGGACCGGCTATTCGTCCCCCGCTTCAAGCAGGCTGAACCGGATTCGAAGCCGGAAGGTCAATTGAGCGACGACGAGCGCAAAAAGAAAGAAGCTGATGATAAAGCCAAGCAGGAGCAGAGCGAGCAGGATTTGACGAAGCTTGCCGATGCACTACGGGCGCGGGCGGCTTCCGGCGAGGATTTCACGAAGCTGCAGAAAGAAGCGTTTGAGGCGGCGGGAGAAAAGGTCGATAACCCGACTGTGAATCTGCCGAAGGTGCGGCGAACGGGACTGCCTCCGGCGCATGCCGTGGTGTTCGATCTGAAGGTCGGCGAAGTGTCGCAGGTCATCAGCGACAACGGCGGGCATTACGTTTACAAAGTGGTGAGCGAGGAAGTTCTGCCGCTCGACCAGGTGAAGGACGAGATCCACAACAAGCTGAAAAGCGAGAGCATGAAGGCGGTGATGGACAAGTACAACGGCTCGTTCGAAGCGATTCCCAACGAAGCGTACTTTGGGCCGCCGCAGGCTCCCGGTATGCACGGGGCGCCGGGGCCGCATATGCCGCATCCGGGAAGGGCTCCGATGCCGGGTAGTGCGCCTCCGCCGCAGGCGAACCCGCAGTCTCAGCCGCCGGCGTCGCAACCACCGTCGAACTAGAGAGTGATGTCGAGCGAAAAACCTGTTGTCGTGGTCACCGGCATTGCGGGAAACCTGGGATCGAGGTTGCTCCCGATGCTGGCGGATTTTTCGGTGATTGGGGTGGATTTGAATTCACCCCACACCGATTCGCCGCTGCAATTCGAAAAACTTGACCTTGGGGAAGAATCTTCCACGAGGGCATTTTACGAACTGCTGCGCGACACGCGGCCGGTCTCGGTGGTTCACCTGGCGTTTGTGATCGATCCGGTGCGCAGCGGCGTGCTTGACCTCGAGCGCATGTGGCAGATTAATGTGGCGGGCACGGCCCGGGTGATGGAGGCCGTCACCGAGGCGAATCGCACGTCTGACTCGCCGATCCAGCGATTCGTTTTTCCCAGCAGCGTTTCCGCCTACGGGCCTAGTCTTCCTGCGCCGGCGACTGAAGATTCCGTGCTCGCCGCGCATACCCTGCCTTATGCGGTTCAGAAGAAACAATCCGATGAGGTGGTGCAGCAGCGCGCTCCGGCCTTGCGGGGGTGCAGTGTTTATATTTTGCGTCCGCATATTTTTGCCGGAGCCAGCGTGGAGAACTATCTGCTGGGGGCATTTCGCGGCACGCCGAATGGGACGAGTCCGCGGGCGGAACGAATGCGAAATGCGGGCAAGCGCCTGCCGTGTATGCTGCCGCGTGGTCAGCAGTATGTGAATAACAAAATTCAATTCGTGCACGTCGACGATGTGGCACGGCTGATTGCGCACATTCTGCAGCGCGACCCAGAGGCGCAGCGGCTGACGATCCTAAACGTTGCGGGGCGCGGAGAGCCGCTTACTTTCGGCCGGTGCGTCGAGATGGCAAAAGCAAAGTTAATTCGAGTTCCCGGGAAATGGTCGATGAAGCAGGTCTTAAAATTTCTGTGGAAGCGGAAAATTTCGGCGATACCGCCGGATGCGCTGCCTTATATGACTGGCGAGTACGTCATGAATACCGACCGGTTGCATAACTTTTTGGGAAGTGAGTACGAGGGTGTGGTTCGTTTTACAATTGCCGACGCGTTTGCCGATAGTTTTCGAGTTTCCGGCGATGCCGATCTCGTTCAGACCGGAAAATCTTTAAGCCACGAAGGACACTAAACGCTTCCAAGGCAATTCGTCTTCTATTCTCGCCTATATCCGCAATCTACTTTTTTCCGCGGTACAAGCCTGCGATGCCGAAGGTGTAAGGAGTCCAGCTCACTTCGCGGAAGCCTGCGCGCCGCATGCGATCCAGCATTTCATCGGGTTCGGGAAAGTGTTCGACTGAGTTTGGAAGATAGGCGTAGGGTCCGCGAACGCCGGAAATCATGGTTCCGATTCTGGGCAGAATCTGCTTGAAATAAAGGCGATAGAGAGAGCCGAAGGGGCCTTTTGGCTCGGCGAAATCCAGGATGCCGCACTCGCCTCCCGGACGCAGTATGCGCGTGATCTCGCGTAATCCTGCATCGTAGTCGGCAAGATTGCGAAAGCCGAAGGCCGAGGTCACCAGGTTGAAATGCTCACTTGGAAACGGGAGATGGAGGGCATCGGCTTCGATCCACTGCGCAGAGGACTGCTGGCTTCGTAAAGCTCTGTCGAGCGATTTATTGCGCGCCCGCTGCAGCATGGCATGCGAAAAATCGGCTCCGAGAATCTGGTGATGGCGTTTCCCCGCTTGTTTTTCCAAAGCAAATGTCATGTCGCCTGTGCCGCAGCAGAGATCGAGAACGCTTGCGTCCGGTTCGGCGAAAATGTGCGCGAAGGCGCGTCCCGTTCGGCGCCACCACAGGCGATCAATGTTGAGCGACAAAACGTGATTAAGCAGATCGTAACGGGGCGCGATGGAGGTAAACATTTCACGGACTGCGAGGGCCGCGGATGTTTTGTCGTTCGCTCCTTCGGGAGCGGCGCCGATTACGGGTTTGAGGGAATGGGACATGTGGTTCCTGAATATTCGCGGACTATTTTAGATAGGCAGGCTTGCTTTCAGTCCATCGGGAGTCGAATCTGCATTCAGCGCTTTTTGCCCCAGCCGCCGCGCGATAACCTTCGAAGCTCTTCGACGGCAGCGATTACTACGTCGTCGGGAACGTCAGCGGCGATTTCAACTTTGCCGATTTCGCGGGGCAGGACAAAATGAACGACGCCACTTTGCGTTTTCTTGTCGACCTGTAGCCGGGCAAGAATTCTGCGGGCGTTTACTTTGAGTTCCGGCAGGCGGCCGAGGCTGAGCACAGCGTCGGCGATGCGGCCGGCAGTGACGCTATCGGTGCGGCCAACACTCAAAGCGATGTTGGTGGCGGCAATCAGGCCCCAGGCTACGGCCTCGCCGTGCAACAGGGTGCGGTAGCCGGTTTCGGCTTCGAGTGCGTGCCCTATGGTGTGGCCCAGATTGAGAACACGGCGCAAACCACCCTCCTGCTCATCTGCCGAAACAACTTCGGCTTTCAGTTTCACCGACTGGGCGATGACGCCTTCGAGTTCGACGGGATCGCGCTTGAGGATCTGCGCGCGCTTCTGCTCGAAACGCAGGAAAAGATCGAGATCGCCGATGATGCCGCACTTCAGGGCTTCATAGAGTCCGGCGCGAAACTGGCGGTCGGGCAAGGTGCGCAGGAGTTCCGGATCGATCAGGACGACTCGCGGGTGGTGAAAAGTTCCGAGCAGGTTTTTTCCAGTGACTAGATTGACGGCCGTCTTGCCGCCGACCGAGGCATCGACCTGCGCGAGGACGGTCGTGGGAATCTGCACAAGATCGACTCCACGCATGTAGAGCGAAGCCAGCAATCCGGTCACATCGCCCACCACGCCTCCGCCCAGGGCGATTAGAACCGTTTTGCGGTCGGCTCCCAGCCGCGACAACTTCTCGGCCAGCGCCTCGATGGTACGGAGCTTCTTGGCAGGCTCGCCGTCGGGCATCTGCAACACGTGTGGCTTGAATCCCGAAGAGGCGAGCGCGCGAACCAGTTTTGAGCCCCACCGCCTGCGCACCGGAGGGACAGTGACGACAAAGACTTTGCTGGCCTGCGGCAGCAATTCTGCCAACAGGCTTCCAGAGCGCCCCAGCAAGCCGTTTTCGATGCGGGCCTGGTAAGGCCGGGGCGGCACGTGAATGGTGGCTTGTGCCATGGAATTTCCATAATAGCGTAAGAGCAAAGGCCCTTTGATCAGATCGGCGTTGGAAGTGGTAATATTTGGCCCGCTATGAAGGGTCTTCCAGCCGAGACCGATTTCATTGTCGTGGGCGCCGGAGTTGCCGGATTGCGCGCGGCCATCGAGCTTGCCTCGGCCGGCCGCGTGCTGGTGCTGGCGAAGAATGAAGCGCTGCCCGCTGCGGCGGCGGGCAAAAATGCCGATGGTTCCCTCGGCGATGAAGAAGAAGTAATTCTCCACTTGCAGGATACTTCGATTGCGGGCGACGGCCTCTGCCGCATGGAGGCGGCAAAGATTCTGGTGGAGGAAGGAGCGGAACGAATTGAGGAACTGATCGGCTGGAACAAACATCTTGACCGGGCCGGAAGCAAACTGACCTTTGAAAGCGAGCCATCTTATAGCCACAGCCACGTGCTGCGCGCGGCCGGAAACTCGGCGGGAGACGAAGTTTTGCGGGCGCTCCAGGCAAAGGCACGGTCGCTCAAGAGCATTTCTATTCTGGATTTCGAGTTTTGCGCCGGACTTTTGACGGATGGCGAGTGCGTGGCAGGCGTATCCGTCATCAACGATAAGGGTTTGCCGGAGGAAATCTTTGGCTCGGCAGTCTTGTTGGCGACCGGCGGCCTGGGAAAACTGTATCGAAATACCGCGAATGCCGAAACTGCGACCGGGGATGGAGTGGCAATGGCTTTTCGCGCCGGGGCAGAGATCGGCGATATCGAGTTCGTTCAGTTCCATCCCACGGCGTTGTATATGAAAAAAGTTCCTCCGTTTCCGCTGTCGCTGGCTTTGCTTAGCGAGGGCGGCTATCTGCGGAACATCGAGATGGACCGGTTTATGGCGAAGTACCATCCACTGGGGGAAAAGGCGCCATCCGATCTGGTGGCGAGGGCGATTGTGCACGAGATGGAAGTCAGCCGGGCGCGCGATCCGTTTGTCTATCTTGATCTCACGCATCTGAACGCGGCGAGGCTGCAAAAGAGATTTCCACGAATTTACACGGCCTGCATGAATCACAACCTCGACATCACGGAAGATTTGATCCCGGTCAGGCCAGCGGCTCACTGCTCGATCGGCGGAGTGCGGACCGATCTGATTGGCAAAACGAATGTTGCCGGACTTTACTCCGCTGGCGAAACGGCATCTACCGGTGTTCATGGTGCGAACCGCTTTGCCAGCAACCTCTTGCTCGAGGCGCTTGTATTCGGAGCGAGAGCGGGAAAAGCAATGCGGGAAGAGTTGAAGATCGCTCCGAGATCCCAAAGCGGAGAGAAAAAAGCCGCTTCACAAAATGGTCCGGTGGATGCGGGAATCGAAGACGTAATTGGACAGATTCAAGATGTGATGTGGAAGCAGGTTGGCGTTGTGCGAACACGACTTGGAATGCAGGAGGCAATAAAGGCTCTGGAAGGGCTGTCGGCAAGAGTTGCACATCCGCGCACGCGGCGATCGTTCGAGGCTGCGAACCTGCATTGCGCTGCTCTGCTTGTAGCGCGATCAGCGCTTGCGCGGCAGGAGAGCCGAGGTACTCATTATCGGGTTGACTATCCCACGCATGATGACAAAAAGTTTCTTAAGCACTCGCTGATCAAGGGCGACGCAGGGCGTTTTGTGTAGCTGACTTCTTCCGGTCTAGCTCCTCGATGCAGGGGTTGCATTCGCGGGAATAGCCAGGGATGCGATCACCGAAATCAGCAGAACGCCGGCTATCGTTGCAAGCGTCACCAGCGTCGGAATCTTCACATAATCTGCCGCGATCATTTTCAGGCCGGTGAGGATCAAGACCAGAGACAATCCCGCGTGCAGAAAGCGAAACGCTCTCATCAGGCCGGAAACGGCGAAGTACATCGAGCGCAAGCCCAGGATCGCGAAGACATTCGATGTGTAGACGATAAAGGCATTGAGTGTTACGGCGAGAATGGCGGGAACGGAATCGATTGCAAAGAGCACATCCGTCGTCTCGATCACGGCAAGCGCGACCAGCAGCGGCGTGGCGTAAAGACCCGGGTTTTCCTTCCATCCGCGGACGAAAAACTTTTCTCCCTGGAATTCGTCCGTGACCGGAATGAGCCGGCGCAAGGCTCGCACTGCGGCATTCTTCGAGGGATCAACCTGATGCTCTCCAATAAATCCGAGGCGAATGCCGCTGTAGATCAAGAGCGCTCCGAGCAGGTAGACGACCCAGTGAAAACGCTGGATGAGGCCCACCCCCGCGAGAATAAAAACTCCGCGCATGAGCATTGCGCCAAGAATTCCCCAGAAAAGAACGCCACGCTGCGATTGCTCTGGAACTGAGAAGTAACGAAAGATGATGAGGAAAAGAAATAAATTGTCGATGCTGAGTGAAAGCTCGAGAACATAGCCGGTGACGAACTCGAGGGCAATCTGGCGTCCTTGCCAGAAGAAGACGAGCGCGGCGAAGGCCGCTGCGAGCGCGATCCAGGCCATGCTCCAGACGAAGGCTTGACGTGACCGGACGAGGCGGCCGGGACGCTGCAGGACCTTCAGGTCAAGAACCAGCATCGCGACGGCAAATACATTGAAGAGAATCCAGAATAGAAGCAAGGGATTGCCGGATAACCGATTGCCAATTTAATAATCTCGGCCGACTATCAACCTGTAATTGGAAGCCGGTGGTTGAAAACGTGGTTATTTCTGCCGCCCGAGTGTCCCGCTCTGCCACTCATCCCAGATTCCTGACGACTTGAGCATGTCTTCGCTGTGTGTGTCGCGGACTGACCGCTCGATTTGAGCGCGAGTGTAACGTGGGCCGATTTTCTCCGGTATGTCGGCCAATTCGAAACTGAAGACGACGGCTTCGGCGACGTGCTTTTTCAACTGCGCGAAATCGACTTTATCGTAGGTATCGGAAACGGCGTGATAATTGTCGAGATAATTCGCCTCCTCCTGATCGGCGACGAAGGTTGGCACACCTTCGAGCATGAAGTCGAAGTGATCGGTGCCCCACTCCATGTCGGTTTTGATCTCGGCCACGCCGAACTGCTGTAAAGGCGTGATCAGTTGCTTGGCTTGGCCGAGCACGTCGGGGCGGCCGCCGTCGGCGAAACCGGTGGTTTTGCCGGTGCCGGAGTCCCAGACGATTACACCGGCGGCATTGTCAAGTTCAGGGCGGTGCGCGCGGGCGTAAGCCCGCGATCCTAGCAAGCCCTCTTCTTCGCCGGAGAAGAGAATGAAGCGAATGGATCGGCGCGGCTGCAGGCCAGAGGCCTTGATGGCGCGAACGGCGTCGATGACGAGAGCGGCATTGCATCCGTTATCGAGGGCTCCTGTGCCGAGTTCCCAGGAATCGAGATGAGCGCCCAGAATTACGAATTCTTCGGGATTCTTGCGGCCCTTGATTTCTCCAATCACGTTGGCGGTTTTAATTGGTCCGCCGATTCTGTTGGGAATGCTGAGATCCGCCCATACGGAGTGGCCTGACGCGATCAGACGGCCAATGCGTTCGCCATCCTCGCGGGCGACCAGAACTTGAGGAATGGGATCGATTTCGCCGTGAACCGAGTTCGTGTGGCGATAGAGAATGTCGTGCTCGCGTGTGGCGAGGAAGGCGACGGCTGTGGCTTTTCCTTTTACAGCCGCGCCGATGATGGGCGGAGCATTTGAATATTCGGCGAAAAGATCGTCCCAGGTTTTGAGAACCGCGGTGTGCACCAGCAGGATTTTGCCGGAAAAATCTCCCGCCTTGGCGAAATCGGCGGCCGTGCCATCGCCGACATCGAGGAGAGCTACGTGTCTTGCGGGAGCGAGCGCGGGTGCGTAGGCGATCGAAACGCAGCGAACCCGAAATTCGGCCGAAGGCGTCTTGGAATTGGCATCCTTCCCCGCTGCGTGGACGGTCATTTCAGTAGCGCCTTCAGCCCAGGAATGAGGAATGGTGAACTCTTCGGTATGAACACTGTCGGCGCCGGCGGATTTGAAGGATTGCACGCCCCACTCGATTGCACGCTGCATTGCCGGAGTGCCGGGGACGCGGCCCCCGACTTCGTCGGCGAGGCGCTCCAGATTGCTCTCGAGTGCGGAGGGTTGAAGGGCAGTTTGAATGAGGCGGGTGGTGTCGGCAACGGGCCCCGTTTGCGCTATACAGAGAGTGCTAAGAATCGAGCAGAACCAGAAGGCGATTAGCTTTCGCATGTCTGGTGCATTAGAAACGAAATTCCAGGAAAGCGCAAAAGCAGCTTACTTCGGCGGCAACCGATCCATCCTGTCGAGTATGCGGATGGTTTCGAGCATGGTGTCTCCGACGATCGCCAGGCTCTTCGAGCTGAGCTTGTCCACCGTGTCTTGCGTCGTGTGCCAGTAGACATCGTTGTAGCCGTAGCTGAAGTCGATAAAGTCGGCGCAGGGCACGCCCCGTTTTACGAATGGAATGTGATCGTCATCGACTTCCATGCTTCGTCCGAAGAAATGGGATTGATAGCCGAGGCGAGTTGCCGCTTCGTAGACCACGGATTCCAGCCATGGTGTGGAATTAGTATCGTGCTCGATGTTGAGGTCGGCATCGCCGACCATGTCCGCGAGGAGGAGCGCTTTGATTTGTTTCGACGTTCCATCAGATTGCCATTTTTCGGCGAGGTGAGTGATTCCGTAAAGGCTGTCCTGCTCGAACGGCATTTCGTTGGGAAGGCCGCCGGACCCGTCGGGCTTGATGGCCTCTTCCGCATCGTCCCAGACCAGCCAAACGGTGTAGCCGTCGAGTTTCTTGCCCCGCAGCTGGTTGGCGAACTCGAGAAGCAGAGCGCTCGAGGAACCGCCATCGTTTGCGCCGACGAATGAAGTGTTGCGCAGAGGATAGTTCGTGTCGTAGTGGCTGGCGATGACGATAATGCCGTCTTTGGTGCCAGGAAACTTGGCGACGATATTGTGGACGGGGAGCTTGCCTTCCGGCGTGTCGGCGGTAAAGATGTCGTTTTCGACCGTGTCGTTTTTCAAGTGCGCGAGGATGTAATCCTCGACTTTCTTGTGACTGGCGCTGCCCAAAGGGCGTGGGCCGAAGGCGACGATTTCTTTCAGGTATTTCATCGCACGCTCGCCGTCGACCTTGGGGGGCGGACCATCGTCGGGAGGAAGTGAAAGCTTCGGCAGAGATGTGTCAACCTCGGCGGCCGGCATCGGGCTTTTCGCCTCTACCTGCGCAGTATTTTTATTGCTGTCGCAAGAGAACGCGGCGAATGCCAGAAAAACTGCCAATGCCAATGGGAAAACGCGATTCCTTACTTTCGACAAAGAATTGACTCCTGGAACAATTCAAAGCCTGGAACGGAATGAATCCTTAGCGTCAGGTGGCCTGTTTCTCTTTCCGCGCGCGGCGCTGCTTGGGATGAACCAGCCACGCAATCCCTATGCTAATGGCGTATAGCGCCACCATAGGAGCGGCGAAGATGCACATGCTCAAAATATCGGGCGTCGGCGTCACGATGGCGGCCACGATAAAAATCGCCAATATGGCGTAACGGAAATTTCTCCACATGAAACGCGCGGTGACGATGCCCATCAGCGCCAGGAAAAAAATAAGAATCGGCATCTCAAAAATCAGACCCATGCCGAGGATGATGCTGAGAAACAGCGACGTGTATTCGCTGATCGTGATCATCGGCTGGAATTGGCGTCCGAAGTGAACCAGAAAAGCCAGCGCCTGCGGGTAAACCACCCGGTAGCCGAAATATCCGCCACTCATAAACAAGGCGATGGTCGAAACCATGAACGGCACCACATACCGCTTCTCGTTCCGGTAAAGGCCAGGAGAGATGAACATCCAGACCTGATAGAGAACGAACGGCGATGTCACGAACAGACCAGCCAGGGCCGCAATCTTCAAGTAAAGGTTGAAGGGTTCGGTGGGGTTCAAGTAGACGAGCTTCTCCGACATGCCGTTGGCGCGGAGCACGTCCATAATCGGCCGCTGCATGATGTCGTAGATATATTCGACCTTCCACCAGCAGGCGAAGAAACCCACGGCGACGGCGGCGATTGAGTAAACCAGGCGGCGGCGGAGTTCCTCGAGATGATCGAGGAAGCCCATGGTGGGCATGGCGTCGCGGCTCGGTAGATCCTCGGACACCTCGGCGGCATTTTCAGACATGCGAAGCCTGCGAAGCGGGATCGACAGCCTCGGCGACTGAACCGGTCGAAGGCGTGGACATCGGAGAAGGAGTCGCTTCCGCGATTGCTGCACTGAGAGCAGGAGCGCCTGACGGATCGGCGGTTGTGGTGGCGCCGTTGGCTGGCTCAGCCAAGGTCGCGGAGGGGTCGATCGGGTGGGGTGCAACGGATTCTGTCGCCGCGGGATTCAGGCTCAGGCTAGCGACGGTGCCTTGAGGCGGCGGTGTTGGCGGCAATTCGGCTTGCGCTTTCTGGACTTCGATGTGAGCGATTTCGCTCTCGATCTGCGACTTGAACTCGTTTGAGGCACGGCGCAGTTCGGCGAGAAGCCGCCCGGCCTGGCGAGCCATTTCCGGCAGCTTCTTCGGCCCGAAAATAATCAGGGCGAGGAAGAACAGGAAGATGGTCTCGGAAAAACTCATAAACTCATCATAATGCGGGACAGCAAAGCGGGCAATGTGGCTAACTCGGGGAACACCTAGGGCTGCAACTACCCCCCCGGCACGTGACGGTACACGAAGTCGAACCGGGACGGGAACCTTAAAGGTTGCCGGACGCATCTCATAATCACGGGATTGGGCCGGTTACCGATGGTAACCATACGGGTCCGGAACAGTCTAAGCGAGTGGTATACTTTGAACATTCGGCGCGGCACCCGGGGTAGTCGGACAACCCTCAATCGAAGGAAAATCTAGATGGCACGCAGTTCTCGGCGCTCACTCTTCCTGGTGGTTTTCTTTTTGCTGGCTTGCGGTTTTCTGGGGATTTTGTTTGCCCAGCACACGGGCCAGCAATCCTCGCTTTCGGGTGACTCCGACGTCAAAGATAGCCTGAAGCAGTTCACCGATGTGTATTCGGTGGTGGAGCAGAATTATGCCGAGCCGGTAAATCCCGATAAAGCCATCTACAACGGGGCGATACCCGGGATGCTGCACGCGCTCGACCCGCACTCGAACTTCTTCGATCCTAAGTCGTACGCGCTGATGCGCGAGGACCAGCGCGGCAAGTATTACGGCGTCGGCATGACGGTCGGCCCGCGCAACAACAAAGTTATCGTGATTGCTCCATTTACCGGCACGCCCGCTTACAAAGCGGGCATTCACCCCGGCGACGTGATCATCGCGGTCGATGGCAAGTCGACTGAGAACATGAGCACCAGCGATGTGGCTGACCTGCTGAAGGGACCCAAAGGGACAACCGTTCACATCAGCATTTCGCGAGAAGGTGTCGAGAAGCCGATGGAGTTTACGCTGGTGCGAGATGAGATTCCACGTTACAGCGTCGATGTGCATTTCCTCATCCGGCCGGGAATCGGCTACATGCACGTGACCGGCTTCAACGAAACCACGGAAGAAGAGGTTTCAAAGGCTCTGGATGAATTCGGCGACCTGAAGGGATTGATTCTCGATCTTCGCGGGAACCCCGGCGGCTTGCTGAGTGAGGGCGTTGGCGTGGCCGACAAGTTCCTGAAGAAGGGACAGCTTATCGTTTCGCACCACGGCCGCGCTTCGGCGGAGAAGCGTTATGTGGCGCAGCATGGCAACGGTGGCAAGGATTATCCCCTAGTCGTGCTGGTAAACCGGCTCACAGCTTCCGCGGCCGAGATTGTTTCGGGAGCGATTCAGGATCACGATCGCGGCCTGATCGCCGGCGAAGTCACTTTCGGCAAGGGACTGGTACAGACGGTCTATCCGCTATCGGAAAACACCGGCCTGGCTCTCACGACGGCTCACTACTACACGCCGAGCGGACGGTTGATTCAACGCGATTACACCAACATTTCACTTTACGATTACTATTACAGCCGCGATGCCGCCGATAATCCCGGCACAGCGAATCGCGAGGTTAAGCTGACCGATAGCGGGCGCACCGTTTATGGCGGGGGCGGTATCACGCCTGACGTTTCGATCCCTCCGATCAAAAGCAATCACTTCCAGGATACTCTGCTGCAACACTACGCATTCTTCAACTTTGCCAAGCGGTATGTGGTGAATCATCATCCGACGAAGAGCTTTGAAGTGGACGATGCCCTCATGCAGGATTTTCGCAAGTCGCTGGACGAGGCCAACATCCCATACACCGCGGCCGATTTTGTCGATAACAACGACTGGCTCCGCTCGAGCATTAAGGCGGAGATTTTTGTCGATGCCTTCGGCCAGGATGAAGGCTTGAAAGTTCGCGCGGAGACCGACCCCGAAGTTGTGAAGGGGCTCGATCTGCTTCCGCAGGCCAAGGCACTGGCCGACAACGCACGGAAGATTGTGGCCGAGCACAACGCGGCTGGGGCTTTTAACCGGTAGACAGAGAATTTCGCTTGAGGCCCGGATTCGTCCGGGCCTTTGTCTTTGCCAGAGAGCCTTGCTCCGATGGTTAATTGACTTCGGCATTTAGCTGTGTGAGAATCCGCTCCAGTGGTGCTTTGGGCGTGTTTCCAGCGCTTAGGAGCGGCTAAATTTTCCCCCAGCAGCAGCGAAAAATCCCTAACCGTCGAAACGCCCCTGGGCTTGTGGCCGATGTGTGCCGCGGCTTCGCGTTCCGCGGACCGGAGTTGGCTTGAAGCTCGCCGTGCTGGTTCCGGCCGTGGCGCTGGCACTGATTGCCGGTTATACCGATTGGCGCAGCCGGCGCATCCCGAACTGGCTGACGGTGCCGGGATTTGTGGTTGGAGTTGCGGTGAATTCTTCCACTGCAGGGCTCGCGGGACTGAAGACTTCCCTGCTCGGGGCCAGCCTGGGATTGCTGGTGTTGCTACCCTTTGTTTTTTTGCGCAGCCTGGGCGCGGGCGACTGGAAGCTGGCTGGCGCGTTGGGAGCGTTCGTGGGATGGGAAGCGATGGTGACGCTGCTGGTTGGCTCGATTTTTGTGGCGGGCGTGATGGCTTTTGCGCTGGTGATTTACAAGCGGCGGTTCAAGCAGACGATGCGCAATATTTGGAACATGCTGGGATCGATGGCGACATTTCACATGCCGGGGACGGAAGTTTCGCTGGATAATCCGGAGTCGCTGAAGGTTCCGTATGGCGTGGCGCTGGCGCTGACGACGGTGCTGTTTGCGGCCGGAACGATGTGGGGGCGGCGATAGTATGGGCAGATCATGCAAAATTGCGTTTCACCGCCTGGGGCGCGGGGCCTGCGGTACCGAGGTCGCCGAGTTCGCGATGATTCTGCCCGTCTTGTTCTTGCTGCTGATCGGAATCTTGTGGGCTGGCCAGGCTTTCCGCATCTACACCGCGATTACGAATGCCGCGCGCGATGGGGCGCGCGCGGCGGTGAATCCCGCATGTTCGACCTGCACGGCGGTCGACCCCTCGGCGAACGCCTGGACGGCAATCCAAAACGATCTGCAGGCGGCGCACGTTAATGCTTCTGCCGTGAAGCAGCCCACTAACCCACCCTCGGTTTGCGCCTGTGGGGGAAAAACGACGGGATGCACTCCGACTACCGTTCCTTGCGACGGCGAAGAGACCAACATCTGCGTTCAAGGAGTGACTCACAGCGGCGGGAACAACCCTCCAACCGAGGGCTACATACAGCTATCCATGACCGGCACGCTCAGCGGTACTGGACAAAACGGCCAGGCTGGGGGCGCGGGAGAGTGCGGTATTTCCGTCAGCTTTCAATATCCCTACGCATTCTGGCTGCCCGGAACTCCGCTGAACAATCAGACAGTAAATCTGCGGGCCCAGGCGCAGATGAGGGCGGAGACGCAGTGACTTCCGCTGTCCAGATCGAAGCCGCTGCTGATGTCGTCTCACGAAAATCGTCAGCGGAGCGCGGCTCTCAAGTCGTAGAGTTTGCGCTTTCGGTTCCGCTGCTGGTGCTCTTCGTGATCGGTATTTACGATTTCAGCGCAGCACTGGCGCTCAAGCACAAGCTGACGAATGCGGCTCGCGAAGGTGCGCGGGTTGCGGCGGCAGACCCGGCGACCGATCTTGCCGCGGCGATGCCGGTATCGGTGAGCGACGCGTACCAGGCGGTCGATAACTATCTGCTGTCGGAAAAAGTCAACGATTGCGGTTTGCAGGCGGCTGCCGCGCCCACGCCGACCGCTCTTACCTGGGTCTACGAAGCGAATGCAGGCTGCCCCGGAGCCGCGAGCCCAGCCCTCACGCTTACTATCAATCGAGGCTGCCTCAGCAAGCAAACGTTCGGGAGCACCACGGTTAATTTCATTGGGACGTGCGTTACCCTTAAGTATCCGTACATTTGGCAATTCACCAGCGTTGCCGGACTGTTCAGCAGTTTTGCCGGGCCGACAAGTATCTCGACGACCGCGATGGCATTCAATGAGAATTAACCGGGAGAACGCATGCTGCGGCCGCTGATTCAACGCCGGCGCCCGCAGACGCAGCGCAACCGCGAGCGTGGCGTGACCATGGCGCTCGTGGCAATTACAATGCTGGCGGTAATTTCGATGGCTGCGATCTCGATTGACCTGGGAGCGTTATTTGAAGCAAAAGCTGAAGCGCAGCGGGCGGCAGACTTGGGCGCTCTGGCGGCGGCGCGCGTGATTTCGGTGGAAGGTATTACCGGAGATCCTACGAATGGAGCCACGGACACCAGTTGGGGCGATATCTGTGGAGGGGCGACGAGCCCCGCCAGCCTCGCCGCGACTACTATTGCGCAGCAGAACCTGGTGAATGGTACCGCCGCCCCGAACGTGAAGGTCTACTACGGTACGGACACGGCCGTCGGAACGAACCAGGATTGCACCGCCGCCGGCGCCGCTTTCGGAGTTAATCCAGTCATCCAGGTGTATGTGCAGCAGCCAACATTACCGACCTACTTTGCGCGTATTTTTTCGCTGCTGATACCGGGTGCAGGCGGGAACTCCGGCGTCAGCGCTACGGCGACTGCTGAGGTATACAACTCCTCGGGGTCGGCGTCTGTGGGTGCGGGGACGATGGTTCCGGTGCAGCCGCGCTGCGTGAAGCCTTGGATCGTGGCTAACAACGATCCGAAAAATAGCGGCGGAGCAAATCCCTTCGTGAAACTGGACGGGACGATTCAGAATGGAGGAGTTTTCCAAATAAATACGGGGGTGATCGGCGAGACTTTCATTGTGAATGCCGCTTGCGACCCAACCGTTAAGGCTTCCTGTACCCTGCTCTCTGGGGACAACCCGCCCAACGGCTCAGGCGGCGTTCTTTCGTACATTCCGGCCCTAGTTTCCAGTAAATCGGTGGCGATAGCGTCGAATACGAGCTGCTCCTTGGACACGAGCTCCAACTATCAATTGGCGATCGCCGGATGCGACCAGAGCACGGTTTACGCTTGCGGAACTGTCAATGGAGCAACAGCCGATCTGACCGAAAATCCCGTTTATCCGACTGGCGCTGGAGATACGCTTACTGGGATGAAGTGCCTAACAAATAGTGCCGTCGGCGCGGACTCGCTCGCCGGCGGGAACCCTCCCACGTATCCATTTGAGATAGAGGCGGGATTCGGCAATCCTCTCGTGCAGGCTGGCTTGGTCTTCAACAACGACATTATTGTATCTAGCAATAGTATTGTCACTGTGCCGATTGCGAGTTTTGGAGGGGCAACGCTAACAGCGGGCAGTCAACCGGCAGTCACGATCGTCGGGTATTTGCAGCTTTTTATTATCCCACCCCTACCGCCCAGCGGCTTCAACGTAGCAGTGCTTAACGTCGTCGGCTGCAGCAACAGCGCAGCGGGAAATCCCTCGGTGACCGGCACCTCTCCGGTGCCGATTCGGCTGATCACGCCTCCATAGCCCACTCCAAAGGCGCACAGATCCCGAGATAATTTGCGACGGTTGAGACCTCCAGCTAATTCTGCGGGTTATCGGCTGGCGGCGGAGCGGGGTTATCTTCCGTCGGCGGGTCTTCGGGGCGGTTCGGGACCGGCATGCTGCGGTTCGGCGCGGCGACTCGCGGTTGAGGATCTTCGACGCTACTCGCCATCGGTTGGGGAGGTTGGGGTTGCGGCGTCGACGGGGGCGGCATTGCGCCTTCGGCGCGCGGCGTGAGAATTACCTGATCGAGCCCTTGCGGATCTTTCGCCGAACTCAGAATCAGGAAGTTGAATTTCGAGCCGTTCAGCAGCTGCGCCAGAACTTCAGGCGCGGGCGCTGGGCCAAGATTGGCCACTACCTTTTCCTGCTCGGCTCCGGCGGGGATGCCGATCTCGGCTCCGGTGCGCTGGTGCACGTCAAACAGAATTTCTGACAGGCTGGCACGGTCGGAGACGATCGAGAGTAATCCGTTGTCGAACGAAACCTGGTGAGTTGGCGTCGGAGGCGGCGGTGGCGTAGGCGGAGGCGGCGGAACCTGTGCGACCGGCACGTTTCCCGACGACGGCTTTACGCCGGCATTGTCTGGAGTGGGCGTTCCGATTTTGATGATGGTGGTTCTGCCTGAAGGAAACACCTGATAAGGCTGAGGCCCATTCAGATCGACGACGACGCGCGTGACCGGAGGGTCCTTGGAAAACAATGCGAAGCGCACGCCCTTGACTTCCGTGCTTTTAATGGACTGATTGCGCAACTGCGCTCCGGGCCTGGCGTTGATGAAGTCGACCAGGAGACGGTTCGGGCCGCCGAGTTCATTGGTCTGGGGAACGAGGGGCGCGGTGGATTCGATTTCGATTTCGACTTGCGCACCACCATGCAGCACGTGCACGCGGCGGACCGAGGGCACTCCCTGCGCAGAGACTGCGCGCGGAGCCGCGGCGCACGAAGCCGTCAGCAGCACATACGCCGCGCTCCTTCGAATGGAAACCATAAGTAATGAAATAGCGGGGTCTAGACGGATTCTAGCAGCATTGGCGGCGGCCCTTGCTTACGAAAGAATTACAACTTTCAAACCTATTCCGTTAATGATCCTATTTCGTTAATGGGGCGAGCATCGCGCCGAGAAGATCGGGCTGACTGGCGACGCGCTCGAGATGAGGATTCTTTTCGCCTTCGTGATAGTTGACGGAATAGGTTCGATAGAACTGGGCGTTTTCAATCAGAAGATCGATCGGCTGCGCCGTTCCCTGAGCGGCTTTTAATGCTGAACGCAGGACGGATGGAGTCCACTTTTGGCCGTTGACTGCGATCAGCTTCATCCCCGGCCCGATGCCAGATTGATAGGCTGGCGAGCCGACGATCACGTCGGTCAGCTTGCCTTCTTTATCGATGGTCAATCCCAGGGAGTAAGCGAAGCTGGCGGCTTTGAAGCGCTTCTCGATCGCTTTCTCGAAGAGGTTGGGTCGATCATTGTAGACGAGCTTCCAGCCGTGGCCTTCGATGCCTCCTAACGGGGCGCGCGCCGCGGTGGAATTGACGCGATCGCTCAGCAGCGCTGCCCAGTCGTAGGGGGCAACTTCATTCAACGCACGAACGACGTCGTCGAAGGTGTAGGGGACAACTTTGGGTGGGCTGCTCTCGCCGCCTTCGAAGTTGCGCAGGAAATTATCGAGCGAGCGCTGGCCGTGTGTTTGCTGCCGGATCATCGAGTCGGCTTCCAGCCAGATCAGTTCGCCTTCAGGATAGTAATCGAGGCTGCGACGCCAGTTCGACCATTGCGGGCCCATCATCCGCAGAACTTGAACGGAACGCGCGGTATCTTCCAGCGGCCGCCAGGTGCGGCCGGAGCGGTGATCGAGCATGGCGGCGGTGTTGGCCAGGGCTTCGCGATATTGCTCCGGATTCGTGAGGCCGCTGCGCTCGGCGAGCAGGTTGCCGAGATAATCGGTGAGGCCTTCGTAAACCCAGAGCAGGTCGCCGATCATAGGTTGCTGATAGTTGGGCGTGGCCAGCCCCGCGGGACGGCGGTATTTTCCATTCCAGGAGTGAGCAAATTCGTGAGGAACAAGATCCGATTCAACGTAGTGCAGGTCGGGATCGAGCAGGGTGCGCTCGGAGGCGACGCTGTCGTTCGACTCGTGATGCTCGACGCCGTGTCCGCCGACTTGACCGCTGAGCGTGTAGAGGAAATCGTAGTGACGGTAGTGGCGAGCGCCGAACAAGGCCCCGGTTTCGGCGACCAGTTTTTTGTAGGCTGCGAGGTCCTCCGGCTTCATGGCGAGATCAGCTTCGCTGTCGGCGACCATATCCATGACGTGGGTTCGGTCCTGAGCCACTCCCAGATCGATTTGCCGAAAGTGTTCTCCGGCGATCACGGGCGAATCGACGAGAGTGGTGAGTGAGACTGGAGTGAATTCGACTTCGTTGTTGCTGGAAGTCTTCGTCGAACGAAGGGCGGTGCCGAATTTCCACCCGTCGGGGAGTCTGACTGATGGAGTGACTTCGACCGCATCGGAATTTGTGCCCTTCGGATAGAGCACGACCGCATTCCAATTCAGGTCGAGCAGATTGCTTGAGGCGGCCGGACCTCCGCCGCCTGCGCTGGAGTTTGCGGTGATCGCGTCGAGCGAAACGTCGATGCTGTCGACGCCGTCCGGCACGGTGACATGAAACGCGTACATATCGATCTCGTCGCGCTGCCAGTTAAGCGGCTTGCCGGCCGCTTCCATGTGGATGCCGGTAAGATCAGCGATCGGGCCGCTGGGACGGTGATTGCCCGGGATCCATTCAGGAAAGACCAAGGTCATTGCACCGGGCTTTGCCGGGATGCTCAGTTTCGCGTGATAGATGTTGCGGGGCGCATCGGTGAGATCGACGTGCAGCTGAATGGATTGGGCCGAGGCCAGCGGGACTGCAGTGAACGAACCGAGACACAGAGCGAAGAAATTGAGCGTGAGATGCCGCGAAAGTATTCTCATTTTCATGAACTTCGATTTTATGAAATTCGATTTTATTCGAAGTTGGATTGTAACGGATTACTTCAAAGGTGATGCGTGGAATAGCCTGCGTCGAGCCTGCCAGCCGAGTGTGGCGAACCCGGAGATGAGCATGATCCATGTGGATGGTTCCGGGACAGGCGACGGACCCTCGCCGCTGCTGCAAGGGCCGGTTTTTTTCTTGCCGTTCGTCGAGACCGCATCGATGGCTGATCCGGCGCTCTTCTTTACCGGGGCACAAACTCCAAGCGGCAGAAGTGGAGGCGAGAGGGCCAGCAGGCTTCCGCCGCCGAAGGGACTATATAAATTCATTGGACCCAGGGGATCGAAGCCGCCCGCCTGATTCGTCAGAGCAGATTGGAACGGGACGGCGGGAGACTGCACTGCCGTACCGGCGCCGGGTTGATCGAATTTCTCAGGTGGCGGCTCATTCGCGGCGGCTTCCTGTTGCGGCTTTTCTTCGACGCGATTACCGCAACGGCCGCGGGCTGTGATCCGGCCATCGGTGAGGAGTTTCTCGCCTTTGTGCAGAGTGATGCGGCGGCGCATCCAGTAAATGTGGTTGCCGATACGATAGGAGACGAAGGCAGTGCGTGCGAGCGTGAGCCTGACTACGCGAGCGTGATCGTAGTCGAAGCCCGCATAGTGCGCGGCGACGATGGGATCGTGCTCGGCGACCCACCTCAGCTCTTTAGCGTCTTCGACTCCGCCGGGAACGACTGAATAGGGATAAACCGGGCGCGCGGGCTGAATTTGCGAAAAAACCTGATCGAGATTTGCGGACGAGGCGCGGGCCGAATTCTGATTGTCGAAGTCGCGATGCAGGAAAGCGCTGAATACTGACGGACCGAGGTACCGCAAGGCGAGGCTCGAGGCCACCGCCGTGAACAAGGCAAGGACCGACAGGAACAGAAGACGGCGAATAAATCGATTGCGGCGGTGACGGCGCGTGCGCCGTCGTTTGACTGTCACGCTAACGTTCCCGTTCTCGGGATCGGACACAAACCACTCCTGCCTGGGGCGGCGCACCTAGTAGCGAGGCGCGCAAACAGACACTCCTGCGGTTATGGTGCAGTGCAGCTGAAGTGCCAATGCTCCTTCGCTCGAATCACGCAAAAACAAAGGAGATCCGCCTATTTTGTTGCGACCCATAGTAGCAGACGGGAGAATGGTTTGCACATCAATGTGCTGTGGATTTCTTGGTGGGTGCCGTTTTGATTAAGCGGCGTGATGAAGTCTTTCTACCCGGCTCGAAAGCAAGCCCCAAAATGGGAATTACCGGCGTAATTACCCATTTGGGCTATTCCTAAAATTTGCAACCGCTGGTAACCTCCCCTTGGTTACCTTTGGTCAGGCGAGAAAGCCTTGACAGCGAACCCCGCTTCCTTGGCGGCGTTCGGTGGCGTTACTGGCTACACTTTCCTGACTTGAAGGAAACCAAGCGTTGCGGCTCGGCAACTAAGCAAGCTCCTGTATGGTTTCACCGTTTGCTGGGAGGCAAACCGATGCGCCTTCGTCGAATTCACCTCATCCTTGCGACTCTGATCTTTTCGCTGCTGGGGGCCGGTTCAGCTTTCGCCACATCGGTTCAATTGACTTATGAGGGGCACGAGGGAGCGCAGCCGCAGAACGGTTCCCCTTACGTTGGCTATCCGTACTACCTTTCGGTCAACGGCAGCACGAACTACACCGCAATGATTTGCGATTCCTTCGATAACAATGTGTATAAAGGCGAAACTTGGACGGCGACGACGACGCCTTTTCTGCAGGGGATTGCGACGAGCATGTTCGGGCCTTCGATGACTCTGGATTACAAGGCTGCCGGTTTGATGTTCCTGAGCGTTCTGGACAAGACGCTGAACAGCAACACGGCGCAGTGGGCGATCTGGGGTTTCTTCTCGAACTTCCAATCCAGCCCGAAGGGTCTGGCATATTTCAATGCGAATCCGATTTTCGCGCAGACGGAAGCTACCTATCTGGCGCTAGCTGCCGACGCATCCAATTCGGCTTTCAATGGGTTGGTGCTCTACACGCCGCTGAACGCCAAGCCCGGTGTTGGCCCGCAGGAATTCATCGGATACAGCCCCGTGCCAGAGCCGGGCAGCCTCCTGCTCCTCGGAACCGGTCTTGTAGGCTTGGCCGGAACTTTGCGGCGCAAGTTCGCTAAGAGCTAGCTGAAAGTTTTGACTTCCAGCTGTGTTGTACGCTGACCGCAGTTGAAGCAAACCGCACTGCCACCCGGCAGCGCGTTTTTTTCGGTGTTTTCGGCGGGTCGCAGGTGCGGGCGGGCTCAGGCAAGTGTCAGCTTGAGCGGCGGAAGCGAAATACCTTCGACCTCGGCCGTCCAGGCGTCGCCGATGGTCGTTAAATGCCCTGCTGTCAGCGTGCCTGAGCTGACGATCTCGCCCGCGCTCAACGGCTCCTCCGGAAAACGGCGCGCGATAGCCGCGCCGAGTTCTGCAAGACATAAGGCGGGACTTTTTAGAGAGTTCTTGCCCGAGCCTTCTTCGATCAGTTCCCCGCCCTTCAGCATGCGAACCTTGAAGCGCGGCAGTTCTTCGACGAGTCTCGGAATCAGGTTGCTGGTGACTTTCTGCTTTTCGCCGATCACCAGCGCTGCATGCAATCCAAAGGAGGCGACGAAATCGCTCGGCTGGAACTTCCATTCGGGATAAGGGCAGTCGATGATTTCAAAGCCCAGGGCAAGCCAGTCTGTGGCAGTCAAGGCGCCTGCTGCGTCGAGACCGGCCGCGGCGATTGGCTCTTTCAGCCCGAAGACAATTTCAGGCTCGATTTTGAGCGAACGGGGACTGGGGATGCTGAGAGCTGCGAAATTATTCTCGGCATAGTGGACGGTGTCGTCATACATGTGGCCCCAGACGAGCGTTTCCAGCTTTAATAGACGCCACATCGCCTTGTTCGCATAACCTACTTTGCGTCCCACGGATTTGTGGCCGGTGGCTTCGCGCGCTTGCCGCAATTTTGTTTCAACGTCGTAGGCGATATCTAAATTAAAGCCAGGGCGCGAGGATGGAGTCTCGACCACGCTGCCGGTGTCGCGGGCGTTCAGCAGCTCCCGAGCTATATTTTCTGACTCGTTTGCGGGCATAGTCGATATCTGACGCCGCTCCAAGCGACGCTCGTTACTCAGTTTAACTCTAGATCATCTGGCTCCGAATAACGTTGGCCGCGGGGTGAGAAGCCATTCACGCCGGCATTTGTTTTGAGTCTTCTCTATCGGCCCGGCATTTATCCTAAAACCAGATGGAACTCCACGTTGGAAGTGCTGTTTTTCTATTTTTCGCCGCGGTGATCGCCGGGACGCTGAACGCGGTTGCCGGCGGCGGCAGCTTCATCTCCTTCCCTGCCCTCTTGTTTCTGCGAGTTCCTCCGGTTGCGGCGAACGCAACCAATACCGTCGCTCTGTGGCCTGGATTAGCCGCCAGCACGCTGGCGTATCTCAAGCGGTTGAATGCCCCTTTGCGACTTTTGATTCCCTTGCTGATTACCAGCATGGCTGGAGGCTGGGCCGGAGCGCTTTTGCTGCTCAAGACTCCACAGCATACCTTTCTGCATCTCGTGCCCTGGTTACTGCTCTCTGGAACGTTGCTGTTTGCATTCGGTAATTCGATTCGCACGCTTGCAGGAAAATCCGCCGCGAGCGACGATCTTCAGGCGGCGTCGTGGACCGCAATTGCCGTGAGTTCATTTGTCGAGTTGCTGGTCGCGATTTATGGAGGATACTTTGGGGCGGGAATTGGCTTCGTCATACTGGGAATGCTGACGGCGCTGGGAATGCGCGACATTCATGCGATGGGCGCGATCCGCACACTGCTTGCCGCGACGATTAACGCGATTGCCGTTCTCACGTTCATTCTTGCCGGGGCAGTGTTGTGGCGGGAGTGCGCGGTCATGGTCGCAGGCGCACTTACCGGCGGCTGGTTCGGAGCACATTATGCGCAGAAGGCCGATCCGCGCATGGTTCGAGCCTGCGTGATCGGTCTCGGGATTGTCATGAGCGCCTACTTCTTCGTCAGCACCCGCTAGGCAACAACGCCAGACTTAAGAGCATCTGATGGAATCCGCACATTGATGTGCGGTTATTTTGCGAATAGGATACTTTCAGCAACAGAAAGAAACCGCCGATGGCTTCCGATCTTTGAAGGCCGTCGGCGCGGCTTTGAGGCTTAATGTCGTGGCTACCCACACTGAAAACGCTATCTCACAAGGCATGAATTACGCTCCCGCGGGCATGAATCCTGAAAAGGACCTGCCCGAAGGATTTCTTGAGTTTCTTCTTCCGCTTAACAATCAGTTCACGCCCCGGCAGCAGAAGATTATTAAGAAACGCGCGGAAATTTTAGCGGCTTCGCGTCGCGGCCACCCGCCGGATTATTTGCCGGCGTCCGAAGCGACGACATCCGATTGGAAAATTGAAATTCCCGACTGGTGCGCCGACCAGCGTAACCAGATGACTGGCCCAGCCGATGATGGTGAACTGACAGTCAAGTTGCTTAACTCCGGCTCTCCGGCGGTCATGATTGACCTGGAGGATTCGACCGCGAATACGTGGGAGCACATCATGCTTGCGATCAAGAACACGATCGCCGCGTACAAATATGAGCTTAGTTACGACGACAAGAAGCGGAATAAGAAAGTCACGGTGCAACGATCAAAGACCGTGACCTGGGTGCGGCCGCGGGGCCTGCACATCAGCCAGGGCGGCGTCGTTGAGAACGAAATCGTGTCGGCTTCCCTGTTCGATTTGGCGATGATCTGGTATCAGATCGATCCGGCACAGCTGCCGCATGATTTTTGCGTCTACATTCCGAAGAGCGAATCGGCGGATGAGGCGTTCTGGTGGCGAGATCTTTTCCAGGCTCTCGCGAAGCAAAAGGGTTTGCCCAAGGATTACATCAAGTGCATGGCGCTGGTGGAGGCGCATCCCCTGGCGTATCAGATGGAGGAATTTCTCTTCAATTTGCGCGATCACTGCCTGGGACTGAATCTTGGCCGCTGGGATTACATGGCGTCGCTGATCGACTTCATGCTCGAAGATCCGGACTGGATTCTGCCCGATCGCAACACCATCCCGCATGACGTGGCGTTCTTTCAGAATTTTCGCACCTTGATGCCGGAGACTTGCCACAAGCACGGGGCGCACGCGATCGGAGGCATGACGGCGCTTTATCCCAGCCGCAGCGATAAGGAGTTGAACGATCGAGCGATAAAGGCGCTTGAGCAGGACAAGAAGAACGAAGCGAATTGCCTGATGGATGGAGCCTGGACCGGACATCCCGATCAGAACGAGATAGCTGTGGCGCAATTTCCGTATCCGAATCAGATTGCGAAGCGGCCGAAGCTGGCGAACTCGCATCCGGATTTGCGGCCGGTGCCGAAAGGGGTTGGACAGGTCACGCTGGCCGGCACGCGGGCTGCGGTGCGCACCGTCATTCGTTACCGTAACGGCGTACTGAACGGGAGAGGCGCGAGCCTGCTGGATGGTTACATGGAGGACCTCGCGACCGACCGCATTTATCGCCTGATGATCGCGCAGCGAGTTCGGCACAAGGTTCAGGTTGCGGGAGACGATGGAAAGCCGATTACGCACTCGCCTGAGCTGATTACTCAAATCTTCGACGAGGAGTTGGCGACAATTCGACTGGATTTGCCTTCGGAAATCGATCGCAAGGCGGCTGAGACCTTGCCCGAAGCTCGCCGGATTGCGCAGAAGATGATTGTGCAGGGGCACCACTCGCCGGTTTAGAAGGGCGCGATACGCAAAGTTAGACGCAAGGGACTACCATCGGTAAATTCGCTTTGGCAGATCGAAAGAATTGATTTGACGGAGAGCCGGCCGGAGTTGCTCACTGTGAAATTGTGCCTGGGGCGTACCGCGATTCATAACCGCGTCAATAATCATTCGGATTGGTATTAGCTGGAAATGGGGAGTCTTAAGTCATGAGTACTGTTGAGCAGCCTGTTCCCGTCGCCTTTCCCGCCTTGCAACCCCCCCGCCGCTATCTTTTCGGGCCCGGGCCGAGCATGGTTCATCCGCGGGTTTATGAAGCTCTCTCGAAGCCGATCGTCGGGCATCTCGATCCTTTTTTCATTCAGGTCATGGGCGAAGTTCAGCAGTTGCTCAAGAGCATCTACGGCATCGCCGACGGAGCGACTCTGGTGATTTCCGGCACGGGCAGCGCTGGGATGGAAGCTGCAATCGCCAATTTTGTAGATTCCGGCGCAAAGTTTGCGGTGTTCGCCAACGGGTATTTTTCCGACCGGCTGACAGAAATGGCAAAGCGCAACGGCGCAAATGTGGTTCGCTTTGAGAAGGGCTGGGGTGAGATTTATACGGACGATGAGGCCAGAGATTTCATCCGCCGCGAAAAACCGAATGTCGTCGGTTTCGTGCACGCGGAAACTTCGACGGGAGCGTTGCAATCCGGCAAGGCGATCTGCGCGGCCGCTCATGAAGCGGGAGCGCTGGTCATAGGAGACTGTGTCACTTCCCTGGGGGGAGTCGCAGTGGAATTCGATAAAACCGGCATTGATGTCGCCTACAGCTGCACGCAAAAAGGTTTGAGCTGCCCGCCCGGTTTGTCTCCCATGGCGATGTCGCAGCGGGCCATGGAATTTCTGCGGGCGCGCACGGCTTCGCCGCGAAGCTGGTATCTCGATCTCAAGCTGATCCACGATTATTCGACGGTGTCGCACCGTTATCATCACACGGCGCCGATTTCCATGTTCTACGCTTTGCGCGAGGCGCTGGCGGTGATTGCGGAGGAAGGCATTGAGAACCGTTGGGAGCGGCACTGCCGCAGCAACCGAGCGTTCGTCAGAGGAATTGAAGCAATGGGCCTGAAAATGCACGTCCCAGAGCAACATCGAATTGCCACGTTGAACACGGTTTGCGTGCCATCGGGCGTTGATGAAGGTAAGGTTCGCAAACGCCTGCTGGATGGGCCGGGAATCGAAATCGCTGGCGGCTTTGGACCGTTGGCGGGAAAGGTTTTCCGCATCGGTGTGATGGGACCGCTGGCGACTGAAGACAACGTGCAATTTTTCCTTGATGAGTTTCAGAAAGCCCTGAAAGCGGAGGGCTATTCGGCCTAGATCCACATCTTCCCTGGTGGGGCTTGCCGGTCTGAAGACTGCGATCTATCCTTTCGTGTCGCGGACAACACAAACATCCGGCTGATCATCAAAGACCCGCGATCAAAGACCGGCTCCAGAGGCAATCACGAATGACGCTAAAGTCGGTAGACACGCTGCTCGACGTTCTGCACTTCGCTGACAGCCACACAGCGGTCATCGTGCCCGAGCTGGCAATCCGGGTGACCTACGATTCGCTGCGTGACCAGGTTCTTGCCATGGCAGATGCCCTGGCCTCGGCCGGGATTCGTCGCGGAGATGCCGTGGCGATCGCGCTCCCGAATGGGCTCCCTGCGATTGTGGCCTTTCTGGCAGCCTCGATTGCAGGAACAGCAGCGCCTCTGAATCCGGCATATCCCTACGAGGAATTTCACTTTTTTCTGGGCGATACCGACGCCCGCATTTTGCTTTGCCCGGCGGTCGGGGCTGAATTCGTGCGGACGGCCGCGAGGGATCGCAAGATTCCGGTCTTCTCGGTGGAGATGAATGAACAGGGAAAGGTTTACATTCCCAACGCGCCTGCGGGAGGCAAAGCCACCGAGCCGGGGCCAGACGATATCGCCTTGATTTTGCACACGAGTGGCAGCACGGGACGCCCAAAGAGGGTGCCGTTGCGGCATTTCAACCTGGCGATTTCTTCGGCAAACATCGCCAACAATTACTCTCTGACGGAAGAGGATGTTTCGCTTTGCGTGATGCCCTTGTTCCACATTCACGGTCTGATTGGCTCGACGATGTCGACGTTGCTGACAGGCGGAACAGTGGTGGTGCCGAGCAAGTTCAACGCTCTTTCTTTCTGGAGAACGGTGGCGGATCACCGCGTTACCTGGTATTCGGGAGTGCCCACGATGCACCAGCTGCTGCTGGCGCGCAGCCGTGGCAAGCCGATGGAAGCTGCGACTTTGCGATTCCTGCGTTCGTGCAGCGCGCCGTTATCGGCCGAGCTGATTCACAAGATCGAAGGACTTTTCGGTGTGCCTTTTGTGGAAGCCTACGGCATGACGGAAGCCTCGCACCAGATGACTTCCAATCCCCTGCCTCCGCAGCATCGGAAGCCGGGATCGGTCGGGGTTGGCATTGGCCTGCGCATCAGCATTATGGATAAAGAAGGCAAACATCTTGGCACGAATCAGCGCGGCGAGATTGCCATACAAGGGGCAAACGTTTTTCGCGGTTACGAGAATAATCCTGCTGCGAACGCCCATGCATTTGTGGATGGATGGTTCCGTACCGGCGATCAGGGCTACCTCGATTCGGACTGCTACTTGCATCTGACCGGCCGCATTAAAGACATCATCATCCGCGGAGGAGAAAACATCGCGCCGCACGAGGTCGACGAGGCTTTATTGCGGCACCCCGCAGTGGCAGCGGCAGTCGCGTTCGGCTGCGCACATCCGACCCTGGGCGAGGAAGTCGCAGCGGCGGTCGTGCTGCACGAGAAAAACGGTGCCACTGAACAAGAACTGATCAGGCACTGCCGCGAGTTCATGGCCGAGTATAAATGTCCGGCGAAGATTTATCTGCTCGATGCGATTCCAACGACGGCCACCGGAAAGATTCGCCGCCGCGCGGTCGCCGCGGCGCTGGTGGAAGATCAAATATGAAGTTTCTGATTGCCGGCGCAGGGGCTATTGGCGCTTATGTGGGCGCGCGCATTGCGCATGCGGGATTCGATGTCACGCTGTTTGCCCGCGGCCCTCATCTTCGCGCCATGCAGGAACATGGCGTCCAGGTAAAAAGCCGCGAGGGCGATTTTGTGGCGCGGCCGCGAATTGCCGGATCTCTCGAAGAAGTTGGCGCGGTCGATGTGGTTTTTGTCGCAGTCAAAGCCCATAGCTTGCCGCAGCTGGCGCCGCGGCTGAAATCCGTTCTAGGGCCGGAGACGGCAGTCGTCAGCACGCAGAACGGAATTCCATGGTGGTATTTTCAGGGCTTCGGCGGGGAGTGGGAGGGACTGCGGTTGGAGCGCGTCGATCCGGGTGGGGTCATTGCCTCCGCTATCGAAGCTCGTCGCGTGATCGGTTCGATTGTCTATCTGGCTACCGAAATTACTTCCCCCGGCGTGGTTCAACACATCGAAGGCAATCGCATTTCGCTAGGCGAGCCGGATGGTTCGCGCTCGGAACGAGTCCGACAGATTGCCGAAGTGCTGATTGCATCAGGTTTGCGCAGTCCGATCGCCGCGCGCCTGCGCCACGAAATCTGGGTCAAGGTGTTGGGGAACGCTTCGCTGAATCCCGTCAGCGCTCTCACTCGCGCGACTATCGTTCATATGGTACGAGACCCCGGAGTTTGCTCGGTAATTCGGAGCATCATGGAGGAAGTGGAAGCAGTGTCGAACAAATTAGGGATGGAGTTGCCCATCGCCATCGATCAACGGATTGCGGGAGCGGAAAAAGTCGGCGAGCACAAGACCTCGATGCTGCAGGATCTCGAAGCAGGACGCCCGATTGAATTGGAAGCTCTTGTTGGGGCCGTCGTGGAACTAGGAGAGCGCGTCGGGCTTCCCATGACCGCAACGAAGACTGTGTACCACTGCACAAAATTATTGGCGCAAAAGATCCAGCCTGCCGCACAGAAGACGCCGGCCACGGCGTAGCCCTGCCGGGTTAAGGTCTTTACTGTAGTTCTTCTTTCACAACTATGGCTAATAGTATTTCTATAAATGAGTTAGGCTTGTTCCCAACGGCGAAACGGATGTGCGGGGTTTTCGGTCCTTTGCCCGATAAAAGTCTTTCAGACGTATTAACGGGCGCGTTATACTCCGCTCGCTAGCCGGTAGGTTCTTTAGACCATTCGGAGTTGCCCGTGGCCACTAGCATCAAGCCGGATTTTGAGGTTGTCCGCAGGAACAAGGTCTATGAGGAAGTCGCCCGGCAGATCGAACGTCTGATCCTCAAAAAACTGAAGCCCGGGGACAAACTCCCTGCCGAACGCGAACTAGCGGAGATGCTCAAGGTCAGCCGCGGCTCTATTCGCGACGCAATCCGCAGCCTGGAATTGATCGGCCTCCTGGAACCCCGCCAGGGAACAGGGACCATCGTTCGCTCCACGACAGCCGAGACACCTTTCGCAAATGCGCTCAAACGCCGGAAGGAATCGGTAAGCGAGTTGCTCGATTTTCGGAAGATGCTCGAACCACCGCTGGCGGCACGCGCTGCCACACATGCGTCAGCTGAGGAGATCGCGGAAATGGAAGGCATTCTGCTGCGCCAGGAAGAACGGGAAAAACGGGGAGAGTCCGCCGTGGCGGAAGACGCCGAATTCCATTACAACGTCGCCCTCGCCTCGGGGAACAGCGTGGTGCTGAAAGTGATCGATATCCTTATGGATCTTTTGCGCGAAACCCGCGCGCGTTCATTGCAGGTCGAAGGGCGTTCGCGGAAGTCGCTGGATGGTCATCGGCGAATCCTCGCGGCAATCCAGCGGCGCGACTCCGAAACGGCGAAATCGGCGATGCTGCGACATATTGAGGATGTGGAAGAGATCGTGCTCGAACACTTCTAAGGAGTTTCCCGCCTCGTTTAATCCGGGCCGACGCGTTTACGCAGGCAAAGAGCGGCCCCGGGTTTCCGCGCCGAATGGAATCAGAAGCAGTCCGACCGCGAATGCGATCGAGGTCAAGGCGACCGGCGTTCCCAGCGATCCGAAGTGGCGAACGCCGCTCCCCACCAGGAAAGTGATCGCTGCCCCGCCGAATCTGGCGAACGAAGTCGAGAAAGCGAAAGCGCTGGCTCTACATTCGGTGGGATATTGCTCCGGCAACCAGAGAGTGTAGACAGCGAAATTTGCGCCTCCGAAACCTAAAAAGAAAAGGCAGATAAAAAACCACGGCAATCCGGCTGGCCCGAGGTAGAAAACCTTCCCGAAGGTAAGCGAAATGAAAACCACCATCAGCCCAAAATAGATCGAGAGTGCTCCACGGCGGCCAAAGCGCTCGGCGAACCTGGGCATAGCCAGACAACCTAGAATAGTTGCGAACGACACCAGCATAATGCCCCACGATGCGAGTTGTGTGGCGCGTGGTCCCACGCGGCCTGCGGTCTCAGCGAGGGTGGTAATCGCCGCCGGAACATAAACCGTTCCAGCCCACAGGCCGCAAATGGATGCAAGCATAAACAGCGAATTCAGAATCGTGCGGCGGCGGAATTCCGGCGAAAATAAAACTGCAAAAGGCCGCCAGATCGCCCACGAGCGAATTACGCTGGCTTTCTTCTTCCAGGCCGCCGGTTCGGAAACGCCGTGGCGCAGCCACGCCAGCAGAAGTGCCGGAACACCCCCGACGATGAACATGGCGCGCCAGCCATAGTGACTTCCGATCGCGTAGTTGGCCAAGGCGGCAAGAAATATTCCAACGTAATAACCGGTGTGCATGTAACCCGCACCCATGCGACGTCGATTTTCCGGCCACTCTTCGGCGACAAAAGTACCACCCATAGCCCATTCGCCGCCAATGCCGATACCGGCGAGCAGGCGGAGAACGGCCAGTTCCCAAACATTGGTCACGAACGCGCTGAGAAACGTAAATATCGAATACCAGACGATGGTCAGCATGAGCGTTCGCACGCGGCCGAACTTGTCGCCCACTGGCCCCCACAGAAACGCCAGTCCCCAGCCGACGAGAAACAGGGCGAACAGCAGCGAGCCGTAGTATCCGATATTGCCTTTGGTGGCCGCGATGCCGGAGCGTGGCAACAACTCACGCAGTGAAGGAACGAGGACGAGGGCGTACACGAAGGAATCCATTCCATCGAGCGCCCAGCCGCCCCATGAGGCCCAAAAGCCGCGAATCTGATTACGATTTAAAGAATTCGATGGGACGGGGACGGGGCCATCGGCCAAGTGTAGAGCTGTGTTCGTCCCGGAGCGCGGCATGGTAGTGCGGAACTATACCAAAAAGGCGTCCCTGCTGGGGGAAATCGTAGCAAGGGCTGCGCCGGAACGGCTGGGCACGATTTTCTAAGCCCCGGATTCTCGGCAGACTTAAGGCTTTGCCGCCAGCAGCCGGTCTTCCAGCGCCTTGACTTCCTGGTTCAATCCATCGGGAAGGTGTTCACCGAACTGATCAAAGTGCTGCTTGATGCGCGGAACCTCCGCGAGCCATCCTTCAACATCAACGCTGAGCAACTGCTCGACCTCTGCGGCTGTGATGGCCAGCCCTTTGGTGTCGAGATCGGTGACTTCCGGAATTCGTCCGATTGGAGTTTCCTTTGCGTGCACTTTGCCGTCGCAACGTTCGAAGATCCACTTCAACACGCGGCTGTTTTCGCCGAAGCCGGGCCACAGAAACTCGCGGGCCTGATCTCGGCGGAACCAGTTGATATAGAAAATTTTCGGCAGCTTCGCGCCCGCGCGCTTTCCGATCTTCAGCCAATGCGAGAAATAGTCGCCCATGTTGTAGCCGCAGAAAGCCAGCATCGCCATAGGATCGCGCCGCAATTGACCTACTTTTCCGGTGATCGCGGCCGTAGTCTCGCTGCTGACGGTCGCGCCTAGAAATGTTCCATGCTGCCAGTTGAAAGCTTCGGTCACCAGGGGAACGATGCCGGCGCGCCGGCCACCAAAAAGAATGGCATCGATCGGAACACCCTTGGGATCTTCCCATTCGGGCGCAATTACGGGGCATTGCGACGCAGCCGCGGTAAACCGCGCGTTTGGATGGGCTGCGTTCCGTCCCGATTCCCGAGTCCAAGGGCGGCGCAGCCAGTCGATGAGTTTCGCCGGCTTCTCGTCCGACATTCCCTCCCACCAGACGTCGCCATCCATCGTCATCGCGCAATTGGTGAAGACCGAGTTTCGCGTGACGGTGAGCATGGCGTTGGCATTCGACTTCACGCTCGTGCCGGGCGCAACTCCGAAGAAGCCGAATTCGGGGTTGATTGCGTAGAGCCTGCCATCGGCGCTAAACTTCATCCACGCGATGTCATCGCCGATGGTTTCTACTTTCCAGCCCGGGATCGTCGGGATCAGCATTGATAGGTTCGTCTTGCCGCAAGCCGAAGGAAATGCTCCGGTCATGTATTTCACTTGGCCGGTGGGACTGATCATCTTCAGGATCAGCATGTGTTCGGCGAGCCAGCCTTCATCGCGCGCTTGCACCGACGCGATGCGCAGGGCATGGCACTTCTTGGCAAGGAGCGCGTTGCCGCCGTAACCCGACCCGAAAGACCAGATTTCGCGAGTCTCGGGAAAGTGGCAAATCCACTTATTCTGGGCGTTACAACTCCAAGTGGAATCGGGCTGGTTCGCGCCAAGTGGCGCGCCTACGGAGTGCAGGCCGCGGACGAATTCGCCATCCGGTCCAAGTACCTCAAGAACATGCATCCCCACGCGAGTCATCAGGTGCATGCTCACGACTACATAGGCGGAGTCGGTGATCTCGACTCCTATTTTGGCGATTGGCGAGCCGATCGGACCGAGGCTGTACGGAACGACGTACATCGTTCGTCCCGCCATTGAGCCGTTAAACAGGCCTCGGAGCTTCTGCTTCATCTTTTCCGGATCTTCCCAGTTGTTGGTCGGGCCGGCTTCTTCTTTTGTGCGGGAGCAAATAAAGGTCTGGTCTTCGACTCTGGCTACATCGGCGGGATCGGAGCGTACCAAATAGCTATTGGGACGTTTCGCCGGGTCGAGCGGAATTGCGGTTCCCGTGAGCACCAGCAGGCGCAGCATCGACTCGTATTCCTCGCGGGAGCCGTCGCACCAGTGAATCCGGTCGGGTTTGCACATCTGCGCGACTTCCTCGACCCAGCGTTCCAGCCTGGCATGCCGCGGCTTATCCGCTGTTGCTTCAACGTCAATGGTAATTGTGGCCATGATGAAAATGTCTCCGTAAGAATGCGTGCAATGCGGCAGCGACCGACCCAACTCAGGCCTCGAACGCGCCTTCAGGCATCAATTCGCATGCTCAGAAAAAGTGCCGCCAACCGGATACAATGCATCCGCACGGCGGCTCGATCGGGCGCTGGCCTTGTGTACACAAAAGACAACCCAATATTGTCTCTCAGTTGGGAACTTTATTCCAGCGAATGGTTGCCGGAAAGGAGACGTGGGGTCCCGGAAGGCGATTAGGCGTGTGCCTGACGTTAGGAGATGGTGGAGCTAGTCGGGATCGAACCGACGACCTCATCGTTGCGAACGATGCGCTCTCCCAGCTGAGCTATAGCCCCTTAGGTTTAATTGCTGATCGCCAAGCTATTTTACCAGCGTTTCTTTCCGGGGACTACGAGCGGGGCACTGCGATAGCAACCTCCGATTTGAAGTGACGAAAAGGAGACTTGACGAACTACCACTCCCCGCGTCTAACTATCGTTATAGCTTCTTGCGTGATGGGTTCCTGGTCGCCGGGGTGTTTGGATGTTCGCTCAACTGAATCGAGAAACTGCGACACAGAGAAAAGTGCTCGCGATATCTCTCACGCTGCACGGCCTGATTTTTGTATGGCTGCTGCACAGCCCCGAGCCGCGGTTGTTGCAGCCTGCTTCCGTGGCACTCGGCCGCAACGGCAACGTGCTCACGCGGGTTTATTTTCCAACGGAGACTCCCGATAACAGCACCACGAACTCGCCCGACCGTGCCACCGAACACTATCGACACCAGCGGCTTGGCCATGAAAAGCTGGCATGGAAGCCTCCTGATCAGATCGCCAAGCTGCATGCGCCGCGAACCTCTCTGGCTTCTCCGACTGCGGCAGATTCTGCTGCTGCAGCCACTCTTTCGAAGCTCGGCCATGGCGATACCGCGGGACCCCGTTATGGAAGCCTGCCGGGTGGTCCGGTTTATGGGGACGAGATTCGCCCGGCGCTTCCGGTTGCGACTTCTGATCCGGTGGTGTATCCGTGGCAGTGGCCGGATTCGGAGGGCAAAGTTGTCATTGAAATTACGATTGACGAAAGCGGACAGATCGTGCGCAAGACTGTGCTGCAAAGCCTGGGGGCCGAGATCGATAACAAGTGTCTTGAGGCGCTCGATCGCTGGCGATTCCAGCCCGCTACGCAGAATGGCGTTCCCATCGCCTCGAAGCAGGATGCGATTTTTCCTTTCAAGCCGCGTGGCGCCGCCGCGAACTGGCAGAGCCTGGTTCACGTTCCTCATGCCGCAATCAGCGTGCCGCTATAATAGGGTTGTGACTTCTTCACAGGTTCAACAGATCGCCTCCGCGGACTTTCCTACCCGTTGGGGCAAGTTCCGCATTTACGGCTTTCGGGCCGAATTTGGGTCGGATGGGAATCGCCGTGTTGAAGAAGCTGTGGCTCTGGTGATGGGGGATGTGCGCTCCGTGCCTCCACTGGTACGTGTGCACTCGCAGTGCCTGACTGGCGACGTTTTTCACTCTTTGCGTTGCGACTGCCGGCAGCAACTGGAGATGGCGCTTGGCATGATTCGTGACGAGGGAGCCGGAATTCTGATTTATGAGCAACAGGAAGGCCGAGGCATAGGCTTGATGGCCAAATTGCAGGCTTACGGGTTGCAGGATGAGGGGCTAGATACCGTCGAAGCCAACGAACGGCTCGGCTTCAAGGCTGACCAGCGTAACTTCGCGCTGCCTGGCGAGATTTTGAAGGCGCTGGGAGTGACGAGGGTTCGGCTGCTTTCGAATAACCCTGAAAAGGTTGAGGCGCTGCAGCGTGCTGGGGTCGAAGTTGTTGAGCGTGTGCCTTGCGAGGTCGACGCCAGCCCTCATGCCGAAGAGTATCTGCGGACGAAGAAGGAGAAGATGGGACATCTTTTCAGTTCGTAGTTCCGGCTTCTCCTCGCCGCACATGCATGCCCGTTCATCCCCCAAGGATCTTTTCCAAGGCAGTTAGATTTTTCGCGGGCAGATCCTGCAGAGCATTCTGTGCGAGAGCGATGTAAATCTCGCGTGCGCCTGCGATTCCGCTTAATGACTTGAGATGCTTCGTTACCGTCTCCACGTCTCCCCGCGCAATCGGACCACTGAAGGATTCGGGCGCGCCCAGTTGCTGGTAGTTTGCCAGAGTTTGGCGAAGAATCGGGAGCATTCGCTTTCTTGCATCTTTTCGATTCACGCCCGCCGCTCCCGCGACACGCTCGGCGGCGGCCAGCACCGCAATCAGAAGTGGCGAAGCGAACATTCCCCAGGCGTGATAATTCTCTTTCCGGCGCTTAGAAACGGAGTACGGTTGGCCTTGCAGGTTTATAACAATTTTCCGGGCCGCATTGACCGCTTTCCTGTCGCCCTCGATCGCAAAAGGTACGCCCTTGAGAGCTGGCCGCGATCCGTGGACAAAAGTCATCATAGGATGGACCGACGCCACGGCTGCGCCCCGACCGCGCAGTATCTTTAGCGCATCGCTGGTCAGCGCGCCGCTGGAATGCAATGCGATCTTGCCACGCCAGTCGCAGGCTTCCACCAATGATCGAGAAGCCTTCTTGATCTCACCGTCTGGAACGCAGAACCAGACGATCTCGGCGCCGATTTGCGAGGCATCAACTGCAACGGACCGCGCCTGCACTTTACGAGCCAGTTTGCGCGCCTTCCTCAGTGATGCCGCCGCCGGCCGGGAGACAATTTGTTCAATCACGTATCCGGCCGCACGAAGAGCGAGCGCGAGAGCACTTGCCAAGTTTCCTGCACCAACGATCGCGATGCGCGGCTTTTCTGAGATTCGCGCGGACATGCCCGGCAGAATATCAGAGTCCTAATCTTTGGGTGATTTGGTCTGTGGCGGCAAATCGGAATTGATGTTCTATATTGATGTCATGACGATGCCGGAACCTTCGAAATCAAAACGCGGACAGTCTCGCGATCGTAAAGCGGCAATTGTTTCTTCTCGAACGGTTTATCGCGGACCGGCGTTCTGGGTGACCACTGACGTAGTGTCGGAACCGGGAGGAGTTCGAGCCCGCCGGGACATCGTACACCACAGCGGATCTGTCGTTGTCCTTGCGGTCGACGATTCGGGAAAAGAACCGCGCGTATTGCTGGAGCGTCAGTATCGCCACGCCGCAAATGACTTCCTATGGGAGCTGCCGGCAGGACGAATGGATCCCGGAGAAAAGGAACTTCCCGCCGCGCAGCGCGAACTGCGCGAGGAAACCGGGTATGGCGCAGTGAATTGGCGGCGTATCTTCAAGTTTTACGCCAGCCCCGGATTCGTCGCCGAAACCATGTCCGTTTTTCTTGCCACAGGACTACGCGCGGGAACGGCCCAGCCCGAGGAAGACGAAAGAATCCGCAAACGGATGGTGCCACTGAAGGCCGCGGTTCGAATGGTGCTGAATGGAAAGATCCGTGATGCCAAAACCATTTCTTCAGTTCTGTGGCTCGATCACCAGGTCGCGAGCAACGACCCTCTGGTTTCCAACAAAAGACGCAGACCAGCGGGGCGCGGAAAGTCCTGAGACAGAAACCCGCTGCGGGGTTTGCCTCGCTCCGAGTTGAGTCTCAGGCTTGGGTCACTCCAGGCCTGTTTGCCATCTTGACACCCCATCCTAATCGTCACAAAATGCATCCTAAGTGGGCACGTTTCTGAGCCCTGGGAGTTAGGGGCGTGCGGAAAGTGGGGATGACAGGTGGAACGTTTGAAAGGTACTGTCAAGTGGTTCAATAACGCCAAAGGGTATGGGTTCATCGGGCGCGAGGATGGCCCCGATGTTTTTGTTCACTACAGTGCGATTACCGCCGAAGGCTATAAGAGTTTGCAGGAGGGAGATGCAGTCGAATTTGAAATCACCGAAGGGCAGAAGGGACCACAGGCCGCAAACGTCAGCAAAGCTTCTTAAGATCGATCTGGATTAGTTCGCGAATGTCGCACGGGTGATCCGTGAGGGTGTTCGTGCTTCTGTCAAACAGCATTCTTTCCTTTTGTCGATGGCGCGGGTCTGGCCCCCAGCCGGAATCTTGTTTACTCTTGATTCGTGGACAACAAGGCGATCGCCAACATTCTCTACGAAACCGCGGACCTGCTTGAAATTGACGCAGCCGATTCTTTTCGCATCCGCTCCTACCGCAATGCCGCGCAGGCCGTGGAAAATCACAGCGAACAAATCAAAGACTTCATCGACGAGCCCAAGAAGGTGCTCGCGATTCCCGGGATTGGCAAGGGGATGCTGCAGAACCTGCTGGAGTTATTGAAGGAAGGTAATCTTAAGATACAGGCCGATCTGCTTAGGAAATATCATCCTTCGATGCTGCAGTTGCTGAAGATTCAGGGCCTGGGCCCCAAGACGATTGCGCTGATCTGGAGTGCTTATCAAGTCTCAGACGTGGAGGGCGTGGAGAAACTGGCGCGGGAGGGCAAGATCCGCACCCTGCCGCGCATGGGCGAAAAACATGAACTGAAGCTGCTGAAGGCGATTGAGGATTACCGGCGTATTTCCGGGCGATTTCTTATCGATGCTGCCGAGGCGGAAGCTCAGAAGCTAACGGACTATCTCGCGAAATTTGAAGGTTTCGAGCGCATCACGCCCGCCGGTTCGCTACGGCGCGGGCGTGAGACAGTTGGCGACCTCGATATCCTGGTGACCGGACCGGCATGCTGCGGCGATATGGAGCGGCAGAAGGCGGTGGAGTTTGTCGCCCAGTATCCGCCACTGATGAGCGTCATCGCGCGGGGCGAGAACAAGGTCAGCTTTCAGGTAAGGAGCGGCATGCAGGTGGATGTGCGGCTGCTTCCGCCCGAATCGTTCGGAGCGGCGATGCAGTATTTTTCGGGATCGAAGGCCCATAATGTTGCGCTCCGGCAACGCGCGCTCAAGATGGGTTTCACGCTGAACGAGTACAGTTTGTCTGATCTGAAGACTGAAAAGCCGGTGGCCGGCAAGAGCGAAGAAGAAATCTATGCCAAGCTCGGGCTTGACTACATTCCCCCGGAAATCCGCGAGAATCTTGGCGAGATCGATGCGGCCGAGAAACACGCGCTGCCGAAGCTGATTGCGCTTGAGGATCTTCAGGGTGATGTGCATATGCACACCGTTGAGACCGACGGACGCAACACGATCGAAGAGATGGCGGAAGCGGCCAGAGAGCGCGGTTATCGGTATATGGCGATCACCGATCACTCCAAGAATCTGGCCTTCGCCAATGGCCTCGATGATGAACGGGCAGTCGCGCACATCCAGAAAATTCGTGACGCCAACTCGAGAATCGACGGGATCAAGATCTTTGCGGGCATCGAGGTCGATATTCTCGCCGATGGAGACCTCGATCTTTCCGACGATGTGCTGGCTCAAATGGATATTGTGATTGCCAGCGTGCATTCCGTTTTCAATCAGGAACCGGCGAAGATGACGGAGCGTTTGCTGAAGGCGATTGAAAATCCGAACACTTCGCTTGTCGGGCATCCCACGGGACGAATTCAACTTCGCCGTGACGCCTATCAATTCGACATGGATGCCGTTCTGATCGCAGCGGCTAAACATAGAGTGGCGATGGAATTGAACTCCTACCCCGACCGGCTCGATCTGAATGACGTGCACCTGCGGCAGGCCAAACTGCGAGGAGTGAAGATCGTTATCAACACCGATTCTCATCACACTTCGCACCTCGAGAAGATTCGTTACGGGATACTGCAGGCGCGGCGGGCGTGGCTGACAAAAGACGACGTGTTGAACACTCTGCCTCTCGAGAGGTTCGCTCAAGCGATAAAGCACCAATGGAACTGAGCTTTAGGCGGGGACTCAAAACGAAGAGTAGAATCGAGACGAAAAACGAATGACCGATTCGGCGCAAAATCCGGCATCGTGCGGCACTGCCAGCAATCCTGGGACGAGTGCAGACCCAGCCGCTGCCAGCGCTCCAAACTCCGGGCAGCGCGGACCGACCATTCACATCGGCGACGAATTTGGCACCGCCAAGCGCAATCTTCCGCCGGTCAGAATCCTCGGGGCGGCGGTCGCGGGCTTGCTCATATTCGTGGGCATCGTGTCGTTCATCACGCGTGCGAAGCCGCAGGGAAACGGATCGCTCGATATCGTTACCGCCGTCGACCTTCCCGGCCAGAATTCCGTTCTCGTGGCGCTCACTTTCACATTGCGCAATACGGGGAAGAAATCGATATGGGTTCACAATGTCGCAGCAAAGTTAGTTACGCCAAGCGGTGAATCGAGCGGGGATGCGGTCTCTGCCGTCGATTTCGACCGTTACTATCAAGCTTTTCCCGCGCTGAAAGAGAACGCTTTGGCGGCGCTCTCGCCTGAAGATAAATTGCAGCCCGGCGAGGAGATCAAACGCACGGTGATGGTAGGTTTTCCGGTAACGCTCGACACTTTCAATCAGCGAAAAACGGTGAGTGTGGTTGTCCAGCCTTACGATCAGCCGGTACCCATAACCTTGACTCGATAGCGAAATCAGATTCGCGGAGCATGCCCGCTGGAAAACCTGCAGAGCAGATTCGACTAATGGCCAAATTAATGCGCAAACTTGCTTCGGCTCTTGTCTCTTTGTTTTTCGCCTCAACCCTCTCCAGCGCAGCACCGGCAAAACAACAAAAGCAGTATCTGGTTTATGTCGGCACCTACACCGAGCAAGGAAGCAAGAGCAAAGGGATCTACGCTTATCGCTTTGATCCGGGGACGGACCGTGTTACTCCTCTCGGGCTGGTCGCGAAAACCGTCAACCCTTCTTTTATTGCGATTGATCCCAACCGGCGCTTTCTCTACGCCGTGAATGAGGTCAGTGACTTTCAAGGGCAGAAGAGCGGCGCCATCAGTGCATTCGCCATTGATCGCGCGACGGGCAAGCTCACTTTGCTCGATCAAGTCGCCTCACGCGGTGCGGGCCCCTGCTACATCACGGTCGACAAAACAGGAAAATATGTGCTGGTGGCAAACTATGACGGTGGCAGCGTGGCTGTTTTTCCGGTCCGTGAAGACGGCAGCTTAGGCGAGACGTCGTCTTTTATTCAACACACAGGCCACGGGACGAATCCCGAGCGGCAGGAGGCGCCGCACGCCCACTCGATCGATATGTCTCTCGACGATCGATTCGCGATTGTTGACGATCTCGGCCTTGACGAGACGCTGGTTTACCCGTTCGACGGCTCGAAGGGGTCGCTGTCGCGCGACCAGGCCAGGATTGCGAAAGCAGCGCCGGGTGCGGGTCCGAGGCACTTTGCGATGCACCCGAGCGGAAAATTCGGCTACGTCGTTAACGAGATGGGCTCGACAATCACAGTATTCGACTACGATCCTCCCGTCGGAACATTGAAGCCCGCGCAGACAATCTCTACGATCCCGAAGGATTTTTCAAAGCTCGACGAATCCGCCGAGATCGAAGTTGCTCCATCGGGCAAGTTTCTATACGCCTCGAATCGCGGACACGACAGCATTGCGGTGTTCGCAATCGACTCGAGAAACGGAATGCTCAGCTTGGTTGAGTACGTTCCCACCAACGGTGCGAGTCCGCGCAATTTCGAGATTGCTCCCGGCGGTTCGTCGCTCTTCGTGGAAAATGAAAAGTCGGACGATATCGTTCTCTTCCATATCGACGGGGCGACTGGCCGACTGACGCCCGCGGGCAAGGTTCTGAACATATCGCAGCCAGTCTGTGTGAAGTTCGTGGCGGTCGATTGACCTTACAGCTTCTTCCGAATAAACTACCGGCGCGCGAGGTGCGTTGTTGGCGCCCGGTTCGATCTAATGATACCCCACCAAAGGAAAGAGCACTCCGTTCAATTGGCGGTCACCGGAGTGGGCGCGCTTTTCGGAGTACTCAGATAGCCGGTCGCTTTCTTTTTGTCGACGCTCCAAACCACCAACTCGAACAACAAGTGATCGCGTCCGGAATAGAACTGAATCGGCTCGGCGACCGTGCGATCGCTCTTCTCGATGGTTTTGTCGTCGGCCGTCACGTTCATGGTGTATTTGCCCCGCTTGGCGTCGGTTTTCCTAAGCTGGAGGCTGACCGTGGCGACTGCTTGCGGCTTGGCACCCTTGAGCAGAGTGAATTCGTAATAGTTCCGGTCGCCCTTGTGCTTGAGAACCTCGAGATCGTCGCGGGTGTGGGCGATCAATCCGCTTTGCATGCCCAGGTCGCCGATCGTACTTTGCAACTTCTGCTTGGTTGCCTCGAGATCGGCTTTGGTGGAGGCGGCATCCGTCCTGACGCCGCCAACGTCGGTCTTCACGCCGGCGAGTTCGCCACTGACCTGGCCAATCTGCTCTTTGGAGGCCTTCTCTTCGCTCTCCAGGCGCGACTCGGCGGCTCGCTGCTGCGCCTGCAGCTCAGCGGCTCGCTGCGCCAGTTCTTTCTTCGTCATGCCAAGCTTCTGCCCGAGCGTTTCTTCCTGCGCTTCGGCAGACTGCATGCGCTTCTGCAACTCGCTGACCTGCGCCTGGCTTGAGCCCAGGTCGGATGTCAACTTCGCAACCTGCTGGTGCGTTGTGACATAGCCGTAGACAGTAGCGGCTACGAAGAAAATTCCCAAAATCAGCAGAATCCACTTCCCTGCTGTCGACTGCTGTTCAACTACGATGTGTTCGCCTTCCTCTACCATTGATCCTCCGCGCTCCGATTGGGCTCTGCGGTTCCAATTCTTTAGCATAAAGCTAAGGACTGTCAATTCGCTGCGTGGGCGCATTCTTTTACAATGCTGACGTGAAGACCTGGGACGTAATCGTAATTGGCGGCGGAATCATCGGACTGTCGCTCTCGATTGAGCTGCGCAAGGGGGGTGCTTCGGTCCTGGTGGTCGAGCGTGGGGAGCCGGGACGGGAAGCTTCTTACGCTGCCGGGGGCATGCTGGTCGATTCCGGCGCCGAAACGCCGGCCGCCTTGCAGCCATTGGCGACCACCAGCGCCCGGATGTACCCGGAATTCGTGCACGAACTGCAGGTCGAATCGGGAATGAATGTTGATCTTCGCGCCCAAGGGGCGATTATTTTACGTCCGCCCGAACACGTGGACGGAAGACCGAATCTCGCTTTGGGGAACCCTCTTTCCGCTTCCCTGGTCGAACTCGAACCTTCGCTTGCGGATACAAACCAACCGGTGTCTTTTCTGAGAGAACGTAGCGTCGATCCACGCGCACTCACAGCCGCGGCACTGGCGACCGCAAAGCGGCGAGGAGTGGACATTTCTTCCGGAGACGAAGTCACGGAAGTGAACATATCTCAGGGCAGAGCACTTGGCGTAACTACCCGAAAGACTTCATTTCTCGCAGGAAAGGTTGTGAACTGCGCGGGCGCATGGTCGGGAGAGATTCTTTCGCATGGTTTCCCGACCCGTCCAGTGAAGGGACAGATGCTATGCCTCGCCTCCCCGTCGCGAGGATTGCTGCAGCATGTAATTCGCGCCCCGGAGGTTTACCTGATCCCGCGCAGCGACGGGCGAATTATTGTGGGAACGACGGTAGAAGAAGCGGGCTTTGACAAGCGCACCGATGTGGCGACGATTCAGCGTTTGCATCGAGCGGCGATCTCGTTGATTCCAGCGCTGAAGGACGCGAAAATTCTGGAAGACTGGGCCGGGCTTCGCCCTGGAACTCCGGACGCGCTTCCGATTCTCGGCGAGACTTCGACGCCGGGATGCTACGGAGCTACCGGCCATTTCCGCGACGGCATTCTGCTGGCACCGATTACTGCCAGGGTCATGGCGCAGGTGATTCAGGGGAAGAAACCTGATCTGGATTTGACTCCGTTCACGCCCGCAAGATTTGGAGACTGAAATCGATTTCTGGTGCGCCGATGAACCGCGCCGACCTACTGGCGTATACTGGTGCGTTTCCTAAAACAGCAGACGTTCCTGCCACCTGAAGCGGAAAGGATTTACCTATGGCTTCTCCAGCAGTGGATTTTGCCCGCAATAATCAGCAGCGTTTTCTTGGTGAATTAAAAGACCTCCTCCGTATTCCCAGCGTCAGCACGCTGGAAGAACACAAATCCGACGTCCAAAAAGCCGCGGACTTCGTTGCTGACGACCTTCGGCGCATCGGCATGGAGAATGTAGAGCTTATTCCCACCAAAGGGCATCCGCTACTTTACGCTGATTGGCTGCACGCTCCCGGTAAGCCGACCGTCCTCTGCTACGCGCACTACGATGTGCAACCGCCCGATCCGCTCGACGAATGGCACACGCCGCCGTTTGAGCCGACAGAGCGCAATGACAATATCTACGCCCGCGGCGCGGTCGACGATAAAGGCCAGCTTTGGATGGAAGTAAAGGCCCTCGAATCGCTGATGCATTCCGGCGGAGGCAAGCTGCCGATCAATGTCAAAGTTCTTTTCGAAGGTGAAGAAGAAGTTGGCGGCGAGTCGATCGCCGAATACGTGCGCAAGCAGAAGGCGAAGCTCAAAGCCGATTTCGCCCTGGTCTGCGACACTGAGCTTTTTGCTCCCGGCCTACCCACGCTGTGCGTCGGGTTGCGGGGACTCGTCTACACAGAGATCGAGGCGCAGGGCGCCATGATCGATCTGCATTCCGGGGTATATGGCGGTGCGGCGCCGAATCCGTTTTTCGCGCTCATTGAAATCATCAGCAAGCTGAAAGATGCAAAGGGGCACATCCTCATCCCCGGCTTTTACAAGAACGTAAAAGCGCCGAGTAAGGATGAACTCAAAGCGTGGAAGCGGCTGCCGTTCAACGAAGAGAAATATCGCAAAACAGAAGTGGGATCAAAAGTGCTCACCGGCGAGCCCGGATACTCAGTGCTTTATCGCACTTGGGCGCGGCCGACGCTGGAAGTTCACGGCATGCCCGGAGGCTTCATTGGCGCAGGAGCAAAGACGGTGATTCCTGCCAAAGCGAGGGCAAAGGTTTCTATGAGGCTGGTGCCGAACCAGGACCCCAACGACATTTTGAAGCGATACACCGCCTTTGTGAAAAAACTCACGCCCAAGGGCATCGAGACAACGATTAAAGTTCACAGTAAAGGCCCGGCGAGCGTAGTCGACACCGATAATCCTTACATCAAGGCGGCGACTGAAGCTCTGCATGAGACTTTCAAGAAAGATACGGTTTTCATCCGCAGCGGCGGATCGATTCCAATCGTGAACGATATCTACCAGGCACTGAAAATTCCCAGCGTGATGATGGGCTTCGGCTTGCCCGACGATAATCTCCATGCGCCGAACGAGAAGTTCCACATCCCGAACTTTCATCACGGGATTGAGACGATCTGTTTGTTCTTTGAGAAGGTGGCCGGAAAGTAATGCACCGCCCTTGCGGGGGATGAGCCACTCGCTCGTTCGCGAGTCTGTCATTTTCTGCTTCGCCATTCCGACGGAAGAACCGCGACTGTTCCGATGCACTCCGGCGAAGTTATCGGTCCCGGCCTGCTGCTGTTAATTCTGCGCGATGTCGAGCTATCGGTCGAAGAGCTATCGCGCGATTAACGCGGAATTCTTATTGCTTCGCCTCGCGTGTTGATCTAGTCTCATTGTGCTCTCGCGATTCTCCCCGCCTCGTTTTTCCTCATCCATAAACTGATCGCGTGGTGCATTGTCTGTGCAATACAGGGCGCTAGTTCCTAAGGCCATACAATATATAGTGTTATATTGCTTGACCCCGCCCCTATTTCGCCGTTACAGTTGCTTAAATTTGTGCCTGCTCCCTCCAGCCTGGGTGCGGTTTCAGTTGGGGATGAATCTGACTATGCAGGGTTTGGGGAGTGGGGAATCCGATTGGTAAACAGCCCCCGAGCCCGGCGCAACTGGCCACCGACAATGACCACTGCTTTCGAAGGAGTTCACGTTGCTTAAACTGAAGCGGCTTCAGATCCTGGGCTTCAAATCATTTTGCGACCGCACCGACCTCAAGTTTCACGGCGAGGGCATTGCTGCCATCATCGGCCCAAACGGATGCGGCAAATCGAACATTGCCGACGCCATCTCGTGGGTGCTGGGTGAGCAATCGGCCAAGACGCTGCGCGGCTCACGCATGGAAGATGTGATCTTTGCCGGCACACGCGACCGCAAAGCGACCGGCATGGCGGAAGTGTCGCTGACTTTAATCGATCCCGAAGCGTATCGTGGCGCGGATGCCGACGCTCCCACCGAGATCGAGATTCAGGATGAATGGCCGAACGAAACTTTGGGGCAGGAAAATGCCGCCGATTTCCCTGATCAGGATTGGGACGAATCCGCAATTCGCGCCCGTGCCGCAAAAGAAACCGACCTTGCTGTCGAAGACGCTCAACCACGCAGGACTGAAGAAGTGGAAGTGCCGCGCTCGAAGGTGACGATGATCTCGGCCGCCTTCCCTGAGGATGAGCCGGTATTCTCGCTGCCAAGTGGAACTCTGGCGACGGTCACACCGATTTCCGAAGCCAGCGCCGGGGCTTCACCGCAAGTTGTTCTCAAAATCCGCCGCCGAAAATTCAATCAGCAGCAGTTTCATGCAGGAGAAATCGTGGTCACCCGGCGGCTGTTCCGATCCGGCGACAGCGAGTATCTACTCAACGGCAAGCTTTGCCGCCTCCGCGACATTCAGGAGCTGTTCATGGGAACCGGCTTGGGCCCGGAAACCTACGCTCTGATCGAGCAGGGACGCATCGGCCAGATTCTGAGCAGCCGCCCTACCGACCGTAGAGCGATCCTGGAGGAGGCCGCCGGAATCACGAAGTTCAAAACCAAGAAGCGCCTCGCCGAAGCGCGCCTGGAAGATGCCAAGCTGAACCTTGCCCGCATCAACGACATTTTCGAGGAAGTTACGCGCCAGATGAATTCGCTGAAGCGACAGGCATCCAAGGCGGAACGCTACGCCAAGCTTCGCGACGAGATGCGCGCCCAACTGCGGGTCGTGTTAGCCAGCAAGTTTACAGCGATTGAGCGAGAAGGCGCAGAGCTCGATACACAACTCAGTGCGTTGTCTGAGGACATACAGCAGCGTACCGAAGGTGTGCGGCAGCTCGAGGCCGAGCATAGCGAGGGCACCGAGCGCGGCTATGCCATCGAAACTGAGCTGCGCGAGAATCGTGATCGATTGAGCCACCTGGCGATGGAAATCGATCGCGCGCAGGCACGCCGGCGGCAAAACGAGGAGCGATGCCGGGAACTCATGGCCCGTGCGGCAGCAGCCGATGCGGAATTGGCCCAGGCTCGAACCCGTCTGAGTTCCCTGGAGTGCGAGCGCGATTCGAACCGCCAAGTTCTGGAGTCAGCGGCCGCAGATTTGGCTGCGGCCCAGCAGGAGTTGGCTTTTTCGCAACGTGAAGCGGCGAATGCCGCTTCCGCGCTGCAGGACCTCGAACGGCAGCAGGAAGAGTCGCGCATCGCGATCTTTGACACTATCTCCTCCGCTTCGCGCCTCCGCAATCAGCTTGCCCAAGGCGAGGAGCGGCTCGCTGGAGTGGACCGCGAAGGCCGGCGTCTGCAAACTCAAATCGACAATGCGAGTCAGCAAGTGGAATCTTTCAGTGGCCAGCGCGGACAGCTGGCCCTTGAGTTTGAAACGGTTGCGCAACGCGCCGCTGGAATCGCCGAAGAGATCGTTCAACTGCGAAGGCTTATCGATTCCAAGCGCCTCGAAGAGACCAAGGCCAAGGGTCATCTTGATGTGCTCCGCGCCGAATTTGCAACCGCACTTGGTAAGAAAGGCTCGCTGGAAGCGGTGATTGCCGAACACGGATATTCGACCGAATCGGTGCGCCGCCTGTTTCAATCGGGCGTGATGCAGGGCGGCTTGGCTCCAGCCGGCGTACTCGCCGATTTTCTGGAAGTGGAGCCGCGCTTCGAGCGAGTGGTCGAAGATTTTCTGCGCGACGAACTCAATTATGTGGTCGTTAAATCCTGGGATGCCGCCGACGAGGGCTTACGGCTTTTGCGGACGGACGTCGATGGCCGCGCCACTTTTCTGGTTCATCCGGATGATGCGCAAGCCAAGTTTTCCTTCATCCTCGATGAAGCTGCGCACAGCGCGCCACCCGCGGCATCCATCGTTCCGCTGAAAAACACGATTCGCGTTCTCGACGGCTTCGGAAAGTCGCTGGAAGTGATTTTGCCCAAGCTGCGGGATGGATACATTGTTCCCGGATCGGATGCCGCACGCGGCCTTGCGCTGGAAAATCCGGATGCATTCTTCCTTTCGCAGTCTGGCGAGTGCTTTCACAATGTCACTGTCACCGGCGGGAAGCAGCGTGCCGAAGGGCCACTTTCCATGAAGCGCGAGTTGCGCGAAGTCCTCCGGCAGCTTGAGGATTTGGAGCGAGCGCTGCGGGATGAAGAAATGCGAGTGTTGACCCTCGGCCGAGAGATTAAGGATCTCGGTTCCCTGCTGGAGCGGCTTGAGGCCGAAAAACACGAAGCCGAGCATCAGTCGATGACTTCGCGCCACCTGCTGCAGCAACTCGATGCGGAGATGACTCGCGTTGCCGAGAGCATGAGTGTTGCACGATCCGAACTGCGCCGGCTCACCGGGGAGCGTGCCGAGCAGGAATCAATCATCACCGCGCGGCAGTCTGAGATTGCAATGCTCGAACAAGCTCGAGCACAACTTGAGCAGCAGATCGCCGCGGGGCAAGATTTACTCGGCACTCTGCGGCAACGACGGGAAGATGCGGCACAAAGCAGCGCGCAGCGCGCTGCCTATGTTGCCACCCTGCAAGAGCGGCATCGCTCGGCGAAAGATACCCTCTCGCGCATCGAGTCTTTATTCGGCGAGATGAATCAGCGCATCCAGACGCTTGAATCGCAAATCGACGCCGCGGCGGCCGAGAAAGTGCAGCGTGAGAACGAGAATCTTGCGCTTCAACAACAAGCGGCGGAGTTCGAAGCCGAGCGCAATGCTGGACAGGTCCGCGAAGCTTTGCTGCAGTCGGAAAGGGGTCAACTGCGCGCGCGTCTCGCGGAAATCGATGAACTCCTGCGCAACGCCCGCCAGCTTCTCGATGCGGCACGGGATCGGCGCGGCGAGTTGCAGGCAGCGGCGGCCAAGCTGGAAGCCGACGGCCTGCATATGGCTGAAACTTGCCTTAACGAGTTAGGGATTGAGCGGGCAGCTCTGCTTGCCGATACCACGCTCCTGATTCTTGAGGGCGATGAACTTGCCGCCTATGACCGGTCTTATCGCGAGATGCGGAACAAGCTTGAAGCGATGGGGCCGGTGAACATGATGGCGCTGGAGGAATACCGCGAGACCAGCGAGCGGCACGGATTTCTTGACGGCCAGCGCAAGGATCTTATTTCGTCGATCGAGAACACGACCGCAACGATCAAGGAGATCGACGAGATTTCACGGCAGAAGTTTCAGGAAGCCTTCGCCAAGATCAACGAGAATTTCCAGACTAGTTTCAAGAAGCTCTTCGGCGGCGGCCACGCCTTCATGAAGCTCACGGACGAGGAAAATACCGCGGAGAGTGGCATCGACGTAATCGCTTCGCCGCCCGGAAAACGGCTGCAGAGCGTGTTGCTGCTTTCCGGAGGTGAGAAGGCGCTGACCGCGCTCGCTCTTCTGGTCGGCATCTTCCAGTACACGCCAAGCCCGTTCTGCATCCTCGACGAAGTCGACGCACCCCTCGACGAGGCCAATGTCGGCCGATTTACCGACTTGGTCAAAGAAATGAGCGTGCAGACCCAATTTGTGCTCATCACCCACAGCAAGAAAACGATGAGCATTGCGCCTGTGCTTTATGGCGTGACCATGCAGGAACCGGGGGTCTCAAAACTGGTCTCGGTGCGATTCGGTGCGGCGTAAGATAATGTGGGCGTAGCGGGATTTTTTGGGCGAAGCCAAAATATCCACGCCTATCCTCAGCTTTTCCACAATCTGGGGAGCCACGCCGCCGTTTTTCTCCGATCCCTACCAGAATCCGCCCGCCAACGTTTGATTCCTCAACAGGATGCAAACAGAGTTGGTGTCGTTGTCTCTTCTCATTGACAAAAAAATCCTAGGGGCTAGAATACGGCTCGCTCGTTGCCTGTAAAATTTCCTTATGACATCTTCTAATCTTCTTGATCCCGTCATCCTCCAAACTGAATTTCCAGATCTGAAACTTCTAACCAGCGGCAAGGTTCGCGACGTTTACGAACTCGATAATAACCGGTTGCTGTTCGTAGCTACTGACCGCATTTCCGCTTTCGACTATGTTCTCGCGACGGGCATACCACAGAAGGGCCGCGTACTGACCCAGATTTCTCTGTTCTGGTTCGACTTCCTCTGTGATGTCGTGCCTAATCACCTGGTCACGGCGGATTTGGAACGCTACCCGCAGGAACTGCAGAAATATGCTGACCAACTGCGTGGCCGTTCGATGATCGTGCAGCGCGCGGAGATGTTTCCGGTTGAGTGCGTGGTGCGCGGCTATATTTCCGGATCGGCATGGAAGGAATACAAAGCGTCGGGAAAAGTTTGCGGTATCGAACTGCCGGCGGGGATGCGCGAATCGGACGCATTTCCTGAGCCGATCTTCACGCCGGCCACAAAAGAAGCCAGCGGCCACGATGAGAATATTTCTTTCGGGCGCATGTGCGAAATCCTCGGCACCGAGACGGCCAGCACCCTGCGGGACCTGACCGTGCGAATTTATAAAAAGGCTGCCGCATATGCGCGCCAGCGCGGTATCATCATCGCCGACACCAAGTTTGAATTCGGGCGTACAGGAAACGGGATAACTTTGGCCGATGAGGTTTTGACGCCGGACTCTTCGCGCTTCTGGCCTGCCGACAAGTACGAACCCGGGCGCTCACAGGAGTCGTACGACAAGCAGTACGTCCGTGATTATCTGGAGCAGATTCGCTGGAACAAGCAACCGCCCGCGCCGGCTCTTCCGGCAGAGATCGCAGCCAAAACCAGTGAGAAATATCTCGACGCGTATTTCCGGATCACAGGGCGCAAGTTGGATGTGTGATGACCCAGGCCTCCACGGAGGTGGAGGCGCGAGGATCGCATGACCGCGGCGGATTGGCTGATTGTCGCGGTTGTGTTGCTGAATATAATTCTGGCCGCCATGCAAGGGTTCTTTGCGGAAGCCTTCAGCATGGCGGGATTGGTGGTTGGATATGTAGTAGCCGCCTGGCGCTACCAGAGGCTGGCGGAGTGGTTTACGAGTTTCCTGAAGTCCCAGTTGCTGGCCGAGATTCTTGCGTTTCTGGTCATCTTTTTTGCGATTTTGTTTCTGTTCAGTATCGCCGGCAGAATCGCACGCAAATTGATGAAGGCGGCAGGATTGAGTGGTTTCGACCGGTTTATGGGAGGGCTGCTGGGAGTGGTAAAAGGGTGCCTGGTGGTGGCCGTGGTGCTGATGGGTATGACGGCATTCACACCCACTTCGCAGTGGCTCGAAAAGTCAGAACTGGCGCCATATTTTCTGGTAGTGGGTCGCGCTGCGATCTGGGTAGCGCCTTCGCAGTTGCGGGCGCGCTTTTATGAGGGATTGGATTTCTTGCACCGGGCTCCAAAAGACTTAGGCGGAAGTCCTGGCTCCTCACGAAGCAGATAGCTGCAGCACCCGCACGAAAAAATCAAGATATTCACGGAGAAAGACGTGAAAGATCAACTGGAAGCACTTGTGCTGCAGATGTACAAGAGCAACATTCTCTACTCCGAGGGTGTTCGCGAGTTCAAGAAGCGATTCATATTGACGGTCCTTCAGGAGAATAAAGGCAATCAGTGCCGGGCTGCCCGCGAGTTGGGCATGCACCGAAACACCCTGAGCCGCACTATCGACGAACTTAAGATCGATGTTCGGCAACTACGCGATGGAGGCAAACGCCCGCCGCGCAGCGCTCGCCCGATGACCTTCGACAAAAAGGCCATCCGCTAGGTTGGCTCCTGATCGACAGGACGATCGTTCTCTCTCGACCCGGTTATTACCTGGAAATAAAAATGGGCAGCCGTCGTAAGGCTGCCCATTAACGTTCCAATTACCAGACTTACTGCGACGCCGTGCTGTGATGCACAGGCGCCTTTTTCACGGGCGCTGGTGCGGCAGCTTTCAGCAGCTTGCCATTGTCCATGGTCATCATGAACGGGCTGCTGGTGTAGGAGGCCGGTTCGCCCTGAAAGTCCAGGCTGGCGCCATCTTTGGGGACGAGTCTTAGCGGTACCTTATCGGGGAAGGTCAAGGTGATATCGGCTTTTTTGGCGTCGATATCATCCGAACTGCCGGCAATATCAAACTCCGTCGGCGTGGCGTGAATCACCGTTCCGTTCATTTGGACGGCTTTCCCTTTGATGGCAGCCCAAACGGCGTCCTGATCTTCTTTCGATCCGTTGGTGAAAACAAACTGCCAAGTCGCGAAGTCCATCTTATCGGGGGTGGTCGCGGCCACCATTGCGTGCGCCTGCTCAGGAGGCGTTGGGGCAGGCTTAATTGCGAAGCCGGCGGGAGGATCGGGGTTGGTCTTGGCTTGCGCCAACACATCGGTCCAGCCGTCGTCGCCGCCGTGGTACTTGATGTAGAGACCCCTCGCGTATTTTTCGATTTGCTGCTGATATTGCGGATTGGGCGCTACCGCGGAGGCGCGAGACGCAAACCAGATGGCGTCGATAGGGTCGGGAGCGACGCTGGGATCCGCTGGAGCGGGGCCGGCATAAGCCAACGCCAGGGGGTAAACGACACTGAAATCTTTTTGCTCGTCGGGGCTACTATCGGCTGCAGCGCGTAAGGCCTTTCTCGCGTCGTTATAGTCCTTATCGGTAAGATCGGAAATGCCGATAGCGGCGTTGAAAATTCCGGTCATCTGGCCTTTCATCTTGTCGAAATCGGCGTCCGACGTGCCATCGGGCTTGGTGAACTTGGGCAGGCATTCCAGCCCGGAATCGCCGTATTTCTTCGCGTCCACCAGATCCTGCTTGGCGTTCGTATCGCCGCCCTGGGCCTTCAGGCGATCGATAAACGAGAGCAAAGCCAGCGCCCGCTCGTTGCAGGAATCCGCCGCAACAAGCTTTTGGGCGGTTTCAACTGTCTTCGCCTGGTTGTTAGTCTGCTGATAATCCTGCATGAGCGTCTGCAGCGCAGCAATCTTCATTACGGTGTTGGGATATTGCGTGAGATAAGCTTCGAGGCCACTGATCTGTGCTGCGGGATCCTTTTGCTGGATGGCGCCCATATAGGCGTTGTACTCAGCCGGGTCTTTAATGACCGGCGCGGCAGCCGGAGCAGGTGCAGCCTGCCCTTGCGGTTGTGCTTGTGCGGGAGGGGTTTGCGCTGGCTGCGCAGGTGCGGCAGGGTTCTGCGCCACCACCGTTGCGCTAATCCCAAGCACCACCGTGACCAGAATCTTTTTCATCAGCATTGCTCCTTAGGCTCTTCGCCAATCCAACTATATGGGGAAATACGATTGCTCAACTCTGCGGCTGCATTGTAATCGGCTGCATTGTAATCGGACAGATAGTCGCGTTCCAAGTGAGGCTGTGAATGCGCGCCGTCGCTTGCCGGCCGGGCCTGAGGAAAAGGACGACCTGTGAGACGTAAGGCGACTGACCCCGCACATGGGGTTGGCCGGATTATAAGTACCTCTCGTTCTGAAGGCAAGCCACTTCCCGATCCCCATTGTATAAGATGCGGCGACCACACCGTTCAGATGGATGGTTTCCGATCTCCAGCGCAGGCAAAATAAAATTATTATGGGAATGAGAGGGTTTGTGAATGAACCGGAGAATCTGGCAGGCCAGGTAGCAGTCATCACGGGAGCAGGACGAGGCATCGGAGCCGCGATCGCTCACAAATTGGCTGGCTCGGGCGCTACTGCGGTACTGTGCGGACGAACCCGCAGTTTGCTCGACTCAACCGCGAACGCGATTATCCAATCGGGCGGCAAAGCTGAAGTAGTTCCCTGTGACGTTCGGAATCTTGAGTCCGTAGAAGACGCCGCGCGGCGAGTGGAGTCTTCCCTGGGGCGAGTCGACATTGTCGTCAACAACGCCGGCGTCGGTGGATTCGGCGGACCGCTTTATCAGCTTCCTTCCGATGAGTGGGAGCGCATTCTGAACACGAATTTGAGAGGCGTCTATTACACGACGCGCGTCTTCGCTCCGATGATGATGAAAGCCCGCTGCGGGCACATCGTCAACATTTCCTCGCTGGCTGGGAAAAATGCGTTGCCGAATGGTGCCGCCTATGCCGCTTCGAAATGGGGCTTGAACGGACTGAGTTATTCGCTGGCGGAAGAGTTGCGGAGCCACAACATTCGCGTATCTGTGATTTGTCCGGGATCGACCAACACCGAACTCAGCCCGCACGCCGGAAAGGATCCTGCAAGGATGCTGCAACCGGAAGACGTGGCGCACGTGGTGGAGATGCTCGTCACGCAGAGCCCACAGTCTTTTGTGAGCGAGATCAGCCTGCGCCCGACGCAGAAACCTTGAACCATGCAACGCTCGCGGAACCGGGCCCGCTCCGGCCCGGTTCTTGGCAGTAGCTCCTGTTACTTTTCTAGAACTTTGGTCGCCCTGGCGGCCAGAGCTGCGTGCTCTTTTCTGAAGGCGCGGGCCACATCGCCAAGCGGCGTTTCGTATTCGATCGATCCGAGATCGGAAAGAGGCACCTCACCCTTGGCGTAAGTGTAGACCGCCGTGTCGAGGAGAGTATTTTCCGGCGCCATTGCGTGCACGGCCGCATGCTGAGCATGGTCGTTCATCGTAATAGGCTGCGGCGTGTTGGAGAGCACTGAAGCACTCTGCGAAAAAGCGGCGGTGGCGCAGAGCAGAAATAATGTGCAAAGCAGGGTTTTCATTGTGGATCCTCCTTCGTGCCGGGGGACTGTCTAATTTTGTCAAGACTATTCAGAACACCGAATCGTCAAGGGTTCTGACATGGTTGGGGCAATCGGAATACCAGAGAACGGGACGACGAAGTCAGGGGTTATAGGTCGTTTCGCCGCCCAAACTGCAAGGAATTGCACACATCTGGAATACAATTTTCTGCCTTTTCGTACTTGCGAGATTATCGAGGGTTGCGGAGTGCGCTTGAAAGAACGCATGAGTACGCGAGGTTTCGCATTTTCTTCAGATGGCTTCTCGGCCTGAATCACGCTCCAGATAAGGCATTTGCAGTATGAAGAAATCTTCACAGTTGACAGAGCCAGAAAACCTGATAACAATCGTTCGATCTTGTTGGCCCCGTTTCTGTTCAATTCTGGAACTCCAACAAGTGTTAGACCAAATCGCAAGACGCTGTGCTTTCCAAGACCCTAAGGAGACCCATACAGATGAAACGATCCACTGCGCTCAGCTTACTAGCTGCGCTTTTGGTGGTAGCCTGCCTTTTTGGCTCCGCCGTCGCCCAGGACGCAACACCCCTGTTGACACATCATGTTCGTGAAGCAACCGCCAATGGGGAAGCGCCGTTAGTCGGGCACCTTTCCCCAACCCAGTCCATGCGGCTGGTTTTTGCCCTGCCGCTTCATAATCAGGCCGATTTAGAAAGTTTTCTCACCGCCCTCTACGATCCATACAGCTCATCTTTCCATCAATTTCTCACCGTCGAAGAATTCACCGCGAGGTATGGTCCCACGCAACAAGATTATGACGCCGTCACTCATTTTGCCGAAGCAAACGGTCTGTCTGTTGTTGGGACTTCGCGCAACCGCCTGAACGTGGATGTTCAAGGCTCGGTAGCGAACATCCAAAAGGCTCTCCACATCACAATGGGCCTTTACCAGCATCCCACGGAAAATCGCACGTTCTACGCGCCGGACCGGGAACCTACGCCAGCGCTGAGCGTGCAACTGTGGCACATTTCGGGTTTGGATAATTATTCGATTCCGCGTCCACTGTTGAAGAAAAATCCGAATCCGGGCGTACACTCGAACGCCACCACCGGCTCTTGCCCCGGAGCGGCTTTCTGCGGCAGCGATATGCGGGCTGCGTACTACGAGGGAACGGCTCTCACCGGCGCGGGCCAATCAGTTGGCTTGCTCGAATACGCTGGAACCGATTTGGCCGACTTGACCACTTACTACAAGAACGCCAACCAAACCAACAATGTGCCGATTACTTTGCTCTCGACCGACGGAACCAGCGTCAATTGCAAAGAGCCAAGTTGCGATGACCTTGAGCAGACCATCGACATGACCCAAGCTCTCGGCATGGCCCCTGGCATGTCGAGCCTTGTAATGTATGTAGGATCGACCGATTCAGCAATCTTCAACGCAATGGCCACGGCCAATCCGCTGAACGCACAGCTGAGTTCTTCATGGGCATGGAACCCAGCAGACCCGAATACCGACAATCCTTATTTCCTCGAGTTCGCGGCGCAAGGACAGAACCTTTTCGATGCGGCCGGCGACGACGGTAAGTGGGGAGCGGGAACGCCCTATGTCTGGCCCGCGGACAGCGTGTATCTCACATCAGTCGGCGGCACCGACCTGGTAACAAGTGGCCCAGCCGGGCCGTGGGGATCTGAAACCGCATGGTCCGACAGCGGCGGAGGAATTTCGACCCACAAGTATACGATCCCATCGTGGCAGGTGGCAGCGGCCGCCGGTTGCGCGGATTGTTCCCAAAGCTATCGCAATGGTCCAGACGTGTCGGCCAATGCGAACTTCACGTTCTACGTGTGTGCAGACCAGGAAGCTTGCACCTCGAACAACTGGGGCGGCACTAGCTTTGCGGCACCCATGTGGGCCGGCTATCTGGCTCTCGCAAATCAACAGGCGGTCGCCAATGGCCAGCCGACGCTTGGATTCATCAACCCGTCGCTTTACACGATTGGTTTGAGTTCGAGCTATACCACCGACTTCCACGACATCACCAGTGGCAGCAATGGCTGGCCGGCGACAGTCGGCTACGATCTGGCAACTGGCTGGGGAAGTCCGAACGGAGCCAACCTGATCAATGCGCTGGTGCCGACGTCCGCCAGCTTCACGGTCAGCGCTTCACCCAACAAGATCAGAATTGCCCAGGGCAGCTCTGGTACCTCCACCGTCACCGTGGCGATTACCGGCAGCTTCAACTCGGCGGTTGCGTTAACCTCAAACCTCAAATCTGTTTCCTTCAACCCGTCCACCATAGCGGCGCCAGGGTCTGGAACCTCGACGATGACAATCACCATCGGCAAGAGCGTCCCGCTTGGCAAGCATGCAATCAAAATCACCGGCAGCGGCGGTGGCGTAACCAGCATCGCGCAAGTTGAAATCGACGTTGTGAATTAACACGACGATTCGAAACAGCGGTGAAAGCCCGGACCCTTGTGGTCCGGGCTTTTCTTTCGCTAAAAGTCGCACTTGCAGATTTTTTTCACATCTTCCGAGGTAGATTGCAGCCCGCATCGCGAAGGTCGGCCTTTTCGCTTGAAAATGCAGAACTGCAGAGAGCAATGATCACTGGTGGTTGGAGGGCGAACCGTATCTCTGAAATACAGATTCGCGCGAAACAATGCCCTCGAGCCGGCGAAAATCGGCTCGATTGACGACCGGCACAAGCGGGTAAGCGTTGACATATCGGAGAGCGGCGTCGAGCGGCAGGTCCGGGTAGAGGCTGGGCAGCGGCTGCGCGGGCAATACCGAGGCCAGAGTGAGTTCGCCCTTGCCTTCCCGGAAGAGGCGAGTCAGCTGATCGCGACTAATGACGTTCCAGCCGCTCGGATGCATGCGCACCAGAAAAATCGAGTCGGTGGAATCCTGCACGCGGCGAACGCTGGCGTCGACATAATCCTGAGCGCTAAGGATGGTTTTGGAAACCGGCAGCATGGCGTCTTCCACGTGCAAGACTGTTTCTTCGCGTTCTTCCTCGAGAGAGGGCAGGATTAGTCCGTCCTGCCGCGTGAGCAGATCAAAAATCGGGATTGTCTGCAGGCCGCGCGAGACCAGGTAGGAAACGGTATTCGCCACGATGACGGGAACAATGATCTCGTAGTTACCGCTAACCTCAAGCACCATGAAAACGGACGTCATTGGAACGCGTAAGAAACCTGCAAAAAGAACTCCCATGCCCACCAGCACATAAGTTCCGGTCGATCCTGCGAGGTGTGGAAAGAAGAGCCGCTCGACTCCGCCCACCGCTCCGCCGAGCATAGCCCCGATGAACAGCGTAGGCGCAAACATACCGCCCGGTGTTCCGCTGACAAAGGAAAGCGTGGTGGCGACGATTTTCAGGAGTGCGAGCAAGGCCAGGAATTTCCACACGTACTGGCCGTGCATCGCTTGATCCATGAACTCGTATCCCGCACCCATCACCTGCGGCGCGCCCAGGAAGGCAATCAGTCCGACAAGAAGACCGGCGATCGCGGGCTGAAAATATTGTGTCCATCGCGGCAAGGCCTTCAGGCGCGGCCTGCAGAAGCCGATGGATTTGGCGAATGCGACCGAGGCTACGCCGCCCACGAGGCCGAGCACTGCATAGGCGATCAGTTCGCTTGGGCGCTTGAAGGTCGTGACTGGAATGCGGAATAGCGGCTCACTTCCGAGAAAGGATCGCACTACCACAACGCTGGCGACGGCCGACAAAACAACGGAACCGAGAATACCTGCGCTCCAGCGCCCTATGACTTCTTCGATTGTGAAAAGAACCGCAGAAATCGGCGCGTTGAATGCGGCCGCGAGGCCGGCGGCTGCGCCGACCGGAGCCATCAGGCGCACCTTGTCGCGCGAGATTTCGACTTGGCGGCCTAAGGCTGAGGCAATACTGGCTCCGATCTGCAGCGAGGGATCTTCGGGACCGAGCGATTGTCCTGAGCCAATGGCGATTGCGGCACAGATAAACTTGCCAACCGCGGTGCGAAATGGAATGTAACCGTTGAAGATGTAAAGGGCGGCTTTAGTCTGGTTCACTCCGCTGCCGCGGATGCCGGGAAAAACGTGCAGCACGAGGGCTGCTACCACCAGACCTGAAAGCGAGGGAACCAGGAAGAGTCGCCAGCTGTGGGTTTGCGGCAGGGGCCCGAGCAAGGCGAGATGAGTCCAATCGATGGCAAGGCGAAAGCAAACTACTGCCAATCCGGAGAAGATTCCAATAAAGACCGAAAGAATGAGGAAGAAAACTTCTTCGTGAAAGACACCGTCGAGCGTCGAGAACAAACGCTGCCGAATATGCAGGCGAACCGGCGGCGTCTGCGCCGTCGACTCCGAACTTTTCGTGGTTACCGGCTCACTCATTGCGTGGCCGCCTCGCGTTTCTCGGAGATCAAAAGGAATGCGAGATCCAGCCCCTGTGGTTGTCCGCAAGTGGCCGCCGTCTGTTGCTCGATCTGGAAAACCACATCCATGATCGCATCCGGGAGGTCGGCCTCCGCCTGAGACTGCAGATGAGCAAGATCCGGCTTCACATCATTCCAGCGGGACTGCAGGTCAACCAGCGGAGAATGAACCGAAGAATTTGCCGCATTCAGATTCACCCCAACTTGTTGGGCGCATTGCGCGAGGCGCTGCTGAGCCTGGGCAAACGCGGAGGTAATACGGCGGTTTCGCTCCGCGTCTGAAATATGGCTGTGAAAAGGATTGGAGCGCAGCACCAAATCGGTTGTTGCTAAGAGGTCACGGGCATCAGGACCGGCGCGATCGGCGCTCACCGCACTGCGCAAGAAGTGCTGGGCCAGCAGGTAGTTGCCGGAGCGGTAAGCTGCTTCACCCGCTCCGGCCGATGCTTCCGCATCGTTCGGTTCGAGGCGCAGAACATCCTCAAACTGCTTCAGTGCGCCGTCATAATCTTGTGCTTGCAGGAAAAGTTGCGCCGCCTGGAGGCGCTCGGAGGGGTCAGGCGGAAGCGAAGCCGAAAGGGCGATGAGTTCGGAATCCGCCTGCGCCCGCGCATTCTTCTTGAGCAGATATTCGATCAGCTCGATGCGCGCTCGGTTGCGATTGGCGTCGGCGTCGGAGTTCCAGACCCCGTACATGGCATTGTGGTAATAACGAATGGCATCGTCGATCGAGCCGCGGTGGGCGGCGACACGCGCCAGAGCGAGATTGACCGCCGCATCTTGCGGAGAACGTTGCCACAGCGCGATCAAGTAAGACTCGGCTTCGTCGAGACGCCGCGGATCGTTGCTGTCTCGCAGCGCCCGCGCCAGACTGAGCTGATACTGGGAGTTGGCCGGGTCGCAGGTCAGAGCCGCGCGAAAAGCCTCAATTGCCCGGTTGTAGTCGCCCGCTGCGGCGGTCCTGACTCCCTGCGCGTACAGCTTGCGGCCGCGAGCCTGCTGGTTGGCATTGTAACGGGAGACCAGATGGCCAACCGCAGCGAATCCGGTCACGGCGCCGAGACTCAGGATGAGGAGAATCACCGGTCCGGTGCGCGGAACCAGCTTGGGGAGCTTCCACGACATGTCTCGTATCACGATATCATCTGATGACCGGCTAGTGCCCGGAGTTGAGCATAAAGTCGGCGAACAAATTCCTGCGCTTCAGGTAAGATACTCCGTCCGCCCACAGTGGAACTGGACCGCTGCTCTATTGAAATGAATCGCGAATATCACAAAGGTTACAGTCAGGAACTCCACCGGGATATGGAAGCGCTGGTTTTTGGCCACTCCGGTACTCCGATCGTCGTATTCCCCACTTCGATGGGAAAGTTCTTTGAATATGAAGATCGCGGAATGATCGGCGTTTTGGCGCCGAAAATCGAGCGTGGCGATTTGCAGATATTTTGCCCGGACGCGGTCGATCTGGAGAGTTGGTACAACAAGCAAGTACATCCCAAGGTGCGCGTGCTGCGGCATCTACAGTATGAGCGCTACATTCTGCACGAGTTCCTTCCTTTCGTGCGCTGGAAAAATCAGACTCAGCGCTTGGCCATGACCGGGTGCAGCTTTGGGGCGTACCACGCAGTGAATTTTGCGTTAAAGCATCCCGACGTCGTTACTCATTGCGTGAGCATGAGCGGCGCCTTCGATATTCATCAGTTTCTTGATGGATATTATGACGACGATTGCTATTTCAATTGCCCGCAGGATTATTTGCCGAACCAGAATGACGACTGGTTCCTAAGCCGCTACCGGCAGATGAAAATCGTGCTCGGCTCGGCGGATTGGGATATGTGTCTGGATCAGAACGTAAAGCTTTCGGCAATCTTCAAGAGTAAGGCGGTGCCGAACTGGCTCGATATTTTCGGGGATAATTCGAAGCATGATTGGCCGTTGTGGTTGAGGATGGCGGAGAAGTATTTCTAGGATCTGAAGAATCAGGTTCATTTGGAGATGAATTCGTGAAGAAGATTGGAATTCTTTTTGGGATGGAGAACACTTTTCCGCCGGCGCTGGTTGAAAAGATTAATTCGATGAAGGTCGACGGGGTTGAAGCGGAGTTCGTCAAGATTGGCGGCGTCCGCATGGATGAACCCAATAAATATGCGGTCATCATCGACCGGATTTCGCAGGATATCCAGTTCTACCGCGCCTATTTGAAAAACGCGGCGCTGCACGGAACCATCGTGGTGAACAATCCTTTCTGGTGGACAGCCGACGATAAGTTCTTCAACTACGCGCTCGCACACAAGCTGGGCGTGGCGATTCCACCCACGGTGATTCTTCCGCACAACAAGCACCCCGAGGGCACAACCGATCGATCCATGCGGAATCTGATGTTTCCGCTGAACTGGCAAGAACTCTTCGATTACGTCGGCTTCCCTGCCTTTTTGAAGCCTTATTCCGGCGGCGGATGGAAGCATGTTTATCACGTGCATTCAGCGGATGAATTTTTCCAGCATTACAACAACACCGGCGATTTATGCATGACGCTGCAGCACGGCGTAGTGTTTGAAGAATATTACCGCTGCTACGTAGTGGGTCAGGAAAAAGTGCACATCATGAAATACGATCCGCGCCTGCCCCATCATGAGCGCTATGTGAAGGGGAATCCTCCGCCGTCAACGGAGGCTTTAAGGGCCAGAATTGAAAAAGATGCGCTAACTTTGTGCCGCGTGCTCGGCTACGACTTGAACACGGTGGAGTTTGCCGTCGAGGGCGGCGTGCCTTACGCGATCGATTTTCTGAACCCCGCCCCCGATGCCGAGATTACCTCGGTCGGCCAGCAGAATTTTGATTGGATCGTGAACGCCGTCGCCGAGATGGCGGTGAAGATGGCGCAGACGGGCGAGGATCCCGCGCGCGAACTGCGCTGGGCGGGATTTCTGAACGGGCCGGATGCGGACGAAGCGAAGCCGGCGCGGAAAGCCAAGAAGAGCGCCAAGTAGGCACGATACACGATCTTCGTGTTACACTGGGTTCGTGTCTTGAAGCGCAACCTCCGCAATGTAACCGTCACTTTAGAAGAATCTGTCGCCCGCTGGGCGCGGGTCGAAGCCGCGCGCCGGGACACGAGTGTTTCCCAACTGCTCGCGGGGATGCTCAAAGAACGCATGGCCGAAAAAGACGACTACGAACGTTCTATGCGGCGGGCTCTTGACCGCAAACCCTTTCTCAAGGCTGGGGGGCGGTATCTTTCCCGCGAGGAAGCGCATGACCACGCCCGTCTTCGTTGACACCAACGTCCTGCTTTACGCGATCGATCAAGCCAACAACCGGAAACATGCGGCAGCAAGGAAGTGGCGTGCAGGGCTGTGGCAAAGCCAACGTGGGCGGCTAAGCTTTCAGGTTTTGCAAGAGTTCTACGCCAATGTCGATCGCCGCTCTCCACAGGCCATCGAACAGGCTCAAGCCGAGATTCGAGATCTTCTCGCCTGGCATCCGACCGCAATCAACGCCGAGATTCTTGAGCTGGGCTGGCGAATTCAATCGCGTTACAAGATTTCGTTCTGGGATGCGCTCATCGTCGCGTCGGCCAAAGCCGCTTCCTGCCGCTTTCTTCTGACCGAAGATCTTCAGGCCGATCAGGACTTCGGTGGCCTGACTGTCGTCAATCCGTTTAAACATGATCCCACTGAATTCTTGGCCGGATAAGAAGTGATCGATGTTCTGCATATCCCATTCCTCTCCTGAAGTCATTTACTCCGGCAGGCATCGTTAAAAAAAGGACTAGAACTGGCGGACCATTAGTTATACTGTTGGCCTGCCGTCCCCCGGCGTTGCTCCCTGGAGATCCCGATGAAAACCACATTGGCACTTACCCTCGGTTTGCTGTCTCTGTCCGCTTACGCGCAGAGTTTTCTGCCACGTGTCGGCGGCGAAACATTCCAGCAGGTTGCCGAAGTCACCGGCACGCAGGTGGGAGATTATTTTGGATATTCGGTTGCCGTGAGCGGAAATACCCTCGTCGTGGGGGCTCCGAACGCCCCCGACGATGTTTGCGGGAACTGTGGGGCCGCCTACGTGTACACAGCGCCAGACGGAGATTGGGCGGGCCTCACGCAGGTGGCTACTCTGACCCCGCCAGCGGGGCAGAGTATCCCAGGTGGTTTTGGGTACCCTGTGGCGATTAGCGGCGATACGATCGCCGTTGGCGGGGTCAACCCGGCAGGCGAGGCAATCACCTACGTTTACGTGGATCCTGCGGGCAACGCGACCGCAACGGGCGAGTTGACCACTACCGTCGAGAGCGGAGGCCAGATCAACGGCATCGCAATTGATGGGGGCACTGTTGCGGTTAGCATGCCTTATGCCAGCATCGGAACGCAGCGTGCGGCGGGGTCGGTGTTCGTTTATGTCGAGCCTCTAGGCGGATGGGCCAATATGACCCAGACGGCGCAACTGGCGTTCAAGGGTGTCGAGGACATTGATTTTTTTGGCGCGTCAGTCGGCGTGAGTGGCCGCTACATCGCGGTCGGGGCGACGCAGGTGAAGGTCGGGGGTCTAGAACAGGGAGCGGCATACCTCTTTGTCGAGCCCGCGGCGGGATGGAGCGGAGCGCAGTTACCGACGACCGAGTTTGAAGCGTCGAACGGGACGAGAAAAGCTGCTTTTGGGGCGTCTATATCCGTGAGCGGCGATACGGTCGCCATCGGCGCGCCCGACGAGACAGTGGGGTCCAGCCAGGACAAGGGTGCCGTCTATATGTTCACCCGGCCATCGACGGGATGGCCAACAACGATGACCGAGACGGCCGAACTCACAGCTGGAACGGGCGGAAGCGTGCTTGGCTGGTCTGTCGCTCTGAGTGGGCAAACGTTGGTTGCCGGCGCTCCGTTTGAGCACGCATATCAGGGATTTGCGTATGTATTCTCCGAGCCTTCCGGGGGATGGCAGAATGGCGCGCAGGGCAAGCAGATCGCCGCCTCGGACGGCGCCGCCAACGATTATTTTGGCTATTCGGTCTCGTTCAGCGGGGGCATGATCGCCGCAGGAGCCATTGGGTGGCCCGGCGGCAACCCTCTTAGCGAGGACGGCGCAGCGTATGTTTTTGGCGAGAGTAGCCAGTAGCCTCCCGCCGCGGGTCGATCCACACTCCCCTTCGATAGCTGCCCTCTCCGTTGTTATACTGTTATGGCCCGCTGAGCTTTCCCTGACGACAAACGGCGCAGGGTAGGGCGCCGGAAAAGCAGGTTCCTCCGTCTCCGCCTTGCGGAGGCGCCGGAATGACATTTGCGGGACTGGGGTGACCGTTCCACATTGATTCTTAGATTCTTATGAAACCCACCTTCACCATCGGGATTGAAGAGGAATACCAGACCATTGACCCGGAAACCCGGGATCTGCGGTCTCATATTCAGGCTGAAATCCTGCAAAAAGGGCAGCTGATCCTGCAAGAGCGGGTAAAGCCGGAGATGCATCAATCGGTGGTTGAGGTGGGCACCGGTGTCTGCAAAAACATCAAGGAAGCCAAGGCCGAAGTGAGGCTGCTACGGCGCGACATCATCCGGTTGGCCCGGGAAAACGGGCTGCGGCTGGCTTCGGTGGCAACGCATCCGTTTTCCGATTGGCGCACGCAGGACATCAATCCCGATGAGCGCTACAAGAACATTGTCGAAGACATGCAATTGGTGGCGCGGGCAAACCTGATTTTTGGCCTGCACGTGCATATCGGCATCGACGACCGCGAAGAAGCGATTCACATGATGAATCACGCGCGCTATTTCCTGCCGCATCTTCTGGCGCTGTCGACCAATTCGCCTTTCTGGCTGGGCATGGATACGGGCTTGAAATCGTACCGGTGCAAGGTATTCGACAAGTTCCCGCGAACCAATATTCCGGATTATTTCCCGAGTTGGGGTGAGTACGAAAACTTCATCAAGCTGCTGATCAAGACCAACTGCATCGACAATGCCAAGAAGATTTGGTGGGATATCCGTCCGCACCCGTTCTTCAACACGATTGAGTTCCGCGTGTGCGATATCCCGATGCGGATGGAGGAAACGATCGCGATCGCCGCGCTGATCCAGGCGACGGTGGCAAAACTGTACAAGCTGCATACCGCGAATCAGGGATTTCGCTTATACCGCCGCGCCTTGATCATGGAAAACAAGTGGCGGGCGTCGCGCTACGGATTGGACGGAAAGCTGATCGATTTCGGCAAGCAGACGGAGGTTCCGACACGCGACCTGATTCATGAGTATCTGGACTTCGTTGACGACGTTGTCGACGAACTGGATTCGCGCGAGGAATTGAACTACATCCATACGATGCTGGAGCGCGGCAGCGGCGCCGACCGGCAACTGCGCGTCTTTCGCGAAACTGGAGATCTGAAGAAAGTTGTCGATTACATCATTGAGGAGACTGAAGCGGGGCTCGAAGAAAGCGAACCTACTTCGGTTCTAAAAGTCAGCTAATGACCATTCCTACGGACTCATCTACATTACCCATTTCCGCGCAGAAGCAGAGGGGGTGGGGCGCACGGAAGCCGATTCCCTTCGATCCTGAATACACGCCCGGGGCGCGCAATGCCATTGCCGTTTGCCTGCGCGTGCGGCCAGATGAAAAAGTCTGCGTAATCACCGACGAGGAAACTCTTGAGATTGCGACCGCAATCGTCGCCGAACTGGGCCTGGTCGGGTCTCCGTATAACGTCTGGGTGCTGGAGGATTGGGCACAGCGGCCTCTGATCGATCTTCCTCGTGAGATTTTGGACGATCTGGAAAGCAGCCAGGTTTCGATTTTTGCCGTACAAGCGCAGAGAAATGAACTGCGCTCCCGCATGCAGATGACCGATGTTGTGAATCGGCGCAAGATTCGCCACGCGCATATGGTGAACATCAACCGGCAGATCATGCTGGAAGGCATGCGTGCGGATTTTCAGAAGGTCGACCGACTGAGCGCCAAGGTTGTGGCCATGGTGCGCAAAGCAGAGCGTGTGCGTGCGAAGACCGCGGCGGGAACCGATCTAACTGCCGAACTGAACCACAACTACAAGTGGCTCAAAACCAGCGGCATTATCACGCCGGAAAAATGGGGCAACCTTCCCGGCGGCGAAATTTTCACCACACCCGGCGAAGTAAACGGAACGTTCGTCATCGACGGAGTCGTCGGGGATTATCTCTGCGCCAAGTTTGGTAACCTGCGCGAAAATCCGCTGACGATTCACATGAAAAAGAATCGCCTGGTTGAGGCGCACTCGGAGAATCGCGAGCTCGAAGACGATTTCTGGAAATACACGCATACCGACGAAAACAGCGACCGCGTAGGCGAATTTGCCATCGGCACCAACATTGAGTTGAAGGACATCATCGGACAGATTTTGCAGGACGAGAAGTATCCCGGCGTGCACATCGCCTTCGGAAACCCTTACGGGGCGCACACCGGTGCGGAGTGGGACTCGTCCACTCATATCGATGTGGTAGGGCGGAAATTCAACATCTGGGTTGACGACGAGCAAATTATGCAGGATGGGAAGTTCCTGGTGGAAGCGTAGATGTCGTCGGCGACGGTTACGGAATCGACCAATGCCTTACTCGCCAAAGCTTACCGCGAGTTTAATGCGCGCAATATGGAAGCTGTAATTGCGCTCATGCAACCGGACGTGGAGTGGCCCAACGGCATGGAGGGTGGAACGGTTCACGGACACGACGGCGTCCGCCAATACTGGACGAGGCAATGGGCCATGCTCAACCCACAGGTGACTCCGGTTGGCTTCGATGTGGACGCTGCAGGCAGAACAGTGGTGAATGTTCGTCAAACAGTGCGCAACCTTGATGGCGGTCTGCTCCTGGATCGGGAAGTGAAGCACGTATACACGATGGAAAACGGCCTTATTCGCAGCATGGAAATTTACGAATAATTGATGTCCCGTTGCCGCGGGTTTTATGATCCCTTCCCTCCGAAAGCAATTCAACTACAGTTTTACTCCCGACAAATATCAAACGTTCCTGCGTCAAGTTGATGACGCATGCGGATCGCACGTGCAATTTCGTCTGTCGGAGACTCCCTGTTTCTTCCCCAGATCATTGCTGGAACGCATGGTTCACGACGGCAAAGAACTGATTCGGCAACTCGTTGAGAGTCCTGAATACCGAATAAAGTCAGATGCCTCCATTCCATCGGAGTTTAGGGTGCCGAATGAGCCGGATCATCCGATGTTCGTTCAGGTTGATTTCGGGCTGGTGCGCGGCGCCGATGGCGAACTGCATCCAAAGCTGGTGGAACTGCAGGCCTTCCCTTCCCTATACGCGTATCAGCCCACGCTGGCGCAAACTTATATGGAAGCCTATGGCGTGAGTAAATTCGAACAAGGAGAGCGGCTGCATTTTTTCCTGGGTGGCTTGGATGAAAGTTCCTATCGTGAACTCCTGCGACGTGCAATTCTGGCCGAGCATGATCCACAGAACGTGATTCTGATGGAGATTGACCCGCTCCATCAGAAAACATTTCCCGATTTTGCGCTTACCGAAAAGTTGCTGGGCATTCCTACTGTCGACATCAGTGAGATTAAGAAGAATGGCCCTCGACTTTATTACGAACTCGATGGCAAGCGCGTGCCAATCCACAGAATTTACAATCGCGCAATCGTCGATGAGCTGCAACGAAAGAACGTTAAGCTGAACTTCGACTGGCGCGACGATCTTGACGTAGAGTGGGCGGGACATCCGAATTGGTATTTTCGGATCAGCAAGTTTTCTATTCCGTATTTGCAACACGAGTCAGTGCCGAAAACGTGGTTTCTCGATAGGCTCGGTAAGATTCCCGAAGACTTGCAGAACTATGCTCTCAAACCTCTTTATTCGTTTGCTGGACTCGGGGTCCTGATCGCGCCGACCAGGGAAGATATTTTGGCGATTCCCCCCGACGAACGCAGCGGCTTCATTTTGCAGGAGCGGCTGCACTTCGAGCCGGTCATCGAAACTCCATTTGGAAAAACCAAGGCTGAAATCCGTGTGATGTATATCTGGGTGGAGAAACTGGAGGCCGTGCTAACGATCATCCGTATGGGACGCGGGTTGATGATGGGCGTCGACCACAACAAGAATATGGAGTGGGTAGGCGCGTCGGCAGCCTTTTATTTGGAGTGACAACAGAGTTCAGCGAAACTTCGACATTTGCCCCTAGCCAATGCGTTTCACGATCCTAGTTTGCAACTCGCGGCCGTTGGGCCTGCGAAGATAAAGCTTGTCCCCTGCCAGACGCACAGCCACAGGATCGCCCGGTTTCCATTCGCCGGGAGTGTAATCGTCGGCGGCTGTGCAATCGTACTCGCCGGTGTAAACTACCCCACCGAGGTTGACCACGACGGTGCGGCGCACGGCATGAGTCGTGCTCTCCCGTAGCACTTCGGCTTCCGCCTGGCACCAATTGTCCACGTCCCGGCCGTCCACGGCTCCGCTATGCCGGTAGAGTTCACTCGCACGGCGGCGAATGGCTTCGAGAATGTGCGGCGGATAGGTTTCAGGGCCCCGGTTCATGATCGATTTGCCTCGCAACTTCTGGGATGCTAACTCATACTAATCGTCACCTTGCCGGATGCAACTCACATCCATTGCTCGCGACAACCCGGAAGGACAGGTTGTTGTCAGTTTGGGAACGCTCGCGGCGTATCTAACCAGATTTGCAAAATCAAATGCACAAATGTGATGATTCGGCTTCGCCGTTGACCGCGGTGGCCGAGGGGCCTAACATTACCGCCGTCGGGGAATTGCTCCACTCATGATCGGCCAAACAGTGTCCCACTATCGCATCCTGGGCAAGCTCGGAGGCGGTGGTATGGGCGTGGTCTATGAGGCCGAGGATCTCAAGCTGGGCCGGCATGTCGCTCTGAAGTTTATTCCTGAAAATCTTGCCGGTGACCCGAAATCGCTGGAGCGCTTTGAGCGCGAAGCGAGAGCGGCCTCCCTTCTGAACCATCCCAATATATGCACGATTCACGCAATCGAAGACAACAACGGGCACCCTTTCATCGTGATGGAGAAGCTCGAGGGCGAGAGCCTCAAACAAACGGCGAAGCCCGTCGAGACGGAGAAGCTGCTCGACATCAGCATTCAAGTTGCCGACGCCCTCGCCGCGTCGCATGGGAAAGGAATCGTCCACCGGGATATCAAGCCGGCCAACATCTTCATGACACCGACCGGACAAGTGAAAATCCTCGATTTCGGATTGGCGAAACTTGTCCATAACGTTGGAACTGACAGCGACGGCGGAGCGACCGAAGATTCGCTAACCGCCATCGGCGTGATACCGGGCACTGCGGTCTACATGTCTCCCGAGCAGGCCCGTAGCGAGGAGATCGACTTCCGCAGCGACTTGTTTTCGTTTGGGGTCGTGATGTACGAAATGTCGACGGGTAAGAAGCCGTTCTCCGGCAAGAATTCGCTGATGACGCTGGATGCCGTCCTGCATACCAAGCCAATTCCTCCGGCAGAAGTCAATCCCAATGTCCCAGTCGAACTCGAAGGCATTATTGGCAAGGCGATGGAGAAGGACCGCACCCACCGCTACCAAAGCGCCGCACAGATGAAGGCCGACCTGCTGCAGCTCAAGCGCGAGACCGAGTCCGGCCAGGTAAAAAGTGCGTTCCACAGTGGGCGCCTACGGGTTGCCAACAAAACCTTTGGCCGAGGCGGCGATAGCCGGTGGCTTTACTGGCTGCTGGGCGGGACTGCCGCGCTTCTCATCACAGTCTTAGCTGCAGTGGGAGCGTACTGGTGGAAACATCGTTCGATGGCGAGCACAGAGCTGCAGCATGCGATTGCGGTTTTGCCGCTACAGAATATGAACGGCGACTACTCGGTCGATTATCTCCGCTTTGCGCTTGCGGACGAATTGACCAGCGCGCTTTCCTATTCCCGCTCGCTCGATGTGAGACCGTCCTCCGCTACCCGGAGGTACGTAGAATCGGATCTCGACGCGCACAAGGTTGGGCAACAATTGCGCGTAGGCCGGTTGCTTACCGGGCACTTCACCCGCCAGGGCGAGCGCCTCAGCGTGACGCTGGAAGCCGTCGAGGCCTCCGACGACCGGCTGCTTTGGCAGGCGACGGTAATGGCCCCGGTGAATGACTTGATTTCCCTGCAAAACCAGCTGAGCACGCAGATTCAGCGGGGGCTTTTGCCGGCACTCGGTGTTGGCGGGGCTTACACGGCGGCTTCGCGTCCGAAAAGTCAGGAAGCTTACGATTTATATCTGCACAGCCTCGCGCTGCCGCACGACCCTGCACCGAACAAAGATGCCATTGTCGTGCTTGAGCATGTAGTCGGAATCGACCCTGGCTATGCCCCTGCCTGGGAAGCACTGGGAAGGCGCTATTACTATGATTCTGATTACGGCGGCGGTGGGGAGGCAATGTTCCAGCGGTCAAATGCTGCCTACGAACGGGCGTTAGCGCTTGATCCGAACGACGTCGTCTCCGCCAGCAACCTGATAACAAACCGGGTGGAACGTGGCGAGCTGGGCCGAGCCTATCAGGCGGCGACAGATCTGGTGAAGCGGCGGCCGGATAGCGCCGACGCACATTTTGCCTTCAGCTACGTCTTGCGTTATGCGGGCATGCAGGAAAAGGCAGCCCAGGAATGCAACACAGCTCGGTCACTCGATCCGGAAAATTTTAACTTCCGGTCCTGCGCCTGGACGTTCCTGGAACTTGGCCAGCCGCAGCAGGCAAAGAACTTCTTGAACCTCGATCCCGGGTCGGAGTGGACAGCCTGGGTGACTCCTTATCTTCACCTCGACGAGGGAAATCTCACGGCTGCTCGCGATGCCGCGAAAAACACGCCAAGGGGCGCGTTGTACAACCGCGAATTGATGATCGCCTGCACGCAGTCGCCGCGCCCGGCGGACCTGGAGAAGGTCGCACACGATACCGAAGCTTCGGTGCTTACTGAACCTGATCCCGAGATTTGGTATCACGCCGGGTCTCTGATGGCCTACTGTGGCCAGAAGGAAGCTGCCCTGCGCATGTTCAAGGCCGCGGTTCAGCAGAACTACTGTGCGTATTCCGCGTTGTTGGACGATCCGCTGTTAAGAGATTTACGCAAGGATACAGCTTTTAATCAAGTGCTGACTGCGGGCAGTGAGTGTCAAAGCGCGCTGAAAGAAGAGACGCAGTAGCTTGGCCCCGTTGACGCCTTTTTGCTCCCGATTTATCTTCATTTCAGGAAAAATTTGCGTCAAACCGGTGTCAGGCTCCATCTCTGTAACGTGAACAATTTGCCATGCAAGAATATGCGGGATAGGATCGCACGGTTTGCAAATCTTTTTTTTCTGCCTTGGCGGTTTCGGGCGTTATTCCTTTCCCTTTTAGTTGTTCCGCTCCTGCTACAAGCCACGCCGCGGCAGAGTGGGTCAGAATCGCCGCCCTTGGCTGGGACCACACCGCCCGCTTCCATCAACTTTCCTCAGCTCCCTTATGACGGATCTCCTCCCGAGCTTCCACAGGATGAGGGCATGATTGGTTTGCGGCTGATGCTGCGCAGGCTCGGCACGACGGCTCAATTGATGCAGACCGTGGCGCATCCCGACGACGAAGACGGCGGCATGCTTACGCTAGAATCCCGCGGCCGTGGCGATAACGTTTTGTTGATGACGCTGAATCGTGGCGAAGGCGGGCAAAACAAGATTGGCAGTAACTTGTCGGATGTGTTGGGCGTATTGCGCACCCTGGAACTGCTGGCGGCTGACGAATATTACGGCGTGCAGGAGCGCTTCTCGCGGGTCGCCGACTTCGGTTTCTCGAAAAGTGCGGATGAAACTTTTGGCAAGTGGGGTGGCCACGATATCGCCTTGGGCGATATGGTGCGCGTGATCCGGACTTTCCGCCCGGATGTGCTGGTTGCACGTTTCTCCGGAACCGAGCGCGATGGACATGGACATCATCAGGCTTCTGCCATTCTGACGAAAGAAGCATTTCGCGCGGCCGCCGACCCGGAGCGCTTTCCTGAACAGATTGCCCACGGACTCGCGCCCTGGCAGGCCAAGAAGCTCTATATCGGAAACGTGTGCGGATTTGGAGCGATGACCTGTCCGGACGCGAGCTGGACAGTAAAGCTGAACACCGGCGAGCCGAGCGCCGATCTTGGCATGTCGTACATACAGTTCGCAATGAAAGGTTTGCGGCACCAACTTTCGCAGGGCGCGGCGAACTGGAATGTAGACCCAGGCGATCGGTTCACTTTTTACAAACTCGTCGATTCGATTGAACCCGCAAAGCTCGATAAAGACGGTCACGAGAAAGATTTCTTCGATGGAATCGATACGTCGTTGGCGGGGTTGGCAAAGCAGTTGGGTGGAGAAGAATCGAAGGTGCCGCATCTGCGGCAGGAACTGAGCGCCGTCGCGAGCCAGGTTGCACGGGCGAGCGAGGGCGCTAAAGGGAATGATCCGTCGGCGTGCGTTGCGGATCTGCGCGAGGTTCTCGGCGGACTGGAGCAAGCACAGATTGACACCAGCAATAGCCCGCTTGCTGAATCCGTCAAGTCGAACCTGCTGGCACGGTTGCAAGAAAAGCGAGAGCAGGCGCAGACGGCGCTCAATCTGGCGTTGCACGTGAAGTTATCGGCCACGGTCGTAACGCGATCGAAGCCTCCAACAGCCGTTTCGAAAGAGGCGGACGCATTGACTGCCGTGTCTCCCGGGCAGGAATTTCTGGTTCAGGTTGTCTTCAGGAACGGATCCAAAGAAAATCTGATTCCCGATTCCTTGAAGTTGGAAGTGCCGGAGGGTTGGGGGTCAATCTCCGACAAGGTACGACCTGCTGCCATCAAACCGGGCGAAGATCTCGAAGCTACGTTTCGGCTGCTGGTGCCGAAGAATACGCCCTTTACCCGTCCCTATTGGCATCGCGACAATCCGGAAAGCGACAGCTTGAACCACATCGACGATGAGAGATATGTGACGCTGCCGTTCCCTCCGCCGCTGTTGCGTGCGCGCGTGGAATATTCCCTTCCAGCCGCCGGTGGCCCACACGGAGTGAACAAAGTAAAAAGCCGCATCCAGGCCACAGTGGTTACACCGTTTATCGACGATGGCGGAGTAGAACGCGATCGGCCGCTGGCAGTTGTGCCGGCATTCTCCGTTGCTCTGGAGCCCGGGACACAGGTGATTTCAACTCACAAGGGTTCGAGTTCAACCGTCACGGTCGGGGTAACCGGCAACTTAACCCATAGTTCCCAAGGTGTTTTGCATTTGGAACTCCCTCAGGGCTGGCGGTCAGAGCCCGAGAAGTTGGAAGTCGGCTTTAAGCAGCGTGGCGAAAAACAGGATTTTCACTTTAAAGTCTCCCCCGCCGGATTGCAGGAGGGACGGGCGCAAATACGCGCGGTTCTGCAAACAGAAGGAGAAAACTTCAGCGAGGAGTACACGCTGGTTGCCCGTGAGGATCTTGGCAGCTACTACTACTACCAGCCCGCGCTTCAGCGAGTGAGCGTCGTCGACGTAAAAGTTCCGCATGACATCAGGATCGGTTACATCATGGGGGCGGGCGACGACATTCCTACTGTGCTTCAACAAGTGGGATTGAATATTATTTCGATCCCTGCCGAAAGGCTGGCGAGCGAGGATTTGAGTCAATACCAAACAATCGTGCTCGGCATTCGAGCTTACGACACGCAGAAGGATGTGGTCACCAATAATCAGAACCTGCTCAACTACGTTTCCGCCGGTGGAACTTTGGTCGTTCAATACGACACCGGCGTCGCCGATTTCAACGGCGGACACTTTACCCCCTATCCTGCCGAACTCAGCCGCGCGCGCGTTTCGGTGGAAGATGCCCCAGTGCAGATTCTTGCCCCCAATGACCCAGTTTTTCATTATCCGAACGAGATTTCAGCGGGCGACTTCGATGGCTGGGTGCAGGAACGCGGCCTCTACTTCATGGATAAGTGGGATGAGCATTTCACGCCGCTGCTCTCTTGCCACGATCCGGGTGAAAGCGATCAGAAGGGCGGTCTTCTGGAGGCGCATTACGGCAAAGGAGTCTATATCTACACCGGCTACGCCTTCTTCCGCCAGTTGCCAGCAGGAGTGCCGGGAGCGGTGCGGCTGTACGTAAATCTATTGAGCGCCGGGCATGAGAAGCCGTAACCAGTCGTCAGTTACCAGTTGACCTTGTATAAGTTGAATGAACCTGCGAGTGCAGAATCGGCTCGTTCCGGCGGCGTAGAAGTCTGCGATTCACTCAACGATGGCTCCTCCAGCAGATTCCGGGGAAAATTCGCAAGGTCTGATCCGCGGCATGGGGCTCGGGAGCGCCACGGCGCTCAACATGATCGATATGATCGGCGTGGGTCCGTTCATCACCATGCCGTTGGTTTTGAGCGCGATGGGCGGGCCACAGGCGCTGCTGGGGTGGGTGGCGGGGGCTCTGCTTGCGGTTTGCGATGGCTTAGTCTCGGCAGAATTGGGCGCTGCATTGCCGCACTCAGGCGGGCCCTACCGCTATCTGCGAGAGATCTACGGACCGCAGAAGTGGGGGCGCCTGCTCTCGTTTCTTTTCATCTGGCAACTTTCATTCAGCGCGCCACTGTCGATCGCGACGGGCTGTATTGGGCTTGCAGGCTACGCAGCCTATTATTGGCCGGGCCTTGAGACGGTCTATGCCGAGCACACAGCGGCATTGCAACTCCCCTGGGCAGGCCCGCTGCAAGTAAGCTGGATTGTTACGCCAGCAACTGCGCTGGCGGTGTCGATTTGCTTTTTCACGGTACTACTTTTGTACAGGCGCATCACGGTGATCGCGCGGCTCTCGAAATTACTCTGGTTCGGAGTGATGGCGACCATCGGCTGGATCATCTTTGCCGGTTTTACGCATTTTAATTCCGCGCTCGCCTTCGATTTTCCTCCGGGCGCGTTTACGCTCTCGCACGGATTCTTCACCGGCCTTGGGGGCGCAATGCTGGTTGCCACCTATGATTATTGGGGTTATTACAATGTTTCCTATCTCGGCGATGAGATCAAAGATCCCACTCGGAATATTCCCCGCGCCATTTTGCTTTCCATCCTGCTGGTCGCATGTCTATATCTACTGATGAATCTGTGTATTCTTGCGGTCGTGCCGTGGCGTGAGATGGTACAGGCAGGCCGGGACAACAACGGCTTGTATGTCGTGTCTTTGTTTATGCACAGAATTTACGGCCTCTGGGCGGCGCGCCTGGTGACGGCCTTGGTGATTGTGACCGCCTTCGCATCGGTCTTTTCGCTAACCCTGGGTTATTCCCGCGTTCCGTATGCGGCCGCTTTAGACGGAAATTATTTCAAGGTGTTTGCGAGGCTACATCCGGTTTATCGCTTCCCGTATATTTCTTTGCTGGCGCTGGGAGTTGTGGCCGCGGCCTTTTGTTTCTTGCGATTACGCGATGCGATAGCCGCGCTGGTCGTGATTCGCCTGATTCTGCAGTTCCTAGTGCAGGCAGTCGGAGTCATTGTTTTCCGAGTCACGCGGCCCGAAGTGCCGCGTCCGTTTCGTATGTGGCTTTATCCTCTACCCGCGCTGGTAGCGATTGCAGGATTTCTATTTATTCTTTTCAATCGGCAAAACTGGCAGAAAGAAATACGGTATGCGGTAGTAATCTTGCTCGCGGGCCTGGCGATTTATATGATTCGATCGTGGCGGGGCCGGGAATGGCCGTTCCACGCGCAGAGTTCATAGAATCGAGGCACGATGATGGGAGATGCTTTAAATAGGGGACTCGGAGGAATCATGATACGTAAGATTTTTATATCCGCCGCCTGCTGCTTGATCTTACTCGCGGTCGGCAAGGCGCAGGATAACAAGCCGAAGGATGAGCGTCGAACCGTCACCGAAGTTCTCGATCACACCGTGCTGAACCTCGAACACGAGTTTGTTCCCGCGGCGGAGGCCATGCCCGAGGACAAATTTGGCTTTGCGCCCGCCAGCGGCGAGTTTAAGGGAGTGAGAACCTTTGGCGAACAAATTAAGCATGTCGCCGCCGTCAACTATGAATTGGGCGCTGCCATTCTCGAAGTGAAACCACCAGTCGACATTGGCGACGAATCGGGTCCAGCTTCGATGACGAGCAAGGCCGAAATCCTTAAATATCTCAAGGACTCGTTTGCTTATGTGCACAAGGCCATGCAGACCATCGACGAGAAGAATCTGGTGGCAACCGTAAGGAGTCCATTTGGCGAAGGCCGGGTGTCGCGCCTCGGGCTCGCCGCAGCAGTCGCATCGCACGGCTTCGATCACTATGGCCAGATGGTGGTTTATTTGCGAATGAACGGAATTATCCCTCCCGCGAGCCGATAGGCGCGCTAATCGGCGCTTAATAACGGCCAGAGCGAATCCGCTCATCGAGAGCTTGTCGGTCGAGACAGCTACAAAGGTGTTCGTCGAACGTCAGGGTTCGCTTCTTAGACAATCTCGCCGGATAAGAATCGATTGCCTGAAAGAAAGTCGCGATCTCGGCGCGTGCACGTGCCTCGGAACGGTCTCCTTTTAGACACGACTTTCCATTCTGAATCTTCTTGTTCATCTCTGGAGATTGCCGAAGCGGGGCTTGTGTTTCTGAAACCCCAAGAGACCATAAAAGTTGTGAGGGAAAAGGAGCGGCTTCAGCCGCGTGCGCCGCGCCTCGCGATTGATGTGGGAAGCAATTCTGCTCGAAGACCTGCGCGGAGCAGGTGGGATGCGATCACTTTCTTTGCGGCTTCAACCTTTGACAGAGGATCCAGAAAAACCAGAACGGATGGGCCAGCTCCACTGAGGGCGGCGCCGGCTATGCCGTGATTGCCGGTTAGCTCCTGAATAGCCGTCAGCAAAGGGCAGAGTGGAGCGCGATAAGGTTGGTGAATACGGTCTTGCAGCGCGGCGGCGAGCAGATCATGGCGGCCCTGCACAAATGCGGCCAGCAGCAGCATCGAGTTTTGAATGTTCGATACAGTGTCAGCCCGCGAATACTGTGACGGAAGCACACGGCGCGCTTCTTCGGTCGACAAGACCTGTTCGGGGATGGCGAGTAGCAATGGCCACTTCCCTTTCGGAGGGATGCTGACGACCTGGGCCTCACGTTCGCCGCACATTCTCGCAATCGTGAGACCACCCATCCAGCATGCCGATGCGTTATCGGGATGGTGTTCCCGATGCGATGCCTCGCCTATGATGTGAGCGTCGTTCCAACGCAGGCGCCCAAAGTGATTTGCCAGCGCAATTCCGGCTAGGCGCGCTGCGGCGGAAGAGCCGCAGCCTTTGCCAATCGGAATCTCGTTCTTGATGCGAAGGGCTAGCGGAATAACTTTTCTGCCGGAAGAATGGAGAATCTCGCGGTAAGTGACAAGGATCAGATGGTTTTCAACCGCGCCACAGATTTCTTTATCGCGTCCGGTCGCGGCGATCGAGAACGCACGACTAGGACGAGCATCGATCGTAATATAAAGATTCAGCGCTAGAGCGGCTGCGTCAAAGGCAGGTCCCAAATTGGCGGAAGTCGCTGGCAGCGTAAGCTGCAAAGACATCGCATATCGAGATTTCTTCCTAGGCATTTCCGTCGGGTGAATCTGATTTTTCCGCTTTCTCTAACGCCTGAATCACCGAATCGAATGAGGCGTCCAGCACTGCTGGCGGGTGGCGTAACGACTCAAGTGGCGCATTGCTTTCTTTTGGCTCCAGAGAAAGTTCGCGCCGATGAAACTCGATCGTATACTCCGGATCTTTGAGTAGGCTGCCGGTAAGAATCAATACGGCCGATTCCTCCGGGTTCACGAAGCCCTGGGAGAGCAACTTTTTTAAGCCTGCCAGCGTGACCGCTGAGGCAGGTTCACATCCGATGCCTTCGGCTCCAATTTCGGCCTTCGCTTCGGCGATTTCCAGCTCGCTGACTTCCTCGCAGGCTCCGCCGGTGGCTCGAAGCACCTTTACTGCTTTCTGCCATGAGGCTGGATTGCCGATGCGAATGGCGGTTGCTCGAGTTTCGGCCTGCACCCTGAAGAGCTGCTTGCCTCCCGTTTCTCGCAGAGTACGCACCAGAGCGTTGGCGCCTTCGGCCTGAATCACAGACAATTTCGGAAGCCGGGCAATCAACCCAAGGCTGTGCATTTCAAGCAAGGCTTTGCCGATGGCCGAGCTGTTCCCGAGATTTCCCCCGGGCACGATGATGTGGTCTGGCGGTCTCCAATCGAGTTGCTCCAGCAGTTCGAGCGCAACTGTCTTCTGCCCCTCAATTCGGAAAGGATTGATTGAGTTCAACTGATAGACCGGCGCTCGCCGAACAAGCTCTTGAAGAAGCTGCAAACAGCCATCGAAATCAGTTCGCAATTGCAGGGTGAGCGCACCGTAGTCGAGAGCCTGTGACAGTTTGCTCCACGAAATCTTCCCTTCCGGGACGAGGACGAGGCTGCGCAGGCCGCCGCGTGCGGCATACGCGGCCATCGAGGCGGATGTATTCCCAGTCGAAGCGCATGCGACCCAGCGGAACCCTGCCTGACGGGCAAAAGTCGCGGCTACTGTCATCCCGGTATCTTTGAACGATCCCGTTGGATTCATCCCCTGATGTTTCGCATACAGTTGGCGCACGCCCGTAGAGCGAGAGGAGCGCGGCAGTTCGTACAGTGGCGTGTTCCCTTCGCGCAGGGTCACAATGTGCTCTGCCGAAGCAGGCGCGGGAAGCAACTCGCGAAATCGCCAAACTCCGCTCAGGTCGATAGCCGAGTTCGAGGAACGGCGATCACGCCAAATAGATTTCAGCGCGTCCCCATCGAGGCTAGCGGATTTCCGGGAAGAGACGGTAATTTCAAGCAAATTACCGCACTGCGAACAACGAAAGTCCTTACCCGCACCTTCGGTTAGGGCATCGCATTCGATGCAGGAGAAGCGATAAGCAGGCTGACGCTCGTGAGACGCTGGATCTCGTTCAGAAGTGGCCTTGGAAGGCATGAATTCTGGCTTATCTCTCGCCGCGGAGATATTGGTCGGTACGGTTGATCCAATCGGCCCGCGGCGGGTTAAAAACGTCGAGATCAACCGTATCTTCCATCGCTTCGGCCTTGTGCGGCATGTTCGCGGGAATACACAGCACTTCGCCGGAGTGAACGACGATTTCCTTGCCGTCGATCCAGAACTTCAATGCCCCGTCGAGAATGTACGTGAGTTGCTCATTGTGATGGCTGTGTTCGGGAACGATGCAGCCCTTCTTCAGCAGCACTCGAGCCACCATAATCTCCTGCCCGACTACAAATTGCCGCTGCAGCAGCGGGTTCAGATCTTCGAGTGGAATAGTGTGCCATGGAATATATTGCAGTTCGGTTTTCCTGGCCGCATGCTTTGTTACCGCACTTTTAGCGCGCGAGCGTGACTTTGCTTGAGTTGCTTTTCTGGGTGAATTCTTTTTGCGGGATGAGGCCTTTCGTGTTTTTGCCATCGATGTATGCCTTTGTTATGCAATGTTAGTGCACTTTGCCCTGATAAAGCTTTACTGCGGTATCGTGAAGATACGCGTGGGCGAGTTCCAGCGCTCGCGGTTCCGTGATTTCATTCTCTGAAACCATCTCAGCCAAAGCCGCCGCAAGAGCCGTGCGGGCTGACTTCGCTCCAAGCCAGTAGCTCTCTTCCGCCCCTAGAACGTCATTGTAAGGGAAGGCGTCTGTACCGAAGGTGATCTTGTCAGGGAAGGTTTCCAGCCACATCTTGAGAATGTCTTTGAAGGCAGCCGGATATTGCGCCAGTTCTTCAAACGACGAATCGATATAGACGTTCTTCATAGCGGCGAGCCAGATGGCCTCGCGCTCCAGCGGATAGCCGCCGTGCAGCATGACGAAGATTGTGCCACGGTAGCGGGGATCGCGCAGCACACTTTCAAAATTCATAATGTTGCTCTGCGAAATGTTAAAGTAATCGCCGATGCCGACGGCGGAGTGAATATGCACCGGAAGATGCAGGCGGCCGCCCTCCAGAATCAGATAACGGAAAACGTAGTCCTGAAACGTACGGTAATCTTTTTCGCTCGGAATACCGCCGCCCACATTGCGTCGGTACACATCTTCGGCCTGGTCGCGAGTCGGGTCGCCAAAAGTTGTCGGCCGGAAATAGGCTACCTCGAACTTGATGGCGATCCCGCCCTTGCTCTGATTGTCTTCCAGCACCCTGCTGATGAACTTCAAATAACCGTCGAAATCGGCGGGCAGTTTCGCGACGTTCTCCTGCTGCATCCAGCGGTGCAACATTTTTTCCTGCAGCGGGATGTAAACGCCTTCGTCGGAATTACGCGCAGTCTCGTTCTGATTGTTGAAGGGCCACATAAAAGAATCGACGAAGAAAACCCAGGGAAAACGTTTGGGGTCGAGATAATCGGGCATCATGGCGCGGTTTGCCGCCGAGCTCTCGGTGTTGATCTTGTCGAGAACGATGTCGAAGTAGGCCGTGCCGGGATATTGCTTCTTCAGCTCGGCTTTCTTGGCGACCAGCCATTTTGCATGTTCTGGCGAAAGATCGGTGTAGGGGTATCCAAATAAGGCTTTTGCCGCGACAATCAGTTCGGGATTGTCGTCACGGGTGCGAACCGCCTCGCTGAAATCCGGAGGCGCAGCCATCGCATCGACGTCGGGATCGTCGGAGAAACCTGGGTGCGCGTGATGGTCGAAGGCGGGGATCGCCTCGATCTGTGGAAGCAGGCGCTGGTAGATTTGTTGAACGTCCGGCCCGGGAAATGGGCGAGCTTGCGCCACCGCAGACGATGCACAGCTGCTCACAGCACAGATAAATAAAACAATCCTGGGCAAAAACGTTCCCTTGCCGATCTTTTTCATATTTTCTGTTCGCAGTTCTTCTACTTGTTCACGAGCGTCCTCTGCCACGCCGACGACACTTTCGCAATGCGCTCGACTGCTTCGCGCAAATTAGCAACAGATGAAGCGTACGAAAACCGCACGAAATCTTTCCCGGATGATCCGAACGCTGCGCCAGGAATCGCCGCGACTCCCGCGTCTTCGAGCAAAATTTGGCAGATCTCCTCTGCGCTCGTCCCCGTGCCGCGAATGTCGACCCAGGCGTAGAAGGCGCCTTCCGGGGCCTGGCAACTGAAACCAGGAATTCCGTTTAGATCCCGCACAAACTGGTCGCGGCGCTGGGTGAACTCAGCAAGCATTTTTGGCGTGTTCCCTTCACGGTCGCGCAGGGCGTCGATGGCTGCAAATTGCGTGAACTCAGCCACACAGGTATAGCTGTTGATTGCCATCATCGCCAACCCGGGCACTACATCGGGAGGTGCAACCGTATAGCCAAGCCGCCAACCCGTCATGGCAAAGCTTTTCGAAAAACCGTCGATGATTAGCGTGCGCTCACGCATCCCCGGATAGCGAAGCATCGAAAGGTATTCGCGCCCATAAATGATGCGCGCATAGATTTCATCGGATAAAACCCACAAATCGTGTTTCACTGCGAGCTCTGCCATGGCTCGCTGAACGGCATCGGTGTAAACGGTTCCCGTCGGATTTCCCGGGCTATTAAGAATGACGGCGCGAGTGCGGCGCGTGATCTTGTCGGCCACTTCCGATAAATCAGGTTGAAACCGATTGCCCGGCGATAATTCAAAAGGCACTGGAACGGCGCCTAGTCCGAGCGTGATTGACGGATACCCGGGAAAGCCCGGGTCGGGATACAAAACTTCGTCGCCCGGTTCGAGTAATGCCATCATGGCGAAAAACAAGGCGGCCTTGCAGCCGGGCGCCACCACAATGTTCGCAGGGGAGATATCGATGTTGCGCGCGCGTTTTAAATATGAGGCGATTTCTTCCCGCAGCTCCGGAACTCCGGCAACCGCGCAATACCGGTCTTTGCCTTCAGAGAGCGCTTTGACCGCCGACTCGATCACCGACGCACCAGGATGGAAATCAGGTTCTCCAAGTTCGAGGTGGATAATCGATCGGCCTTCGCTTTCGAGTTCTTTCGCGCGGGCAAATACCGAGAGCGCGCCTTCGCCGCTCATTACCGAAATTCGTGATGCTATCGATCGCATTGAGTCTCCGAAAAGCTACAAACCTTTATACATGCCACCGTCGACGAGGACGGTTTGTCCCGTGATGTAAGAAGCGCGCTCCGAAGCCAGCCAGACGATTGCCTCGGCAACCTCGCGCGGTTCGCCCAGGCGCTGGACAGGAGCATCGGCAGCCCAGCGGTCGAAAAAGTCCCGCTCGCTTTTTCCCGAGGCCGCAGCTCCTGATCGCGCCAGTTCCTTCAGCCGGTCCGTCGCAGTGAAGCCGGGACCGACATTGTTCACCAGAATTCCATCCTTGCCGAACTCATTGGCAAGGCTCTTCACCAGCCCGACGACGGCTGCCCTCACCGCGTTCGAGAGCACCAGATCGCCCACCGGCTGCTTGGTTGTGATCGAAGTCAGAGTGATGATGCGTCCCCACTTTTTCTTTTGCATGTGAGGGATGACTTCACGCGCGAAATAAACTGTGCTGAGAAAATTGGCATCGAGCGCTCGCTGCCAGTCCTCCAACGTGGTTGCGAGAAACCCCTTGGCGGGTGGCCCCCCAGCGTTCGTTACGCAAATATCTACGCCGCCGAGCTTCTCCGCAACAGTAGCGACGAAGCTGGTGACGGCGGGCGCATCGGTCACGTCAACGGCCTGCTCAAAAACCTCTACGTCGTACTCTTTTCTGATTTTCTGCGCGGCGGTCTCCAGCGTCTGCCGGTTGCGCGCGCACATGGCGACACGGCACCCTTCCGCGGCAAAGGCTTCAGCCGTTGCCCGGCCAATTCCCTGACTGGAAGCCGCAACCAGAGCGACTTTGTCTTTTATCCCGAGATTCATGAATCACGGATTATAAACGGTGCGGGCGATTCTCTCTCAACTACCCTTGCGAGAGTCGTACATCGCAATTAATCTGGCTGACGAGGCTTCTATGAAACAGTACAACCCACATCCTGAAACCAAGGCCGTGCGCGGTCCCGCCGAGCCGGAGAAGAAGAACGGCCCGATGGCTACGCCCATCTATCAGACGTCTACCTTTGAAGTTGCAGACAACGACGAACAGCTTCGCGCCACCGATACCGACCATTTCTATACGCGGTATGGCAATCCTACGAATACGGTGGCCGAAAAAACGATCGCCGCGCTCGAAGGCGTGGAGGCGGCACTGACTTTCGCCTCGGGCATGGGAGCGATCACGACTACGATTATGGCCCTGCTTAGGAGCGGCGATCACATCGTCGCTCAGCGCGACATTTATGGCGGAGCGAGCAAATTTCTCACGCAGTGGCTGCCGAAAATGGGGATTGAGACGACTTTCGTCGACACCACGAAATATGAGCAGCACGAGCGCGCGATCCGTCCCAACACGAAGCTGCTTTACCTGGAATCGCCCACGAATCCGACTCTGCGCGTTGTCGATCTGAAAAGGGTCGGCGGAATCGCTAGGGAACGTGGGCTATTGAGCATGATTGACTCGACGTTCGGCACTCCGATCAATCAACATCCCGCGGAGTATGGAATCGATCTGATCATGCATTCGGGAACGAAGTATATGTCTGGACACTCCGATCTGATTTGCGGCATTGTGGCCGGGCGGCACGAGATGATGGAAAAAGTCTGGTCCTCGCGAACGACTCTGGGCAATTGCATGGACCCTCACGCCTCCTGGATGCTTGTGCGCGGGCTGAAGACGTTGCCGGTGCGCGTGGCACGGCACAACGACAACGCTATGCGCGTAGCTCAGTTCCTGGCAGACCACGCTAAAGTGCGCAGCGTAAATTATCCCTTTTTGAAGAGTCATCCCCAATACGACGTCGCTCGGCAGCAGATGAGTGGCGCTGGGGGCATGGTCAGCTTTGAGGTCGAAGGTACCGGCGAAGATGCACGCCGCGTGACCGAGGCCATGCGGCTGTTTACTCTGGCTCCCAGTCTGGGCAGCGTTGAATCTCTGGTGTCAATTCCGGTGCTGACTTCTCATGCCATGGTGCCGGTCAAAGAGCGCGCAAAGATGGGCGTCACCGAGCAACTGATCCGGCTCTCAGTTGGAATTGAGAACGCCGACGATCTGATTGCCGATCTGGAGCACGCCCTTGAAGTTGTGGCGGCAACCGAGCGCGTGACGGTGGGGTGAAGCCGGTCGATTGCTTTAGTGAGAGAGACGGCACTGGTCGCCAATGGACCCGCGGCCGACAAAAAGCAGGTTCCTCACTGCCTCTGCGCGCCGGTTCGGGATGACAAGAACTAAGTGTCCCGATCCTGTCACCTAGAAAATGAACTTTAACGCAAGCTGCATGATGCGCGGCAGATGTGTTCCCCCTGAACGCAAATAAGCGTTGCCAGCGCACGAAGAGTCACCTGCGGAAAAAGGCGCGGCCGGACCGTAGCAAGCGAGTTCGTTGGAGGTGGTACCCCGTCCCGAGTTGTCTGCCGCCGAACCCGCATCGCCGCCCAGCCAGTTGTATTCCACATGATTGAACACATTGAAGGCCTCGGCGCGGAACTCGAAATATTTGCTTTCGCTAACGCGGAAATGTTTGAGCAGCGCCATATCGAAATTCGTGCGGCGCGGATTGCGCAGTATATTTCTGCCCGCGTCGCCGAAGGTTAATCCCGTCGGCAGCGCAAAGGCCGACGGATTGTAGAGCAATGGCCCGAAACCAGAAAGGAACCCCGATAGCGGGCTGCCTGCTACTCCCTGATGAGGGTTTCCGACGAGGTCAGGGTAGGATCCCGAGGTAGCAAAGTCGTTGCCAACCCCCGCGTTATCCGCGGTCGTGAAGAATCCTTCGTTGTAAACACTGAAGGGTGTGCCGGTCTGAATGAGGGTGATGCCAGACCATTGCCATCCGCCCAGGAACTCATTGGCCAGCCCTTTGCGTTTGAAGAACGGCTCATCGTACACGTAAGCCAGGGTGAAATTCTGGCGTATGTCGAAGTTGGAACTTGCTCGGTAGGAATTCAGGTTGTAGGCGTTCACGAACCCGGTATCGTTCCAATCGGAGGAATCGTCGATCGAGTGGCTCCATGTGTAGGCGGCATTGAGTTCCAGACCGCCGATATTATGGCGCACCGAAGCTTCGAACGCGTTGTAATTCGAAGAACCGGTCTGGTCCAGGCGTTCGATATCGCCGATGCCCGCATATGGACGGAAAGGATTCGCGGTATTGCCGCAAGCAACGAAAAGGTTGACGGCCGCACCCGACGGCGGCCCGCCATTTACTCCGGGCGTGTAAGGAACCCGTGTCCCGTAGGAAGTTACCGCGTTCGTCGGAACACCGTAAGCGTCGAGAGTAACGTTTGGCTGGTCCGCTCCCGGACCCCAGCTGCAGTCGAAACCTCCTGGCGCAGGCAGGTTTGGATTGCTATTCAGGGAGCCCCCACCAATAACCTGCCCAGGCTTGTAAGGATTTTGGCTGGCGGCGAGGGAATGCAACTGGTTAAATTCGTGTTCGCGCGTGAGATGCACTCCTGCGCTGCCCACGTAAGAGATGGTGGCAACCGTGCTCTTGCCAATATCGTGCTGGATATCGAAGTGCCATTGTTGCATGTATGGCCAATGGACTTGGCTGTTCAACGAAACGAATTGCAGGGGAGTGGTTGTCGCCCCGGCCGCTCCCAGAAGACTTGAGTTGAGGCAGTCGTATCCTGTCGCTGCACCGCAACTCGCCCCCGACAACGGCGCGGGCGTGCTGGTGGTTGGCGTGCTCTTGCTGTAAGGCTCCAACGATTCGGTGTTGCCTTCGTTCCCGTTGGTGTGCTCGAAGAAGATCCCATAACCGCCGCGGATGGCCCACTTGCCGTCCCCGAAAGGATCAAACGCAAACCCCACGCGGGGCGCGGGATTCCACCAATGATTGAACATGCAGCCCGTCGGAACACCCGGAGTGACGCCGCAATCGACCCATCCGTTAAAAGGATTCCCATCCACTAACCCCGTGACAGGATCGACGCTGCTCGCCCCCGGCACGTAAAACGCGGGATCGAAATTCCACGCCAGATTATTTTCTTCCCGGTAGGTGCCATAAAAGCTGAAACGGACTCCCAGGTTTAACGTGAGCCGCTTGGTGGCGTGCCAGTCATCCTGAACATACGGTTCATAAATCTTGTACTCCTCGTGCATTTTGAGCGCAGCGCCTTGCTGGGTATAGCTGGAAATGTTGCCCAGCAGAAGATCGGCAAAAGCATTCCCGCTGGTTAGCGCGCTGGTGTTGCTAAAGAATAATTGACCGTTCACGCCATATTGCGGCTGTGGAATTTCGTTCTTGTGCGCATCGACGTAGTAAAACCCAGCCTGAATGTTATGAGAGCCAACGATTTTCGTGACATTGTCGTGAAACGTGAAAGTCGGATTTGAATTCAGCGGCCCATTTGGAACGTAGCCGGGATCTTCGGAAAATCCGCCGCCGAACTCTCCGCCAGCAACGCTGATACCAGGCACTTTGCCCTGGTAGCCATTGTTATACAGACCAATTGCCGGATAGCCGCTGGGGCGTTGCCAGGGCCCAGTTAGTTGCGTGCTGATGTGGTCGGTAGTATAGCTGGCGACAAACTCGTTCAGCAGCGTAGGCGACACGTTCGCGGTAATGCGAGCCACCATGCTGACGCCGGGATTGTTGAAGCTCGTTTGGACGGTAGGAAAAGTGGTGCCGTTCGTCCACAAAGGAACGGGATATTGCTCGTGCCACGAATCGTGGATATAGCGAAAGTTTGCCCGCACTTTGTCGGTCACGTTCTGATCGATGCGAAACAGTTCTTGCCGCCAATTCATCGGCAGGGTCGGAGTTGCGAACCACTCGTCTAGAACACCCGCCCCCAGTGATCCGTCGGAAATATTCGGCTGTGGAATCATCGACAAAAGCGGGCTGGTAATCGCCTGAGTCGCCGCAAACCCCGGCACCACATTTAAGTTGGGTGTAAAACCCGCGGTCGGCGAGCCTACGGGATTGGTGAATCCCGCCACGGACGGGCAGTTTGCGAAGCTCCCGGCTGCGTTCGGGCATTCATCGCTGAAATTCCCCGCGCGCTCGGCTGCAGAGGGAACCGGCGTGGTAGAGAAGAATCCTGAAGCGGGGGTCAACTCGCGCCGCCACTCCTCCGACCAAAAGAAAAATGTCTTCTGCTTGTTCTGGTTGTAATGCCCGGGAATATAGACCGGACCGCCGACGGTGAAACCGAAATCGTTCTTCTTGTACTCCGGAACCGATGTCTCAAATTCCGGCGTGGCGTTGAAATCGTCATTGCGCAGGAACTCGTACACATCGCCGTGAAATTGATTGGTGCCTGACTTTGTTTCCACTTCCACCGTCCCAGATCCGTTGCGGCCAAACTGCGCGCCATAGTTTGAAGTGAGGACTTGGACCTCAGCGATCGCATCAATGCTGGGATAGACGTTGAGCGTCTGATTGCTGCCGTTGTCGAGCGCATCGCCGCCGTCGATTTCGAAGTTGTTATATTCCGTGCGGCCGCCGTTGATGCTGAAAGCCACGGTCGTCGCGCCCGGTTCCCCTTCGTCGTTGCCAGACTGGTCGGTCACGCCGGGAGAAAGCGCCACCAGTTGCGTAAAATCGCGCCCGTTCAGTTCGAGCTGGCTGACTTCCTTGCCGGTGATAGTGTTGCCCAAATCGGACGACTGCGTCTCGACCTGCGCGACCTGTGCACCTTCGACGACGACCTCAGTGTTGATGGTGCCGACCTCCAGAGCGACGTTCACGCGCGCCTTCTCGGCAACGCGCAACACTACGCCCTTTGCTTCGTATTTCTTGAATCCAGTCGAGACCACCGTCAGATCGTATGATCCGATCGGCAACGAGGCGAAAAGATAATCGCCGCTGTCGTTAGTTGTCCCGGTGCGATTGATGCCATTGGTTGCATTCTTAACCAGCACCTGCGCGCCGGGTATTGCGGCACCGCTCGAGTCGGTGACCGTGCCGGTAAGGGAGGCTGTGTCCTGCGCAGAAGCCACTACAGCGAAAGCCAGTGCCGCGAATGCGATTGTCAACAACCTGCTACGGGATTTCATGATTAGAGCTTCTCCTGTCGCGCAGCCCCTTGACGTTGGCGCAAGGTCAGGCGCGGCCCAGCACAAGGTCACGCTTCATTGGCACTTTTGATGCCCCGCTTTCAGCCCCAGCCGCCAACCCACAGATGCGTTATTAAAACGTATGAATAGTGCTTTTTTACTACATCGGATGTCAAGCAAAAACTACGTTTCCCGAGGGCCGGGTGGTCCAAAAACGTGGATTTCTACAGTTTCCTCTCGAAGGTGCAATTGCTCGCGTTTTCGCCTATGCGATCTTTCTGGTCGACTCGCGCACCACCAGTTCCGGGCCGACCTTGGAGTGTTCAGCCGCGACGGCGCGCTTCTCCAGAACGGACTTAATGCCCTCGATGACGATCTTTACCGCACCCGCGCCCATGGCTTCCATCGGTTGGCGGACTGTGGTCAGAGACGGGGTGCACAGGGCCGAGGGTGCAACGTCGTCGAAGCCAACGACGGAACACTCTTCCGGGACTCGCACTCCCGCTTTTGCCAATGCACGAATAGCCCCGAACGCGGTGATGTCGTCGAAGGCCAGCAGAGCCGTAAACTCACGCTTTTGCTGAATTAGCGCGCCAGTCAATTCCTGCCCGGCCTCAAAGCTGGAGAGTGGGTCACGAGATTCTGGCAGATCGACGATCATTTGCGAATCGATCTCCAGGCCGTACTTCTTGGCGCAGTTACGAATTCCCCGCCAACGCGGAGAGCTATCCGCCAAAGTTTTGGGGCCGCGGATAAACGCAATTTTGCGATGGCCCAGCGAATGAAGATGTTCGAGCGCAATAAAGCCTCCGAGTTCGTTATCGACAATCACTGAACTCATCGCATCGCCCTTCAGTTCGCAACCAATGAGCGCCGTGGGAATGCTGCTCTTTTCCAGGTCGGCGAGCAGGTTGATATCGAGAAAGAGCCAGTTCGCGAGAACGATCAGAGCTTCGATGCGGCGGTCGAGCAACATTTCGAGATAGCGCTCGAAGCGGCTGCGCTCGTTGTGCACGTCGGTGAGGATCGGCAGATAAGAAGCCTGGTAAAGCGAATTCTCAATTCCCCGCAACACAAGCGTGCAATAGGGATCGGTCATGTCGAAGACCATGACCCCGACGGTATGGCTTCGCTTGCTGCGTAGCGAGCGGGCAAACTGATTCGGCCGGTATCCAAGTTTTTCGGCTGCCCGCTCGATTTTTTTCTTGGTCACAGGAGGGATATAGCGGGCCAGCGGCGCATCGTTCAGAACGATGGAGACCGTGGTCGAGGAGAATCCGCTTTCCTTCGCGACGTCGCGAATCGTGACCATAGAGCCGTTGCCCGTAGCGTACCGCACCGCGATCCTGGATTACCCCTTGCCGCGCTTGAACTCACGGGAAGGATGGCGGACACTACAACAGAGAGTTGATCGAGTGTCAAGCAAACACATCTCAAACAGCCTGCTGGCGTGCCTTCTGATCGTTGGGACGGCGTCGTCCACTCAGGCGCGAAGTTCGCCCGGCGGTTCCCCAAGGATCGCAGCAGGAGCTGTTTCGCAGGATCCGGCTCTACTTTTCCAGGCCGGGCAGGAGGCTCTTCAGCAGGGTCGCTTGAACGACGCGGAACGTGATTTCCTCCAAGTGCTTGCGTTGAACCCTCAGGCCGGCGGCGCTTACGCCAACCTGGGGGTGGTCTATATGCGTCGCAGGCAGTGGAATAAGGCCTTGCAAGAGTTGCAGAGAGCTGAACGCTTCATGCCGAGAGTTGCTGGAATCCGCCTCAACATAGGGTTGGCTTACTACCGGCAGAACGATTATCCCAAGGCAATTCCGCAGTTCGAATCGGTCGTCCGCGACGATCCGGACGCGTTGCAGCCTCGCTATCTGCTTGGACTTTGCTACTTCTTCACAAACCGTTGGGCCGATGCTGCCGACATGTTGGAGCCCCTCTGGCCGCAACAGTCGACGCAATTAAGTTATCTTTACGTGCTTTCCATCTCGGCGCACCGCGCGCACCAAAAAGAGCTAGACGAGAAAGCTACTGCCCAGCTGGTGAAGGCCGGCGAAGGCTCACCCGAGTACCATCTTTTCATGGGCAAAGCACATCTCAATCTCGAACAATACGACCTGGCGCTGGCAGACCTTCAGGCGGCGGCAGAGGCGAACCCAAAGCTTACGTTCGTGCATTTCAATATGGGTCTTGCCTACCTGAAGAAACAGGATTACGTTCGCGCGCGAGATGAATTCCTGGCAGACGCCGCCATCGAGCCGGATCTCGCGTTCAACTACGAGGAATTGGGCGATGTCTATGCGCTCATGCAGCAGAACGGCAACGCTGAGAGGAGTTACAGAGAGGCTCTGCGGCGCGATCCTCAGCTGGTGAACTGTTACGTCGGATTGGCCAAGGTTTATGGGCGCGAGGCGAAATATCAGCAGGCATTGAGCGCGATCGATTCCGCAGTCAAGCTCGATCCTGAACGGACCGACACTCATTACATCAAGGGACAAACCCTCATTCACTTGGGTCGCAAGGATGAAGGCAAGAAAGAACTTGAAGCCTCGGTTCGCCTCGATAACCAGCACCGGGCCGAGCGTGAAAAACAGGTGGAATCGGGCACGTTACCTTCGCCGGAACTTCTACAGGAAGAACCATGAGCACCGGCACTCGACTTCGCTAACGCAGTATCAAAATTGCTGCTCGAATCCGTTGACATGCCAGCGGTTGCGGACCATACTCCCGGTGAAGCTGCGTAGGATTGCCGACAAAAAGATGCTTCCTCGGGTCGCAATGTTCCCGGAATTGTACCGAGTCGTTTTACCTGCATCCGGGTTTCAATGTGTCGTCCGTAGGAGGGTCGTGTGTCGAAAACAGGTCTGTTCAGAGGATGGGGATGCGCAGTTGTTATAGTTTCCGTGGTCGCAGTTGGGGCGGTAGCCTTCATCATTCTCAGCTCTCACAATTACCGAGCGAACGCCGCAAACTCGAGACCCTCGTCGTTAGCTTCAGCCCCTGATGCTCCGATCGCAATGTCGTCGCGGATGAACCCGGCTTCCGGAAATCTCCCCTTGGCCTTTGAACAGAACAAGGGCCAGACCGATGCGGCGGTGAGCTACTTAGCTCGGACAAGGGGCTACACGTTATTTCTCACAAGGAATGAGGCCGTTTTCTCGCTGCGTTCCTCGTCTGGGTCGGGATCCGCTTCGCGCCGCAGCCTGGCTGCTGCGAAGGCACTTGTGGATCGGGTCAACAGATCGTCAATCGGCAATCCTGCCGGTGCGCGAGCGCCGCGGAATGAGGCGACTGCGGTGGTTCGCATGAAGCTCGTGGGTTCGAAACCGGTCCCGAAGATCGCGGCCGGCGATCAACTGCCCGGCCGCGCGAACTATTTTATCGGGAAAGATCCAGCAAAGTGGCAGAGCAACGTTCCTCTCTTCGGGCGAGTGTCTTATCAGGACGTTTACCCCGGCGTGAAACTGGCCTTCCACGGCGCCGAACGGCAAATGGAGTTCGACTTCATCGTAGCGCCGGGCGCGGATGCGCGGCTGATCGACCTGCAGTTCAACGGACCAACAAGCATTCAAACCGACGATTCGGGCGATCTCCTAATCGCTTCTACCGCCGGCAATGTTTTGCTGCGCAAACCTGTGGCATACCAGAAAGAGGATGGCGCTGCCCAGCCAGTGTCTGCACGCTTCGTGCTGGAGGCCAACAATCGGGTTGGATTTGAATTAGGCGCTTACGATCACACACGAGAGCTGGTGATTGATCCGTCGGTCAGCTATGCCTATTCGACGTATCTTGGCGGATCGCTGGAAGACGACGGTTACGGTATCGCTGTCGATAGCGGCGGAAATGCGTATGTGACTGGCAGAACCGACTCGGTGGATTTTCCAACCGTTGCGGGCGGTTATCAAATGAGTAATAAAGGCGGATTTGACGTTTTTGTAAGCAAGATCGCAGCCGACGGATCCAGCCTGCTCTACTCGACGTATGTGGGCGGTTCGGGCGATGACAGCGGAAACGCCATCGCCGTCGACACGTTGGGTGATGCATTTATCGCTGGCGGCACGGCCTCCAGCGACTTTCCTGTTACTGCAGGAGTTTTCCAACCAGCGTTGGGAGCTTCCGCTACCGGAAATGCTTTCATTTTCAAGCTCAACCCTGGCGGCACAGCTCTGACCTACAGCACGTATCTCGGAGGCACGATAAGCGACGAAGCTCTCGGCATTGCGCTCGATAGCTCTGGGAATGCCTACGTGGCGGGCAAGACGACATCGAATGACTTCCCTGTTTTTCCTGTCGCTGATCCCCTGCAGCCGTATGTAACGAACAGTGCCTCAAGCGGCTTTGTTTCAAAATTGAATTCCGCGGGCACGGCGCTGACATTTTCTACTTATATTGGCGGCGGAAGCGGCGATGCGGCGGACGCAATCGCCCTCGATTCTGCAGGCAATGTTTATGTAGCCGGAGAAACTTTCAGCTCAAACTTCCATGTCACGACCGGCGCATTCCAGACCACGTGCAGCAGTTGCGCCAGCTCTTTTCCTGATGCCTTTGTGACCGTTATCGACGCGGCCGGCACTGGTTACATCTATTCGACCTTCCTCGGAGGCAGCGGAGCGGATGGCGCCAATGCCATTGCCCTTGACGCCGCCGCCGACGCTTACATCACCGGTTTCACCGAATCCTCTGATTTTCCCTTGAAAAGCGCCATTCAAAGCACCTATGGCCAGGCCACAGACGCCTTCGTAGCGAAATTGAACCCGACGGGCAGCGCCCTAGTGTATTCGACGTATCTTGGCGGCAGCGGCTTTGACGCAGGCGGCGGCATTGCCGTCGATGGCGCAGGGAACGCCTACATCACCGGACAAACGGCTTCAACCAACTTCCCTGTCCCGAACGCGACGCAGCCTGCTTTCGGAGGGGCGACGGACGCTTTCGTGACAGAAATCAATCCGCCGGGCTCGAAATTCTCGTTCTCGACGTATCTGGGCGGCCCGGCGAACGAGGATGGCAGCGGCTTGTATGGCGCGATTGCCGTGGATAGCTTCGGCGCGAATATTTACGTCACCGGAGATACAGCCTCCCTGTCCGGCTTTCCTCTGCAGTCGCCGCTGCAAAGTGCAAACGCTGGCGGTGCGTTCGACGCCTTCGTTGTGAAGTACGCTCAGCAGACGTTCAGCATCGGAGCTAGCAACCCGATTCCTGCCGCAGTCAATGCCGGAAGCTCTGCCACGTCAACGGTGACGCTGACTTCGCATAACGGGTACAGTTTGCCGGTCACCCTGAGTTGCGCAGTGACCGGAACCGGATCGCCCTTGCCGGGATGCAGCGTAGCAACTACTCAGATAACGCCTGCCACCGGTGGAGCATCGACCACGTTAACGATCACAACGACAGGTCCGAGCGGGACTCTGATTCGGCTGCGAAAACTCTATCTCGCGTTGTGGCTGCCGATTTTCGGCTTGTGTCTGATCGGAGTCGTTCTGTCGTTCTCCGGTACGCAAAGTAAAATTCTGCTTGGCTGCCTGACGTTTGCCATCGCAGGATTGCTGCTTATACCCGCCTGCGGGGGAGGTAGTAACAAATCCACGAGCGGAACCTGTGCGAGCGTTCCTAGCGCGCCGACCGGGCTAGCCGCATCCGGCACCACGAGCACGGGAACGACCCTCAACTGGACGGGAGCTACTGCGGGCGCCAACTGCACCGTGACCGGATACACCGTCTATCAGAACGGCAAGTCTATCGGAACTCCGGCAAACACGACTCTCGCTGTGACCGGTCTCACCCCTGGAACGCCGTATAGCTTCACTGTCGCGGCCAGTGACTCTGCCGGCTTATCCGCGCAAAGTGCTGCTCTCTCCGTAACGACAGCGTCTGCGGGCACTCCCGCAGGAATCTACAGCATCACGATTACGGGAATCGGAAGCGATCCCAACGAAACTACGCAGTCGGTGACAATACCGCTGACCGTGAACTAATTCAGGCGTAGGGCCACTTTTCATTTTCGAGGTGGCTTTATCCCTAATTTTTTCCACGGCGCCTTTTTCAAATCTTTTTTTTAGCTCATGCGGTTGGCACGATTAGCGGCTCTAGTCTAAGATTCTGTCTGGCACATTCAGCACAATTTTTGGTTACCATTGCTCATGCCGGTGAGGGCGATGGAAAACTGTTGTTCCAGACCGGGGCAGCGTTTAGGGGTTTGGAGGAATCGAAGGTAGTGAGTTCCCAATCATTCATGGTGAATTTCAAACTGCTTGTCCGCCCTGTCACCTTCGTATTTGCTCTGCTGCTTTTTTCGGCGGCCGCGGTACGGTCCGCGAACGGCCAGGCCTTTTCTCTTACGACCAGTTCCTTATCACCGGCAACGGTCGACCCCGGAGGATCCGCGACCGCCAGCGTCGATGTGATGACCAGTGGCGGATTCACCTCCACAGTCGACTTCACCTGTACCGTCACTTCGAGCCAGGTCACCTCGAATCTGCCAACCTGTATGGTGAGTCCGATCTCGGTGACCCCTCCGGCAAATGGCCCTTCGCTGACCGTGATAACAACCGGCAATACCCCCGCCGGCACCTATCAAATTACAGTCACCGGAACAAGCGGAGGCACGGTGGAAACGGCCACGCCGCTCGATTTGAACGTGACGGATTTGGCCGAAGATTATACAATCACGCTTTTCCCGACGACTGCGATTCCCAGCCCGATCACCGCGGGAAACATCGCAACCACCACCGTCACGGTTGCGCCCCTCGGCACCTATAAGGGAACTGTTTCGCTGTCATGCTTGTTGATCACTCCTGCCGTTGAGGGAGCGCCAGTGTGCACCTTCAGTCCGTCGAGTGTGGCGGTAACCGGGGGCACGCCTCCGACGTCGACGTTGACAATTACCACCTTTAACACGACGGTGACACCGGTGAATGCCAGGCTTTTTCGACCGCGCATGCCGTATGCATTTTGGCTGGGAATTCCGGCCTTCGTTTTCTTAGGCGTGGGAGCAGCCGGCAAACATCGCAGCAAGTTTCTCGGTATTTTTCTTCTCGCGGCACTTGCGGGGGGAGTATTGTTTCTGCCGGCCTGCGGCTCGACCACCACCAACGCGACGAACCAGATAACTCCCGACAACACCTACACGATTACGGTGACCGGTACCGATCAGAATGGAATTGGTCCCGGCTCTACCGCCACCGCAACCGTTACGTTGCAAGTAACCTCGCCGTAGCGCCCCGCTCATGCTCAGCCTGGGCCGATGTACAAAGCTTCACGCTGTTGTGAGTATTGCAGCGATTGCGTTCCTGACGCCGGCTCTGTGCCTGAGTACAAGTGTCGATCAAGCCTTGCCCGACAATATCCCAGCTAATCCCGTTATCGTGCGATGGAGTGAATCGCAGCCGGGATGCACGTTTTCCCGCGGTGAAGACGGCAAATACAGCTACGGATTATGGTCAGGAGACATCGGGGTTGTGCTGGCAGTCGATGCGCGCGAGCTGCAAATCATTCGACATCGGATCGAGCCGATCCTCGGCGTGTTGCTGACTCTCCGTTACCGCGGAACCTCAAGTCTGGATGAGAAGCCCGAAGATATTACGCTGCAGTTCATGAAGCACTTCAAAGTGACGCAGACTTCCCTCGATCCGGACGCATACAGCCAGAAGATTCAGGCCGACGCCGATGCGCTTGACGATGAGACCCGGCGCGCAATCGCCCGACATCCGGACGAGAAATCCGCTCGACAAGCGCGCTTGCAGGAATACCAGAAGTCGGTGAACGAACTGATCGAGTTTCTCAATCGCGACAGCCTGCGTCCCGCGCATCTGGATGGAGCCACACCCGAAATGAAAGGCTGGGTATTTTTCAATACGGATACGAAGTGGCTGGGAGGATGGAAAACGCAGGAGGAATTCGTTTTGAGATTTCCCCTGGCGGGGAAGGTTTTCGAGTTTCCCTTCCAGTTGCCGCCCCAACCGGGAGAATTGCTACTGCGCAAACGGCAGTAGTTTCGACGCCAGGCCCTTAATCGTTTTCGCGAGCTAAGAGGCTGCCCGCCGCGTTCGGCGTTCGAGTTCCCCTGCCTGGTGCATCACAATGTCGCGCAGCGACACCAGTCCCTTCAATTCCTTGCCGTCGACAATCGGCAGATGCCGGAAACCATACTCGTGCATGATGAAAAGGCATTCTTCCACGTTTTCATCGGCATGGACGGCCCGCGGGTTCGCGGTCATCACTTCGGCAACCGTCGTGTGGCCGGGCGTGCGACCGGCAGCCACTACGCGGTTCATGATGTCGCGCTCGGAGAAGATTCCCGCCAACTGCCCGTTGCGAAGCACGGGCAAGGCGCCGATGTTGTGTTCCGTCATAAAACGCGCAGCCTCGAGCACGGTGCTGGCGGCATCAATCGAATATACTTTGCGGTCTTTCACCAGGTCGCGAAGAGTGTTCATGGAAAACTCCTTTAGGACGCGGCCGGGATCGGGCTCGATACCCAGCCAAATCGCGAGCGGCACCACTTTATCATAGAGTCGCAGGCGACATCTGGCAAACGAGAAACCGGCAGCGGATCGCCCAGGGACAAGAAACCAGCGGCCTGAAAAGGCCGCCCGTTCTGGGTTTACTTCAGGTTCGTCGTGGGAAACACTTCACTGCAAGTGGTTGGGCCGGAGTCGGCGCGAGTCTGCGGCGCTCTCAGCACGCGGAGCCATCGAGAGAATAATGTATTCGCGCTCCTCCGTGCCGAGACCTCGAGCCCGGAGAAGTAATTCGTCCTGCTGAAGCCGGAATTGCGCTCGCTCGCCAACGGGAAGGAGCACTGCATGCTGCGTGATTTTCGGGCGGATCCTGTAAAGAACGCGATCAGTTTGAAGTACGTACTCCGTGCAACTCAAAACGTTTCTCGGTTGACTCGGTTCAGGCGCATCGGCCTGGATTGAGTTGTTCGCTCGCTTGTCGATGCACCGCACCGAATCCATCTGCAAGATCGTGCCGTCGAGATAGGCCCTCGGCTCCTGCGCGACTGAATTCGCTGCGAAGACTGCACACATTAAGAGAAGGACTCTTCGATGCATGCGTAGATTTTCATCGATTCATCGCGGGCTCGTTAGATGACATTCGTCACCTCACATAGGTAACGCCCTTTGCAAATCGAGGTGCGATCGAACAAATGGAACACTTTGAAGGGCGAGCGGCCCCCTCAGTGCTCGACCAGTTCGTCCAGGGCAGTGAAGAATGCAGGGTAGGAAACCGCGGCGCACTCACTACCACGAATCAGACTGTCTCCCTCAGCACGCAGCGCCGCAACACTAAATGCCATCGCGATGCGATGATCGCTGAACGAGTCAACTTCGGCACCGTGAAGTTTTTGTCCGCCAGGAATCTTTAGGCCATCTTCGCGTTCCTCAACTTCGGCTCCCATGGCGCGAAGATTACGCGCGATGGCCGCGATGCGATCCGACTCTTTTACCCGTAACTCTTTGGCGTCGCGAACCTCAATTCCCCGCTCCGTGGACGGCGCGATTGCAGCCAGCACGGGGATCTCGTCGATCAGAGCGGCCGAATCGGCTCCAGCGAGCGCGCCCCCTTTCAAACATCCACCCTGCACCTTCACCGTGCCGATGAGTTCACCGTGAGCTTCTTCAATCTGCGATACGGAGATGCGCAGGCCGAACTGCACGAGAATATCCAGCAATCTTGCGCGCGTGGGATTCATCAGCAGATTTGTAATCGTCAGCTGCGATTCCGGGAAAAGTGCGGCCGCGCAGAAAAAAAACGCCGCGCTCGAAATGTCTCCCGGAATACGGGCGGTGATTCCATGCAGCCGTTGGCCTCCACGAATCCCTATTTCATTTCCCTTACGATTTAGAGTAGCCCCAAAAGCTCGCAATGCCATCTCGCCGTGATCGCGCGTGCGCACCGGCTCATGAACTGACGTTTCTCCTTCAGCCAGAAGGCCCGCGAACAAGACGCACGTTTTCACCTGCGCGCTCGCCACCGGCATCCCGTAGTGAATACCCTTGAGATGCGCCCCGTGGACGCACAGCGGTGGACGGCCGTTCTGCGACGTGATGCGTGCGCCCATGGCAGCGAGGGGTGTGATTACGCGCTCCATCGGCCGGCGCGAAAGCGATTCGTCGCCAGATAATTCGCAAGCAAAATTCTGCGCGGACAAAATCCCGCTGAGCATGCGAATAGTTGAGCCGGAATTGCCGCAATCCAGGGACGCGTTCGGAGCGGTAAGCGACATCCCACTGCCTTGCATCTCAATCACATTTTCGGCCTCTTCCTTTTTTTTCCACTTCACTCCCAGAGACCGCAAGCAGCCGAGCGTGCTGGCGCAGTCTGCGCCCGTCGAATAATTCTCGAGACGCGACGCCCCATCGGCTAGCGCAGCCAGCATGGCGTAGCGGTGCGAAATCGATTTATCTCCAGGCAGAGTGACGCTCCCACGCACGTTGCGCGCGGGACGCACGAGTACCTGAGAGGCACTTTTCATTCTGGATTCATAGTATCGGATCGGAAGAAGCTGGCGGAGCGAACAGCGATCGCTAGGCGAGAGCCTTAGCCTCCGCTCGCGCCTCTTGCAGAATATTCGCCGGAACCTCTTTGATCGTTAGCCCGAACTCAAACATTGGCGTCTCGCTGCCACGTCCCCACCGGGCGACTTCCCAGTGGGCGCGGAGGAACTTCACCTCGGAACGATCGGACAGATCCAGTAACAGCGGATATTCCCCGCAATAAAATTCCTGTGGAAATGCGGCGACCGATTTCGCATCCCAGGTTGCGCCATCTGCTGAAGCTAAGATGCTGATGTCGATCGACTCCTGCTCGACGATGCGGGCGATATCGAGAGTGAGCAGAAAAACCTGGCCGGTAGCGGCCCTGACATCGACGGTCGGGCCGTCTCCTTTGGCATTAACTACCGTTTTCGCGGGAACCAGAACGGTTTCGATCATGGCCGAAAAAATTGTAGCATGCCCGAAGCGAGGCGCTTCACAAGGTGGAGTCGAGAAATTGCTGCAGCAACCTGGTTACATCCTCCGGTTGCTCCCATGGCGAGTAGTGCCCTGCCTTCGGAACCACGCGCAACTGACTGCCGGAAATGTGACGATGCATCACTTCGGCTTCGTTGAAGCCGGTGAGCAGGTCTTCGTCTCCGGTGATAATCATCGTAGCGACGTTGATCGTTTTGATGGTGTCAACTGAGTCGGAACGCGCCGCCATTCCGCGCTGCACCTGCGCCACATCCTCTGGCGACATCTTCCGCATCATCCGCATTGCTCCCTCTACAAGATCGGGGCGCCTCTCGCGCGTTGTCTTCCCCAGCAGCCGTGGGACCATGCTCTCAAAAAATATCTCAGCACCTCGATCGATAACATCATTGGCTGCCTGCAGGCGTGCGGATTGCGCATCGGGCGAATCTGCCGCCGCTTTGGTATTGACCAGACCTAAAGCCGCCGTACGCCCGCGGTATCGCCGCCAGAATTCGAACAGAACATATCCCCCGATGGACACTCCGATCATTGGAGCGCGCCCCACATTAGCATCGTCCAGCACACTGGCGATGTCAGCCGCGTGTTTTTCCATGGTCGCCGGGCCGTCGCCGATTTCTGAATCTCCATGCCCGCGCAGATCCGGAATTATCAGCCGATATCGCGAAGCTAGCGCTTCCGCCACTGGTATCCAGAATTCGTGATTAGCGGGGAAGGGATGCAGCAGGACTACTGGAGGTCCATCGCCGAGTGCGTGATAGACAATTTGGGCGTCGCTGCTTTTTACCTGGTGAGTTGAAGACATGCGGGCTTGGAGGTGGACTCGACAGCGCCAGCCTTAGGATTCGAAAGGCAACGGTTATAAAGGGCCGATCTACTAAGCGTTGGTCGCTTGGCGGGCTCCGGTCGGCGCAGCCAGCATCAGCGGCTCATCGGGAATAACGATCCATGCGATCGGGTAAGCGAGCAGGCCAATGCCGGTCATGAAAGAAACGATCAACCAGGTCAACCGAACCACCGTGACGTCGAGATCGAAATATTCCGCAAAACCCAGACAAACGCCGGCTATCTTACGCCCCTGGCGGGGGCGCAGCAGTCTTTTCCGAGCCAGCGATGCTCCCACGCGAGTGCCGCAATAAGCGCAGACGTTGGCGTCATCCTGAATCACTTTGCCGCAGTAGTTGCAGTACATGCTTCACCCTCAGCGAACAATCTCTAGAATACAGTACGCAATATCAAGCGGAAAGTTCAAAATACTGCGGCGGCAGAACTGCTCAAGCTTTCTATTCTCGGTAAGCTTCCCGAAGCAGCTTCCGGGCTTCTTCGGCCGGGGGAGTGCCGGCGTTCTCCGCTACAACAGACTGATATTTCTTCATGGCCAGATCGCGCTTCTGAAGGAGATCGTACATTTCTCCGGCTGCAAGATTGGCTTTTTGGAGGATTTCGGGATCGGGAGCTTGGGTCTCGCCAACCAGTTCATAAGCGGCGGCAGCGCCGGCATAATCCCTCTGGCTGCGGAGCAATTCACCGAGCCCCCATGCGGCCATCTCGTAATGCAATCCGTTGTATTTCCCTTCGCGTCCGGTTTGCCACACTTTGCGGTAAGCCGCCGCGGCCTCCGCTGGGTGACCGCCTGCGCGCAGCAGGTTTGCTTCCTCCAACGGGAAGAGGTAGTTGTGGGGGTAACGCTCCGCAAGGTCATGCATTAGCGCCCGCGACTCATCGTAACGGTGTTCGCGGCGCAGAAAAAGACCAAGCACGACTTTGGCCTCGACGTTATTCTCGCCTCCGCTCTCGGCAACTTCATGCAAGTATTGAAGCCCTTTTTCTTTTGTTCCGCTTAAACCCACCATGGCGGCGGCTACCTTCGCACTCCAGGTCAGGCTCCCTATCACGTAATTGTGCGTGCCGACCACCAGCTTCGCGTCCACATAGTTAGGACTCAATTCGAGCACGCGTTCGTGATCGTGCCGCGCTCCCACGGCATTGCGCAAGGCGGAAAACCAGGCTCGCTCCACTAAGGCCGTGTACAGGGCAAATTGGGCGCGAGTTACTCCTCGACAATAGAGCGCGTCGACATTCGATGGATTGGTCTTCAACTCCTGCTCTTCCAGCGCTTCGGCCCGCGCCACGAATTGCTTGACCTGTTCCTTCACCCTGGGGTCCGCGGGCCGGTGCGCCTCGCCGATAAAACTGTCATTCGCATACTCGCCGGAGTTCATCGCACCCATACGGTAAAGCTCCCGCAGCAGCACAATCGACAACAGATGATTCACAGCCGCTGGGTCATTGGGGTGTCGCTCCAGAACCTTTTGAAACTCCTGGATCGCGCGTTCGTAATCCATGTTGTAGAAGTGATCGAAAGCTACCGCTACCATTGGGTCATGGCCTGTCGGATCAGGAGAAACCGCGGGATTTGCCTGCCTCGGGAACCCTGTTTGCGCCCCTGAAAGCAAGCTAGGAAGAAGGAGTGGCAAGATCCAGATTTTACGGCTCAAGTTCCGCGGTAATGTCAGCGTGAAGAACATCCCCAATTGTTTTCGAAGCGTTGAATTCAGTTTACCCGAGTTTGAAAGCACGGCACGAGCCAAAGGAGCATCATGCGACAAAACAGAACAATTTCACAAAGCGAATCGATGCGAGCCCTATACTTTCGTCAGTCAAAGCAGCCAAAACCAGGGTAACTGGGCGAACTTTACGCGACTCCCCGCGTAATTATTGCCCGAATCGGCGGGCGCCACTGCTTCGGAAATGGGCAACCATTTGAATCGACAAGAAATTTGGCGCTGCGGCGTTTGGTTGTCGGCTTGCCTTCGATTAGGCACCGCCTCCCCCGTTATTGATTCTTATGGCAGACGTAGTTCCGAATACACAACAGGAATTCTGGCGCTCCCCCGCCGGTCTCGACAGCCTGGCAGACTCAACTCCCCCGTCTGCCTTGCCGAGCCTGGCAGATGCCTGTGCGAATTGTGGCGGCGAGTATCTGATCGGCGCCAGGTTTTGCCATGCTTGCGGACAGCCGCGTGCGCTCGCTGCCGTCATTACGGCAGATTCGCGACAAATCGCCAGCGCGTGGAGAGCGAAGATGGCTTGGGCTGCAAGTTGGGCAGACTCAGCTGCAAGTTATTGGCGAGATATTTCACTCCCCCATTGGTTGCGCTATCTGCATTTTCACGAGATCAAGCGAATCGTGGGTCTGCCCACTGGATCGCTCATCGCCTTCCTGATCGGCTTGGGATGCGTTGCCGGGGCGATCGGGGTCAGCCTGTTCTACCGAGCCTCAAATCTGGCCGAGTTTCAGGCCATTCAGATGTGGCGTCTGGAATGGTTAGTTGCGGCGGTGGTATCGTTCCTGGCCGGCATTCTGCTGAAAAAACCTTCGAGCAGCGATCCAGAGTAGGACTTTCCGATTATCCCATCGTTAAGAAACAAAGGCTAGGATTGGTCTCCGGATCCAGCTGCCCTTCGTTGCTCGTGCATACGGTAAAGGTGATGCACAGGTCCGGTACCCCGACCCAGCGGATAACCCGCCGCGATGGCAGCCGTCACGTAGGTTTTCGCCAACAGGGTAGCCTCGGGCAATCCCCGTTCGAGCGCCAAATGGCAGGCAATGGCCGTGGCGAATGCACAACCGGTTCCATGGGTCGAATTCGAGCGCTGACGTTCGGCCTTGAAAACCTCGCTTTCCGCCGCGCCGCCCCTGGTGATGAAGCTCAACAAGTCGACTGCTTTCTCCAGATGGCCGCCAGTGATCACCACGGCCGCCGAACCCATTTCGTGAAGTCTTGCCGCCGCGGCCTTCATCTCTTCGAGACTCGTAACCTTTAATCCCGTTAGAGCGGACGCTTCGTCCACATTCGGCGTAATGACGTCGGCCAACGGAATCAGCTTTTCGATCAACAATTTTGCCCCAGCAGCATCGAGTAGCCCGGTACCCGAGGACGATTTGAGAACCGGATCGAGGACAATATTCGGCAATTTCGTTTTGCCGGTCCGTCGGATCAAAAAGTCGGTAACGGTTTTCGCAATCTTTGCCGTGCCCAACATCCCGATGTGAAGGGCGGCGATCGGCATATCGGCGGCCAGCTCTTCCAAGGTCTCTGCCACGAGATCGGCTTCGACTGCTTCGACCCGCTGGACGCCTCTGGTCGATTGCACGGTCATCGCGGTGATGCAGGCAACGCCATAGCAGCCGTGGGCAGCGATGGTCTTTATGTCGGCGGTCACCCCCGCCCCGGAACAAGGATCAAAGCCAGCAATTGTCATCACCACGGGAGGTGTTTCCGCCATAATCTTCCCAACCTACAGACCGCGAAGAAAGTTGCAGCCTCGACCTGAGCTTCCTCCAACGAAATTTCATCCGAGACCCTAGCAACCTTTTACCTAAAATACGAGAGATAAACAACTTACAAAGATTTAACTCGTAAACGATTGATTCAATTGAAGATGAAGATTGTTCACGATTTAGGGCGGCCCCGGTATTTACTATGTTGCAAATACGTAAGCCCATTGTTTTGAGATAGATGATTGCAATTACCTATACTTAACAATAAGTTACGTAAGATATCGATTACTATCCCATCACCATTGACGCGTCACTTTCGGGTTGACAAGGTTCTCTCTGGTCTCTACGATTTATAGAACGCCACTAAAAACGCCACTAGCTAGGGGATCACTTTTGAGGATGCGAGGAGAACTGAATGCAACGACGTATGGCTCATGGGCTGATGGTCGCTGTACTGATCGTCGGCTTGGGAGCGGCTCAGGGCCCAAACAACTCGGAGGCAAGCTCCACCCCGAATAGCCCGAAAACCAATTCCACAATCCGCAGACAGGCTGGCAGAAGTCTTCCGTTCCAGGTTGGAACGGCCTCCTGGTATGGGGAGTATTTTGAGGGAAAGCCAACTGCCAGCGGC
>Ga0210391_10000092_pt1 | contig 107344 bp, 91 predicted proteins | sample IncBWC12OmetaG_FD_160573 | JGI IMG/M metagenome (GOLD analysis project Ga0210391, IMG submission 160573) | Forest soil microbial communities from Barre Woods Harvard Forest LTER site, Petersham, Massachusetts, United States - Inc-BW-C-12-O ...
CGGAGTACAATCACGACCGGCCCCACCGCGGAGTGCAAAACCGCACTCCGCACGAGGCGTTCTTAGCTTTCGCAGGTGTACTAAAAAACGAGGCCCTGACTGTCTAAATTAGCGGGGAGCACTACATACTCTTAACTTCGAACGACTTCGCCCCGGAATAAACATTCCTATCATCGCCACGTTTATTTTCCCCAAAGGCCATGAGCCGTTCGCCGTCCTGTTCAACGTCGATGACGACGAATCGGATTCCGCGACCTTCCTCGGCGCTTTAAACATTGTGCCAAGGAAGTAGACCAGAGGAATTTCCTCCCAAAAACTTTTGCACTGGATTTCCGAAACGATGCACAACCTCCGCTTTTGCCCTTCGAGAAATTTTCTGCTAAGTATCTAAAGAACGCGTGAGGAAGTTGAAAGACTAATCCTCATACTACGGTCGAAGTAGAGTGACCAAGCAGTGCGCAAAACATGGAGAGGTGTCCGAGCGGTTTAAGGAAGCGGCCTGCAAAGCCGAGTGTAGTGCGAGCGGAACAAGCCCCTGATCAAGGTAAATCCCGCTCGCGCTACCGTGGGTTCGAATCCCACCCTCTCCGCCGTACCGCGTCGAAGAGTTCAATGTAGAACTTCGATGGTATATACGTATGCCCAACGATTCAAGCCCGAACGAAAGGCGAAGTATAAGGTTGAACATCGACGAACTTCGCGACGATCTCTCCCACATGGACGAAGTGGAAATGCTCGCCTTTGGTCGGCAGCACCGCGCCAACCCCGATTCCGTCGAGTACCGGGAAGCACAGTTGGAGTGGCAGCGGCGCCAGAAGAAAGAGCCGAAGCCCGCGCTTGTTGCCGTACGTGACCCATCAACGCAAGACTTTGCAAGGATGGCCGCGGCTGCCGGACCCAACCGCTACCCTTGGATACGCTACCAAGGCTGAGGGCTGCTAGCCTTTAAGATTGGGTAGTGGGCTACTTTGGATAAGCCAATAGTCGTTGACAGGCAATTCCTTTTTAATGTATGACCTCGCTGGAAGGGAGGCGTCTATGGGCAGGGACATTGATGAGTATCGTAGCGGATACGAAGCAGGCAAGGACGCGTCTGTGTTGCTTGCTCCGTTGGAAGCAGCTGACTATCTAAGCGCAAGTGAAGACTGGCAGAAGGGCTACGAGGACGCTACTAGCGGAAAACCGTTTGACCCCAGTGATGATTAGCCTGCTTTATTTTAGGCCGCTCTTTTCGCCATCTCTTCGGATTCCAGCAAGGTCACAGGATTCTGGTTCAAAGTAGCCCGCTACCTAAGAATTGCCAATCATTCAAGAATTTCCCCTCTCATGCTAACCTTCCCCGATGCCTCACCCGCCCATGATCAAGGCCTGCTTGTCCTGCGCTCACGGCAAAGCGATTCATGGCGTCGGCGGGAGCGTGATCGCCCAGAAGGCCGGAGAGAAATTGAAGCACCCGTGCAATTTTCCGAATTGTCGATGCAAGGATTACAGACCGAAGCGCACCCGAAAATAGAAAGAGCGCGGATTCGAGGTCCGCGCTCCCGGAGAAAGGGGTTTCTGAGTTATGCAGAGATATTCTGGATTTCTTCCCACCGAGGTGGAATACGGCAAATCCTGTAGAGACTATCTCCTGACTGTATCCGCACTTTGTTCCCCGTCGTAAGAGTCTCGGTCAAGATCACGATGCCGCGGCGCTCCTTGCCGTCGTGCTGAAAAACTACAACCTTATCGCCGGGTTTGAACGCGTGGGGCATCGAAAGTTTCTCATGTGCCGATGAGATTGCCGTCCGCGTTGTGGGTTTTGCACCAGTCCAGAAAGAACGCACTTAATGCGGAGTGGAGGGACCGAACCCAATGGACGGGGTCGATACCATCCTCCACGAAATCCAGAATACGTCGATCAAAATATTTTTTCTGATAATGAAACACCCCATTGCGATATCGCTTCAAGAGTTCCACGTTCGGTGAAGTCAATAACACATTCACGTTCGCGTCTTGGAGGTCCAATTCGCGCCAGCCTTCGATAACGACAAAGAGTCCGGCATACCAATAGCTCATGTACATGACCGCGTCTATCGATTCCCGATCGTGCCAATCGTGCTCCGCTTTCATCTTGGGGAAGCCCGCCTCGAAATGAAGACGCATGGCATTGCACCAAATAAAGTATTTGTGAAGGGAGATTACTGGCGGCAGTTCGTATGTCACGTTGCCTCCGCTACTTGAAGCGTGTCATACAATTTTGCCATGCTTCTCCATGATCGTCTTGCCCCGTCTCAAGTACTATGGTCTGGCGGTGGTCTGTGGTGTATGGTGGTCAACCACATGGCAAAGAAGCGCAAACCACCCAACCGGCTCAAAGTTCGGCATACGGTGTATTTGGAGCCGGAACTCAGCAAGCGATTGGCGGCTCACTCCCACCTTACAGGCGTGCTGCCCACCGAGATCGTCCGGCGCGCGCTGCGTGAGTATTTGAAGAGGGCCCAATGATCCGCACTCAGGAGACTTTATGAAAATAACCGTAAAGGTACCAGGATTCGTGACAGAGGAGAACGTTCAAGAGGCCGTGAAACGATGCAGGATGAAAGGCGTCCCGCTTAACCCACCTGCCCTCGCTGGCGCGGCTATCGCACTGGGCTTGCAAGTACCAGGCTTTCTAGAACAATTAAACAAGGATGCGGCAGCACTGTCTCTGGACCCGAGCGCACCGTCATTACCGCAGGAGCAACTGGATTTTATTAAAGCTGACGCTGCTTCACGCGGGATAGATACAAGCGAGTTTATGAAGGAATTCACGAAGCTTGCTCCGGGCATGATGAAACTTATGAGCCAACACCCCATAAAAGAAATATCAGTCACATTGCCAGAGGAGACACATTGAGCCCGGCGTGGTTCTGATGATACGCATAGGCCACGTTGAAGCCGTCCGCGCCTTGTCGATCGTTTCGCTCTTCTCACGCAAGATTTGAAAGACCGCTCCCAAACCAGCGTCATGCCCACCACGGTTTTCGGCATCACGAATCCATTTCGCTTCCGCCGTGGTAGCCTTTCTTCATGGCCCTTGCCAAACCCCTTTGCAAATGCACGCACATTAAATCCTGGAACTGGTTGCGTTGGCGCCAGAAACGCGTTGCCTAGTGTCCCGGGCGCCATCCAAGGGATTCACTTTGGCTGAACCAGAATCCGGAAGATGAGAGCATGAGTGACAAGGAGCGGTGGCACGATCGCAGTCGGAATGAAGAATGCGGCTCCCAATGCGCCAGGATCAATCCCCACCCGTAGGGCTTCAACCATCGCAAATAAAAGGTCAACCGCGCCCCAAATGTTAAACACCCATACGAGTGCGGTCGCCCAAGATTTTCGCTTTGCGAGTGCGACCGTCGCCGCGATGGCCAGAATGCCGGCGACAAAGTCTCCGTACGCGGCAGGAGCCGCGAAGGCTGCTGGCAGCAACGGAGAGACAACCCCCGGTACCAAAAAACTAAGGCCGATGAAACGGAGAAACATATGAGGCGCCACCAACACGAGCAGCGCTTTGTCGCGGATCATCGTTCGCAGCTGCGGCCAAGCAAATAGTTGCGCGATGGCTCCAGAACTCACAAAGCTCATCAACATGCTAATTCCAAATAACGCAAGGACGTTCATAGGTGCCCTCCTAGATCGGCGCAGCTACCTCCCACATAGCGTTCGATGCTGAACAAACGAGATTAACCACAAGCGAGGATGCTCCAGAGACCGCGCCCGACGCAAAAGAGGCCTCGGCTTGACACCGCCACTCGAAGAACTGGCAAAGGCCAACGTCATGAGTTCAGGAAGTTCTGGTGTCGTATGATCTTGTGCGCGGAGCTAGGGGGCAGGTCACGCCAACGATGTGTGTCCGCTTAATTTGGTATCCCCGAGCGTGAGCGATATTTGTCCTTGATTTTGCGGGACTACTTACATGCCAGGTGTTTCCATTTGACCAGGGCAACGATATCGTCTGGGGAGGAGGTCAGACGAGAGATATCGATAGAAACGTTTTCATAATCGGAGAAGGATGTGGCGCTGTTACCGCCGTATATGGATAGACGCGCCATCTCCTTGTCCGTGGTAAGGGGGCCTCTCTCGTTGTCCGGCACTAGCTCGTCAATAATGTGGTTGACTACGTCGTGTGGCATCGTTGAATCGAGGTGAGCTATACCATTGAAGTAATGCTCCCTTTCTACGACGATCTGGCAGACTTCGCCGTCGGGCGAATACGTCGGCATCATGAGAATTCCAGGGCGAATTTCATAGGCTTCGACAGCTTTGTACTTTAGGAACCTATTGCTTCCGGGTTTTGCAAAAAACGCCAAGAATGCGAGAGTGCAAGCGAAACCGATTAATTTCGACATCCCGTTGCTCCTTGCGACCGATCGTTGGAAGAACGCATTTCAACCCCATTCCTGATTACTGGGAAACGGACTTGACCACTGGCGGAGTGATAATAGTAAGCGTGTACTGTGACATTACTTTTCCATCAGATCCTACATTAGTTAATATCCTTGTCGAGGTTGCTGAGAACTTGGCACCGCTAGCAAGGGAGAAGAATATCGTGTTCGTATTAGTTACAGAAACCGCTTGGGTTCTGAGCACGTTTATTAATCCCTTGTCCTGCTCCGCCGTTCGTGCTGGTGCTAGCAGCCCGACTACATCATTCACTTTGCCTGCGTCATTTGTCTTATCTGAGCCCTCCCTTATAGCTGGGCTCCGCGGCTGCCCGTTTAGAGTAGTCGTGTCTACGTTTGCTTCGGTGACCGTGACCCCGGATACAGGTTTGCCGTTCACGGTTATCGTGTCTTGGATTGACCCTCTCACTCCGGTTTTGGATGTACCATCGGCTTGTTTTTCGTTTTGAACGATTCTGGGTTGCTCAATCACCGTCGCCTGAACTTGCGGCTGCGCAGCTTGGGCTTGATTGTAAAACGCTGAGGCCTTCTCGGAATCGTCGAAGAAAGTAGTCTCACCGTTGACGGTAATCGCCCAAAAGCTTTGGGATGGGTCGAGACCGCCGCTGAGATACATGGTGCGGGCGTCGTTATTGCCCACGTGAAAGCCGCCGAGGCCTTCGTGGCCGGTGGGGTCGGTGAGGTTCATGGGATTATTTTTTACGTAGGCGTAGAGGTTCAGGGTCTGCGGGTTGCCTAAATCGGCGTAGGGCACGGGCGCAGGGATGGCCGACCAGTCTGCGGAGTGGAAGCGGCCGAATTGCGAGGAATAGTAGCGCGCATCGAAATCGTCCAGATTTGATTCGGTATCGCGTTCTTTGCCCGTAAATTTGTAGTTTTGCGGGCAGGTGTTGGTGGTAATATGTTCGCCGCCGAAGGGGTCAAAATCCGCGTCGTAGCAAGCCGTGGTTTGACCGGCCTGCACGATCATGCGCGAACTGCCCAAATGATCGGCGAGGTAGTAGTAGATGTAGCCTGAAGCAATGTTGCGCCGTGCCATCCGTCGGCCATTAAAGTAGATGAACTCGTCGGTGATATTTCCTGACGCGTCGCTCTCGTCCAGAATGTCGCCGGTGGCCCCATACCAGTAAAGTTTTCCGTTGGATTTTTGCACGCGGCGACCGTCGCCATCGTAGGTATAGGTGATTCCGGCGGCGGACTTCAGCTCGCTCTCAGCGTCCCATGCATAGCTGAAGCTGCCATCGGAGAGAACGTTGCCTGCGGCATCGTAAGAGAAACCTGTGTTGGTGATGCGATTGTTTGTGCCGATACTGGCGTTCAGAATTGTCCATGAGCACGAAGGCCGCGCCGGATCGAGGGCAACGGTGGTTAGATTCGCGTATATGTCATAGCTATAGTCAAGACCCCAGCATCCTGCGCCGGATGTGGCCTGTGTCAGGGCCGTGCTCATGCGATTCAGGGTGTCGTACGTAAACGTTTGCGAGCGTCCGGCATGCAAATTATTGGTGATCTGCGCCACGTTTCCGTTGTCTGCCACTCCAACATTATAGCTGTAGCTGACATCCATTAGCGTTCCGAGGTGCGTGGTATCCGTGCACTGCCCGGGTGCGGTTCCGGAGGTTTGCACTGCGATCCGGCAAGGCTGGAGGCGCGGGTTGTAGTAGAAAGTTGACGCAATTCCGCCTGCATTGTTGTTGAGAAGTGATAACGCCCCGAATGGCGCATAGCATGCGCCATCGCCGGTTGGGCCACAGGTCCCACCCGTATAGACAATGCTGTTCGCAACGTCCTTCGCAGAAAGGGCGCGGCCCGCCGCACTGGGTTGATAGGTGATCACACGCCCGCTGGGATATGTCAGAGTGGCAAGCGAGCCGTCCACGTTGTAGGTGTAACTGGTGGTCTTGGTGATCCCGTTGCTGATTCGTTTTTCCACCAACACACGCCCCATCGAATCGTAGCTCCAGACTTCTGAACCGGCCGCGTCGCACATGGCGGTCCGTCTCCCTACTACATTGGTTGCGGAGAGTGTGGGCAGCGTGCAACCCGTCGGTGTCTGACCGTCATACCAATACGAGACCTGCGGAGTGCTGTCCGAATAGGTTTTCTTGGTCAGCCGATTAAGGGGATCGTATGAGTAAGTGGTGGTAATACCGCGCGCGTCGGTCTTGGTGAGAGCGTTTCCGTCAGAATCATACGTATACGAGATCGTGCCGGATTCGGGGTTTACAGAGGTCAAAAGTTCCGAAAGTGAGTTGTAGGTGAAAGTCCGAGGACGCCAAGTCGCAGGTACGGTTGGATCCGTGCAAGTCTTGTCTGCTGTTCCGTCCGTTCCGCGCTGGTGGACGCACAGTAGGTTGTTCAAGATGTCGTATTGATAGTCTGTCTCGTTTACGAGGCTTCCTGTGGAATTAGGTTCGAACACTTGTTTTAGCCGTCCGAAGGCATCCGTGCAAGTCTTACGCTGCTTGCCGGTCTGGTCCGTGACAGTCGTGCAATTCCCGGCGTAAGCTGTTGCGATGTTGTTAGCCGTACCGGTTCCATCGGGCGGAATCTCCTGGACCACGCGCCCCAGAGCGTCATAGTTATAGGTTGTAGTCCCATATGTGGAATCGCCAGTCGTGCGATATGGGTTGGAAACCGTCTTTTTGCGCTCCAAGGGGTCGTACGTTATATCGGTATAAGTTGTGCCTTGAGGATCGCTCGTCAGTTGCGTCTGCGTAGTCCGACCGATGCCGTCCACTATGCTGGGACCTGCCATGCTTGCGGTTGAAGTGATTTTGATCGAAGGCGTAATGCTGAGAGGCATCGACGATTCGTTGAATGTCCGGGTGATCACGCCAGTATCTGGCATGGTTTTTTGTGTCAAGCGGCCCATCAAATCGAAGGAGTTGCTAACGGTCTGTGAATTTGGATCCGTTGTTGAAGCTGACGTTCCTGCACATGAGTTAAACGTCGAAGTCGTGCTTTGATTCAAAGCGTTCGTGACGGTCGTGACGTAAGCTTTGGCGCTTCCTCCGGTCGGAGCGCAAGTCGAGTTGCTCCAGGCGTCAGCATGGCTATAGAGCGTTGGATTGCTCATAGGGTCGAAACTCTTCAGAATGTTTCCCGCATCGTCATACTGGCTGACGGTCGCCAGCCAACTACTGTCTGTATTGCGCCAGCGTTGTGTCGAAGTGACGTTTCCTCGGACAGCATAAGAGGTGCTGAAAGCGGAATCGTGTTGCACCGCTCCGCTCGCCACTAGGGCCGCGTGATTTGTAGTCGTATCGTAACGGTCATACTCATATTGCGTCTGTGCTAAAACGTTTCCGCTGGCGTCCTCAATCTTTTCAGAACTCTTCCGGTTGAGCATGTTAACGGACGCAGCGGCGTAATTCTGACTGTTGACAGGGTTAACGCCAAGCCAGGTGTAATCCTTTTTTCGTACGAGAGAGCCGACGGTACCCGAGCCGTAGTCAAAGTCCCGTTCTTCGGAAACCTGGTCCGCAACGCCGGTGTAATCCCACTCTGTTTTCGCGATCAAATTGGGCGATACGTCGTTCAATGTAGTTGTTTCCCGGATTGGCAGGGATTCAAATGTTGTATTGCCGTAGGTGTCCAGAAAGTTGTAATCGGTCTCGATGGTTCGAAGCAGTGTGCTCTGCCCTTGATAAATGTATTGGTACGTTTCACGTAGAGAGTAGTTCAGCGGCAAATTTTGTGAATTGGTTGAATAACTGAACTGATGTCGGGTCTTATCACCGAGCGGTGAGACCACGTCCATATATTCATTGTTTGTTTTCGTTCCATCAATCGTGGGCGTGTAGGTCGTCTCATCTTCGGGCGTGGTTCCAGCACTGCAATTGCCCGCCGCCAACCGGCAAACGTATCTCGCGGTCAGTTCACGGAAGTCGGCTGCCGTCGCGACTTCCCCGAGTGGCGCTGGCAGCCAGGCAGTCTCAGCGGTGAAAGCGTATCGGGTGTATCCACCCGTTGGATAGCTAACCTTAGTCACTTCGCCGAAGTTATTGTACTGAAAGCTCCATGTCAGGTTGTTGGGGAGCGCAATCGAGTTCAAAAGGTTGACCGAAAACGGTGCTAATGAACCCGCTGGCAATGAAAAAGTGGGCGAGAGAGTCTGAGGTGCGGTCGTTAGCGTGATGGTTCTCGATGTTCCCGTGGAATCTTTATAGGAAACGGTTGTGTTTGGGGTACCCCATGAAATGCTGATTGTCCGCCCTGCGGTATCGACGTATCCTCCGCTTTGAGCAGTAATCAGATTTCCGTTGGTGTCTTCAAATTTGCTCGCAGAAACTGGACCGCCGCCCGCGTTATAGCTGCCGAAATGGGTCTCTGACCCATCCTTTGCCCGAACAATAATGTCCGACGAATTTGTAACGTCGATTTCATAGAACGAACTGTCATTCGCCGCACCGACGTTCACGTTCATTTGAGGCTCTTGGATAATCGTGCCCTGGCTGTTTATGAAATAGCAGGCCGTCTTCACCCCGGACCCTTGGGCTCCTGCGAAGAACGCATGTTTTGCGCCGTCTCCAGTGATGAAAATAAAGTTTCCCACGCAGTAGTAATTCGGATTGTTTCTCAGGGGTTGGATTACAGAGGACACCATAGCTGGTATGTTGAAATGCCATCCGAGCGTCCCAATAAACGACATGAATTCTTCGTAGCCCCATTCGCTGTATTGTTCGCCATAAATGGGATCAGTTTCGGTGACCGATTGCCAGATTTTGCTGTCGTAGACGATGGAGAGAGAGAAGTTGTGGCCGTTGCGCCCCGGGAGTGTAACCAACGGGATTTGCAGGTTCAAATCACCCGTGGCGAGGTTGACGTTTTCGTGAGCTCCGCCGTAAGGGTTGTATTCTTGCACGCCGGTAGCATTTTGTGGACCGACCGAGTAGGGGGCGGATTGCGCACAAATAACTTCTGGTATGGCCGCGCCAAGAAGCAAGGCCACCACCGGGACCAGCTTCGCCAATGAGCGCATTAGTAGGCTCCCTTTCAGTCTTGAATGGTGGGCAAGGCAAAGTCCGTGCTTGCGACGCCGGTGTTCAGATTGACAGCGCTCAGTTGCAGCGTGAATATCGTGCGGCCGCCCCCAAATTCCTCTTGGTGGAAAGGCATTTGAATGCCTCCCACTGTTCGATAGTCTGAAAAAGTCTGCGTGATCCGCCGAGAGGAATTCGGATTTTCGTTCGAAGTTCGGGAGTACTCGATTTGCACCGGCAGCGCAGTTGCAACGGAAATCCAGATGGTGATTTGACTGGCCTTTGCCCGCATGAGCGAGACGGAGTCGGAACCGGCGGGTTGGAACGCAAGGTCTATGCGGTAGGAGGCTTGGCCTGCGATAGTTTCGATTCCATCATATGTAACCGTACTGCTAGGGTCTGTGAACGAAAGAAACCCAGCGAAAAAAGGGAATGCGGTGGATCGCATAGGAATCGCGACGTAGGAAGGCAGGAGTCGCGATGAAGATGAACTGACCACGGATGCACCGTCACCATTGAGCGTGGTTGTAATCGTGCCCGTTTGGTCCTGGACATCTGACCGGTACATGCGCGGCCCTAAGGATTCGAGCTTAATGGCGACTGCGTCTTGAGAGTCGCCGTGAAATCTAGTTACGATGCCCGTTGCAACCACGTCTTGAGGTTGGACACTGCCCCAGCCAGTAACCGATAGCATCTGTGACAACACAGCGAGGGCCTGCGGATCGCGAGGAGTTGGAGCAGCGACCTGCTGGGCGGCGAGATTTGGAAAACAAAAGAGCAGCGCGGTAAAGCCAGCGAGCATCTTCATGACCAGGTGTCCTCCGTCTCCATAGATTTACTACGCGTTATAACGTGAACAGGAATCGAGTGAAACGCATTGTGCCTCCGCAGCATAGCGTCCACGACACCGGTTGGAAGAAGTGCCGGTGCGAGCACGGGGACGGGATTTGTCGGCCCAAAAAGGGACCGATTGCGCGGTAATATCCCCGACACGTGTGCTGATGTCAAGCACTTTTTAGCAAAACTTATGTTCCGGGTATCGGCAGATGATCAATAGTGTATCCGGTCGGAAAAAGGTCACGCGCTAATCGTTGACGACGTGCCTTGGTCGGTTTATATAACTGACGGAGGACGATATGACAACGCATCGTAAAGGCAGTCTAGTTCCTGAATCTGGCATCTATGAGGTTATCCACGACAAGAATAAGCACGATGTGCAGAAGCACGAAGTGACTTGCATAAAGGGACGAAGATTTCCACCGTGTCGAGGATGTGGCGAAGACGTTCAGTTTCGTCCAATAAGAATTGCCATTCACATCGAAGACCATCCGCACTTCTCATAGTCGCCCGCGTTGAGTCGCGGCTACAAGCAGATTTTGGTATACAGGCTGCCTTCACGGCTTCACTCGGGATAATTTGTGTCACATATCCGATTGGATCGCTTTGACTATCTCGGTGTCATGACGTTGCAACGCCGCGTTGTAGATGTCGTCTAGAACCATCACGACTTGCGACTTCGTTAAGTCACCCGCCGACATTTCCGACAGCACGATGGTCGAGACCCCGTTTTTCCATGTGAGGGTCGATCTTGTAAATTGCGCGCCAAGTTTGTTCTGGACCACATCCTGCGTTGTTCCTGTTGGCGCTCCAAACTTTTGCGTAAACGCAATTTGGAGTAGTGGAAAAGAATCCTGATTGAAGTAATACGCCACGAAATAGAGGCGTTGCTTCGAGAATTCAACTTGCTCCCTATCCATATTGGCGTTCGCCAGAGAGAGTTTGCCGGGAGCGACCATAATTTCGGCCCCCGGGCCCACCGTGATCTGTTGGCCGGTCCCTGAATTCTCGCACACGAATCGAAGAGCATTAACGTGCTCATAGTTGGTGTGCTCTAGTTGGTTCCCTGTGAATACACTGCGATGAACTGCCGGAGGAGTCGAAAATCGTTTGACGCAATCATCAGGATGCTTTTGGAGGTATTCGGCCATACTCGATCCTAGCTTGTCGCCTTTCAGTTCGTAGGCGGCGGGAGGTGCAGCAGGCATCTTGTCAGCAGGAGTGAGCGTGTCCAGATTTGGAATATCTACCCCGTTTTCCCAAGCTTTTACTAAATCTGCCAAGACAGCTTGACAGTAACCCTCCCCGCGTCCACTACCGAAACCAATCTTCACTTTTGGTGCCGTGCAATCAACCGGGCGACCACCGTTCATCTTCGTGACGTAGGGCGAAGCATCCGCCAAGGTTGGCCGAGTCGTCTGCGCCTGCCCAACGGTTGCGATGGCTAGAGTCGTTGCTAGGACCACAGCGAATCCGATTCTCACGGCATCTCCTTGATTAACAGAAACCCCACTCATCTATCGGAACTGAAATGACTAACGCTCGCGGAGTCTTGATTGATCCGCGGTACATGCTCTCGTGCGGCCGTTCCCGGAATCGAGCTTTTCGTCGTGACGTAGCCGAACGGACCCTGACCGAGCATCTTGTCTTGAATAAATTTCATCGTATCTTCGATCGACGCTGGTGCGCGGCAACTGGGCTGATGCAGTCCCCGCCAAGATCGGCAAAGCTAATCTCGATCTCCTCGACCAATTTTACGGGGACATCCCGGCTAGAGTTGAGACATGAAAGGGGCTGTGCCTTGACGGGGACGTTACCAGCTCGCGACACCGGCAGTGGGGCGGTCAGATCGACTCCGCAGCTCAGTTTCGGAGGCGCCGCCGTTGGCCGATGCTTGCTGAACTCCGAGGGTAAGTTCGCCGTGCGGGCGCTTGGAACAGCATTTCGGCATGCTCAATACAAACCCCCATCATCCCGCCCGTCTTCCGTTTCTTTCCCGCCCACCATCTTCTCCGTAATCTCTTTCAACCGCTTCCACGTCTGCGGTCCTTGCATCCCTTGATTCAATCCAGCAAGCCTCTCCCACCACACGATGAATTCAGCGCCATCGGTTTCGCTGTTCGAGATGGCGTCCAACGCGCGTTGGTGGGTTTCGATCACGATGCGGCGGGTGGAGGAGCTGCTTATTCATCAACATCTGGTTCCGGAGTCCCGAAGATCGCGGGGAGATTCTTGGGGTTCTTTGACCAGCCAATTTTCAATATCCCCGCCCCGTTCCAACCTTTCGCGTTTGCCATACAAAACCTTCCCGGCTTACCGTACACCTCCAACGTCGAGCCACCTCTTCCCCGAAAGTATCCGGTCAAACTCAGCGCATTCTTGTTATAAAACTTTATTTTGAGAACGGTCACGCCATAATTATCAATCACTCGAAGGTCGCTGAATGAATGACGAACAAACTTCCACGACGTGTTTTGGTTCACTTCGAACCTGTTGTTCTGCATGGTGGCGATCAACTTCCCGTCCTTATCAAATAAAGTCCCTGAAAGGCTTATGGAGCCATCCGAATTTCTCCCAAGGATGAGCACGGGTTCGACGGACTGATCTTCATGTTCCGCAGATATCAAGGTGACTGGGAAATCTTCCGCGCTGAAAGCTATGGCGTTCCCCATGTAAATGGCGACGTGCTCGCTCCCAGCCACCTGACATGCATCCGTTGGGCTTGGTTCGTTGGCGGGAATCAACAACCCATTAAGTCTTTGCAGCGCAACCATGTAGTCGATTTGATGCGTTTCCCATAAAAAGAATCCGGCGAATCCAGCGATGACCGCTGCGACTCCCCATTTCTTAAATCCCGCCCACAAGTAATTCTTCTTCGTCGCTCTCTTTCGTCTTGGATTCGTCCAGTAACGAGGGTCGGAATCATAGACGGATTTTGAAGCCAGCCACGCAAGCGTGCTGAACACGAGAGCGACCGAAAACGAAAGATAGCTCCCCCATACGATTAAGCGAATCGGTAAGTGAACGCTTTCGGCAGTCGGTATGCCGAACAGCATTGCCACACCCACACCCCAAGAGATTCCGATGGTCCAGTTGGTCTTTTGCCACCGGAACGTGGTTCTAAAGTCGCGATTGCCGAACATAATCGTTTATCGTGTCGGACTTCCGATGACTACGGTAACCCCGCCAGTTCCACCGAATATTACCCCGCCGAAGTCATAAGCGCTCGGGTGATAAGTACAGCTCAGTCCGGCAGCCTTTATCGCTCTCTTGAATGCCGCTGCATCGCTCGCTTGCCAATCCTCTGCATAGCATTGCAGTCCATCCGCTATCGCATCCGCACCCATGCTGCTGGTTCGGCTAGTAGGACACGCCCACCCCCAACTCGCTTGCCTCGCCGCTGTGCATAGTTGCTGCGAAAGCGGGAAAACATCGTCAGCTGAACTTCCAAAGACGACACGAAGCATTCCGCTTCCCGATTTCTTCAATTCGTCAGTAAAGATCGCAAGTTTTTCATCTGATAAGACCCGAGAGACCGGGACGGTGATTATCGCGGTGTTACCCGTGCCCCCAAGTTGAGCGATGCTTCCCGCCCCTTGGGTCACGGTATTCCCCGTTACGTTTTGGTTTCCCGTTACGCGCGACAGGGCTGTGGTTGGCGGCCTAACGGGGGGCGCCTCGACTTTCACAGGTGGGGCTTCGACTCTCACCACCGGGGGCGGCGCGGGCACATTCGGGTTCAAGAAATGCTTAGTGATTTCCGTGAGAGGGCCAGCAATTAAGGCGACTAATACAGTGACAACAAGACCCCACAGCATCTTCGTCTTAGTGGGAACCACGGATTCCTGCTTCACGGCTTCTGCGTTAGGGTCGGGGAGTTTGTCTTCAGTCATCTTGCCAACATTCTACCGCATCTTCCTCAGCGCGGCACAGCGGCGGTGTACACATCTGAACAGCTATCCGTGATAATTTGTCGGCATGAAGCACCAGTGGCTGATTCGAGGATTTGACGGCCTTACGAAGATTTTCGAAACAAAGGTGTCGCTTGGTCAGGTGACTGACGACCAGATGAAGCAAATGCTCCGAGCATTGACCGACAAAGCGGGTTTGGAATATCACGAGATCGTCGGCGCGTATGCCAAACGTGGAACGAAGATTGCTAACAACCTGCTTACAGTTCAGCGCGACTCAACCACTGCTACTTTTTCGTGCGGAGACAACATACATTTCTCCGCCTCTGTCATAGATGAGGATGGCAAAGTCATCCGTTATCCCAGACTGCCTTGATTTTCCTCGGCAGACAGGTGACGGAACTGAGTGTCGATATGCCTGCCATTGGGTGGCCAGATATCTCGGACGACTGAGACTGTGATTTCGTTGTAGTTTTGGGGCTGTCTGAAGCAGAGCCGCGATCGAACGCGGACTGATCGACCGTGAAATAATAAGTTCCCGGCAGGAGCACATAACGCAGCTACACCGTCGTCATACCAACGCTGAACTTCATGTGAAGGTGGATGGTACTGATGCGATCGGAGCCAAAACATGCCTGCGCCACCGCCGACCAGCAGGAGTCCAAGGATCACTACCGCAGCAACACCGAGTATGCCTTTTCTGCGATCGCGCTCACTCGGTATAGCGGTCGGTCTAGGACCGTGGTCGTCCCAATCAACTTCCCAAATGTTCATGCGGGGCACGCCTTTCGGCGCGAATTCCCCGTGCGGATGGAACGTCGTATCGGACATGTGGCGGACAAGCTCGTACGTTCGAGGGGATATGAGGATTTGATCTGGTGAGGCAATGGCTTGAACGCGCGCGGCAGTATCGACATCCGTACCGTGGAAATCATCTGCAATCGAAACCGGATCTCCTGAATGAAGTCCGATTCGTAGGCGAAGACTGCCCACTGGGGTTTCAATCGGACTGGAGGCCAGATTCTTCTGAATGTCGATGGCGCACCGAACGGCTTCGAAGGTATTGTCGAATGCTAAGAAAAACCCGTCGCCCATCGTTTTGACCACCTTGCCGGCACGGTTGCAGCAACACTGACGTACAAGCTCTTCGTAGGGGGTCTGGATTTTGACGTGGTAAGCACTATCACGCTCTTTGTTGTCTCGGCCGAGGGCGGGGTTGCGTTTCGTAGAGCTGGAGTCGGCCACATCGGCGAAGAGGATCGTTACGACTTGCATGGGATTAACGAGAATACTATTGGGGGTTCTTCAGCAAGTCAATTGGCCGACTCGGGAAAGCCCGCACAAGTAGGAAAGTCACAATGTCATTCGACCTCCGGGCCCTCAAAATCTACATCGACGGTTCGTGCCGAAAGAATCCAGGCGGTAGCGGGGGCTATGCTGCGCGGCTTGAGTATCCTTTGGATTGGGATCGACCTGACAAGCCCTTAGAAGATCAGGGCTATTTCGAAACGACCAACAATCGCATGGAGATCGAGCCTTGCATCTTCGCGCATGAATGGATTTTGGGCAGCGGTATCGATTTAGGGATCAACCATTTTCAAATTGTTACCGACTCAAAATACGTCTATGAGAGCTACAACAGATCAATAGGCTGGAGCAAGAACGGATGGCGCAATTTTCACGGTCGGCCAGTGGAAAATGTCGATCAATGGAAAGAACTTTTGAGGTTGCGTCGAAAGATCGGTTTTCGAGTTCGAGTTGAGATGAAGTTGATCGAAGGTAAGTCCACTCCGATTACCAAAACTGTGGACCGCGAAGCTAAGGCCGCATCCCTCATGCCGTCAAGGGCAGACCGCGGATTTCGAGCAGGTAAAGTTGGACGATCCAAAAACAACAATAGGAAAGCTGCAAAGATGTTTCCTGCGGCTGGTGGTGATATCTTGATCCGCGTGTATCAGACGAACGCGGTACGTCGTGACGAGCAGAAGATTAGATTTCAGACGTATTCTCAGGATAAGAACGATTTCTTCGACAAATATTTTGCTTACGCCGACGCCCCAATAGGTAATGTCTTGCACCGGCAACATGTTTATCTGGTGCGGATGAACGACGTTCCTCAATATCCTCGAATTGAAGAGATCTTGGTGGCGATTTGAGCAGATGATCCCGCTGACGTATTGGTCGATAGAGTCCGACCTATCAGGAGTTCTGTGCAAACGGAAGTTCTGGACATTCTTATACGAGACAGCCTGCGCGACCTGGCGGCCTTCATTGCAGAAAAAGGTTGGTGTGGGCGCGAGCGGGAAGCTGTCAGTCTTTATGTCCTGGGCTTTCTAATTTCGAAATGTGATCCGAGCGGTCCTCTTAAACACCCAACACAAATCGGCATGGATGTCGCGGTCATCCAGCATCCTGGCGTAAAGCGAAAGAAACTCGTATGTAAAGACCTTGTCATTTGGCCGAGTGCAGCCGGGAATTGCTGGGATGCGGAGCGACAACCAACGCAGCATCCTTTGGCCATCCTCGAATGGAAGACGCGGACCGACAAGATCTCAGCTTACGATCAAAAGTGGTTGGTGGAATTCTCAGAAAAGGTTCCGGATTTTATCGGTTACGCCGTTTCGCTTAATTCAACACGGAATCACACTTCGATGACCGTCACTCGGATGCGAGGCGGCGAGATCACTGCCAATTGGTTACAGTTTTCGAAGCGAGGAATTCGATAACGCTCCTTGCCGTGGAGGACAGATGCGCAAAAGCTTGATGGGTGCATTTTTATTTCTAGTTTTAGCGGTTCCCTCTATTTCGTCGGAGAACTCAGACAAAGTTAAGATCTTCGTCGTCGGCCTGGACGACGCGCGGCCTATTGCGGAAGCACTTATCGAAAAGCTTCGGGCCTCAAAACCCTTCGAGCCGGTCACGCAGGGAGACGCCAGTCAAGTCAAGGTGCTGATTAGCTGCATGCACCGAGACAAGGTTGACATGCCGTTCATCTGCATGTACGTCGCAAACTTCAACGGCGCTGTCATTTCGAGTTGGTTCGGGGGCGGACTCTGGTTTTCCTCATCGGCCGACGCGGTTGCAGAGAATTTCTTAGGCGCCATCGCCGCGGATATCGTCGAGAGATACAACGACACGGCGAAGACGAACGAATCGAACATGTTAGAAAGCTGTTTGCTGTTGACGGATTCCAAATGCAATGTTCCCGAACGTCTGCAAGACGAGATGGGCGCAAAACAGATGACGATGGGGCAGTATCTGATGAAAAAACACTGACGGTTGCCGCAGATATACGGGCTATGATTTCGTTGGCTCGAATTTATGTACAACCGGCGCGGGGAGGCCTTTTTGTGCGCACAGATCCTTTGATCTTGTAACGATAAACTCGCGAGCGTTTGTCACGAACCTTTTCGCCACCACACCATCCGTTGGAAGGCCATCATTTAGCGCAAACTCCCAATTTATTCCTTTCGGTGTATCTCGCCCACCGACGAAACCTACTTGAACTAAACCCTCCCGGAGGGTTTGACGTATGTGCTCTGTGTTTGACGATAAGACCACCTGGTAGAGCCCTCGTTCAGCATTCTCAAAATAGATGAACGCGGATTGCCAGTGTCCTTTATTCGCCGCGTCCTTCGTCTCCGCCTGTATTCTTGGCATGGCCGACAATGGGTCAAACGACCGCGGCTGACCTTTGGTCGCGACGGGTTTTCCTTCGTGAGCTTGTTGCTCTGCGGAATTCACAACACGAAGCTTCACGGTTTCATTGCCCCAATCGTCCGAAACTCTCGCGTGCACGGTGGCCGACAGTAAGTGCACCTGGCCGGCGAACCTCTCCGCTTGCCGCGCGCTGATATATCCGATCTCTTGGCCGCCTTGAAGCAGCACTCGAATAGCGTTCTTGTCGTGTTCATTGTTAGGTTCGGGAACTAGCCTGACGACATCACCTATTGAACAAAGCCGTTGCGAGTCCGCGTGTGTGCCGTGCGTGACGCCTTTGACCACACAGAAGTGGACGCCTGTTGGTGACTTTGTTTTTGTAGGAGCCTTCGATGGAGTTTCCACCGTCGAATTTCTCTTGCTTGTTGCGGCAGCGATGGCAGCCACAGCGACTGTGCCGGTTGCGGCGCCGAAAATACTGAAAATAGAGGCTCCGAGTTTTCTACGTCGGCCACTCGCCGTTAAGGGGATTCCAATTTTGCGCGAAACGCGAGACTTAAACGCAGAAATTCCGAAAAACCGTCTCCATGAAAATCCTCCGAAATTCATCGCGATTTCTCCTGCGCTCTCAGATCGACTGTCTATCATTTATCAGTCGATTGTCAGTAGGACTATGCGTTGTTAGTTAACGGTCCCTGACGCTAGTCTAGTCTCGAAGCTCTGCAATGAAACCATTGAGCATTGCCATTTTTGCACCCGCATCTGCCCAGGGCGCCATCATTTTGGAATTGATTCCCTCTGGATATGTAGTCGGCAAATGGCCGGGAGTCTGAAACCTAACCGCGTACGATAGGTCGAGATTCCTTTCCAAATACGCTTCCACGCGCTCCTCCCAGTCTTGCTTTTGACGAAGGCAGTCAAAGTTGCTGTAGTGAAGGCCAGTTTGAATTTCTCGTCCTTCCTTCAAAAACGCCGCGAGTTGAAGCTTGATAGCAGGCTTGGCCGGTTTTGAATCGGACGTAGCAACCGTCGCTGAGTCTGTTACGATAGGCCAGGTCGTAACGCGATTCCTTCCCGATGTTTTCGATACATACATCGCCTTGTCCGCGAAGTCGAGAATCTCATTCGCAGGTTTTGATTCCGCTCGATCGCTGGCGCAGACACCGATACTCGCGGTGACAACGATGTCGCCGCCCGGTTTCGCTTCCTCAATTCCGCGACGGACTCGTTCCGCGGTAGCCAAAGCCTCTTCAGTGGAAAAATCGGGGAGACAAAGGGCAAATTCGTCACCGCTACCCCATCTATAGATTTTTCCTTTTCTTCCGACAATCGTAGCGAGCGTGCTCACGACTTGATCTAAGCAGGCGTCGCCTTCGGAGTGTCCCTTCGTATCGTTTACGCTCTTGAAATGATCAAGGTCGATTACCAGGACAGCCGCGATAGAGTTCCGATCAAGAACCGCCTGCATGTCTTTGATGAGTTCTTCTTTGGTCGGCAGATTCAGGCGGGAAATGTTCTGCTGTGATTGGAAAGTTGAAGTGTCATCGTATTTTCCATTCACCTGCCTCGCGAGCAACTCGTCGCTCGGTCTTGCATATTCATTGCTCGAACCCGCTTCGCATAAACCTTTGGCCCGCATGACACGCATCGCAAGCAAGAGTTCTTTGGTCGAGACTCCAATATAATGCGCATCCCAGGGGTCTGCTGCCCAGATTTCTGTTGGCTGGTCTACAGCAAAGAATCCGAGGAAATATGCTTTGCCCTCAAGAAACTGTTCGATCTCCGATTGGGCACACGGTTTTGATTGTGATTCCAAGCGCTCTATCTTTTGAAAAAGTCCTGGCTGTGCGTCGGGTTTATAAAACTTGATTCGACTTTCGTCAATAGCCATCCGCACGCTGTTGATAGCCTGTGGGACGGTATCGAAAATTGTCCGATGCCACAAAGGGCCGATTTGCATCGAGCACTTTGCGATCATCCCGTCTATTTGATTTGCAACATCTATTAGGATAACCGTCGAGAACATGCCGTCGGCCATCCCGGCTCTGATTGGCCACAAGAGGGAAATGCTAACAACGATTCCGGATCGGCAGTAAAACACTTCTGGCGACCCGCATTTGATACGGCCGGCTAACCCGCGTGCATAAGAATCGACAGCAGTTTGGTGCGTTTCTGTATTTGGGAGATCATCCAGAAAAGTGTCGGCAATGCTGATGTCGGTCCTGCGCCCCTCATTGCCGATTGCGAAATACGTGGCGCGCAGAGGACTTGGATGTCTGTATCGGTCGATCACGTCCAGACCAGCTTCTTTCAACCGCTGCACGAAAACTGTTCTGCCCGCTAGTGTTTCAGCACGTTCCATATCTGCCATTTACGTAGTATTGCATCTTTCATCTCTGAGTCAACGGGAGTACGTGGGTACGGCTGCGTCGGACGACAGCGCAAAGCTGGGAGATCGGCTATCCGGCGGGTGGTCCTTCTGTTATAAAAGCCGTATGAGAAAAAGTAAACGATATGAGGGCGTAGCGTTCGATACCATCGCTCTTCGTGCTGCGGAGAAGGAGTTTGAAGCCGTTTTATCGAAAGCCAAAACTAAGGTCAAGTTGAGGAAGATGTCCGTAAACAAAGGGGATCATACTTGGACGCTTGACAAGGCCGAAGAATTCTACGCGATGGCAGACCACGGCTTTCCAGAATTTCAGCTTGTTAGCGAAGATCACGAGTATATGCTCGCTTTCACCGCTAGGTCGTCAGAAGTGGCGATGTTCGACACCGTGGCTCCGACTCGTGACGAAATTGAATCTGTATTTGCCGTCCTCGAAAGTCACATCAAACGATGCCAGATACCAGACTGGCGTGAGATTCAACAAAAACCCGTCAAGATTTTCATCGGTCACGGTCACGACGAACAGTGGAAACTGTTGAAGGACCACCTTCATGAGAAGCAGAAGTTCGATATTCAGCACTACGACTTTGGTGCACGAGCCGGACACACCATCAGAGACATTTTGACCTACATGCTTGAAGGAAGTTCGTTGGCGTTGTTAGTGATGACTGGCGAGGATAAATTGGCAGGAAAAACTCACGCGCGCCAGAACGTGATTCACGAGGCTGGATTATTTCAAGGAAAGTTGGGATTTGAACGCGCGATCGTCCTGCTTGAAGACGGCACGGAAGAGTTTTCAAATCTCCATGGCCTCCAGCAAGTTCGATTCACCAAAGGAAACATCGCGGCCATCTTTGGCGAGGTCGTTGCAGTTATACGCCGAGAATTCCCCCGACAGTAATGGCTCTTGCCCCCGTCGCCCCGAGAGGCTCGTATTGCGGATAAGCCGGCAAACTTTAGACCGACCTAACTCCTTTTCTCGATTGCAGTTCGCAGCCAGAATCCGTCACAAGGGCACTTTTGAGCCTTCGGGGCGATTGATTCGACGGCAGTTAAGCGCAGACCGTATTGCTCATAACCCGAAGGTCGTCAGTTCAAATCTGACCCCCGCAACCAATTCAGAATCATAAGGGCCGGTGCCAGGAACTGGTCCTTTTTTTATTTCGCCACTATGTCTCGCGTTTCCGACAAGCCCTATTTCCTCTACCTGCTATGGTCGAGTACTGCGCGGCGTTTTTATATCGGGATTTCCGAACATCCAGAGAAGAGGGTCATCCAGCACAATGCTGGCGAATCCAAGTGGACATCCCGCGCCAAAGATTGGAAACTCGTGCATCTTGAATCCTTCACGAATTACGCCGACGCACGCAGGCGCGAACTATTCCTCAAAAAGCAAAAAGGAGGCCACGGTTTCTTCCAATCAACAGGCCTCGATCCTTCCCAATTTCGATCAAGGCAACCACCGTCGGGCTCTAATCCCGCCGCGGCGGGATCGTCAGTTCAAATCTGCCCCCGCAACCATTCTTAACGTTGCAAGGCCGGACACAGGCGTCCGGCCTTTTTTATTTTGGAGAAGGTCTCCGGAGTTGGTGATTGCCCGGCAGAAAGCGAAGTGACGACTGGACCCTTAGTTCCCCCAGCCTCGATGGTACAATCGGCCTCTCAAATGGTTCAGCTACCCCGAGTCCCGGACCTCGCAGCACAGCGCGCTGCGATGCAGGAGGTCAGCTTTCTGGTCGGAAAATGGGCCGGCGAGGCCCGCCTGCTGCGCGGCCGCGCTGAGTTGGTAGAATTGTTTCAGACCGAGGAAGCCCAGTACAAACTCGACGGATTGATCCTAGTGATCGAGGGGGTCGGTCGGACAAAATCCACCGGCGAACCCGTTCTACAGGCTTTCGGGATTCTTTCCTACGACGACGAAAGCGCGACGTATCGCATGAGGGCATTCAACGATGGTCGTTTTCTCGAATCCCAAGTGAAACTAATGGAACATGGCAAAGGGATGACTTGGGGCTTTGTCCTGGGAGAGATCAGGACCAATTCCGTGTTGCGCATAAACGGGAACGGTGAATGGACGGAACTCGCGGAAATAACAATTGGTCCCGAACCGCCGAAAAAGCTATTGGAGCTCGCCGTGCGCCCCCAGAAGTAGTGCGCCGGGCCGCTGAACCCGCTGCCGTAACCAATCGAATGGGCAGGGCCGCACCGAATAGCAACAGCCTAGTCAGCGCCGAAATTCTGCATCCAGTGGCTGGTGCGCTGCATCAGAAGAGCGAACTGGTGTGAATCGCCAAGGTTGCTTCAAGGAGGAAAGAATGAGCACATCGCCAAGCATGTCCCAAGAGAAACAAGTTTTGTACACCGCAAAAACGCACACTGTTGGAGGCCGTGAACATGGTGTGGGCCGCAGTTCGGATGGGCGCCTGGAGGTCAAACTCTCGATCCCTAACTCAGCGGGCACGGGCACCAATCCGGAACAGCTGTTTGCCGTGGGTTGGTCCAGCTGCTTTGAAGAGTCGATGAAAATCGCCGCTCGCAAGTTGAAGATCAGGCTTCCCGAAGAAACCGCTCTCGACGCCGAAGTAGATTTGTGCAAGACCGGCGAAGATTACACTCTGCAAGCGCGGCTCAACATCACCGTGCCGGGGCTGGAGCGCAGCGTAGCGCAAGAGGTGGTGGACGCCGCGGAGCAAATTTGCACCTATTCCAAAGCGATTCGCGGCAACGTGGACGTCACGATCAAGCTGGTCTAAGCGGCGGCAGCCGCGCGGAAAGTCTTGATCGATGGGCAGTAAGGCGCGACGACGATGAGAGCGGACTTGCTGCGATTTAACGGCGCTGTCCTGCGGGATCGCGCCATCGATGCCTGGATGAAAGAGCATGCCGGCGAATTGGGAGCCATCGCGCAGCGGTGGTTTGAAGTGATGCGCAAGTGCGGAGACGAAGTCCGGGAGCTTCGGCATGACGGCTATCCGGTTGCATGTTTGGGAGATGCACCCTTTGGGTATGTGAATGTGTTCACCTCGCACGTAAACGTGGGTTTTTTTCACGGCGCAGAACTGCCGGATCCTGCGCGCTTGTTGCAGGGCACCGGCAAGTTCATGCGTCACGTGAAGCTGAGGCCGGGAACGGCGATAAACGCCGCCGCGCTAAGCAGGCTTATCGATGCAGCGTACCTTGATATAAAGGAGCGCGTCGAAAACGGCTAGGTACCTGCTGTTCTTGTGTATCGGAGGTTCCTATCGACCCGGACAGTGAATTGGGCCATCTCGCCGCGCTTTATTTTATTGGCATGCAGAAGCACAAAGTGTTGCCGTCCGGATCATTGACGGCAAATTCACGCAATCCCCAAGTCTGATCAACCGGCGCAGTATGAATTGGAGACTCTGGGCGTAATGTCGTGTCTAGCCCCCGCGTGCGATAGGTCGCATAACGCTCGTCGACGTCGTCCACAAACATGCGGTTGACTGAACCGAAGACACCGTCGCCCGCATGGCGCGAGAGCTGTAGTTCGGCCCCGTCTCGGATTAGGTCAATGACTCCGTTGGCCATCTCGCGAGCTTCATGTCCGGGCCACTTGCGCTCGAAGTCGAGAATCCTCGTGTAAAACTGCACGGATCTTTCTAAATCACCAGACTTGATCACAGGAACAATCTTCATGACACTCTCCCGGATGGCAGGGCGATAGGATACTTCGTCGCCACGCAGACTGCCCAGATCAGTCTTGGGAAGTCGGCTTATACGAAGTGATTCGCGATTGCCTCCGGTCGATGTGGCGGCTAGTACCCAAGTTACCGATAACCCGACTCGTCGGGACTTGCACCCGAATCGCTTTCCCCAAAGTGCGAGAGCTGGCGTGTTACTTCACGACCGGGGCCGCTCTAGAAAGAAATTTCCAACAAACAGAGCCAGAAAGAAAAAGAAAAAAGGGCGCCGGACGAGCGGCGCCCCCCTGTTCGAACGATCGAAAGCTGCCAGACTACGGCGTGGGACACGCCACGAACGGAGAAGTGAGGTTGCTGCCCGGAAAGCTGTAGGCGCCGTTGATAGCGTCGGAAGGAGTGATGCCCTCGAACCATTGAAGCAATCCCAGCGTCTGTGGGTGATAGGTGAAGCCGTTCAGTTGCACTGGAAAAGAAGGATTTGGCGTACCTTCCACAACGTCCCCCACTTCGAGAATGTTCTGGCAAGTGCCAGGAGGGAATCCTGGAAGCTGATAATTGGGGGTAATGTTGTTGATGAAAGGATCGTTCAAAGTTTCGCCAAGCTCGTGGGAGATGGGTAGAATATCGGCAAATAGCGTGGGGTCAGCGAAAATCGCCTCGGCGACGTCGGAGTCGAGCCATGCGGCGAAGGTGAACGTTTGCACGAAGACCTTGTTGTTGGTCTGGTTTGCCTCGTATGCAGTATGGAACCCGCCGATGCAGCAATCAACGGGCTGCTGTGCAACAAAGTCACCATAGACGGCGTTGCGGGCGATAAACATTGGAATTGCGTCGACGCTGATCGGCTCGGTCTGGATCAGCGTGTTCAACTGCGAGACGATAAAATTGAAGTCGATCTCAGCGAAAAAGGTCCCGTCTGAGTCAACAAAGACCACGGAGGATCCGAAGGGAACCTCAATCTGAACCGGAATGAGCGTCTGGGGGTTTCCGAGGAGCACGTGGTAGTTGTTGCTACCTTCTTGATCATGGCCGTTTTTGTTGAACAGGGGGAAGAACTCGGCGCGCATGACCGAGTCTTCATACTGAGTGAAACCGGTGGCGTATTGGGCGTTGTTGAAAAGAGGAGATTGCGCGAGGGGTCCGTTGACCACTGTGGTGTCGATGACAATGTTGTTGCCGTTCTGATCGACGAATTCGTCAAAGTAGAACGACATGGGGATATATTGAGTTGGAATATTAGTCCTTCCACCTTTCGATGGGTCTTTTCCAACCATGGTGTAAGGGAATACCTGGCCTCCGAAGGTGAACGACCGGGTGAAGTTCGGCAGGGAGACGATGCGAGGATCCTGGTTTTTCGTCATTGCGCTAGTGGAAGAGGACAGTTTGTTAGATGCGGTGTGCTTAGGCTGCGCGTTAAGGGCAGCAAAGTACGCACGGTCGACCGCAACCGGGTGACGCTGAGTTTGCTGACCAAAAGCGGCGGTGCAGCACAGACTAAACACACACAAACCCAAAAGGACACAAAGCCTTGTCATACGAGTTCCTCCTTTAACGCCTTTAAGCGGAGACAGCGACCGTGACTTTGCTCCAACTGCCAAGCAAAGTCAACCCGCATGTGCCTGGGCTTCTCGATGGTTCTGAAGTGATTATGATGATAATCGTTGTATATATATCGACTGGGACGCACAAAACGAAGTTCCGCGCCATCTCGCTTGGAATTCGGTAACTGACTCTTAAATCTTTGTTTTTAACTGGAAAAAGATGAGCATGTACCTTCACATTGACACACCAGCTCGCGCAAGGTCCCGGAGCATATGAAAATCAAAAGTACCCGGTGCGAAGTTTCGCTGCTCGCGGCAGTCGTTGCTGCATTTCCGGTACCTCTTGATGGACAGAATGCGGATTCACCGGTCACTAAGGATGTGAACGACTTGCTTGCCTAAAGGGCAGCTCTGGTAACGGTATGGGTAACCAGAGCCGGTATTTGGAGCTAGGTTCACTGCGTACGCCTTTGCCCATTCCTTTATTGCCCATTCATCTGACATTGACGTTCGCGGTGTTATAAATTCGGTCGGTTTTCGAATCTTCCAGTTTTGCGTCAGCCCTCGAAAAGCTCAAGTCAATCTCAGGAGGAAATGAACTATGAAGGCATACGCCTCGGTGCTCGCATCGGCACTGTTGATGTGCGGTATGGTGGCTCCCGCATTCGCGCAGGCCCCGACTGCCCCACAAGCAGTTTCTCCGTACACTTTATCTGTATTTGCCAGCGCTCCGGCAGGCCTAAGCGCGCCAGACGACATTGCAGTCCTGGATGATCACGTATTCGTAGGCTATGGCGATGGACACGATCCGGGGGGCGTCGACGGGTTGAGCAGCCAAGTTGTGGAATACAACATGGACGGAAGTGTGGTGCACACCTATACCGTGCTCGGGCATGTCGACGGCGTAAAGGTGGACCCAATTACTCGCAAAGTGTGGACACTGGAGAACGAAGACGGCAATGCCCGGCTGGTGATCATCGATCCGGAGACGCGGAAAACTTCGCTTTATATCGTCGGCACCGGGCCACACGGCGGGGGTTACGACGACATCACCTTCCGCGGCTGCAAGGTGTACTTCAGCGCGTCAAACCCATTGATCAACCCGAATACAGCGCCAGCGATTGTCAGCGTCAAGCTGCGGAACGGCACGGTGGAGCTCGAAGGCGTATTGCAAGGCAATGCCAGTGCTATTAACATTCCGCTGGACACAACCGTCACGTTGAACCTGCAGGATCCAGACTCAATGACCCTCGATCCGTTGGGAAACCTTGTGCTGGACAGCCAGGGCGACCAGCAATTGATCATCGTTTCGAATCCCGGCGATTCTTATCAGCGGGTATTGCAGTTGCCGCTGTCGTACCAGACCCCGAGTGGGCCGATGGGCGTGGAAGTGGACGATACCTTTTTCACTACCTCCAGCCAAGGTTTTATTCTCTTTGCCGACAAGGGCCTCAACAAGATTTTCAAGTTGAGCAAGCATGGCTGGGCGCCCGGCGTCGCCTACACCGCTGCCGACGGCGGTCCGTTCGTGGGCACGATTGATCTAACCACCGGTATCATTACCCCCATCGTGACGGGGTTAGTGGGTCCCGGGGGATTGATGTTTGTGGATACATCCAAGCACGACTGGCAGGATTGGAAGCGAGACGACAACGCTTGCCGCGACGACCGCGAGTAGAAACGCAACCAACTCTTCGATCTGGATCGCGATAAGCAGATTGCCGACGAACTGTCGATTTCTGAGACCGCAGTCTCCATCGGTCCTTCACTACAAGCTTCTCCTGCACTACAACGCCCTGCTCCCGAGGACTTGCGATGAGTCCCGGTTGCTATAAGATTTTGTCTACTTCGGTCACTGGCAGCCCCGTGATCTGGCCAAGCGCCTCGCGAGGGTCGATTTGCCTGACGCCCCACGCCCCACGACCGACGATGACCACGCGTTTCATGGTCTCCAGTTTGCGCAGATTAGCGATTTGGGTTCGCTCCCGGGTATCGAAGATCATCAGTGTCCCCACTCCAGTTCTAATTCAGCATAACTTTCGCCCGTGAACTGCGGAGCGATTTTCAGAATCCGCTGATAGTAGGCGGCGAGGGTGCGAATGTCGCTGGATATTGGGCGTGGCGCGGTGCATTTGCGCTGGCTGTGGCGCTGCGGTACAGTCAGAAAATCCAATGAATTACGGCACCCTTCCTTCGCGCTTGCTCCAGGCCGTGGATGCACACGGGAGCCCGCGCGCGCAGATGTTTCGCGGCACGGACTCGCACGGAAATGCGCGATGGGAGGCGATTTCGTCGCAGGAGCTGTTGCGGCGGGTGGCAGGACTATCTTCGGCGTTTACAGAATTGGGAGTTAAGGCCGGGGACCGCGTGGTGATTTTTGCGGCGAACTGTCCGGAGTGGCATACCGCGGATTTCGCGATTACGGGAATCGGTGCGGTCAGCGTGCCGGTGTATTTTCACGAGTCCGCGGAACGCATGACGTACATATTCAACCATTGCGGGGCGCGCGTGGCGTTTGTGGCGGGAGCGGAGCAGTTGGTGCAATTGCTGGCGATTCGCGAACAGTTGCCGGAGCTGGAACACGTGGTGGTGGCGGATGGTGGCGCGATGCTGCCGTCGGAGGTGTTCCGTTACGAGATGCTGATTGCAGGGTCGGGGGACGCGGCGATCGCAACGTATCGCATGGGGGCGTCGCAGGTGCTGCCGGGGCAAGTGGCGTCGATTATTTATACCTCCGGGACGACCGGCGAGCCGAAAGGCGTGATGCTGACGCACACGAATTTCTGCTCGAATGTTTCGGACAGCGTGGTGGACTTGAGCCTGACGCCGGCGACGGATTTGGCGATTTCCTTTTTGCCGCTGGCACACGTTTATGGGCGGATGCTGGATTACGTTTATTTGTTCAGCGGGATCAGCGTGGCGTATGTGCCTGCGGTGGAGCTGGTTTCGCAGGCGCTGCTGGAGTTGCATCCGACGGTGATGGCTGCGGTGCCGCGCGTGTTTGAAAAAATTTATGTGCGCGTGATGGAGCAGGGAAGCAAGAACACCGGAGCGAAGCGCGCGATATTCGATTGGGCCATGAATGTGGCGGGGCGAACGGCGCTGTGGCGGTGCGGCGAAAAGGAAGTTAGCGTAGGGCTGAAGCTGCAGTGGGCGCTGGCGGACCGGCTGGTTTTTTCCAAGATTCGCGCAGGAACCGGCGGGCGGCTGCGCGTGGTGCTTTCTGGCGGAGCGCCGCTGGCGAAAGAGTTGACGGAGTTTTTCTGGGCGATTGGCGTGCCGATTTATCAGGGTTATGGATTGACGGAGACTTCGCCGGTGTTGACGTCGAACTATCCGCACAACCGCGTGGGGAGCTCCGGAAAACCGATTCCCAGCGTGACGCTGCGCATCGCGGAGGATGGAGAGATTCTGGCGAGAGGGCCTTGCGTGATGCAGGGGTATTACCAGAATCCCGGCGCGACGAGGGAAGTGATCGATGATGAGGGATGGTTTCACACCGGGGACATCGGGAACCTCGACAAAGACAACTATCTGTACATCACCGACCGAAAGAAGGATTTGCTGAAGACCGCGGGCGGAAAGTTTGTGGCGCCGCAGCCAATCGAAAATGCCCTGAAGACCAGTCCGTTTATTTTGAACGCGATGGTGATTGGGGATAAACGGAAATTTGTGGTGGCGTTGATTGTGCCGAATGGAACGACGATTGCGCCGAAAGCCACGGCGGAAAATCTGCGGTTTGCGTCGAGCGCGGAAATGGCGGCGCATCCTTTTGTGAACGCGTTGATTGCCGCCGAAGTGCAGCGCCTGACCGCGCACCTGGCGCAATACGAGAGCATCAAACGATTTGCGCTACTGCCGGACGATTTCACGTTCGACGATGGAAGTTTGACGTTCACGCTGAAGCTGAAGCGGCGCGTGGTGGAGCAAAAGTATCGCGACGTGATCGAAAGCTTGTACGCGGATTTTGCGGAACCGCGTCCGCAACTACAGGCGTAGTTTGCGGCGAACGGGCGCAGCCAGGCTCGAGCGCTGTGCGGGTGCCGGGACGAGGTGCGGAAGGCGAAGCACGGTGTGTGTGGCTGGCCGCGGTTTTGGGCCGCTGGCCTACTGCTAACTCCTTTAAAAACAATGATTTGGTGATGGTAGGTTGGTTGCGATGGTAGGTGTGTGTCGCGAGGAGACCACCATGTCATTACCTACCGCAAAACCGGACAACACGAATCGTCAGGAATCTACTAAAACGGAAAGCAAGCAGGGCGCCGAGGGGATCTTTCACGGCGTGGAATCGCAGGATGGAGCGGGGACGGAGCGGGCGCACACCATTGCGATTTGGACGGGGCTGTTTATTGTTGCAATTGTAGTGAGCCAGTTTGGACGGCCGTCTCACGCGCGCCAAGCAGATTTTCTGCGGGCCTCGGCCAAGGTGGCGGTGCTGGGAAAGGTTGAGCCAAGTGCTCCGGTGGCGCGGCAGATCTCCGAGTCGCGGATGGAAGACGCGAAAGAGTTGACGCCGGCGGTATATGCGAGCCACAAATACGGCGTGGCCTGGCAGTATCCGCGAACTTATGTGCTGCGCAAGGGAGCTAACGCGACTCTGGATTTGTATGGGCACCCGGCGACGGAATCGGCGTTCGCGGCGGCGGGTGGAGTGGCGCTGGCGACGGTGCTTATTCCGGCGCGCGTGTATGCGGGAACGGATTTCAAGGCGGCGGCGTTGACGGCGCGGGTGAACGCGCAGATTTCTGAGCAGGCGTGTGGGAAATTCCGGCGCGTGAGTTTCGACACTGGAGAAGATGTGGTGCTGACGGCTTCGCCGGAGACGGTGGGCACGATTGATTATGCGGCGGCGGAAGTGGATGCCGGCGACGTTGTAGACGGGGCAAGTGCGACGTCGGAGAAGTTTTATCATGTGTATGAGAACGAGGCTTGTTATGAATTCGCGTTGCGCGTTAGCACCAACGCGGCAACGGACAAGCCGGGAACGAGCCGCGTTGACAAGGACGAGGTGTTCGATCGGCTGGCGGAGATATTGACCAGCGTGACGATTGTTCCGGTGCGAGAAGCGGCTGCTGCTGCGGAGGCGCATGGGAATTGAGCTGGGCGCGCTAAGACGAAACAAAATGCGATGGCGGAGCTAAACCATCCGCGTCGTCGGAAGCGAATCGGAAATCGATCGCGGAAATAAATCGAGATGCGCAGCGCGAGACGAAATAAAAAGCAGCGACAGAAATAAAAACAAATGCGGTGTCGGCGATGATTGTGGACGCCGGCGATGATTGTAGACGCCTGGGCGAGCCGCGGGCACGGCATGCCGTGCCCCTACGAAATGCCCGCGGAAGCGCGAAGCTACTGGGTTATTTTGCCGTCGGGAGTGATGATGTGAACCTCGCCGAGGTTTAGTTCGCGGATGCCGGGTTCGATTTTGGCGCGGTCGCCGACGACGATCCAGATGATGTTGTCGGGGTGCACGACGGTTTTGGCGGCGGCGGCGATGTCGGCGACGGTGAGGGCGCGAACTTTACCGCTGTAGGTTTGCCAGTAGTCGTCGGGCAGGCCGTATTGCACTTGATCGTCGATGGAAGTTTCAAGGCCGTCGAGGGTTTCGCGCGATCCGGGAAGCTCGAGAGTTTCCTGGGCCTGCGTTTTTGCGAGTTCTTCCGCGCCGACGGGTTTGTCATTCAGGATGGCGCGAAGTTCCTTGTTCACTTCAACCAAAGACTCCTTCGTCTTATCGGTTTGCACCGGGGCGATAATGCGGAAGGGGCGCTGCGCGCGAGCCTTGGTGAGGCGGGTGGCGGTGCCGTAGCTCCAGTGCTTGTCCTCGCGGAGATTCATGTTGATGCGAGAGCCGAACTGGCCGCCAAGTTCATCGTTCATGGCGATGATGGCGACTTCCTGCGAATTGGATAGCGGCGGCGCAATGGTGCCGGCGTAAATCACGGATTGCTGCGCGCCGGGTTTGTCCATGATGTAGACGACAGATTTGGCGGGCAGGGAGACGGTGCCGATATTTTTCTTGGGGACATCGGCGGGTTTCCAGGTGGCAAAAAGTTTTTCGAGTTCGGGTTTGATTTCGGCAAGCGTGGTGTCCCCAACGATGACCAGCGTGGAATTATTGGGACGGAACCAGACGCTGTGGAATTTGACGAGATCTTCGCGCGAGAGTTTCTCCACGCTGGCGGTGGTGCCGGTACCGGTGAAGGAATTGCCGTAGGCGTGACTCGAGCCGTAGAGCAATGCTGGCAAGAGGCGCAGCGGCACGGTAGTGGGACTATTTTCTTCGCGCTGAATGGCGGCCAGCTGGAGTTTTTGCTGACGCTTGAAGTCGGCCTCTGGGAACGAGGGATGCAGGACGATATCGGCGAAAAGGCTCAGCGACGGATCCAGCTTTGATTTCAGCGCGGATAAATTCACGAACGAGGAATCGAGATTGGAAGCGGCGGTTAATTCTGCGCCGAGAAGTTCGAGTTGATCGCTGATCTGCAGAGCGTTGAGCGTTGCGGTGCCGCCGGTGAGGAGCGAAGTGGTCATGCTGGCGGTGCCGGGTGTGGCCGTTTGATCGGCGGCAAAGCCGGCGTCGGTGATGAGCGAGAAATCGACGAGCGGAACGTCGTGACGTTCGGCCAGGACGATTTTCAAGCCGTTGGAAAGAGCGGAGTGCTGGAGTTTGGGCAGCTTGAGTTCGGGCGGAGTGCCAGGATCAGGAATTTTGGTGCGGTCGACGCCGGCGGACGCGGTCTTGTATTCGGGGAAGGGCTGGACGGAAAGAATGTACACGCCGTCGCTCAGCCAGCGGCGCGCGGCTTCGCGCAGGTTTTCCGAGGTAGCGTCCTGGATGCGTTGCTGAGTGATTTTGTAAGCGCCGGCGTTGCCGAGGAAAACTTCGTTCCTGGCGAGAATGTCGGACTTGCCTCCGAATCCGCCGATACGTTCGGCGCCGCGAATAAACGCCGCCTGATTCTGGACTTTCACGCGCGCGAGTTCTTCGGGCGTGGGACCATCTCTGAGAAATCTGGCGAGTTCCTCGTCCATCTCCTTTTCGATTTTGTCGAGATCCTGGCCGGGACGCGCGGTGACCTGAATTTCAAATTGTCCGGCGATTTCGTTGGTGTCGGCGAAAGCCACGGTGTTGGTGGCGATTTGATCGTCGTAGACGAGGCGCTTGTAGAGGCGGGAAGTTTTACCGTTAGCCAGAATGTCGCTAACCATATCGAGATAGTCGCCGTCGGCGCTGCCGAATTCGGGAATGTTCCAGACCTTGTAGATGCGGGCTTGCGGGACGCGGTCCTGGACGACTTCACGATGCGTTCCGGTGCGCTTGGCGATCCACACGGTCTGGTGGGCGACGGGAGGTCCGGCGGGAATATTGCCGAAATATTTCTCGACTTTTTCTTTGGCGGCCTTGGTATCGACGTCGCCGGCAACCACGATGACCACGTTGGAGGGTCCGTAGTAGGTTTTGAACCACTCCTGCACATCCTTCATGGAAGCAGCGTCGAGATCGGCCATGTCGCCGATGGTGGTCCAGGAATAAGGATGGCCAGCGGGATAGGTATTCTTGGTGAGCAACTGATGCGTGACACCGTAGGGCTGATTCTCACCTTGCCGCTTTTCGTTCTGCACGACGCCGCGCTGCAGATCGAGGGTTTTCTGGTCCAGCGAGCCGAGCAGGCTGCCCATGCGATCGGATTCCATGAAGAGGGCGTAGTCGAGCGCGGAGTCGGGGACGTCCTCAAAATAGTTGGTGCGGTCGGTGTTGGTGGTGCCGTTCAGATCGGTGGCGCCGACTTTTTCCATGGCCTCAATATAGCTGCCCTTGGCGTGTTCGCTGCCGCCGAACATGAGGTGCTCAAAGAGGTGGGCGAAGCCGGTTTTGCCGGGAGTTTCGTTGCCCGAGCCGACGTGATACCAGACGTTGACGGCGACGATGGGAGCTTTGTGATCCTCATGGACGATGAGGGTGAGGCCGTTGTCCAACGTGAATTTGGTGTAAGGAATATCGACGACGGCATTTTGGGCACGGGCGGCACCGGCAAACAACGCCGAGACGGCTAAGACAGCAACTGCGAGCAGACGAACGCGAACACGCATGAAACATACCCTCCGCAAGACTCGTGGCAAACCCTTTGAGTTTACACGCAGCGAGCGTGGTTTGGAATGTCACGCTCCGGGAATCCAATTCGCGCCGCAGAGAAGAAAATAAACTGCCCTGCACGGCGATAGGTATAATCCTGCGCGGGAGACGACCAGCCATGTGTTTTTCTGCAGCAGCGAACTTTGTTGGGGGCAGCGCTCTAGGGGCCGTCGGCGTGGTTACGTTGACGAAGGTGAAGCACCGGCGGGAATTGCTTTTCGCTTCGCTGCCCATCCTGTTCGCCGTGCATCAATTCATCGAAGGATTTGTGTGGCTGGGCTTGGATGGCGTTCTGTCGCAGACGGTAGCGCATAACATGGGTGCGGCGTTCATGCTGTATGCGCAGGGACTGCTGCCGTTTCTGTTGCCGCTGAGCGTGCTGCTGTTTGAGCCTGATGGTAAGAGTCGCAAGCGCATGGTGCCGTTCCTGGTGCTCGGGGGCGGGACGGCGCTGTATATATTGTGGGCACTGACGGCGTATCCGTTGGAACTGTACGTCAAGGGAAACAGCATCGTGTACATCAATCAAGCGACAAACAATACGGCGGTTGCGGTGCTGTACGTGATTGCCACGTGCGGTTCGCTATTCTTTTCCAAGGTTCGGGCGATGGTGAGCTTCGGCGCGGCGAATCTGGTGATCCTGCTGGTGGTGATGGCGTTCAAGAGGTATGCGTTCACGTCGCTGTGGTGCGCGTATGCGGCCATCGCCAGTGTGATTATCCTGGCGTATTTCTGGAAGAGCAGGGCAATCCGGCCGTTGCTGTACGCTTAGTCTTTGCGAGTGGCGCCTTGGAGCCCAGAAATTCAGATGGCAGTCGGGACGGCGGAATCGCGAAAGGTTGTGAAAACACAGGGACTTTAAGTAGCTGTGTTTTCACAACCTTTCATAAGTGTTCATTCTACTTGGGTTATGGATGAATTTTGTTACACAGATAGTTATCCCCGGGTGCGCCGGTTTCCGCCCATAGATATAGGTGCGGAAGGATGAGTTGGAGATAGCAGCGGTCGGCGGGCGCACTTCTCTACGACGTTAATCATACAGAGTAGTGGCTAGACTGTCAAGCCCTATTTTTGGAAAATCGCTGGGAACGCGAGAAAATCGGATTTGCAATGAGCTTTCGCCTGCGGCTTTGCTGCCGAATGACGGAGCGGTTCGCACAACCGGACTTCTGGCCCCTGCTCCGGATTCATGCTGCAAATGGAACGTTTTTACGCTGGAAGTCCGGGTTCAAATCCGGTTGGAAAGCTGGGTGTAGGTGTAAAGAATCAGGCGCGTAGGGCGCGGGCCGGGTCGGTGCGCATGGCGCGCCAGGCAGGCAGAAGACAGGCCATCAACGCAGCTAACGTCATCATTGCAAATGCCAACGCGAACGCCAATGGATCGCGCGGGCTCACTTTGTAAAGCAGGTTTCCAAGTAGCCGTGTCGACAGGAGGGCCACGGCGGAGCCGAGCAATACGCCGAGTGCCGTCAGGGTCATCCCGCGCGAAAGCACCAGGCGCAGCAGATTGGACGCGCCGGCGCCGAGCGCCATACGCAGCCCCAGTTCGCGCGCACTCTGCGAAACCGCACAGGACATCACACCGTACAATCCGATGACCGCGAGCAACAGCGCCGACCCGCCTAACACGCCGACCAGCGTTACGGCCACCATCTGCGGCGAGGTCGAGCGATCCAGCTGCTCTTGCAGCGAAATCACCTCGTACAACGCAAGATTTCCGTCCAACTCGCGCACCTGGCGCACGAGAGCTGCGGCCATGGTTTCCGGTTTCAGCGGCGTTCGCATGTACAAGCCCGTTCCAACCGAGAAATTCTGCCGCCAAGGCACGTAGAAAAATGGTTTCGGAATTTCCCGCACGCTCTGGTATTTGGAGTCTTTCGCCACACCGACCACGCGCATCCACCGACCTTTCACCTGGAGGCGCTCGCCAATGGGATTCTGGCCGCGCCAGTATTGTGCAGCCATCGTTTCATTGACGACCGCTACCGGCGCGGCATTTTCGTTGTCCGCGCGCGTAAATTCCCGGCCTGACACCAGGGGAATACCCATGGTCGCGAGGTAGTCCGGCCCCACTTCGTTGTACTGCACCGTGGGCTGCTTCGCGTCTGGAGGCTGATACCCATCCACGGCGATCGGCGACTCGGAAAAACTTCCATAGCTCAACGGCGTCATTCGCGCGAAGGCTGCCGACTCGACGCCGGGCAGCGCTTTTACCCGCTCGAGCAGCTCATCCTGAAAGGTCTGGGCACGCTGGGCATCATAGCCCGCAGATTTCAAATCGATGCTGGTAAACAAAACTCCATGCGTGGAAAATCCCGGGCTGGAATTTCGAATCTTTTGCAGACTCTGCACCAGCAGCCCCACCACAACCAGCAAAACAAAGCTGAGCGATACCTGGACGAGGACGAGGCCCGAGCGGACCCATGCTCTTCCGCCACCCCCAACTACGCCCGCCGAGTCCGCCTTCAAGGCGGTGGCAAGATCGAGCTTGCGCGTTTGCATCGCGGGGACCAATCCGATTAGGAGCGTCGCGAGCGAGCAAACCCCGGCGCTTAGCGCCAGCACGCGCCAATCAAGTTCCCCAGGGAGATGCATCGAGACCCCGCCGCGCGCGGGGAACAGGAGCACCAGCGCGTGACGGCACCAATGCGCAACGAGCAGCCCGCCCGCCGCGCCAAAGACTGAAAGTACAAGGCCTTCGGTAACGAGTTGCTTCACCAAACGGCCGCGACCTGCGCCGATGGCCATGCGCACGGTCATTTCATGGCGTCGCGCGAACGACCTCACCAGCAGCAGATTGCCGACGTTCGCGCAGGCGATGAGCAGTACGAAAACGACCACGGCGAGCATGATTTCGAGGGTGGGGAGGAGCGTACCCGCGTTATTAAACGGTGTTTGCCACAAAGGCCAGAGCTTGATCCCGCGGCCTCGGTTGGTCTCCGGATAGTCGGCTTCGAGTCGTGTTGCTACGGAGAAGATCTCTTGCTGAGCCTGCTTGAGGGTGACGCCGGGCTTGAGCCGTGCGTACCCTTCAATCCACCTCGCGCCGCGATCCTCCAGTTTGTACCCACCCGCTTGGAAGTTTTCCTCCATCGAAACTGGAACCCAGAACTGCATCGCCCAGCCGACGAACGTCCCGTAAAATCCCTCTGGTGCGACGCCCACGATGGTGTGCAGCACACCGTTGAGCCGCTGCGTTTTCCCAACGATTTGGGGATCGCCCTTGAATCTTCCTTGCCATAGCTGATAACTGATCACCGTCACGGGATGCGCGTTCCGCCCGGAGTCTTCGCCCGGCTCGAATCCACGGCCAAGAACGGGGTGGACTCCGAGCGCGTCAAAATAGTTCGCCGATACGATGCTTCCGGTGGTGCGCTCGGCGCGGTCGCCAATGCTGAGCGTTGTGCCCATGATTGTGGTGACGAAAAACGAGTCGAATAGCGTGCAATTCCTCTGCAAATCGATGAAGTCCGGCCAGGAAATACCGGCGTTGTCAGACTCGCCGCGCGCGGTGCCGGTAAGCGCGAGCAACTGCTCCTGGTGGGTTACCGCCGGATACGGGCGGAACAAGATGCCTTCGACCCAACTGAACACTGCCGCGTTCGCACCGATTCCTAACGTGAGGCAAAGAATCGCTAGCGCAGAAAATCCCGGATTGCGCCGCAACATGCGCAAACCCACGAGGAGATCTCGGAGAGTCGACTCGACCATCGGTAGTCCTCTTTGTTCGCGATAAATCTCCTTTGTCTGCTCGACCCCGCCGAAGCTGCGAAGCGCCTCGCACCGAGCCTCTTCCGCGCTCATGCCTTTGGCCAAGTTCAGTTCGACGGCCATCTCGAGGTGTGAACGCAGTTCCGCCTCCAGGTCGTTTTCGAGACGGCGACGGCGGAAAAGCGCGGCAAGACGGTGGAGGAAGATGCGTAAAAGTTTGCGCATTGGCTAAGTCGTCTCCAGCAACCGATTTATCATGGAGGACATGCGTGCCCAGCTTTCCGCTTCTTCCCCGAGTTGCCTGCGCCCGGCGCGAGTCAGGGAGTAATACTTCGCCCGGCGGTTATTTTCGGAAACACCCCACTTGGAGGCGATCCAACCGCGCTGCTCGAGGCGCAGCAGGCCGGGATAAAGCGTTCCTTGGTTCAGTTGCAGCAAGTCCTCGGAGACCTGTTGGATGCGGAGGGCGATTCCGAAGCCGTGCATCGGCCCCATGGAATCGAGGGTCTTCAGGACCAGCAAATCGAGGGTGCCTTGCAGGACTTCGCTCTTGGAAGTTGGCATACGCTCCTTTAGACGATCAACAGAAGGAAAAGGGAGCTTAGCCCACGTTCCTTTTGACCGTCAACAGGAGTTTTCTGTGAAACCTCAGATTGTCTGCGCCGACAGCGAGGAGAAGCGGCGTGCGATGGCTCGCTCAGCGCTCCAAAATTTCTTTGTAGGCGTTGAGCGCGACTTTTTTTGGTTGGCGATCTAAATCGAAGACGACGGTGCGGGTGGAATTGCCAACGATGGGGAACTGGCCGAGACGCACCATGCCGTTACCAAAATCGGCGAAGACTGGGACAAACATAGCGAAATTCTGGTCCACGTCGCTTTGCGTGATATCAGCGTGAATTTTAACGTGGCCGGATTCGGCGGGCTGCACCTCATATTTAAAGGCGTAGCGCGGCACCTGGGTGCCATAGACCCACTCGCGGAAAAACCAATCGAGACGGCCATTCTTCTGCAGGTCGAGCAGTTTGGGCATGTGCTTGTCGGCGATGGCTTCGAAGGATTCGGTGGAGGCAGGAGCGTCGCGATGGCTTTGTGTGAAATCGTGCATCATGTCGATGAAGGCCTGATCGGCGTCAACGCCAGCAGGACCATTGTCCTGGCGCATCAGGGAGCGCAGCATGGCGAGAACGTAGGCGCCCTTGGAATAGGTGACGCCTTGGTAGGCTTGCTCGGAGTGCGGAGCGATTAGGCGGATGCCGAGCCAAAGCGGCCCGGCGTCGTTGGGAGACACGCCGAAATTATTTTTGTCGAGGATGCGGGTGCGCAGGCGCTCCCAGAACTCGATGTAGTCTTTGTGCCACTTGGGTCCCATGGCTTGCTGCAGAAACAAGCCAGCGGCAAATTCGGCAAAACCTTCGGAGAGCCACTGATCGTGATAGGAAGCCCAGCCGACGCTGTGGCCAAACCACTGATGCGCAACCTCGTGCGGTGTGACTTCGTGAACGAATTCGGTGAACTGATTGTCGATGCGGCCGAAAAGCTCCCATCGCTGCGTGGAATCGATGTATGCGGAAATCGGCAGATAGACTAAGTTAGGCCAGGATTGCCCGAAATTAAAATTCGGCTGTTCGGTGATGTTGAGGTTGTCGTAAGCGGATCTGCCGAAATAGAGCGTACACACCTGCATTTGAGCGCGCGCCTGCTCGAGGGCGTATTTGGTCATCGCGCCCGGAGCCATACCTGATAACGCACTGCTCCTATACCTCTGCAAAGAGTCGGGCAAGTATTCCAGGTAGTAGCCGGAGATCTGGTAATGGGTAATGGTGTCTGCGATGTCGATTTTTTTGTATTCACCGTAGTTGAAGCCGGCCACGGCGATGTGAACAGGAGTGGTCCAGTGGGTGACGGCATATCCGGCTTCGGTGTGTTGGTCGTCGAGTTTGCCGACGCTGATCAAGACATTCGAGGGTGGAACTTTGAAAATGAGATCGTACAGGGCCTTTTCGCCGAAGCCGTTGAGGTTGGGATACCACGATTCCCGCGCGTGGACGTAGAAGCTACCGTTGCCGGCGTTGGTCAACACCTTGTCGCCACCATAATCAACAGTGACGGAATCTTCCTTACCGACGGGTGGAGCTTGATCGAGAATGGCGTAAAAAGAGCCGTCTTCTTTTCTACTTTCCTGAATGAAATGGAGGTCCTGGCCGTTCGCGCCGGTGACGCGCACCACCCGCAAATTGGGGAGCAGCGTGAATTTGAGCACACGCTCGCCCGGAACGAGCGAGGCAAAGGTAATGGTGGCGCGGCTGAACAAATGACCATTCTTGGCGATCACGGTTTCGATATTGTAGCGATGGGTGGCAAAGAGCCGGCGGTCTTGTTGCGAGTTGGCGGTATGGCCGAGAAGCTCGGTTTTCAAGTGCTGGGAATACCAGATGCCGTCGTCCATGCCTTCGCCGTTGCAGTTGATGAGCGCGACTTCTTCGGGCGAATCGATTTGCTGAAGCGCGCCGACACGCATGCGCAAGAAAAAGCGCAGGTCTTTATGCGGCGTGCCGTGCATGTAGGCGTTGAAAAAGGGAGGGTGTTGCGGATTGTAAACGGCGGCGAGGACGTCGGCGTCCACGTTGTCGATGGCTTCGCTCTCGAGGAATGCCTGGGTCAGGCCTTGAGGAATCTCGTGGCGGTAGCGGACTCTTTCGCGCCAATGCTGAAAAGCCGTGGCGGCTTCGGCTGGGGTAGCAACTTTTGGTCCCATGGCCGCCGCCAGTTGCGGAAACTGGTCGGGAGTGAACCGGAAGACGACTTCGGTGACGTCTTCCTCGGCGGTGGGACCACCGGCGCGCCGTTGCAGTTCGATGCGGTCGATGGCGGTAAGCGGCGTAAGAGTGAAGTGCCCTTGACCAACGAAGATGGCGCCGGTTTCGGCTTTGTTCACGAGGTTTAGGAGCGTGATGGTTCCCGATTTTAAGTTGAAGGTGCCCACGTCAACGGGAAGCGTGAAATTTTCAACGTTGAAGCTGTCACCCAGTGCGACATCGCGAAGCTGGCGGTAGGCAGGATCGGAATTGGCGAAGGCGGTGTTCTTGGCGTTTACGGTGACGCTGGTTTGCTGCGCGGTGATGGTTAGGCTCAGAGGGAGATCGGCGGTGCCGTGCAGGTCGACCGTCGTGACGAGCTCGTCGAAACCCTCTTTGACGACGCGGAGGGAATACTTTCCGGCGATTAGGTTTCCCGCGGTAAATTTGCCGGAGTCATCCGAGGTGAGGACCAGAGGTTGAGCGAGGGTGCCGCCAGTGAGTTCGACGCGCGCGCCAGCGATGACCGCGCCGGAGGGATCTTTAACGGTACCGGAAATGGTGTCTGCGCGGAGTTGCGACGCGAAGAACAGGCAAAGGAGCACTGCGATCGCTACACAGAGAAAATGAAATCCGCCAAAACGCGGACCAGCAGCTCGAGGGGTTTTTCGCAGTGTAGGCATGGGCTCCACGCAAACCATCCTTACGGCGCCGGAATGGTCGCATTTTTACCCCGTAATGGCAAATGATATTGCCGGGTAAGTATGATGCAAGCGAATGGTAGTGCCCGCATGATAACGCAACGCGTGGTTGCGGAATGGGAGCATGCGTTGGCGGGCTGAATCCGGATAAGTCATTCGGAACTACCAGCAACTAGAACCAACGACGAGACATCGAGCGAAGGAGGAATCTTTAGGGAATGCGTCGGCCGTTAAGAGACCGACTGGGGCATTCAAACGTCTAAGAAGCAGCACTCAAGCAAGATCAGCCTGGCGGTCTAATCGTACAAAGATTTGGCTGCTAAGGATGCGGAGGACCGATGGAATCGCTATGGTCGGACTTGCGATATGCATGGCGCGAACTGCGGAAACGGCCGGGGTTCGCGCTGACGGCGATCTTGTCGCTGGCGTTGGGCATCGGAGCCACGAGCGCCGTATTCAGCGTGGTTTATGCGGTGCTGATCGATCCGTTTCCGTATCCCGGTTCGGACCGCCTCATGGAGATACGCCTGAGGGACAAAGCCGGCCACGACCGATACGCAGGAGTGAATGGCCCGCAGCTCGAACAGCTTCGCCAGTGTAAGTCGCTCGAGAGCGTGGTTGCCATGGACGGGTGGAACCTGACCACCACAGATGGCGACGTTCCGGAAGATGCCGCGGGCTACTATCTTTCTCCCGAATCACCCAGCCATTGGGGCACCCCGGCGATGATGGGTCGCTGGCTAATCCCCTCGGACGCGCCCCCGGGCCAGGACGCCCGGCAGGTGGTGGTCCTTCCTTATAAGTTCTGGCAAAGATATTTTCTGGGCGATCCCAACGTTGTGGGTCGCAAGATTCAGCTCGTGCACAAGACCTACGAAATTGTCGGAGTGATGCCGCCGCGTTTCAAATGGGGTGAGGCGGATTTGTACCTGCCGCTGAAAGTCTCGTCGGATCCCAACACGTATATGGCGACGTCGCTCAAGCTGCGACCAGGCGTAACGGTGGCGCAAGCTAACGCGGAACTGCAGCCGATTCTCGAACAGTTCGCAAAACTGGCACCGACGCGCTATCCGGAAACGTTTCGGGTGAACCTACAGAGCATCACCGAACTTTACGCCAAGCCCTTGGGTCCCACGCTGTATCTGTTGCTCGGTGCGGTGGCTTCGCTACTCCTTATCGGCTGCGCGAACGTCTCGATTCTGTTGTTGGCGCGCGGCACGGAACGCCAGCATGAACTCGCGGTGCGCGCGGCCGTGGGCGCCGAGCGATTTCGCATGATCCGGCAACTTTTAACGGAGTCGCTGGTGATCGCCATGGCCGGAGCGGTGCTCGGGGTGGTGCTGGCGTGGAGGAGTTTGTCGCTGATCGTCGCCTGGCTGCCAGAGCATACCTTTCCCGCGGAATCAGTAATCAAGATGAACTTGCCGGTGCTGTTTTTCAGCGTGGGCCTGGCGTTCGCCACAGCGATTATTTTCGGGCTCGTGCCCGCGCTGCAGTTATCGCGACCGGACATTGTGCGGCTAATGCAGGGAAGCGGAAGGCGTGTGGCGGGGAGCACGGGTGCCAGGCGCGTACACGGCGGTCTAGTGGCAGCGCAGGTGGCATTGACGCTGGTGATGCTGAGCGTGGCGAGCGCGGCCAGCAAAGGGTTCGTGAAGATGTTAAACGTGGACCTCGGCTACGATCCGCATGACCGGGTTTCACTCCCCATCCCGGTGCACGAGAATACGCACATGTCCTGGCAGGACCGCTCGCAATACTTCGAACAAATTCGCGAGCGGATTGCGGAGATGCCGCAGGTGCTCGAAGCTGGCATTTCTACGAATGCCACGCCTCCGTCCAACGGCAACGACAATCCAGTGGAAATTTTCGGGAGCACGGCTGGCGAAAAGCCGGAGGTTCTTACGAACTCCGTGAGTCCCGAGTACTTTTCACTCCTGCGTATTCCTCTGCTACAGGGCCGCATCTGGGATCGCGAGGAAACCATGCGCGGAGCCCCGGTGGCGGTCATCAACCAGACGATGGCGCGGCAACTGTGGCCGAACGGCGACGCTATTGGTCAGCGGGTACGCATTCCAGTGCTGAAGGGTGAGTCGGCTTACGATCCGTCCGCTCCGGGAAGCGATGGCTGGCTGCAAATCGTCGGCGTCGTGGCGGATGCCCGCGATGATGGACTGCGGAAGCCGGTGAAACCTGCTATCTACGTGCCGTACACGCTGCACATGTGGATGTTTACGCAGATACTGGTGCATACGAGCGTCCCCCCGCTTTCGATATTGCACAGCATGCGCGAGCAACTGATTAAGGTCGATCCGGACCAGCAGGTCATGCAGGTACGCGATTTGCAGACATGGATCACTACACAGCCGGAATATGGAGAGCAGCGTTTGGTGACCACGTTGTTCGGGATTTTTGCGATTCTTGGGCTGGCGCTGGCGGCGCTGGGACTCTACAGCGTGGTGTCTTACGGAGTTGCGACGCGCACCAACGAATTTGGCATTCGCATGGCGCTTGGAGCTCGCGCTGGCGACGTGTTCCGTATTGTGTTTGCTTCCACGGCCGTAAACGTGGGCGCTGGCGTAGCGGTAGGGATTCTGCTGTGCGTGGCGTTCGGTAAACTGGCCACCAAGTGGGTTATGGAGAGTTCGCGAGACCCACTCATGCTCGCGGGCGTGACGCTTTTGCTTATCCTTGCCGCGACCCTGGCCAGCCTCATGCCCGCGCGGCGTGCTGCGGCGGTGGATCCCATGGAAGCTTTGCGCTACGAGTAGCCGAGAAATTTCCGCAGCCTGTCGTCAGCAACACAGCACGCTTGCGCTAGCGCCTGTGTCGCCGCTCTATCGTTTGTCCCCCAGACTGTTCAAGGTCTAGAATCGTCGTGGAGAAACCTATGGCTGATGAACTGGTGATCGCGGGGCGGGCGTTTCGTTCGCGGCTGATTGTGGGAACGGGGAAGTACCGGAGCTTTGCGGAGATGGCGCGGGCGCACGCGGCGTCTGGCGCGGATATGGTGACGGTGGCGGTGCGGCGGGTGAATTTGACGGATAAGTCCAAGGAATCGCTGCTAGATTTTATCGATCGCGAGAAGATTTTCATTTTGCCGAATACCGCGGCGTGTTACACGGCGGAAGAAGCGATTCGCACCGCGCGGCTGGGACGCGAAGTGGGGCTTTCGAATTGGGTGAAACTGGAAGTGATTGGCGACCAGCAGACGCTTTTTCCGGATACCGAGCAGTTGATTGAAGCTACGCGGGTGTTGGCCAAGGAAGGTTTTATTGTGTTGCCGTACACCAACGATGATTTGATTGCGGCGCGGAAATTGATTGATGCCGGGGCGGCGGCGGTGATGCCGCTGGCGGCGCCGATCGGGTCGGGGCTGGGGATACAGAACGCGACGAATTTGCGGATTTTGCGCGAGCGGATTACTGAGGTGCCCATGATTGTCGATGCCGGCGTGGGCACGGCTTCGGACGCGGCAATCGCGATGGAGCTTGGCGCGGACGGGATATTGATGAACACGGCGATTGCCGAGGCGCAGGATTCGGTGTTGATGGCGGAAGCGATGCGGGATGCGACGATCGCCGGGCGGAAGAGTTTTCTGGCGGGGCGGATGCCTAAACGTTTGTATGCCACAGCGTCCAGCCCGCTCGCCGGCGTGGTGCGCTAGGACGCGCACTTGGAGAATCCGCCCGAGAGAAGACGCGTTTGGCAATCGCTGCCGTTCATCACGTTGGTGGCTTTGGCGTTGCGATTGGTGGCCGTCGGATTCCTTTACAAAGATACGTGGAACGACTTCCGCGATCATTTATTGTTCGGATTTGAAATTGGACGCATCGCGCGCTCGTTGGCCGCGGGGCACGGCTACGGCAATCCGATGTTGATGGAAACCGGGCCGACCGCGTGGATGACCCCCATCTATCCTTATTTGTTGGCCGGAGTGTTTCGCATATTCGGCATCTATAGCCGAAATTCGGCGCTGGTGATTCTTTCATTTAATGCGTTGTGTTCCGCGCTGACGTGTATCCCGATATTTTTGATGGCGCGACGCAGCTTTGGGCGGAGCGTCGCGGTGGTGGCGTGTTGGATCTGGGCGCTTTCGCCATATTCCATTTACATTTCCGGCGGGTTTGTGTGGGAGACGTGCCTCAGCGCGCTGCTGCTGGCGATTCTTTTTCTTTGGACGCTGCAGCTTCGTGAGCATCCTGGCCGGTGGAGCTGGCTGGGTTTCGGCATCTTGTGGGGAGTCTCGGCGCTGACGAATGCCTCGACGCTGGCGCTGTTTCCTTTCCTTACAGGGTGGGCGCTGTATCCCCTCAGGAGAACGCGGGTAAGTCGCCAGCAGTGGTTGGCAGCAACCGTACTGGCGGTGCTTGGATTGGCCATCGCAGTTCTCCCGTGGCAGGTGCGCAACTACCGCACGTTTCACACGCCCATAACGCTGCGCGATAATTTTTGGCTCGAGTTCTGGGTGGGCAACGACGGCCACAGCGAAAGCTGGATGGATGAAAACGCGCACCCTTCCATAAACGAAGCGGAACTCGCCGAATTTGTGCGGCGGGGAGAGATTCCTTACATGCAGGAAAAGCGTCGCGAGGCGCTGAGCTATCTCGCGCAGCATCCGGGGCAATTCGTGGCGCTGAGTTTTCGAAGATTTCTGTACATGTGGACGGGCTTCTGGAATCTTGCGCCAGAGAATCTGGAGATTGAGTTTCACAATCCGGCGAACGCTTATCTGGCGACGGGGTTGACGGCAGCAATGCTGATCGGGCTGTGGCAGGCGCTGCGCAATACTCGCGACGCGACATGGCCGTATGTGCTGGTGCTGGTTTTCTACCCGCTGATTTTTTATGTTACACATCCGGCGATGCGTTACCGGCACATGATGGAGCCGGAGATGGTGGTACTGGCGGCAGTGGGCGTGCGATTTCTAGTGCTGGGAGCCAAGGGCAAAATTCCGCTTGCGACGGAGCGGTTGCATGCCGCGTGAACGGGATTGCCAGTGGGCGTTCTAAGCGGTCGTTAGTGCCAGCGAAGAATCGAGAAGCCGAGCGCGGTGCTGATGCACCAGGCCAACAGCGTCCATTTGAAGGAAATGGAAAACTCACGCAGGCTGTCGATTTTTGATTTGCAGATTTGCGCGAGTTCGAAAACTTGATCAGTGACGTTGCGCAGCAGTTGCTCGGGGGTGGAGCTGGATACCGCGGCGAAATAATGGCTGCTGTCCTTATGCTGGCTTACGTGTTCGTAGTACAGCAATTCCGAGCCTACGCGCGGCGATTGGTGATGGCGGGCGATGCGCGGCATGAGCACGTGGGAGATGAGGTAGAGCGAGCGAACGAATCCGAGGGCCAGCAGAGAGTAAGTGAGCAGGTACAGTAAGCAGGTGGCGCCCGCGAAGTTCAAGGTCCAGCGCATTTTGGGGAAGACCACTTCGCCCAGCGGAATGGTGCTGGCGGCGAAAAAAAGCAGAAACGTTACCAGGTAGCCGGCTTTGAGGTCTGCGGCACGGATGATGGCTTGCTGATCTTCGAAGTTGCGCCAGGCGAAGTTGAGCTGGTCTTCCATCGTGGCGATGGATTTGCGCGTGTGGTGATCGGTCGCGGGTATCGGCGGGGTGGCCATGTTTTTCGTTTGAGTTGGGCTAAAGACTCTACGCGCGAAGCAATTCGGTGATGAAGCGCGAGAATAGCGCAGTTGGGTGCGGTCGGCTATTTGTTTTTTCCTGCGGCGTGCGCACCGCGGGCTCCGTCCTCACATGGTGCGAAAGAAAAAGTGCCAGGTGGCGTCCACCAGGGCGTGGACGATGGCGGAGGCGAAGATGGAGCCGGATTTGCGCCACGTCCATCCGTAGAAAAATCCCGCAACGGTGGCCAGGAGGGCGTAACCCCAGTTGGGGAAGTGGCCATTGGTGATGTGCGAGAGGCCGAAGAGCACGGAGGCAGCGCACCAACCGGTGAGAGCGCTGTTGGTTTTTCGCGATAATATGTTCTGCAACAAGCCACGAAAGAGAAATTCTTCCGGCCATGCGGTGAAAATCAGAATGCCGAGAGCCGCAACGGGCAGGGAAGCTGCCGAACTCCAACGCGGCGCGAATTGCATGAAGTGCAACGCGAGACCCGACGGGATGGCAACGCAGCCAAAGACGAGAAAGCTGCCGACGGTGTATAGACTCCAGTGAGGTTCCCAACCGATCGAATAGCCGACGTCCGCGAGGTGCCGGGTTAGCAAAAACGCGGCGATTCCCACATTCACCATCACCAACACCGTGAAGACGTAAGATAATTTTCCGCCAGGATACGGCCACAGCCAGTGCGCGGGCGAGAACTTCACGGTGACCCAGACGGCTGCGAGGATGGCGAAATCCTGCCACGCGCCGGCTGGACGGCGCTCCGCCGAAACAGCCGCTGCCAAGGGGACGAAAATCAACGCGAGCACGGCGCCAGCACGCGAGAACGCAAAAGTGTTTGTCCCCAGAACGTAAATCAGGTATGCAAGGAAGAGGGTTGCGCCGAGAAGAATTCCGGCGGCGGAACCCAAGCGCGCGGAAAGTGTCTCTATAACGCCGCGCGACGCGGAGAGCAGCATCACGAGTAGCAAAAACGCGAACGCCGTGAGCGTGGCAGCGAACGCCCGGCCACCAAAGCCGAGCCATGCACCGTATAATCCTGCGGCGAGCGAGAGCACGGCCCAGAGGCTGATTGCGGGCAAAGGACCGAGTTGGCGGGCAGCGGGCAAGATTTTTATGAGAAGGGAATTGTAGCGCAGCGGCATGGCGGACAATACTCAGCAGCGAGTTGCGTTGAATTCGCCGGCGAATTCGCCGGCAAAGGCGAATCGACGGCTAGCGTTTATCGACTGGATGCGCGGCCTCGCGTGCCTGCTGATGTTCCAGACGCACTGCTACGACTCCTGGCTGAGCGTCGAGGCGCGCGGCGGGGCGTTGTTTCACTGGTCACAATTGCTGGGGACGTTGCCCGCGCCGCTATTTTTGTTTTTGTCCGGCGTGTCTTTTGCGCTGGTGACGGAACGCCTGTGGGAGAAGGGCACGGCGCGGGACACGATTGCACGGGTTACGATTTGGCGCGGTTTTGAGATTTATGCCGCGGGTGTTCTGTTCCGCGTGCAGGAGTACGTGCTGGGCTACCCGCATTCACCATGGACGGACCTGCTGCGCGTGGACGTGCTGAACATCCTGGGAATTGGGATGATGCTGATGGGTGTGATTTGCTGGCTGGCGACTTCCGAGAAGCTGGTGGTCTCGCGCCGCGTTTCGATGTATGGCGCCATCGTGTTGGCGACGGTGGTAGCCATGGTGACGCCGGTGCTTTACACCACGCACCGGTTGCAGTTTTTGCCGTGGCCCATCGAATCGTACATCGACGGCGTGCACACTTTTAACGCGCCGCAGCCGTGGCTGTTCCCTATATTCCCGTGGATTGCCTTCGCGTTGGCGGGGCTGGCAGTGGGGCTTTTTCTGTTTACGGACTTCGCGAAGCGAGACGAGCGAATTACCTTCGGGGTACTCGGCGCGGGCGGCGTGCTTTGCTGCGGCGCGGCAATTGTGCTGGACCTACTGCCGATGCGACTGTATGCCGTTTACGACTATTGGCACACGAGCCCGTTGTTTCTGCTGCTGCGTTGCGGGATCTTGTTGATGATCATGTTTCTGGCGTACGTATGGTGCAAGTGGGGATTGGCGAGCAATGGCCTAAGTCCGGCGATACAACTCGGAAAAACTTCGCTGCTGGTGTATTGGGTGCATATTGAATTCGTCTACGGGCGTTTTTCGATATTACCTAAGCGGCAGTGCAGCGTGGGCAAAGCGAGCGTGGGATTGCTGGTGATTTTTGTGGCCATGCTGCTGCTGTCGATCGCGCGCACGAACTGGAAGCGCAAGAAGGTTGTCGCCATAGCAGCGCCCGGCGTGCCGATCGCAAACGTTGGCGGAGCGGTTTAGGAGCTGGTGAGGGAGCTTTGACGAAGCTGGTTCGGAAGAGTTCTAAGTCTTACGGTTTTTGCTGCGAATCCTGATCGAGCCACTGCGCTTGCGGAATTTTGATGATGACTTCGCCGGGTTTCGCCAGCAGCGAACCTTCGCGCGCGAGCTTTTCGATAGTGCGCGGATCCGATTTCAAGTCGTGAACATGCTCGGCGAGACGACCGTTTTCCTCGTTGAGGCGCGCCAGATTGGCTTTGACGGTGGAGATTTCCGCCTGCGTGCGGCGCATTGCGAGATAGCCGTGCGTGCCAAAAATATCGTGGACCACGAGCACGAGGATGAGCAGCCCGAGAACTCCGCGGCCATACTGGCGCCACAGTGAAGAGAATCGGTCGCCATCGTCCGCGGAGCGAGCGGCGGGCGATTTGCCGGCCGACGCATTACCGACGGCGGAATGGCCCAGCGGCGGCTTTATGACGCGCGATTTATTTTCTTGCGAGTTCAATCCAGAGTCTCTCAATTTTTCAAAATCCAGTCGGTGGCTTCGCGTGCGAGCTTCGCGGAAGCAGCCGCGCTGTTGGCCTCGATGTACAGCCGCAACAGCGGTTCCGTGCCGCTTAATCTCGCCAGCATCCACGAACCATCATCGAATACGAATTTTGCACCGTCCGTGCGATCGATAGATACGACTTTGCGCCCCACTAGTGTCGAATTGTCCACCGCAACCTTCTTGATGGCGTTTGCTTTTTGTTCGTCGCTGAGGTGCAGATTTTCGCGGATGGGCCAGAACTCGCGGCCAAGCTTCTTGAACATGCGCTGAATCTGTTCGCCAAGCGAGGCCCCGCGCGCGGCGATCATTTCGGCCACCAGCAGGCAAGCCAGGATTCCGTCTTTTTCGGGGACGTGGCCGCGAATGGTGAGGCCAGCGCTCTCTTCTCCGCCGAGCGCGATTTTGTCTTCACGGATAAGTTGGCCGATGTACTTAAATCCCACCGGCGTTTGAAACGTGGTCTGAGAATGGGATTTGGCGACCGCGTCGACCATTTGCGTGGTAGCGACGCTGCGGGCGGCGGGAAGGCTCCAGCCGCGACTTTCGACAATGTAATCGTAGACCAGCGCGAGCACGAGATTGGGTTGAATCCACGTGCCATCGCGGTCGACGATGCCGAAGCGATCTGCGTCGCCGTCGGTGGCCAGTCCCGCGGCGGACTTCGTTTCTTGCACGGCTTTGCGTAGCGGCGCGAGGTTTTCTTCCGAGACGTCCGGACCGGTGCCGTCGAAAAGGCAATCGCGCTCCGCGCGCAGCGTTTGGACAGGGATGCCGTGGTCCGCGAGAATCTTGTTCAAATAGCCCGCGCCGCAGCCGTGCAGAGCATCCACGACGAGTTTATTATTGGATTTTTGCAGCACCTCGAAGCGCACCAGTTCGCCCAGGCGTTTCAGATAGGGCCCGTGCAGATCGATTTTTTCCGTCTTTTCCGACCCTTTCGCTCCGTGCGCGGGCGATTTGGGAACTGGCCCATCCCTCTCGATGTTTTTAGTTACCCGCGCCTCTATGTCTTTGGTAACCTCCGGGAGCGCCGGGCCGGCATCGCTGGAGGAGAATTTCAGGCCGTGATACTGCGCGGGATTGTGGCTCGCGGTAAAGTTGACCGCGCCGTCTAGTTTGCTGCGCGTGATTTCGTAGGCCACCGCAGGCGTGGGGCTGAAAGTGTTGGAGAGCAGAGCGCGAATGCCGTGCGCTTCGAGGATGTCGACGGCCAGTTGCGAGAATTCTTCGGAATAGAAGCGCGTGTCGTAGCCCACGAGCATGGTGGGCTTGGCGGATTTACTTTTTACGTGTTCCGAGATGGCGTTTAGCGCCAGGCGCACATTGGCGAAAGTAAAATCGTCGGCGATCAGGCCGCGCCACCCAGAGGTACCGAACTTGATTGGGGAAGTGGTCATAGCGCCTCATTCTAGCCCGTCTCGGCCAGATGCAAAATACGAGGGTAACTGTAGTGCATAATCCGCGAAAAATTCCAGCATTTACGGGTAGCGGCCATGGGAGGCGACCATGAAGGCGACCAAGCGAGCAAGCGGTACGACAACGACGGAGTCGTTCACGGACGCCAGAGTCGTATTGGTGACCGTCCCATCGCTGACTGAGGGACGCAAGATCGCCAAAAGCGTGGTCAAGAAAAGGCTTGCGGCGTGTGTCAACATTCTGCATTCGCCGGTGAGTTCCGTCTACCGCTGGAAGGAAAAGGTTGAAGTCGCGCACGAATATCTTTTACTTATCAAAACGACCGGCGCTGCATATGCCGCTCTGCAAAACGAAATCGCGCGAATGCACAGCTACGACGTACCAGAAATTGTGGCGCTGCCGATGGCAACAGGATTAGCAGAGTATTTGGCTTGGTTGCGCGCATCGGTGGCTTGAGCGGCCGTTGTAGGGGCACAGCATGCTGTGCCCGCTCTTGCCGGAGCGTCAGACTATTTCGCGATTTGTGTTCGGCGTCCGTCAGACGTACAGCAGCGCCTGGTCAAGATCAGCGTTGATGTCTTCGACGTCCTCGATGCCGACCGAGAGACGCACCAAGCCGTCGGTGATGCCAATGCGCTCACGCACTTCAGGCGGCATGGAGGCATGCGTCATCTGAGCGGGCAGGGAGATCAGCGTTTCCACGCCGCCAAGGCTTTCCGCCAACGAGCACAGCTTCACTTGATTCAGGAAGCGGCGGGCCGCGTCCAGCGAACCCAACTCGAAGGAAATCATCGCGCCGGGTCCACGCTGCTGACGCCGCGCAACGTCGTGTTGCGGATGCGAAGGCAGCCCCGGGTAGTAGACCTTGCGGACCTTCGGGTGAGCGTCCAGGTGGCGCGCCACCGCAATGCCGTTGGCGTTGTGTTGCAGCATGCGCACCGCCAACGTTTTGATCCCGCGCGAAATCAGAAAACAATCCATCGGCGCCAACCCGCTGCCGGCGGAGCGCTGAATAAAATAAATTTTTTCCGCATCTTCGGGGCGCGTCAGCACTACGGCGCCGCCGGTGGCGTCGCTGTGGCCGTTCAGATACTTGGTCATGGAATGGACCACGATGTTGGCACCGAGCTCGATGGGCCGCTGCAGATAGGGACTGAGAAACGTATTATCGACCACCAAAGTGATGTTCCGGCTGCCGGCCACCTTCGCAACCGCAGCGATGTCCGTAACCTTCATGGTCGGATTTGTGGGCGTCTCGATGTACAACATTTTCGTATTGGGACGGAAAGACGCATGCACCATATCGGGCACGGAGGTATCTACAAAGCTGAACTCCAGACCAAAATGCACGAGTAATTGTGTCGACAGGCGGAATACGCCGCCGTAGACCGCTTCCGAAAGCACCACGTGGTCGCCGGGACGCAGCATGCGAAACACGGCATCAATGCCCGCCATTCCCGAAGTGAACACGTACGCGCTGTGGCCGCCTTCCAGTTTCGCCAGCGTGCGCTCCAGTGCTTTGCGGTTGGGATGATTGCTCCGCGCGTAGTCGTAGCCTTTGTGTTTGCCGAGTTCCTCGTAGACGTACGTGGAAGTCTGATAGATCGGCGCCACGATGGACCCGGTGCTGGGATCCGGTTCCTGGCCGACATGAATCGCGTTGGTGGCAAAACCCATTGATATTCTCCTTCGTTTCCTGCGGGGCAGCGCACAAGCGTCCCCGATGACAGATGCTGCGAGTTCGTTCCCCGCCCTGCGTGTCGAGAGGATTCTAAAACGCTACAGGATGGCGCGGTGGCCGGTCAAATTGTCCGGTTGCATCGCTTCTCCGGTTACGTTGCGGGCGATGCGGGCCGTACCCGAACTTCGTCCGTGTCCAAGCAGCGTCCGCTAATGGCGCGGCATCGAACAGGAATGCGACGGCACTTGACCCCACACCGCAGTCGCATACAGGATAGAGGCTAGCTTATCCAATGAAGATTCGTCCAAGAATATCCTTCGGCGTAGTTCTATGGCTGGCGGCAGCCAATGCCTGTTTGCTGGCTACGGCGGCACGGCCGGCATGGGCGCAAAACCCGCCCACCGCTCCGAAAGCGGACGCCGCGCCAACGTCGGCCAACACGCGCATCAAGATTACGGTAACGGGCGGTGACAATAATGCGGCGGTTGAGAACGCCAGCGTGTACGTGAAGTACGTCGAAGAGCACAAAATTGCTAAAGACAAAAAACTGGAATTAAACGTCAAGACCAGTCGCGAGGGCGTGGCGCACGTACCCAACGCGCCGGCCGGGCGAGTATTGATTCAAGTTGTGGCGGACGGATGGAAAACCTACGGGCGCTGGTATGACATCACCGACCCAAATCAGGAGTTCAAGATTCACCTCGAGCGGCCGCCGAAGTGGTACTAGCTTTTGTTTGCGGAGCGCGGGAAGTGCGAGAATTACTTGTTCTTCCCAGTCCGCGAAGAAAAAATTGCACGCCGGATTTATTTTTTGTAGCCGCCACCACGCCGCGTCGCGGCCACGGGCCGCAAGAATTCTTGCAGCAAATGTAATTGCACAGAAACGGTGCAAAGCGGTAGAGAGCATTGAAGAGTGGCGAGTTACGAGCAGCGCAAGTTCGATTTCCACATGGTTTTCAACACTTGTGTTGAAAACTTAACCGCAGCGAAATATTTTTTGTGCGTTTCGGCAATCGTCGTGCACAACCGCCGCCGCAACTTTTGCTTCAGCCGCTGCGAAATGATAGAGTTACGGAAAGTTTTTCATGAACGAAACATTTGACGGTCCATTTTCCCTGGTGCAGATGTTCATCGGCAGCATTCTCGCTCGCCCGTTGCGCAGCGCGTTGAGTGTTGTAGCCATCGCCATCCAAGTCATTTTGGTACTGATGATAGTAGGTCTTACTTCAGGAATGCTTTCCGAATGGGGCAAGCGCGCTGAAGGTGTCGGCGCGGATATCCTGGTGCAGCCGCCCAACGCTTCCATTTTTTTCGCATTCTCCAGCGCCGTAATGCAAGAAAGCGCCGGCGAACAAATTGCCGCGCTGCCTGGCGTGGACGAAGTCGCGCCCACGGTGATCCTCACCGAGCCCAAGAGCTTGATGCTGATCTACGGCATTGACTATCAGCGCTTTAACGCCTTGAGCCGCGGCTTTCTGTATCGCGCCGGCCGGCCCTTCGCTGCGCCAGACGAAGCGATTGCCGACGACATCATGGCGCAACAGCGCCACTTGAAAGTGGGCAGCCAGGTCACGCTCCTGAATCACAACTTTACTATCAGTGGCATCGTGGCACACGGCAAGGGTGCGCGCTTCTTCGTCCCGCTGCGCACGGCGCAAGAGATTACTGGCGCCGAGCAACGCGTCTCCATGTTCTACGTGCGCAGCAAAGGGGATACCGAGGGCACGCGCGCGCAAATCCTCAAGTTGATGCCGCAAACAAGCGTGCGCTCGCTTTCCGAATACGTTTCGCTGATGACTTCCTCCAATCTTCCGCAACTAAAACCCTTCACGCGTACCATGGTGTGGCTGGGCATCGTGATCAGCTTTCTGGTGGTGCTGCTGAACATGCACACCATGGTGATGGAACGCACGCGAGAAGTTGGCATACTGAAAGCCCTGGGATTTACGCGCTTTGCGGTTGTCCGCATGCTGCTCGGCGAGACCATGGTGGTCGCGCTTATCGGCACCATCGTGGGGATTTTGCTGACCTTCGTGACCCAGGCCATTCTAAAGCAAACCAGTCCCGGTCTCACGGTACTCATTACGCCGAGTTGGGTATTTTCCGCGGTTGGCTTGGCGCTGGCGGGAGCTGCCGCGGGCGCGCTCTATCCCGCACTCCGCGCCGCCAGCTATGACCCCGTCGTTGCGCTTGCTTATGAATAGTTGCGTTGGCTTACGAATAATCGCGCTCGCTTATGAATAGCGTGGCATCGCAGACAGTCACCAAACTAAGTGCTCGCAGGCGCGCGCCAGCGAATAACCCGACAAACCTCATTCGCGAACGGCGCGAAATTCGCTCCGTCCGTTCCTATTCTGTGTTCAAATGGGCGACGCATTCTTGGGAGACCTGGCGATGGAATTGCCAATGGACAAGCATTACGAGGCGCGCATCCTTGAGCGCCGCGACCTCGCGCATGATTTGTGGCTGATTCGCGTCGACCCTGGCGGACCCTTTAAATATCTTGCCGGCCAATACGCCACGCTAGGCGTGGAGTACGAGGGCAAGCGCCTCGAGCGCGCCTATTCCATCGTCTCTTCGCCGTATGAGCCCACTCTCGAATTTTTCGTCGAACTGGTGCCTGAAGGATTGCTAACGCCGCACCTCTACAAATTGCAAGTCGGCGACACCCTGCTGTGCCGCAAAATCTCCAAAGGTCGCTTCACCCTGGACCTGCGCAGCGGCCGCAAACACCACTTACTTCTTTCCACCGTCACCGGCATTGCCCCCTTCGTCAGCTACGTCCGTACGCTCTATCGCGATTGGAAAGAAGGGAACAGCCCCATGCCCGGCGAGCACAGGCTCTATTGCCTGCAGGGCGGAAGCCGCTCGTGGGAATTTGGCTATCGCGACGAGATGGAAAAGCTTGCTTCCGAGGTTCCGTGGTTCAAATTTGCCACCACAGTGAGCCGTCCGTGGGAAGATACCGCGTGGACCGGCGAAACCGGGCGAGTCGATGATTTGATTCGCAAATATACCGATGTGTGGAGTCTGCGCCCTGCGGAAACCACTGGCTATCTCTGCGGACACCCCAGCATGGTCGAAAACGGCCGCGGCATCCTGCAACGCGCCGGATGGAAAAAAGACGCCATGTTCGAAGAAGTGTACTTTCAGCCTGCGAAAGAAGTCGAAGAGGCCTAGCGTGAGAGCCCGACTTCACAGACTGCGGAGAAAACACTCCGTTTTGTGGGTCTCTGTTTTGTGGGTCGGAGGTTTAGCTCCGACTTCAAGTGCTTGGCTACCAATGCGCTTTAGCGCCTGAGGGAATTGCCTTTGCCCCTTTTCCGCAGTCTCTTCAGACGGGCCGCAAACGCATCATCATAAAAAAAGCTCTAGCCCTGAGAACGACAGTTATGCCCCCGACCTTATGTTCGCAATCTCGTCCGTGACATCTTCTATAGTCGCCAGCGGACACACCACGTGCACCGTTTCCTGCGGATCGGTCACATCAATTCTTATCGCGCCATTTACCGTGCTGATCAGCACATGTTGCTCGCCGTCCTTCACTTCAAGCAAGGTGGAGTCCGGCAACTTCCCAAGCTCGTGCGCGGCGACGCGCGCCACCGGCATCCATTCCCGCGCGTCGTGCCCCGCCTTCTGCAGATAGCGATCCGGTACGAATTGCATCACCATCGGAATGGCTGCGGCCGGCATCCACATGTGCACATGGTCGCCACCTCCGCGATACTCGTCCACGTCCACGCGCATCACACCTTCGCGAAACGTGTACGCGCCCGTCAACGCCACCGCACCCACGACTCCCAGGCCAATCTTCGCGAACATGATCATCGCGTGCCTCCGTCCGGTCCGTTGGTGTTTTTGGAATCCACCCACACGCGCACGGTATTTTCTTCATCCTTGACGGAAACCAGCTCGGTATCGCCTTGCGTTGAGAGCATCCGCAGTCCCGCCACCAGATCAATCTCATCTTTTCCGGCCGAGAACATCGCGTCCACTACCGACAACGGGATTTTTACTTCCACGTGCGAAACATTGGGCTTGCCGGATTCCTTGTTCGCGCTTTCGTCTTTCTTGTCGTCACCGTCCTTGTTCATGTGGTGGTGGCCGATATGACCAGAGCCGTCCGTAACGTGTACCAGCAGGAATCCGCCTTGTTTGGCCACCCGCACGTCTTCTCCATCCTTACCGTTCACGGTCACAAATTCGCCGTCTTTGGAGCTCCGCACCGCGTCCAGCAGCGCGCGAAAATCCACGCCGTTCGCGTCAAACTTATCGATGGTGACCTTGCCGCCATGCAATTGATTCTTGTTGATAGTCGGCAAAATTTTCTCCGCCAACTCCAGCGGCACATTCACGCATACGGTCTCACCTTTGGCATCCGAGCTGATCACTCGCACGTGCAGCCAGCGATCACTGTGGGACGCCGTTTGCGCATATCCAGCCAAGGGCGACACCAGCAGCGCCGCGGCGAGCACCAGCGAGGTGTGGTTGAATCGGTTAAACAACTTGGGCATTCGTATCATGGCGGTTCGTCTCCTTCACCGATCGCCGGCTGGCACCTCTTCGTTGCCTCTCAGGCATGCCGTGCGATGGCGCCAACGGTTTGTCGGCGTTTGATAGGAATACGAAGGGCCGTTGGAGAAAGTTCCAAACAATCTACTGAGCTTCGCTTTTTTGGAGTGCGGCGGCTTGACGCCGCTTTCACGCGGCAGGCAGTTGCGCGATTGTAACGCGGTTATGGCAATGCCTTCTGTAATGCCATTGGATTGATACCAGAATGCTCAGTCGCCTTCAGGAACCGGAATCGTCGTAGCGCTTGGCGGCCCCAGCGTCGCGGCAGGAGCGCTATTTGCGGGCACCCGAGCCACCGCCGGCGGGATGCGCCCAGTCGCCACCGCCGCGGCATATTGCGAAATCACGCCGTAACACTCGCAGGCGCTGGATTCCAGCTTCGCCCGGTCAACGATTTTTACCACCCCTCGCGTGTGCTCGATCGCGCCAGCGCGACTCAGCAATCCCTCGGCCAACGTTACGCTGGGCCGGTCCGTGCCCATCATGGTAGCCAGAAAATCCTGCGTAATCGCCAGAGAGTCCGCCTTAACGCGATCCTGGGCCATCAGCAGCCAGCGCGCCAGCCGTTGCTCCAGACCATGCACGCGATTGCACGCTGCAGTTTGCGCCACTTGTAAGCCCAGCGACATGGTGTAGCGCGCCGTATATTTCCGCATCTCCGGCAGGCGCGGCGCCAACTTGCGAAAACGCGCCACCGATATGCGAAACGCGCTTCCCGAAACTTGCACAATCTCCTGCAGCGGGTGACGCGGAAAGCCCATCATCGCCGGCAGACCCACCATGCCCTCGCGACCCGTGATCCCGGCTTCCACCGTCCGCCCGTCGTGCATAAACACGACCAGCGAAATCAGTCCACTGTTCGGGAAGTTCAGGAATTTCAGCGGTTGGTGCGGTTCGTGTAGCACCAGATGATCTGGTGTTTCAAAATAACGCAGGTGCGGCCGCAGAATGCGCCATTCCGCTTCCGTCATGGCACACAGCGCTTCGTTCAGAACGATTTTCCCATTGCCGGCCTGCCGCACTTTCCGTCGTGCCAGCCGACTGCCGGATGATTTCGCGCGCTTTTTCTTGACAGTCATATGGCCATTCGGGGGAAGGAGGTCTTTGCTCTATGCCTTAGTCCACTTCAGATATATCGCAGCCAGCGGTGGCAGCGTAAGCTCCAGCGAAAACGGCCGGCCCATGTGCTTGATCGCAGTTGCCTCTACATTCCCTTCGTTGCCGACGTTCGATCCGCCGTAGCGCTCGGCATCACTATTAAAAACCTCGCGATACGCGCCCGGCTCCGGCACGGCTATGCGGTACCCGCGCCGCACAACCGGCGTGGCATTCATCACCACCACAATAAAATCTCCCGGCGTCCGGCCGCGCCGAATAAACGATAAAACGCTGTTGTCGCCGTCGTTGGCGTCGATCCATTCAAATCCTGGCCACTCGAAATCCACTTCATGCAACGCCGGTTCGGCGGCGTAAAAATGATTTAGATCCGACACCAAATGCTGGATCCCGCGATGTGAATCCCACTGCAACAGATGCCAATCCAGACTCTTCGCTTCCGTCCACTCATGCCGCTGCGCGAACTCTTGCCCCATAAACAAAAGCTTCTTTCCTGGATGCGCATATTGGTAGCTGTACAGTAATCGCAAGTTGGCGAACTGCTGCCACAAGTCGCCCGGCATCTTGTGCAGCAGGGAATTCTTTCCGTGCACCACCTCATCGTGCGAGAAGGGCAAAAGAAAATTTTCCGTAAACGCGTAAATCAGAGAAAAGGTCAGTTTATTGTGTTCGTACTTTCGATGGATGGGGTCGGAGGAAAAATATTTCAGCGTGTCGTTCATCCAGCCCATGTTCCACTTCAGGCTGAAGCCCAGCCCTCCCAGATACGTCGGACGCGATACGCTTGGCCACGACGTCGACTCCTCCGCGATGGTCAGAATCCCCGGAAAACGCTCATTCGCCACTTCATTCAGACGCTTCAGAAAATCGATGGCCTCAAGATTTTCGCGTCCGCCGAATTTGTTGGGCACCCACTCGCCCTGCTTGCGCGAATAGTCCAGATACAACATAGAAGCCACGGCGTCCACACGCAGCCCGTCGATGTGGTACTTGTCCAGCCAGAAGAGCGCGTTGGAAATCAGGTAGTTTCGTACTTCGTTGCGACCGTAGTTATAGACCAGCGTGCCCCAATCCGGGTGCGAACCTTGCCGCGGGTCGGAATGTTCGTAAAGATGTGTGCCATCGAATTGCGATAGGCCGTGCGTATCGCGCGGAAAATGCGCCGGGGTCCAATCCAGCAGCACTCCCAAATCCGCTTGATGGCAGCGGTCGATAAACTCCATGAAATCCGCGGGCGAGCCAAAGCGGCTGGTCGCCGCGAAATACCCAATCGTCTGGTAGCCCCACGAACCATCGTACGGATGCTCCATGATTGGCAGCAGTTCGATGTGCGTGTAGCCCAGCTCCTTAACATACGGAATCAGCTGGTCGCCGAGTTCGCGATAGCTGAGCCAACGATTTTTCTCCTCCGGGATGCGCCGCCACGAGCCCAAATGAACTTCATAGATAGCCATCGGAGCGTCGAGCCACTTCTTACTCGTACGCTGGCTGATCCATTCCGTGTCGCGCCAGGCGTGAGCGTCCAGTCGCGCTACTACCGACCCGGTGTTGGGCCGCAGTTCGGAACGAAATCCATATGGATCCGCTTTGAGCGGCAGCATCGTTCCCGTCGGCCCGATGATCTCGTACTTGTAAATCGCGCCCTCGGACAGTTCCGGAACAAACAATTCCCAAATCCCCGAAGAGCCGCGTGGGCGCATCACGTCCACACGGCCATCCCAGCGATTGAAGTCGCCAACGATGCTCACGCGCCGCGCGCTCGGTGCCCACACCGCAAAATGCACGCCCGCCACGCCTTCGTGCCTGACTACGTGCGCACCGAACTTTTCATACGTGTCGTAATGCCGCCCTTCCCCCATCAAATACAAATCGAACTCGCTGATGGAGTAAGGGAACGCGTAGGTGTCGTAAACTTCGTGCTCCTCGCCGTGGTGTGTGCGATAGCGAATCTTGTAGCTGCCGGGGGCCGGCGCTGTAGTTTGACTGGAAAGAAATGACGCTTCGAAAAAGCCTTCCGGCCGCAACTTCACGGCGTCCACCACCTTAGCCATGGCGATCGGCGGACGTTCCGCCGCCGCGCTATGCAGCGCTATGCTGGCTTCCGCCGCCCACGGCAGAAAAAATCGAATGGCCCATCCGCCCGATACCGGATGCGGGCCTAGCAGCGAAAAAGGATCCGAATTTCGCCCCACCACCAGCGCCGCGATGTTGCGCTCCAGAACCTGCTCGGGGCTTTCCGCGGGAAGGGAACTGGCTGCCGGCGGTTTGGAACGGATGATTTCTTCGGCCAATAGATTGCCTCAGTGAAGTCTGCGAACCGGTACGCCCAGAGCTTAACTGGAAAGCGCACCATTAAATGGGATTCTATGGTTTCGTCGAAGCAATTTGCAAACGGTATGGCCCGCTGCCCCGTGCGTCGCCCTGCGCATCGGGAGTTGGCTACCAATGTTGGATGCCAAGCTAAGCTCTTTCGATTCCGTGGCGCCTTGGAATTTGTTATTGTCGCATGCGATTATCACGTGCGCGGATGGCAAAACTTTCCATGGAGAAATCCCCTCAGGCGATGAACAACACTTTCAAGTTTAGCTTTCGCATGAGCATCTCAGCGCTGCTGCTCCTGACGGGCTTTTTTGCTGTGACGATTGTCCGCGCGCAAGACCGCGGACAAGCGCGCTCCATGGTTATTTCCACCAACGGCATCGTAGCCGCCGAATCCCCGCTGGCCGCGCAAGCCGGGGTGCAGATCCTCGAACACGGTGGCAACGCTGTCGATGCCGCCATCGCCACCAACGCCATGATGGGCGTGGTCGCCCCGATGATGAACGGCATCGGCGGCGATTTGTTCGTCATCGTCTACGATGCCAAAGCCAACAAACTCTATGGACTGAACGCCAGCGGCTGGGCGCCGAAAGCCCTTACACCGGAACTCCTGCACAAGCAGGGTCTCCGCGACATGCCCCAGCAAGGCATAAACACCATCACCGTGCCGGGCGTCGTCGACGGCTGGCAAAAACTTGCCGACCGCTTCGGACGCAGAAAACTCTCCGATGATTTGGCTGCGGCCATTCGGACCGCGCAGAACGGTTTTCCGGTCCCCGAAATGACCGCCGCGGTGTGGGCCCTCGAAGTCGATCATCTGCGCGCCGACGATGCGGCGTCGAAGCTTTATCTTCCGCAGGATCGCGCTCCGCATACCGGCGATATTTTTCGTAATCCCGAGCTTGCGGAATCCCTGCGCGAAGTTGCTGCCGGGGGCCGCGACGCTTATTACAAAGGTGCCATCGCGCAAAAAATCCTCGACGCCATGAAACGCCACGGCGGCATGATGACCGCTCAGGATCTCGCGGAATTCTCCGCCGAATGGGTCGAGCCCATCTCCATCACCTATCGCGATTGGACCGTTTACGAAATGCCACCCAACGTGCAAGGTCTCGCCGCTCTGGAAATGCTCAATATCCTCGAAACCGAGACCCTCGGACAAAAGGACAGCGGCTTCGGCTCGACCAAAACTCTGCATGCCATGATCGAAGCGAAAAAACTCGCCTACGCCGATCTGGAAAAATATATAGGCGATCCGCGCAAACAGAATCTTCCGGTCTCCACGCTGCTTTCCAAAGAATGGGCCGCCCAGCGCGCCAAGCTCATCGATCCGGACCATGCCAATTGCGATGCCACCGCCGGCGTCATCGGCGGCGGAACCGACACCACCTATCTCAGCGTGGTCGATCGTGACGGCAACATGGTCTCGCTGATTCAAAGCAATTATTCCGCGTTTGGCTCCGGCATCGTGGCCGCAGGCACCGGATTCGTGCTGCACAATCGCGGCGGACTCTTCACCCTCGATCCAACCTCTCCCAATTTGCTTGCCGGACGCAAACGCCCGCTGCACACCATCATTCCCGCGTTCGCGCAAAAGGGCGACACCCGCATCGCCTTCGGCATCATGGGCGGCTGGAATCAGGCCCAGGCCCACGCGCAATTCATCTCCGACATCGCGGACTTCAAGATGAACATTCAAGCTGCCCTGGAAGCTCCGCGCTTCACCAAGAAAACCTTCACCGGCTGCGATGTGGAAATGGAAAGCCGCTTCGCGGGTAACGTCCGCAACGAACTCGCCGCCAAGGGCCACAAAATCACCCTCAAAGGCGCCTTCTCCAGCGACATGGGCGGTGGCCAAGCCGTCCTCAGAGATTTTTCCACTGGCACCAACTACGGCGCTTCCGACCCGCGCAAAGACGGCGAGGCCATCCCCGAGCTACCCAATTAGTTCCCAAATTGGGACGAATTTGGTCATCCAATTCGCAAGCAATTTCTCGATTCCGTGATTTTGTGCTTGACTCCAGGTTGTACCATGCTATACTTGCTGATAGGGATAACTACAAGGTTTTTACGCGCGCCCCACTGTAGCGCAGGGCGCTTGGTTTTGAGCCCTGCGGCTTTTGCCCCACCGATCCCGGTCGGAATCTGGAGTCGCCGTCGCGGGGTACCTGCTAGTGACTAATTGTGTAATAAGGAATGGGCGTAAACGCTTTAGAATGAGCACTTCCATATCATACTGAGCGCAAAGGACTTTAATCCCTTTTCGCTCAGTATGATGCGATATTTGAGGCTTGTCGTTTGGGTAGTTTACTCTGTTGCGAATTACTCCCTCACCCTCGCCAACCGCCTTCTTCGATGCCCGGAAGCCGCCGGTCAAATGCCGCCAGCTGTACCAGACGGGAACTTTTCTGCCGTCGAGGACCAGGGTTCCTTTCGGAACTAAAGTAACTCCAATAGAATGTGCGCCTTGTAATTGAAGGAGTGGCCCATCAGGTGCACCTGTACTAAAGGACGGGTAACGCGGCCCGCAGCTACGCCACCCGAAGCCGGAGTTTAAGATGGACCACCAGTCCTCCATCACTGCGTTCACAGTAAGGGTGTTTATCGTCTCAATCGGTGCCGCCTGCTTCCTGCCGGCCACCCACGCACAGACTGCGGACTTGTCTGGCCGCTACCAGTGCGTACAGGTCAAAGTGCAAGAGAAAGTGCAGGCTTGCTCCGCCGCGCCGCTCATCCTAAAGAACGACGGTCACTTTGAATTGCGCGGCTGGGAAGGCAGCTATCTGGTGAACGGGCAATGGGTCGAACTATCCGACTCTTTGTTGAAAGCGCGCGCCAAGATCGAGCCGGGACACAAAATCTCGCTGCGTTACTACGGCAAAAATGGCTTGGTTGAGATGATCTACGAACGCCGCGTCGCCGAGCTGGGCAAAACCGCGCTGGGCTAACGCATGCAAGTGAACTTACATTTCGTAATGCTGGAAGAGTTGTCCGACGCCGCTCCGTGCGCCACAGTGGCCGAGAACATTGTCGCGCGCATTCAAATCATCCGCGAATGTCCACCCGGCGACGTGGACTTTGCCGATTCCGCTTCCGACGCCGATCCCACAACTTAAAGAATCGATCCGAAGAATCCGCCGCGGTAGCAACCGAGCCTGCGCCGTTCCGCGACCGCCGTTTGTAATGGCGCAGCATGCTGCGCGGTTTGGTATTTTCTTCCCGATTGTTTTGCAAATCGGCGAGAACTTATTTGTTCGTCGCCGCAGTCTTGTTCTCCACCGGCGCGGCAATCCCCGGAGCGACGACCGGCTGTAGAAACGGCATCATGGCGCGCAGCTTCGGGCCCAGTTGTTCGATAAGGTGAGTCTGTTCGCTGCGCCGCGTGGCCAGAAAATTGGGGCAGCCTTTTTCGTTTTCGTCGATCCACTTCTGCGCGAAACTGCCGTCCTTGATTTCCGAAAGCAGCTTTTTCATTTCGTCCTTGGTCTGTTGCGTCACCAGCCGCGGACCGGCGGTGTAGTCGCCGTGCTCGGCGGTGTCGCTGATGGAATAGCGCATGTAGCTTAGGCCGCCGCGATAAATCAGATCCACGATCAATTTCAATTCATGCATGCACTCGAAGTACGCCACTTCCGGCTGGTAGCCCGCATTGACTAGCGTGTCAAAGCCCGCTTTGATCAGCGCGCTAACCCCGCCGCAGAGCACCGCTTGTTCGCCGAATAGATCCGTCTCGGTTTCTTCCGTGAAGGTGGTTTCGAGCACGCCCGCGCGAGTGCAGCCCAAGCCTTTGGCGTAAGAAAGCGCCAGCGCTTTGGCGTTGCCGCTGGCGTCTTGCTCGATAGCGATGAGCGCCGGCGTTCCGCCGCCTTCGGTGAACACCTCACGCACGCGGTGACCGGGCGCTTTCGGCGCGATCATGGAAACGTCCACGGACTTCGGCGGCTTGATGGTCCCAAAGCGAATATTAAAACCGTGCGCGAACATCAACGTCTTGCCGGCTTTCAAGTGCGGCTCGATGGATTCGCGATAAATTTTTTGCTGCTTGGTGTCCGGCGTAAGAATCATGATCACGTCGGCCCACGCGGCGGCCTCCGCGGGTGTGGTCACCACCAGCCCATCCTTTTCCGCCTTGGCTTTGCTGGCGCTGCCGGGTTGCAGGCCGACGTGCACCTCCACACCGCTATCGCGCAAGTTTAGGGCGTGCGCGTGGCCTTGCGAGCCGTAGCCGATGATGGCTACTTTTTTGGCTTGAATCAGGGAGATGTCCGCGGCGTTTTCGTAATAGAGATTTGCCATTTGGTTCGTTGCTTCCTTTCGGATTTTGCGAAAATCGTTTTTTTTAGTTTGTCGCTACTTCGATTTGAGGATTCAAAAGAGTCAAAGTCAAAAGTCGCAGGGCTCAAAATCAAGCGCCCTGCGCTACACGGTGGCGCTCTGCGGAACATCCTGCGGTGGGGGCTGCAGCAAATCGCCGCCGCGGGTCATGCTGATGCGGCCGCTGCGGGCCATTTCCAGTACGCCGAAAGGTCGCAGTACTTCGATCAGGCCGTCGATTTTATCCACCGTGCCGCTGACTTCGATGATCAGCGAGTCTGGGGCCACGTCTACGACGCGCCCGCGAAATACTTTGATCAACTCCATCAGGTGTGGCCGATTTTGTTGGTCGGCCCTCACTTTGATCAGTGCCAAGTCGCGTTCCAGCAAGCTGCGCTCGCTGACGTTTTCCGCCAGCAGCACGTCCACTAATTTTTCCAGGCTGGCTTCCAGACGGTGGCCACCTTTGGCGTCGGTGTGCGCCACGATGGTCATGCGGGCAATTTGGTCGTTGTCCGTGGGACCGACCGTAAGCGAGTCAATGTTAATGGCCAAACGGCGCGCCAGCGATGCCACGCGATTTAGGACGCCGGGTTTGTTTTCTACGTAGGCTACTAATGTTTGCATTTTTCCTCGATCAACGAAATCTGGTCCGTCCCTTTTTTCATCAAGGCGCACAGAATGAATTCTGTGCCACCAAATCCGCTACGGTTCCGTGGCGGTTTCCACCAACGGATTGTTGGGACGACGGATCATTTCGTGTAAACCCTTTCCGGCCGGGACCATCGGGTAGACGGAATCTTCTTGTTCCACGCGGAAGTCGATGAGCACTGATTCGGGATACTCGCGCGCGGCGCGAATCGTGTTGATGCTGTCGGTGCGATTGCTTACGCGTTCGCCGCGGATACCGAAAGCGTTCGCCAGCGCGGCAAAATCCGGCGCCACCAGCGGCGTGGCCACGTATCGCTTGTCGTAGAAAAATTCCTGCCACTGGCGAACCATGCCCAGGAACCCGTTGTTGACGATGGCAATCTTGATGTTGATTTTTTCCTGAACGATGGTCGCCAGCTCGCACATGGTCATCTGGAAACCGCCGTCGCCCACCACCACCCAGACTTCCGCGTCGCGCTTGGCAAATTTTGCGCCGATGGCCGCAGGCAGAGCGAACCCCATCGTACCCAGCCCGCCAGAAGTAATTAGCGAACGCGGCGCATTGTGGTGGTAATACTGCGCTTCCCACATCTGGTGCTGACCGACGTCCGTCACCACGATGGCTTCGCCGTTCGTCGCTTTCCAGATATCGTTGATCACGTGCGCGGCGTAGAGATGGCCATTGTCCGGCAGGCTCTGGATGTCTCGCACCGCGGAGTCACCCTTCATCTCGGCGATGCGGGCGAGCCAGTCGCCATGTTCGCGCGTGGCGATGTGCGGCAAGAGCGATTCGAGCACCTCGCGCGCATCGCCCACCAGCGCGGCATCGACGGCCACGTTCTTGTTAATTTCCGAGCGGTCAATTTCGATGTGGATTTTGCGCGCGGTCTTCGCGTAAGTGCGCAAATCGCCGGTGACGCGATCGTCAAAGCGCATTCCCACGGCAATCAGCAAATCCGCCTCCTGAATGGCGTGGTTGACCCACGCTTCGCCGTGCATGCCCATCATGCCCAGATTCAGTTTTTCGTTGGCAGGAAAGCAGCCTATGCCCAGCAGCGTCATAGCCACGGGAATGTTCGCGGACTTCACGAATTCCGCAAACGTCTTCATCGCGCCGCTTACCATGATGCCGTGCCCGGCCAGGATCAGCGGGCGCTTGGCGGTATTCAGAAGCTCGACCGCGCGATCGAACTCCGCTTGATCGAAATTTTTCTGCTTGCGCTTCACCGGCAGCTTCGGCGTGGCCGCTTCCCAATCGAACTCAGCGGAAGCCTGCTGCGCATCTTTGGTAATATCCACCAGCACCGGTCCCGGCCGGCCAGTGTTGGCAATCACAAACGCTTCGCGCATGGTCCGCGCGATATCTTCCGCGCGAGAGACAATCACGTTGTGCTTGGTAATCGGCATGGTGATGCCGGTGATGTCGATTTCCTGAAACGCGTCCGAGCCCAGCAATTTGCTGGAAACCTGCCCCGTGATGCACACCACCGGGGAAGAATCGAGCATCGCCGTGGCAATTCCGGTGACCATGTTAGTTGCGCCCGGGCCGGAGGTAGCCATGGCCACGCCAACTTCGCCGCTCGCCCGCGCATAGCCGTCCGCCATGTGCGTGGCGCCCTGTTCGTGGCGCACCAGCACGTGATGCAATTTTGATTTGCCCAGCGCGTCATACACCGGCAAAATTGCTCCGCCGGGATAACCAAACAAATCGCGCACGCCCAGCTTCGTCAACGACTCGCAAAGTATTTCCGCACCCGTCAGCTTCATAGCGTCCTTCCTAAGCCCGGCGAGCTGGCACTTTGGCCAGCGCTAGAAAATGATTTGGGCACCACCGCAACCGCGCCCAGCGACGACGACGACACCAGCAGGGCGTACTTGGCGAACACCCCGTTTGTAAATCGCGGTGCGGGAGGCTTCCATCGTGTCAGGCGTTGCTGAATTTCCGCGTCGCTTAATTCCACGTTTAATTTGCGTCCCGGTATGTCGAACACGATCACATCGCCGTCCGCCACTGCGGCAATCGGACCGCCGTTCGCCGCTTCCGGAGCCACGTGCCCAGCCATCAAGCCGTGCGTCGCGCCAGAAAAGCGTCCGTCGGTCAACAGCGCCACGGAGTCGCCGAGCCCGGCGCCCACCAAAGCCGCGGTGACGGCCAACATCTCCCGCATGCCCGGTCCGCCCTTCGGCCCTTCATAACGAATCACCAGTACATCCCCCTTTTTAATCTGGTTGCCATCCACGGCCGCGAACGCCGCTTCCTCCGAATCAAAGACCCGCGCCGGCCCGCTAAACGTTTTGAAATCGTGGCCCGCAACCTTAATCACACAGCCTTCGGGCGCAAGATTGCCTTTCAGAATCACCAAGCCGCCCGTGGGCTTCAGCGGCGCATTCAGTTTGCGGACCACTTCCTGCCCCGGCGTTTCCTTGGCGGCGCTGGCTTCTTCGCCAATGGTCCGCCCGCTGACAGTGAGGGCTTCGCCGCGCAGCAGTCTGGCTTCAACCAGGCGCTTCGCGACCAGTGCAGTACCGCCTGCTGCGTATAGTTCTGTAGCGACAAATCGGCCTCCCGGTTTCAGGTCTGCAAGAATAGGTGTGCGGCTGCTGACGCGATCAAAATCATCAATGTTCAGCGAAAGCCCCGCTTCGTTGGCGACGGCCAGCAAATGCAGTACCGCATTGGTGGAACCGCCAGTGGCGGCCACGCCGGTGATGGCATTTTCAATGGCCGTCTTGGTGATGATTTTTGACGGCGTCACATTTTTCCGCAAAAGTTCCAGCACCATTTCTCCAGCGCGCTTTCCGGACGCGGCTTTGGCGGAGTTGGTCGCGGGAACGCTGGAAAGCCCCATCGGCGCGATACCCAAAAATTCGCAAACCAGGGCCATGGTGTTGGCGGTGAATTGCCCGCCGCAGGCTCCGGCGCCGGGACACGCGGCGACTTCCAGCGAGTGCAGCTGGGCGTCGGTCATTCCGCCGCTGGAGTGTTTACCAATGGCTTCGTAAACATCCTGAATCGTTACGGTGTGCCCCTCGAATTGTCCAGGGGCAATCGAGCCGCCATACAAAATCAGGCCAGGGATGTTCAACCGTGCCAGCGCCATGATGCCGCCGGGAATGGTTTTGTCGCAGCCCACGAGCACGATCAACGCGTCGAATAGATTTCCGCGCGTCACCAGTTCGATCGAATCGGCGATCACTTCGCGGCTGATCAGCGAAGCGCGCATGCCTTCCGTGCCCATGGTGATGCCATCGGAAATCGATACGGTGTTGAACTCCAGCGGCGTGCCGCCCGCCGCGCGAATGCCGTCCTTGACGTGAACCGCCAATTCCCGCAGGTGATAGTTGCAGGGACCGATTTCGATCCAGGTGTTGGCGACGCCAATCAAAGGCTTGGCGAAGTCGCCGTCTTTTAGGCCGGAGGCGCGCAACATGGCGCGAGCGCCGGCGCGGGCGGGGCCGTCCGTCAAAGTGTGGCTGCGCGGTTTTAAGGTCGATTCCGTCACGATCGAATTCTCCCTGTAAAAACAAAAAACCATCATCCGGATGGGGATGATGGCCCTCAAACTCTGCGTTGCTGGTCTGGCTAGGCCGCCATCATCCTGTTGCTCCCCACTCTGAGGTGGGCCGGATTCGCACAATCGGCTGGCCGGTGCACACAGCCGAAACGTGCCTTGCGTGATGCGCTACGTGAATGGTGGCGGTGCGTGACATACGAACTCGCCAACAAAGTAACAGCATGCGGCGCTCTCGTCAATCAGTCCAATTAATACTTTTGTACAATTAAATAAGGAATTGTTATTGGGGTGTCCTGCATCCCTGCCGATGCCGGGAACTTTACCGGCATTTTTAAGGAATCACTAAAGCGAGTCGCGGGTAGCTAGCTGCGGAATATCGCGGCGCGCTGCTTCGCGGGCAACTTTGCTGGTTAACCTTATTAGGCGACTCCCGCTGGGTAACCCGCTGCGCCAATCCAGCGTCCTTATATAGGTAGCTGTAACGCGGCCTGTTGAGCCTTTGACGCAACGCCCTCCGGCGGATGCGTGACAATGGATTTAGCGTTTCGGTCTTTCTTGGGTTTGGGATTGCGACGGTGAACTGCATGAAAAATATCTTCGCACGGCGAATCGGCGTTTTGCTCGCGTCGCCCTTTTTGCTTGCTCTATTCTTTTCATTTTTCGTTGTGGCTTGGGCGCAAACTCCAGCGCAAGCGCCATCATCAACTCCAGCGCAAACACCTGACGCCACACCCGCCAATCCGCCTTCGGCCGCAAATCCGACGCCTGGTGGCCGGCAGCGTCGCCAGAATCAGGATGAGAACGGCCCGCGCCCAGTATTTGGCAGGATCGTGGCCATCCAGGACGGCGTCATGAAAATTTCCCGGCCCGACGGCTCTGAGGCGACCGTGAAGATTACGTCCACGACCGAGTTTCGCAAAGATCGCGAGCCTGCCAAGTTGAAGGATTTTAAAGTTGGCGACGGCGTGGTGGTGCGCGGGGAAGAAAATCCCGACTACTCCTTCACCGCGCAAATGATCGTCGGGCGCAATGGCAACGGCCCGAATGGCCCCAATCGGCAGAATCCCGTGGGCACACTGGGCAAGGATTTTGTGATCGGTGAAGTGAAAGCACTGGATCCGCCAAGCATCACCGTGATGCGCACTGATAACGTCAAACAAACATTCGAGCTGAATGAAGACACCTCGCTGCGTAAAGGTCGCGAGAGCGTGACCATGGCAGACGTGCAAGTCGGCGACCACATCTTTGCGCGTGGTGCGCTGCAAGACAATCAATTCGTTCCCAAGACCGTGACAGTCATCGCGCCCGATCAATGGAAACGCATGCAAGAATTGGGAGTCACGTCGCCGGCAGCGGGACGCGCTACGCAGCAGGGTAACGCCCAGGGCGGAACGGCAGGCAGCGCGACAAAGGCTACGCCGGGCGCCGCACCGGGTGCCGCATCTGGCGCCGCGCCGAGCAAACCTACGGAGCCGCCGAATTGAAGCTTGTAGCCGCCGCGGGAATTCTGGTGCTGACGGCGGCGTGCGTTTGCCAAGCGGGACACGCACAGGAGCCGCCGGCTATGCCGCCGAATGCTCCGACAGCGCCATCACCGAATCCCCCACCAAGTTCGGCGCCAAGTTCCGAGCAAAATCCCGGAACTAGCGAAACGCCGGTGCCGGCGCAAACTGCTTCGCCGACTTCGCCAGCAAGTTCGCAAACAACTCCGCAAGCGGCTCCTCAAGCAAGTGCGCCGGCCGTGGCGTATCAAATTTCCGGCAGCGTCCGTTCGGCAAAGACTCCGTTGCCCGGCGTTACCGTCACCGCAACCAATACACTCACCGGCAAGAAATTTTCGACCGTGACCGCGCCAGATGGAACATTCTCTTTGGCGGGAATTCCGCGCGGCCGTTACGTGGTGCGCGTGGAGTTCATGGGCTTCGCCTCGGCCACGCAGGAAGTGGTGCTCAACCCTACGAATACTTCTGGGAAAGTTGATGCGGAGTTGCTGCTCGCCTCTCGCCAGCAGCAACAATCTAACACCGCCAACGCCGCATTAACCGCAGCCGGCCGCGGCTTCCAAAGCATGGCCATGGACAGCGCGCTTTCGGCGCTTTCCGGCGGCGCGCTTCCCACCGGCACCGGTGGCGGCCAAGCGACAAGCTCTGGCGATATCGCCTCGCTGCCGCTAAATGGCGCGGGAGCGGACGCCCCAACGGAATCAGTGAGCATCAGCGGCGCGCAAGGTCGCACGCAGGATTTTGGTTCCGGCAACGAGGATGAATTGCAGCAGCGCATTCAGGAATTTCGCGAGCGCGCGCAACGCGATGGTTTGCTGGGCGGAGGTGGTCTCGGGGGCGGTCCCGGCGGAGGGCCTGGCGGCGGAGGAATTTTTTCGCTCGGGCGCTTGCCTCAAGGTTTTAACGTAAATCAGCCCCATGGCTTCCTGTATTTTAACGATGACAATTCTGTTCTGGACGCCGCTCCTTACGGCCTCCTGGGTCACACCAGCACAAAGGCCAGTTACAACCAAGCCAAATTCGGCGCCAATGTCGGCGGCCCGTTAAACATTCCGCATATTTTTAATGGTGGAAACAAAACATTTTTCTTTTTGGGCTGGAACGGGTCACGCGGAGATACGCCGTACGATTCTTTTTCCAACGTGCCGACCATGGCCGAACGCGGCGGCGATTTCAGCGCGTTGCTGGGCGCGCCGGTGTTGGGGCCGACTGGCGCGCAAGTGATCAATCAATGCACCGGGCAACCCGTGCTGTCCGGACAGATTTTCGACCCCACCACCATCAGGGTCGTTAACGGACAAACCTGCAGCAATCCGTTCCCGGGCAATCAGATCACTACACCGTTGAGCTCCCAGGCCACTTCGTTGTTGAATTTCATTCCGTTGCCCAATGGGCCGGGAACGTCGCAAAACTTTAATTTCGTTTCCGCGGAGAATTCCAGTTCGGATACCGTGATCGTCCGCCTGATTCACAATTTCTCCGGAAGCGGCAACCCGGGCTCCGGTGGTCGTGGTGGAGGCGGAGGAGGCGGCAGGCAGCGCGGGCCGCAGAACAATTTGAATTTTGGATTGAACTACGCGCGCACTAACGTCACCTTGGTGAATGCCTTTCCGTCGCTCGGCGGCGGCACTAGCACGCAGGGCCTGAATGCCACGGCCGGCTGGACCTACGGCAACGGGCGGCTCGCGAATGTTTTTCGCGTGACGTATAACCACAACCATATCGACACCACCAATCTGTTTTCCAATGTCCTCGACGTGGCTGGGGAAGCGGGAATCGGCGGCATCTCGAACGCGCCTTTTGATTGGGGACTGCCGGGGATAAGCTTTAGTTCGTTGACGGGGCTGAGCGATCCGACCACGCGCCGCGAACTCGATCAGACCTACACGTTCTCTGACACCGTTACGTACCATCGCGGCAAGCACAATTTGCGATTTGGCGGGGACTACCGCCGCATCCTGCAGAGTTTTCGCTCCGCCAAGAACGCCGAAGGCAGCTTTGTCTTTACTGGTTATGCCACCGCGCTGGGCGGAAATCAGCAAGCCAACCCCGGCACGGGTTCGGACTTCGCCGACTTTCTCCTGGGATTGCCGCAGCAGAGCACCATCCAGTCGGTGAGCGTCGGTACTGACGCCTTTAATTTTCGCGCTAACGCTTACGATGGTTTTGTGCAGGACGATTGGCGCGTGCGCGCGAACTTAACCATCAACGCCGGTCTCCGCTACGAGTACAATGGGCCCTTTACCGAGGCCAACAACCGCATCTCGGACCTGGATGTCGCGCCGAATTTTTCCGCAGCCACTTTGGTCTTGCCGGGCGGCACCGGCGAATTCTTCGGGGTCTATCCGCAATCACTTGTGCGCCCGGATCGCGACGACTTCGCCCCGCGCGTCGGCATCGCTTGGAAGCCGCCGGCATCCATATCTCCCAAGACCGTGGTGCGCGCGGGCTACGGCATCAACTACAATCTGGCGCAGTATTCCACCATCATTCAGAATTTTGCCTTTCAGCCACCGTTCGCACAGACTGCAACGAATATCAGCGGCGCCCCCGGCGACCTGACCCTGGCCAATGGTTTTCCGCCGATAAACCCGAACACCCTCACCAACAATTTTGCCGTTGACCCCAACTACCGCATCGGTTACGTGCAGGTGTGGAACCTGAACATCCAGCGCGAACTGGCGGGCGGCGTGGTCATTAATATTGGCTATAACGGCGCTAAAGGCACCAATCTGGACATCGATCGCGCGTTGACGATTACCGGTTTGCAGCCTTTTATCTATGAAACTTCGCAGGGCAATTCCATTTTGCACGCCGGAACATTCTCCGTTCGCAAGCGCCTGGCGAAGGGCATCGGTTTTGGCGTCACCTACGTTTTCTCCAAGTCCATCGACGATGCTGGCTCTATCGGCGGAGGCGGGGTGGTGGTGGCGCAAAATCCTTTCGACATTTCCGCGGATCGTGGACTTTCCAGCTTCGACCAGCCCAACAAGATCACCGGCAACTGGATCTATCAGTTGCCGCTGGGAGAAAATCACCGCTTCGCCTCCAGCGGCGCCGCGGCGCACATTTTCGGAAATTGGCAGTGGAGCGGCGACGTAACAATCGCTTCGGGCATGCCCTTCACCGTGCACGTGCTCGGCAATACCCTGGATGTCGATCGCGGCGTCAGCGGCTCGCTGCGCGCCAACATCGTTCCCGGGCAATCCATCTCGATTCCCAATCAAAGCGCGTCAGAATGGTTTAACGTGAATGCCTTTTGCATTCCGCAGACCACCGGCGGCGGCTCGGGCACCATCCCAACTTGTGTGAATCCCGCCGATTCTCCCTATGGCGACGTTGGGCGCAACACCATTCAAGGGCCCGGGGAATTCGTCATGGACATGTCCATCAGCAAGACTTTTCCCATCAAGGAATTTCGCGCGCTGGAATTGCGGCTCACCGCGAGCAATGTTTTCAACTCCATAAACTATACTTCGCTGGGAACCGTGGTGAATTCTCCCAGCTTCGGCGAGGTCACCAGCGCGGGCACGACCCGGCGCGTCACCATGTACGCGCGGTTTCGTTTTTGATGAAGGCGCTTATGCTCAACCGTTACTACAAAATGTTTTTCTCGAAAGCGCTCGCCGCCACTGCCACGAAGATTGTGGCGATTGCCACGGCGGTTGTTTTGTTAGCGCAAGTCGCGATTCCGCTGTCGGCGCAATCTACCGCCGTGCCCGCCCCGCCCGCCGCACCTGCCGCGCCGTCGCAACAAAGCAGTTCGGCCATCCGCGTGAACACCGACCTGGTACTGGTCAATGTCGTGGTGCGCGATAAAAAAGGTAACCTAATCCGCGATTTGAAGAAGCAAGACTTTACCGTTCTGGAGGACAACAAACCGCAGAGCATTTCGACTTTTGATTTTGAAAATGTCGATGAATTGCAAACCGCTGGCGCCGCCGGCTCCGCCGTTACCGGCACTGCCGGGGAAGGCGCGTTGCTGCGCTCCACGGGTCAGCCGGGCCTGCAGGCCCGCGACCGCCGCCTAATGCTCTTGTTTTTCGATTTCAGCGACATGCAGCCGGAAGAAATCGATCGCGCCGCCGACGCCGCCATAAAATTCGTCCAGACCAAGATGCAACCCGCCGACCTCGTCGCCGTGGTTTCGCTCTCCACCAACCTGCGCCTTGATCTAGATTTCACCGATGATCGCGCCAAACTTTTGGCCGTGCTCAATGGCTATGCTTCGGGACAGGGGCAGGGTTTCGACAACGGCGCCACCGGCACGGCTGAAGGCAGCGCGGAAACCAGCGGTTCGTTCACTCCCGACGACACCGACTACAACACCTTCAGCGCGGACCGCAAACTTGTCGCCCTGCAATCGCTGATGATGTCGCTGGGAAAAATCTCGCAGAAAAAGTCCATCGTCTATTTCAGTAATGGCATCACGCAGTCCGGCATAGACAATCAATCCGCGCTGCGGGCCACCACCGCCGCCGCGGTGAAAGCTAACGTTTCCATTTATCCCATGGATATTCGCGGCTTGCAGGCGTTGCCTCCCGGTGGCGAGGCACAGAACGCCAGCCTGCACGGCGTCTCGGCCTATTCCGGCGCGTCCATTATCAACGATCTCAGCTCCAACGCCGCCTCGCAGGATACCCTCGCCACGCTGGCCTCCGATACCGGTGGCAAGGCTTTCTTTGATTCCAACGATTTCACCGGCGTTTTCTCGCAAGTGCAAAAAGATACCTCGGCGTACTACGTCTTAGGTTTCATCAGCACGAATCTCGCCCGTGACGGCAAATTCCGTCGCTTGCGCGTGCAAGTCAATCGCCCCGATCTGAAAACGGAGGTGAAGCTCGAATACCGCTCGGGCTATTACGCGGGCCGGGATTTCGTGCACTCCAATCGCGCCGATCGTGAGCAACAGCTCGACGACGAATTAGCCGCCGAGCTGCCGCAAACCGACGTCGCGCTTTTCGCCGGCGCCGCCTACTTCCGCCAGGATGATTCCCACTACCAGCTGCTCGTTTCGCTCGTGGTGCCGGGCTCGCAGATTCCGTTCACGCAGCAAAAGGACCGCGACAACGCCACCATCGATATCATTGGCGAGGTCCGCGTCGAAGGAAAAGTTCGCGTTGGCCATCTGCGCGACACCGTCAAGCTCGCCGTCGACACCACTCAGCAGGTGCGCAGCAAAAATGTCCAGTACAACACCACGTTCTTGCTCGCGCCCGGGGACTATCACTTGAAATTTGTGGTGCGTGAAAATCAGAATGGCCGCATGGGCACCTTTGAAACCGATGTGCGCGTTCCAGATCTGCGCAAAGTGCCACTGAAGATGAGTTCGGTGGTCCTCGCCAGCCAGCGCGCTCCCGTGACCGCGAAGAAAAACACTTCAAAACTTCTGGTGCAGGATCAGTTTGAACTCGTGCCCAACATCACCCACGTTTTTGCGCGCGACCAGCATTTGTATTTGCAATACGAGGTGTACGACGCCGCGCACAGTAAAGGTGCGCCAGCAGCCGCGCCTGCCGTGCCCGATGCGGCAGGGAACAACCCTCCAACGCCGGCAAAACCGACGCACGGCGGCGTTCGCGTCTTGTCCAGCATTGAGTTTTTGCAGAATGGAGCAAAGGTTTACGAATCAAAACCGCTGGTGGCCAGCGAAATCACCGCGCCAGACCGCAAAGCCGTGATCTTTCAAATCGACATTCCACTGCAATCCTTGCCTCCGGGCTTTTACACCTGTCAGATCAACGTGATCGATGACGTCGCCGGCAGCTTCTCGTTCCCGCGTTGGCCCATCCTGATCAAGGCCTCTCCGAACGCTCCCACTCAGCCGCCTGCCGTCAGCGGAAAATAGATCAATCTTCCGTTTCATGCGTAACGATGTGCACGTCCACCGCGGGTGACTCCCGCAAGAAGCGATGCACCACCGACAAGTACAAATACTTCCGCCAGTCATGCAGAGGCGCGCGACCAAAAATCACTTGCGTAATGTGCTTGCTGCATACGAAGTCGGCAATTGCGTCCGCCACGCTTCGCCCCTTCAGCTTGATCACTTGCGCACCCAGGCTCTCCGCAAACCGGAAATTCGCCATCAGCGCATTCTGATTCAGTTCCCGCGCGCCAAGCTCGCGCTCTACGTGCACCACGTAGAGTTCCGCATCCATGCGCCGCGCCATGCGCGCCGAACGCGCCACCAAGTATTGCCCCGAAGGATTCGCGGAGATGCACACCGCCATGCGCTCGCGCACCGCCCACGTCTTGCGAATCTCCTTATCTTCCATGTACGTTTCCAGGCTGCGGTCCACCTGTTCCGCCACCTGGCGCAACGCCAATTCCCGCAGGGCAATCAAATTTCCGCGCCGGAAAAAATTGGTCAGCGAGCGTTCCACTTTTTCGTGACTGTAAACGTCGCCGCGTTTCATGCGCGCGTGCAGCGCTTCGGGCGTCAGGTCCACCATCACCGTTTCCGCAGCCGTAAGCGGCACCCAGTCCGGCACCGTCTCGCGCACCGAGATCCCGGTAATCGAGCGCACGATCGGCGCGATGCTCTCGATGTGTTGAATGTTCAGCGTGGACACCACATCGATATTCGCCGTCAGCAATTCCTGCACGTCCTCATAGCGCTTGCGGTGCCTGCTGCCCGGAATATTCGTGTGCGCCAGTTCATCCACCAGCACCACCTGCGGACGCCGCTCCAATATCGCGTCCACATTCATCTCTTCAAACATCGTGCCCTTGTACTCCATTTGCAGACGCGGCACGCTTTCGATCTGCGTGATCAGTTCCTCGATGCCTTTGCGCCCGTGCGTTTCCACCACGCCGATAACCACATCCTCGCCGCGGCTTTTGCGCCGAATCGCTTCGCTCAGCATGCTGTAGGTTTTGCCCACACCCGGAGCGTAGCCAAGGAACAACTTAAATATCCCGCGCGTCTTTTGTACCGGCGACGCTACCGCCAGCCAATCTTCAGGTTTCTTCGCCAACGTTTACTCTCTCTTTTTTCCGCGAAATCCCGTGCCTTATTGCGTGCAATGCCCCTGGCCTTACCCTTGGCCTGACAATGTTTCGATTACCTCCGCCTGCGTTACAATAAGCGTATGCAGAGGTTCCTTGCCGGACGAATCTTCGGATTGGCCACGTCGGCCGTCATCCTGGCGGGCATCACTCTGGTCTACACCCATGTGGCGGACATAAATCAGACTACCGTCGCGCTCTCCCTACTTTTGGCAATTCTAGCAGTTTCCGCGGTGTGGGGAATGGCCGTCTCGGTGGTCATGTCCCTGGGTGCGGTGCTTATCTTCAACTATTATTTTCTTCCGCCCGTCCACACCTTTACCATTTCCGACCCGCAAAACTGGGTGGCCCTGGGCGCATTTCTTTTCGTCTCTACCTTGGGCAGCCAGCTCAGCGCGCGCATACGCACGGAGGCCGACGAGGCCATTAGCCGGCGCCGCGAAATCGAACGCCTATATAAATTCAGCCAGAAATTGCTCGGCGAAGGCAACGTCTTGCAGTTGATGAACGCCATTCCCGATTACATCGTGGAAAGTTTCGAAGCTGGCGCCGCCGAACTTTTCTTGCCTCTAAAGGACAAATTTTATCGCTCCGGTTTCGGCGCTTCGCACCTGGATGAAGAAAGCATGAAGACCGCTTTCATTCGCGATGAACCGTCCGTGCAGCCGCAGCAGTCGCTCTATTTTATTCCGGTTCGTCTCGGCGTGCGTCCCATCGCCAGCCTGGGAATTTCTGGCGCGCATCTTTCGCGGCAAACTCTCGACGCCGTCAGCAGCCTCGTGGCCATCGCCATCGAACGCGCACGCGCCGTCGAGCAACTCGGCCAAACCGAGGCCGAGCGTCAGGGCGAGCGCCTCAAATCCGCGCTGCTCGATTCCATCACCCACGATTTTCGTACTCCGCTCACGTCGATGAAAGCCGCGGTCACCAGCCTGCTTTCCAACGCCGACCCACGCAGCATCGATCCGCATCAGAGCAGGGAATTGCTCACCATCATCAACGAAGAATGCGACCGCCTGAATCATCTTGTGGAACAAGCCGCGGAAATGGCGCGTCTCGAAGCCGGGGAAGTCGAGCTCCATCTGGAGCCGCATCCCATCTCCGAAATCGTAGACTCCGCGCTCGCCGAACTTAAGACGTCTTTGACGGGCCGTCCGGTGGAAGTTCGCCTCAGCCCCGAGCTCGCTCCGGTGGTCGCGGACTTCGACCGCGCGCGCGACGTGCTGATGAAGCTGGTCGATAACGCCAATCTGTATTCGCCCAAGGGCCAGCCCATCACCATCTCCGCCGAGCAAACCGGCGACAGCGTCACCACCAGCGTTGCCGACCGCGGCCCCGGCATCGACGATTTCGAGCAGGGTATGATCTTCGACAAATTTTATCGCGGCAAAGATCAGCGCTATCTCGTGCGCGGCACCGGCATGGGTTTGCCGATCGCGAAAGCCATCATCTCCGCGCACCGCGGCAACATCGCGGTCACCAGCCAGTTGGGCAGCGGCTCGGTGTTTTCCTTCAGCCTGCCCGCGGCGCGCGCGGCAGAGGCGGCGCGGTGAGTACGCTATGAACGCCGCCAACATTCTTGTGGTCGACGACGAGCCACAGATTCGCCGCGTGCTTCGCTCCACGCTCACCAGTCAAGGCTACGTTTTGACCGACGCCAAGACCGGCGAAGAAGCGGTCGAGATCGCGCGCAAATCCAAGCCCGACCTGATCCTGCTGGACGTCAACATGCCCGGCATGGGCGGCATCGAAACGTGCCGCGAAATTCGGCGCTTTTCCAGCGCACCCATCATCATGCTCACGGTGCGCAACGCGGAACGCGACAAAGTTCTCGCGCTCGATGCCGGTGCCGACGATTACGTGGTAAAACCCTTTGGCATCGAAGAGCTGCTCGCCCGCGTTCGCGCTTCTTTGCGCAGGCATTCCACTGGTGAAACGCTTCCGCCATTCTCCGCCAAAGATATTTCCATTGATTTTGAAAGCCGCCGCGTGGAAGTGCGCGGCGAAGAAGTGCATCTCACTCCCAAAGAGTTCGACGTGATGAAACACCTGATCATGAACCAGGGCAAGCCGCTCACTCATCGCCGCCTGTTGCAAGCCGTCTGGGGTCCCGACTACGGCGAAGAAACCGAGAACCTGCGCGTGGTGATCAATCAACTGCGCAAAAAAATCGAAGCCGACCCCACCCACCCAAAATTTATCCTAACCGAACCCTGGGTCGGCTACCGTTTTCAACCCCCCAAAACCTCGGCCCGCAAATCGTAACCACGCTTTTGTCGCGGCGGGTCTTCAGAACCGTGTCTTTGCCTTTGCTTCTGACTTTCCTTTTGTAGCGGTCGCTTTCCGAAGCGGTCGCATTTGACTGGAGAAAGAACTGATGTCTCTAAACGCCACATCGCTATCAAATGATGGGAAAGTCGAATTCTTGGCTAGGCTTGCCAATACTCTCACTATCTGCGCGCGGGATACGTATGAAGTTGGCACTGAAAGTGTGTTGCAGCCGACAGTTCTGCGTGCCTACAACGAACTCTTGCATTTCGTGACGGGAGCCGTACGGGACCATTTGACCGGAACCGACGGCTATTCCTTTGAAGATATTCTCGAAATGGCGCGTGCGTTCGGAGAAAAGAATCATCGGTCCTCTGAAATCAAATGGGCCTTCGAACAGGTCGCGAAGAAACCGTTCAGCGGGAACTAGCACCCACTTCGTGTGGCGCTTGCATTCGCGCTTTGTCATTCTGAAACTTTCGACTTCAAATCTTCTCGCGTACTGCCTCGGCAATGACATCGACCACAAGATTCGGCTGTGTGTACATCGGTGTGTGGTCGACGGCATAGGAACGGATTTTCGCGCCCATCCGTTCGGCCATGAAACGCTGAGTGGTCGATTTGATCATGCGATCTTCTTCCGCGAGCAAGTACCAGGTTGGCTTCGTTTTCCAGATTGGTTGTGCAGCCACTTCTTGAATGCATTTCAAGGCAATGGGCCGCTGCACCGCGGCCATGATCGCCGTTTGATCGGCGGAGGCTTTGTGAGCGACTGCTTTACGAAAGCCGTCTTCCGACATCCAAATGAAACCGTGCGAGTCAGGCGCCAAATGCGGAGCGTCCGGATGCGGAGGTTCGCGATAAAAGACCTGCGCGACGGTTTCACCGTTGTCGGGAGCCAACGCCGAAACATAGACGAGAGCTTTGATGCGCTCGTCGGCAGGTCCGGCAATGACGGCCCCGGCGTAGGCGTGTCCAACCAACACGACTGGTCCCGTGATTCTCTCAAGAGTTCTGGAGAGCGCTGCAATGTCATCGGAAAGCGATGTCAGTGGAATTGGAGCGCAGATCACCTTAAAGCCCAAACGGCGGAGCGGAAGGATGACGTTCTGCCAACAGGATCCGTCAGCCCAGGCTCCATGAACTAATACGATGGTTGCGTTCTCGGCGGTCATCGCAATCTTCCGGGTTTTGCCGCGCGGCTAGATTCCGTGCGCATCAAAGAACTCCCTCATGGCGGCAGCAATCTCCGCGACGTGCGTCTCCAAAGCAAAATGTCCAGTGTCCAGCATCTTGACCTGCGCGCCGGGGATGTCCCTGCGGAATGCTTCCGCACCTGCGGGAATGAAGAAGGGATCGTTTTTGCCCCAAATTGCGAGCAACGGCGGCTGCGATTTACGGAAGTATTCCTGAAAGGCGGGGTAAAGCGCGACGTTGGATGCATAATTCAGAAACAGATCCAGCTGAATGTCTTTGTTTCCTGGCCGCTCCATCAGCGCCATATCCAACGTATAGGTTTCCGGTGCAACGTTGTCTGGGTTGGTCACTCCATGCGTGTACTGCCAGCGCGTGCCGTCAAGCGTTAAGACATTCTTTGCAATGACTTCACGGTTTTCGGCATTAGGAAGAGCCCAATATTTCCGGATCGGCCCCCACGCGTCTCCGAGTCCGTCTTCGTAAGCGTTGCCGTTTTGTGAAACGATCGCCGTGATTCGTTCAGGATGAGCCATGGCCAGGCGGAAGCCTGTCGGCGCTCCGTAATCGAAGACATACAGCGCATAGCGATCGATTTTGATCGCTTCCGTGAAGGCGGCTACCGTCGTGGCCAGCGCGTCGAAGGTGTACTTGTATTTTCGTTTTTCCGGCACTTCCGTAAATCCAAAACCTGGCAGGTCCGGCGCGATTACCCGGTAGCGATCGGCGAGACGGGGAATCAACTCGCGATACATGAATGACGAGGTCGGAAATCCGTGCAGCAGGAGAACCACCGGTGCCTGGGGATCACCGGCCTCTCGGTAAAAAACTTGCACGCCGTCAGCTTCAACCCTGTGGATGGATGTAAACGGCAGGACAGAACGGTGGGAGTCCGCGCTGGACGCGCCGCTCTTTTGTTTTTGCGCTGAAGTATTCTGAGCCATTGGCAATTCCTCCTAAGTGTTTCGGGATAGGTTGATCAAACACCACACAACACAGCCTTCTCTGGTTACACCACAACGCGGTAACTTGTCAATACCGCGATTCCCGGTTACAGTGCTTCCGAGCTATCCATGTGACGCGCTCCCCATTGCATCGAAAATCGCGGCCCGGCCCGGTGTTTCTGGCGGGGCACCTCGCGCTGGATTTTCTAAACACTCGGATGCGAGTGAATGGAGAAATGATGGATTTTTTTCAACGCGACGAGGATGTCATCCGTTGGCTCAAACTAGCGAGGCTTTCCGTTCCGGAAGCTGGTTCGCGCACAGCGGGAATATCTCTTTTGGATTCTGCGCGAACGCTGCGTGAGAACATTCGCTCGCTGGTAGAGAAACGAAAGGCTGGACGGCGGGGAGATCCGGCGGTTCTTAACCGATTTCTGTCCGGTGCTGAGAGTTATCCCCGGCTTGTTTGGAACAAGCCGCGCTCGCTGGCCATCGAAAAAGTCAGGCGACAAAATACCGCCGAAGCGCTTCTTGGGCCCGTGGCGGATGCCGCCGCAGATCTGCTTGCGACGGCCGACTTTCGTTTGGTGAAGCGGTGCGAAGACGATACCTGCGTGCTCTGGTTCTCCGACAACACCAAATCGCACCATCGACGTTGGTGCAGCATGCAGCTGTGTGGAAACCGCCACAAGGTTGCGGCCTACCGACGGCGACGGGGCAACGACGGTTAAGGAGTCAACGCAGATTAGCAGGGTGCAGATTTGTTGCAACCACGCGATGCGCGGGAGCATTAAATGTGTGGCATCGAAGTTCGCGATACCGTCGGACTAGTGGGTCTCATAGTGTCGCCGCGCAGTCATTACCGAAACTCATCCGCAGGTCATATTTAGATCTCGTAGAAAGGAACTCGTATGGACACCGTGGAAGGGGTTGCTTCGCTGCAATCGCTGAGGAATATGAAAGTGGAAGAGTTCGATCTGGTGATCCTCGGCGGCGGCACGGGGTCGACGATCGCTGCCTGGACCTTTGCTAGTAAGGGACAACGCGTGGCGGTGATCGATCGCAGATACATTGGCGGGTCATGTCCGAACATCGCCTGTCTGCCCAGCAAGAACGTTGTTCACAGCGCGAAGGTCGCATCGTATGTCCGTAGTAGCGAAGATTTCGGCATCGCCAAAACAGGCTTCACGGTCGATATGGCCGCAGTGCGCGGACGCAAACGCCGGATGGTAACCGGCATGAACGATATGTACCTCGACAACTACAAAAAGAGCGGGGCGGAGTTCATCCTGGGCAGCGGAGCTTTCATCGGACCTCGGACCTTGCTGGTCACACTTCCTGATGGAGCCCGGCGGCAACTACGCGGGACCAATGTGATCGTCAGTACCGGCACCCGCGCAGCGTTAGCGCCAGTTCCCGGCTTTGCGGACGCGCAGCCGCTTACCCATGTCGAAGCGCTTGAGCTGGATAAAGTTCCCAAATATCTCATTGTGATTGGCGGAGGGTACATCGGACTAGAATTTTCCCAAGCCATGAGTAGGTTCGGCAGCAAGGTGTCGGTGATCGAACGCAACACCCACTTGGTGCACGGGGAAGACGAAGACGTGACGGAAGCGCTTCGCGTCCTGCTCGAAGACGAAGGCATCGACGTTCTTCTGAACGCACAGCTCAAGCGAGTATCGGGGAAATCGGGCGAGTCGGTCACGGTGGTTCTCGATCAGAATGGAGTGGAGCGAACGCTCGAGGGAAGTCATCTGCTGGCGGCGGGCGGCCGCATACCGAACACCGAGGGCATCGGCCTCGAGTTGGCCGGCGTCGAACTGACCGACCGCGGATTCATCAAGGTGAATGAGCGTCTTCAGACCACGGCGCCCGCCGTTTGGGCCATCGGCGAAGTAGCCGGCAGCCCGCAGTTTACGCATATTAGCGTTGACGATTTTCGCGTGGTGCATAGCAATCTCACCGGCGGTAATCGCGTGACGACGGGCAGGCAGGTTCCATTCTGTCTGTTCACCGACCCGGAATTCGCCCACATCGGACTAAGTGAGAAGGAAGCGAACGCGCAGGGTATTGCCTATCGCTTATTCAAAATCCCAATGGAACAAGTGCTGCGGGCGCGCACACTTTCGGAAACACGAGGGTTCTTAAAGGCGCTGGTTGAAATCAACGGTGATCGTATCCTTGGCTTCAGCGCCCTCGCCGTCGATGGAGGGGAGATCATGGCTTCCGTTCAGATTGCTATGATCGCGGGTCTTCCCTATACCGCATTGCGCGACGCTGTCCTCGCTCACCCTACGCTGGTCGAGGGACTCGGGACATTGTTTTCCTCCGAGCCGACGTCGCGTAATGAGCAGGCGCGAACGGCCACGCGATAAAAGCGAAATAGACTCTTCAACAATTACAGGCACTTCAGATAAGCCCGTCGTAGCCTTGCTTGACACCGCAGCTATAATTCTGCCAATGCTTATTCGCCATGGCTGGCGAACTCCGCTGTGCGACTTGTGTGAGGTGAGTGGAAATGACCACGACCCGCCGCGACTTTCTGACCGCCGCAGTGACCGCTGCCGGAGCAGCCGTAACTCCGGATCTCGCCCACGCTCACGAGCATGACCACGCTCACGATCATGACCACCAGGTTGTTCCCTCTGATCCCGCCCTCCGCGTTAAGGCGCTCGAATCTCTACTGGTCGAAAAAGGGCTAGTCGACCGGGCCGCGCTCGATGCCATTGTCGATGCGTATGAGTACAAGATCGGCCCCCGCAACGGTGCGCGCGTCGTAGCGCGGGCCTGGGTTGATCCCGCATACAAGCAGCGACTGCTTACCAATGGCGCGGCCGCCATCGCGGAACTGGGCTACAGTGGCCCAGAGGGCGAGCAGATGATGGTGGTGCAGAACACGCCTAAGGTGCACAACCTCGTCGTGTGCACGCTTTGCTCCTGCTATCCTTGGCCGGTTCTCGGCCTGCCGCCGGTTTGGTACAAGTCTGCACCTTATCGTTCGCGCGCGGTCATCGACCCGCGTGGGTTGTTGCGTGAGTTTGGACTCCACCTTCCAGATGACGTCGAGCTACGGGTCTGGGACAGCACCGCCGACCTGCGCTACCTCGTGCTGCCGGAGCGACCTGCGGGCAGCGAGGGTTTAAACGAAGAGGAGCTGGCCGCGTGGGTCAGTCGAGATTCCATGATTGGCACCGCCAAGGTCGTCAAGCCCGCTGAGGGAGTTCCGGCATGAACGGCATTCATGACATGGGCGGCATGCAGGACATGGGCCCTCTCGAGTATGAGAAGAACGAGCCTGTATTTCACGCGCCGTGGGAAAAACGGACTTTCGCGATTTGGTGGGCCACTGACGCAGCGCCCGGCTACCGCTATCAGGCGGAAATTCTACCTCCGGTGGAATACTTGGGCCTGAGTTACTACGCCAGAATGCTCGTCGCAATGACCGAACTCTTGGTAGCAGGCGGAATGATCACTCGCGCGGAACTCGAAACAGGGCAGCCCATGCCAGGCACACGTAAAGGTGAATTGCTCACGCTCGCGCAAGTGCCCGCGGAGCTCATCAAAAGCGAGCCTTCCCTCCGAAATCTACCTATCGCTCCCCGTTTTAGAACTGGCCAACGGGTGAGAGCTCGTAACTTGAACCCAGTAACGCACACTCGCCTCCCACGCTACGCGCGAGGAAAGATCGGCACGATTGAACGCGATCACGGCGTCTATGATTTTGAAGACGCCGAACAGCAATTGGACAAGAAGCCCCAGCATGTTTACTCGGTGCGTTTTGCCGCACGCGAGCTATGGGGCCAAGAGGCGAATCAGCACGATTGCGTATATGTCGATATGTGGGATGACTACCTTGAACGAGCCTAACTCAATTACCCAGCCCGAAAATCTCTCCGCTCTGGCAAACCTGCCACGCGATGAGGGTGGGCCGGTCTTTGCGGAGCCGTGGCAGGCGCAAGCTTTCGCGCTCGCCGTCCGTCTGTCTGCGCAAGGGCATTTCACGTGGAAAGAATGGGCGGCCGCGCTCGCCGGGGAACTGAAGGGGGCCGCGGATCGCGGTGAGCCCGATGACGGCTCGCGCTACTACCACCATTGGCTCGCAGCCTTGGAGCGTCTGGTAACCGAGAAACGTCTATCCGATCCCAGCGCAATGCTGGAACGCAAAGAAGCGTGGGCTGTAGCTTACCGGCGCACGCCCCATGGGAAACCCATCGAACTGAGTGCTTCCTCAACTGACTAGACAATCTATCCGGATACCGTCTCGTTCGGGTAGTTGAAGAAGAGCTGATTGCCGTCGGGATCATCGACCACCAGCAAACGGTAGCCCCACGAACCTTCCTTGACCGCAACGCCCTTGGCCTCCAGTTCCGCGCGCAGCGCGTCCAACGCGGCGACCGCGGCCTCGCGGGTCTGCGGCTCGACGTTCAGGGAAATGAACATCAGCCCTTTGCCAATCTTCTCCGGCCACGTGTCGGCCAGGATAAGCGCGCAGCCCTGCCTCTCCACCTGCGCGACGTACACTCTGCCGTCCTCGTCGTAGCGCCAGGGGCTCGTGAAGCCGAGCCGGTCAACGTAGAAGCGGAGCGAGGCCGCAACGTCGGTCACGTGTAGGACGGGACGCGCGAACCAGTCGGTCATAGCTATGTATTCTCGAACGAAAATAGCTTTCTCACAATGGCCGAAAGCCTTTCTAACTTCACTCGCCACTCGCCACTCCGGCACTCGCCACTTCTTCCGTTCCAGAATAATGCATTTTGGTGGTGGGTCAGTTTCCGATCAGTGCGTTAATTATCCAGGTGCTCAGGCGGGTTTTCTTGGTAAACGTCCCAGAACCCCGTTTCTGGATAGTTTCCGGATTGCCGACCACTCGTCCAGAATGGTCGGGCTCTGAGGCTGGTATGGCGGCACACACTTCCGCCCTTATTTCCTTATCTGAGCCTGGGACGAGGGACCAGATCTCTCGCGAAACTGAGAACGCACGCTCTCGCGTGTAAACAAGATCCACCACCAAAGGCTTATCGGTATCAAGATCACAAGCGAGAGCTCAAAAGCAAGAAGGTAAAGCCCCCCTCCGATTGCGAAAATCGCACCCTGGCCCGGGTCAGGCGGAAACACCGAAGAGGGACGGAGAACAATTAGCAGTGCGCAGACTGCAACAGGAACGGTCGAAAGAAGAAGAGTAATTCTTCTTGCCCACTCGCGCAGGCGCAGAAGCCCAATTGACGCGACGATGCCCAACAGACCGAAGCAGATCGGAATCCCGACATAAACAGCGTAAACCGCTCGGGCCAGGGATTCACGGTTGAGAGTGGGAAAGAGGCGATGGCTTTGAAGTGACGCCACAAAATACAGGCCGGGTGGAACCAACTCAGCAAGACTACTCAGGAACTGAACTGCGGCGACCGCTATGACGGAGTTCGACGGTTTCATCTTGGTTCGAGTCGGTCCTTTCTACAGTCCCCTAGAATTGACGGAACACCAGAGCAGTCCGGTGACGAAAACGATGTAAGAAGCAAATACAAACCGATCGCATTTCGGACCGAGTGCACCGGGACTGATGCCCATGCCCAGATTCTATCGAAATCGCGAAATACGTGTCTTGCTCGGGAACAAGAACGTATGCAAGGAGATAATGCAGATTAGAGGCCTTCATATTCCGCACGTATGACGGGCTAACCGGAAGTTATTCCGAGCCAGAAATGCGCTTCTGGGGAGTGCGGCCCACTAACTCCCGGGTAGTCGCGTAGTCGGAAACTGTCCCGCCGCGGCATTTCACAAGCCCAAGCCGTCGCCCTCTGCTTGATCGGGCGCTTCGAGTCGTTCACCCCAGCACGATGCGGAGTTAGGCCTTGCCTGTTTTCCTTCGCCCCTCTTCTGGCAAGTTACCGATAATTTTACTTGACACAAGTGTTCACTTCGGGTATGCTTTTCTTGTTCAGAACTGTCTTCAAATCCAAGCCAACAACGCAATATAGACCCAGTTTCGCCATCTCGGGTCATGGTTTATGTTAGGTGCCGGACTTTAGTTTACCCTGAGGGACGAAGGGTCCGGCCTTTTTCATTTGGTGGGGCTGGCGCGTCGAATCGAGTCCCAGTACCGCTAACCATCTGGTTACTAAATTTAAGCTGTAACTCACGCAGAATGAACACTTGCAAAAGGTTGTGTAAACACAGGTACTTTAAGTCCCTTTGTTTTCACAACCTTTTGCGATTCCGAAGGGGCCAGCGGTCCCCCGCTTCACACCGCCGTGAGGCCCAGCCGGCCGCTTTCGTGCCTTCGGTTACTTCTTTACTACGCTCTTTTGCCACTTCTTTACTGGACTTGTGGCGTCCAATTCCATGTTCAATTCCAGGACATTCACCCGCGGCTCCCCCAAGATCCCAAACTGCCGCCCCAAGGTACGCCGGGCCACCAATGCCCGCAAATCCGTCACGCTCATCCCGCGCTCTTTTGCCACGCGCGGAATCTGAAATTCCGCGGCGTCCGGCGAAATATCAGGATCGAGGCCCGAAGCCGAAGTCGTCACCAAATCCACGGGAATCGCCGCCCCCGGATTTTCCGCGCGCAATTTTTCCACATCGCCCTTCACGCGGTCCAGCAACGCATGATTGGTGGGTGCAAGATTCGATCCACCGGAATTGGCCGCGTCGTATCCATCGCCCGCCATGGAAGGCCGCGAATGAAAATATCCCGGCCCCGTAAACGTCTGCCCCAGCAACCGTGAGCCCACGACAGTTGCCTGACCGTTGCTTGCGTGGCTGTAGATCAAACTCCCGTTCGCCTTGGAAGGGAAGAGCAGTTGCGCCAGCCCAGTCACCGCGAAAGGATAAATCAAACCGAAAATCACGGTGGTGATGATGGTCATCAGTACGGCAATTCTAAAAGTTTCTTTCACAGTGTCCTCGTCTTCGTCCTGGTCGTCGCGACGCTCACACCATATGCATGTAGCGAATAATTACGTCGATTAACTTAATCCCCACGAACGGAGCAACCACTCCGCCCAGGCCGTAAATCAGCACGTTTCTTCGCAGCAGCGCGGCCGCGCCCAGCGGACGGTAACGCACCCCGCGCAGCGCCAGCGGAATCAGCGCAATGATAATCAACGCATTAAAAATCACCGCGGAAAGAATCGCGGATTGCGGCGTAGCCAGGTGCATCACGTTCAAAACATTCAATTGCGGAAAGGCCCCGGCAAACATAGCCGGAATGATGGCGAAATATTTCGCCACGTCGTTGGCCACCGAAAAGGTGGTCAGCGCCCCGCGCGTAATCAGCAATTGCTTGCCGATTTCCACGATCTCGATCAGCTTCGTCGGGTTGGAATCGAGGTCCACCATGTTCCCGGCTTCTTTCGCCGCTTGCGTGCCGGTGTTCATGGCCACGCCCACGTCCGCCTGCGCCAGCGCCGGAGCGTCGTTGGTGCCGTCTCCGGTCATCGCCACCAGTTTGCCCTTGGCTTGTTCGCGCTTGATCAGCGCCATCTTGTCTTCCGGCTTGGCTTCCGCAAGAAAATCGTCCACGCCGGCTTGCCGCGCAATCGCCGCCGCCGTCAGCGGATTGTCTCCGGTAATCATCATGGTGCGGATGCCCATGGCGCGCAGGTGGTCGAAGCGCTCGCGCATTCCGCCCTTAACAATGTCCGTCAACGCGATGACGCCCAGCACGCGCCAGTTCTCCGTCACCAGCAGCGGCGTTCCTCCGCCGTTGGAGATCTCTGCGACAGCTTGCTCCGTTTCTGCTGACACGCGTTGCCCACGCTCGGCCACGTATTTTGCGATGGCGTCCTTCGCGCCCTTGCGAATTTCCACGCCATCCAGGTTCACCCCGGACATGCGCGTCTGCGCCGTAAACGGCACAAACAAAGCTTCGCGCGTCGAGAGATCTCTTCCGCGCAATCCGTACTTTTCTTTCGCCAGCACTACAATGGAACGCCCCTCGGGCGTCTCGTCCGCCAGCGATGCCAGTTGCGCGGCGCTCGCCAAATCCTTCTCATCAACTCCCGGCGAAGGCACAAAAATAGTCGCCGCGCGATTGCCCAAGGTAATCGTTCCGGTTTTATCCAGCAGCAAAATGTCCACGTCGCCCGCGGCTTCCACCGCGCGGCCGGACATAGCCAAAACATTGCGCCGCACTAACCGGTCCATTCCCGCAATGCCAATCGCCGAAAGCAGTCCACCAATGGTGGTCGGGATCAGGCATACCAGCAGCGCCACCAGCACGAACAAGCTCTGTGGCGCGCCGGAATAAACCGCGAAAGGTTGCAGCGTCACCACCGCCAGAAGGAACAGAATGGTCAGGCCAGCCAGCAAAATGTTCAGCGCAATTTCGTTCGGCGTCTTCTGGCGTTCCGCGCCTTCCACCAGCTTGATCATGCGGTCGATGAACGTCTCGCCCGGATTCGAGGTGATCTTCACCTTGATCTGGTCCGAGAGCACGCGCGTTCCGCCTGTAACCGCCGAGCGATCGCCGCCCGATTCGCGAATCACCGGCGCGGATTCGCCGGTAATTGCCGATTCGTCCACCGAAGCGATGCCCTCGATCACTTCGCCGTCGCCGGGAATCATCTCTCCAGCAACCACGAACACGATGTCCCCGGCGCGCAATTTCGCGCCGGACACTTCCTCCATCTCGCCATCATGGGTGAAGCGATGCGCCACGGTTTCCGCGCGCGACTTGCGTAGCGTATCCGCCTGCGCCTTGCCGCGGCCCTCCGCCATGGCCTCCGCGAAATTTGCAAACAGCAGCGTAAACCACAGCCAAATCGTAATCTGCAAGCTGAACGCAAACCCCGCGGCGTGATGCATTACGCCGTGCGTCAGGTCGATGCTCGCCGCTACGGCTCCGACCTCCACCACAAACATCACCGGATTCCGCCACATCAGGCGCGGATCGAGTTTCAGCACCGAATCCCATACTGCCCGCCCCACCAGAGCGCCGTCCGTAAACGAAGAAGTTCGAGAATGCACCGTTGGGCTCATGGCTAGTTAGAAAGATCTCCCTGCGAGCATCAGCAAATGCTCAAGAATCGGGCCAAGACTCAGCACCGGGAAAAATGTCAGCGCGCCGATAATCAGCACGGTAGAAACCAGCAGCATGCTAAACAGCGGCGTGGTCACCGGAAAAGTTCCGGCGGATTGCGGCACGGTTTTCTTGCGCGCCAGATTCCCGGCAATGGCCAGAATCGGAATCACCGCAAAGAATCTTCCGAGCAATGTTGAAATGCCAGTGGACGCGTTGAACCACTGTGTATTGGCATTAATCCCGGCGAAGGCCGAACCGTTGTTCCCGGTCGCCGAGGTAAACGCGTAGAAGATCTGCGACAGTCCGTGCGGCCCGGGATTGCTGATGCTGGAAGTGCCAAACGCGGAGACCGACGACACCGCGGAAAAGAGCAGCACCGTCAGCGGGAAAATAAGAATGGCCAGCGCCGCCATCTTCACGTCGTAGGCTTCGATCTTCTTGCCCAGATATTCCGGTGTTCTGCCCACCATCAAGCCAGCAAGAAACACCGCGAGAATCACAAACACCAGCATTCCGTACAGTCCAGAGCCCACGCCGCCGAACACCACCTCACCCAGCAAAATGTTGGTGAGCGGCACAAGTCCGCCGAGCGGCGTAAACGAGTCATGCCACCCGTTGATGGCCCCGCAACTGGCATCGGTCGTCACCGTCGCGAATAGCGCCGAATTGGTGATTCCAAAGCGCACTTCCTTGCCTTCCATGTTTCCACCGGATTGCGTCGCGCTCGCTTGCTGGTCCACTCCCGCCAGCAGCGGATTCCCGCGCGCCTCCGCCCAATACGCCGTACTCACGCCCACAAGGAACAGCGACAGCATCGCGGCCCACACCGCCCAGCCATGCCGCGGCGAATGCGTCATGCGTCCCAGCGTGAACGTCAGCCCCGCAGGGATCGCAAAAATGAGAATCATCTGCAGAAAATTGGAAAACGGTGTCGGATTCTCAAAAGGATGCGCGCTGTTGGCATTAAAAAATCCTCCGCCATTCGTGCCAAACATCTTGATGGCTTCCTGCGACGCCACCGGCCCGGTGGCAATAATCTGTTGCGTAACCACCTTGCTTGTCGGTTTGCCGTCGGCGCCCGTGCCGGTAATTGTCTGTGGTTCCACCAGCTGCGCCGTCGCATACGGCTTCAGATTCTGCACCACGCCCTGCGATACAAATATCATGGCGATCAGCAAACACGCCGGCAGCAACACCCACAAAAGGCAGCGCGTCATGTCTACCCAGAAATTTCCGATGGTTTTCGACTCCCGGCGCGAAATGCCACGAATCAGCGCAATCGCTAGCGCGATGCCCACCGCCGCCGAAGTAAAATTGTGATACGCCAACCCGGCCATTTGGGTCAGGTAACTCATCGTGGTTTCCGGCGTGTACGCCTGCCAGTTGGTATTCGTGGTGAATGACGCCGCGGTGTTCCACGCCAGATACGATTCCAGATTCGTGAATTTTTGCGGATTAAGTGGCAGCCACAATTGCACGCGCTCCATCAAGTACAACAGCAGCATGGAGACGCCGCTGAACACCAGCATGGCCACGCCGTATTCCGTCCAGCGCATCTCGCGCTTTTCGTCGACGCCCGCAAGCCGGTAAATCAGCCGCTCGATCGGCCGCAGAATGAAATCGAGAAAAGTTTTCTCTCGCTCAAACACGCGTACCATAAAAACGCCCAGCGGCTTGGTTAGCAGAAAAACCGCCGCGACAAACAGTCCGATCTGAAACCAGCCATTCGCACTCATAACTAGAATTTCTCCGGTTTCAACAACGCGAACATCAGGTACCCGAACAGCAGTACGCACACCACCATCAGCAAGAAATTGCCCGTCATTCGGAACGCTCCCGTTACTTCAGCCGCTCGCAAGCCCGCAAATACAGAATCGCGATGCCAAAAAATACCAATGTCACCACAATGAACATTAAGTCGTGCACAAACGCTCCTTGGCCGAAACTCACGAATCCTATCGTTCGAGGTCTTAGGAAACACTCAAGGCCACCTAAAGATTTTGTTAGTACGCTCGCCGCATGACGGAGCGCGGCGCGGTACGCACCTAAAACAAAAAGACTTAGCGTGCGGGCGACGCCTTTCTGCCGCGTCTAGGGCTAGCTACAGGATTCGTTGTCGCAACTTACCGTTCGCGGGGGATATCCCCCTCTCTCCACCGTCACTACTGTCGATGAGCAGCACCAAACTCCGGAGGACCTCATGGAAACCCAAGCATTAAAAGAACTATTCATCGACGAATTAAGAGACCTGTACAACGCCGAAAATCAGCTCATCAAAGCGCTTCCGAAGATGGCCAAAGCCGCCACCTCGGAAGAGCTGCGAAGCGGTTTTGAGTCGCACCTTGAACAGACCAAGGGCCACGCACAACGCATTGAAGAAATCTTTCAGCGCCTGGGCGAAAAGGCTACCGGTAAGAAATGCAAGGCTATGGAGGGTCTGATCGCCGAAGGCGCCGAAGCGATGGGCGAAGACTTCGCAGGTGAAGTCATGGATGCCGCCTTGATCGGTGCCGCCCGTCGCGTTGAACACTATGAAATCGCGGCTTACAGCACGGTCATAAAGTTCGGCGAACTGCTCGGCGAAGACGAAGCCGTAAATCTGCTGGAACATACCCTCGAGGAAGAAACCGCAACCGACGAGAAGCTGGTAAGCATTGTGGATGAGTTCACCGTCGAGGATTCCGGTTCGGCGGACGAGTCCGACGAAGAGGCGGACTCGCCGGCTCCCACAAATAACAAGAAGGCGCGGTCCGCGCGCGCCTAAGCGCAATCTCGGGCTGTTTCGCAAGCAATTTCACAACAGTTTCACAGCATCCGGACGCTGGCCACTTGCTGCCTTGCGTCCGGATTTTTCTTTTTCTTCTTTCGCTAAAAAAATTGTTGCTTCGCAGCCGCTCTGGAGGGAAACTCCCATCGGCCCGGACAGTCATCTGCCCGTACTGAATCGATTCAACGTTACGCGTTAGTGCTTGACGTTCGTGCTCCACGCTCATGATGTACTTCCATGCTTCAGTCGAGAGGTGCGCTTGAGAAATCGCTTGATTCTGAGCCTCGGCTTCCTCGCTTGCTTCGCCGCGTCGTCCGTCGCCGCGCCCGACGCGCAGAATGCCTGCTCCGGAGATCCCGAGCACCCGCGCCAACTCTTTAACGGCAAGGATCTCACCGGCTGGAAACACGTCGGGCCTGGGAACATGACGGTCGAACCTGACGGCCTGATTCACACCCACGGCGGCATGGGACTGCTGTACTGGACCGGCGGCAAAGTTGGCGACTGCCACATCCACGTGGTCTACCGCATGCGCGATGAAAACGACAATTCCGGCGTCTTCATTCGCATCCCCATCGAGCCCCGCGTGGAGTGGATGCCCGTGCACTATGGTTTCGAGGTGCAGATCGACAATCACCCGGAAGCCTCCAAGGAAGATGAATACCACTCCACCGGCATGCTGTATTCCCTAACCAAGCCGCTCGCAAAAGCCTGGAAGCCCGGCCCCGAGTGGAACGTCATGGACATCACTCTCGATGGTTCACGCACTATCGTGGTCCTTAACGGCGTGAAAATCACCGACTACAAAGACGGCGATCCGGTCCCGCCGCGCAAATTCGATTTCGAGCCACAGCGCGGTCCGCGCCCCGATTTCGGTTTTATCGGCCTGCAAAATCACAGTGATCACGACGTAGTCTTTTTCAAAGAAGTCTCCATTGCACCGCTGAAAAAGGAAGCCCTTTCGCCCAAACCATAGCGACGACTTTTGCAGGCGCCGGACTTTAGTCCGGCCTGATTCTCGGAAATTTTGCAGTCGAGTAGGGATTTAAACCAAATCATCGGAGAAGGGAATCACATGAAAAAAAGAAAAGATTTCTCGCGTCGCGAATTCCTGCAAACTGGCGCCGTAGCCGCTGGCAGCTTGCTCGCCGCGAGCAGCGCGAAATCCGACAACACCGTCCTTCTCGACCCGCACCCTTACACCACCGCTGTACAATCCACGGCCGCCAGCGATCGTGTCCGCTTTGGCATGATCGGCATCGGCATGCAAGGCTCCGGCCTGCTCACCGAAGCCATCACTCTCCCGGGCGTCGAATGCGTGGGCGCGGCCGATCTGTACGATGGCCGCCACCTGCTAGCCCGCGAAATCACCGCGAACGGCGCTCTCCCCGTAACCCGCCATTATCAGGAGCTTCTCGATCGCAAAGATATCGATTGCATCGTCGCCGCCGTGCCCGACCACTGGCACAAACGCGTGGTCGTCGACGCCTGCAACGCCGGCAAAGATATTTATTGCGAGAAGCCCATGTCCCACACCGCGGAACAAGGTTTTGCCATGGTCGCCGCCGCGCAAAAAAATAACCGCATCGTGCAAATCGGTTCGCAGCGCGTCAGCTCCGTTCTCGGCGCCAAAGCCCGCGACCTGTACCACGAAGGCGTCATCGGCGATGTGGAAATGGTGGAGCTCACGCTGGGACGCAACGACCCTACCGGAGCGTGGGAATATCCTCCGCCGCCGGATCTTTCCCCGGCAAATCTCGATTGGGACACCTGGCTCAACGATGCGCCGAAAATTCCGTTCAACAATTTACATTTCGCGCGTTGGCGCTGCTGGAAAGAATACGGCACCGGAGTTGGCGGCGACTTGATGGTCCATCTGATTAGCGGCATGCAATTCACTCTCGGTTGGAACGAAATCCCGCGCAGCGCGCAGGCGCTTGGCGGCATCTTCCGCTGGCCCGATGGGCGCAACATGCCCGACCTGCACGTAGTCCTCTTTGATTATCACGGCATTCCTGTCTACGTTCGGCTGGGCTTGGGCACGGAAACCACGGAGCTCGCGCGCTTCATGGGGCCGAAAGGCATTTTGGACACGGGCGAAACCGACATTAAGCTTTCGCCGCAACGCGGTATTGATACCAGCCCAAGCTACTACAGCAGCGGCTACCCGCTAAAAATGCGCGAAGCCTATGTGAAGCAATGGCACGCGGAACACGATCCCCCAGTTGGCAAAGAGCCCTTCATGACCGACACGATTTATAAAGGTTGGGACTGGGACGACATGCGCCCGCACCTTTGGAATTTCTTTCAAGCCGTAAAATCGCGCAAGCCCGTGGTCGAAGACGCCGTCTTCGGCAATCACGCCGCCATCGCTTGCCACATGGCCAACGCGTCCTATTTCAGTAAGAAGCCGGTTTACTGGGACGAATCCACGCGCACCATCAAAACGTAAGGTGAAGGCGCGATGTGTGTCTTATGCTTTAATTGTGTCGGCGCCGGACTTTAGTCCGGCCTGCTCACTGCAGGTTCGTCGCAAAAAATAAATGCCGCCTGTTCAACTCGACTACCACGCGTTGCTAGCCGTCGCGATCGCCGAAGCCCGCAAAGGCCTAGCCGAAAACGGCATCCCCATCGGCGCGGCGATTTTCGACGCCACCGGCAAACTCCTCGGCTCCGGCCGCAACCGCCGGGTGCAACACAGCGATCCCAGCGCCCACGGCGAAACCGACGCCTTCCGCAACGCCGGCCGCCAGCGCACCTATCGCGACAAAATCATGGTCACCACGCTTGCCCCGTGCTGGTATTGCAGTGGTTTAGTCCGCCAATTCGGCTTCCAAACGCTAGTCGTAGGCGAAAGCCAAAATTTCCAAGGCGGCGTTGCCTGGCTCCGCGAACTAGGCGTCAATGTGATCGATCTAGATTCGCGGGAATGCGTCACACTACTGGAAGACTACATCCAAAAAAATCCCAACGTATGGCACGAAGACATCGGCGAAGACTAATCGCTGATCATTCGCGCACAAAACCGTGTTCCACTCCGGCGGCGTCGAAATAGTGCCCCACAATCGCGCCACTCGCATTGATCCTCTGGATGAACGTCCCTTGACTGTTCGCCGTCTGCGAAGCATTGGGTTCATCTACTGTCTCAAAGGTCCCATCGACCGCCCGAATGTATCCATGCTGGACATTGTTCGCATCGGAATAGCCTCCGGCGATGACCCGCTGTCATTGATGCTTTCGGCCACCGAGCCCCCTGTTCCCGTCCCTGGAGGATCAAAGACTGTAAAGGTTCCATCCGCCGCACGCATAAAACTGTGGCTGATGCTCCCAGTTCCCACGACGCCGCCAACAATAACGCCACTGGCGTTAATGTCGAGCGCCAGCGTCCCGGTGTTGAGAGTCGTCCCAGCGCCCGGCGCTGCTATCTCGGTAACCGTTCCGTCTGCTGTAGCTAGGAAGCTGCGAAACGGAACAAAACCTTGAAAGTAAAGTCCAGCAACATTCCCGGTCGCATTGATCCTGCAACTAAGAGCGCCAAGGCCGATTTGCGGGGTCGCACCCGGCAGCACGAAGGCCGTAAATTGACCCGTACTGCTCTGAATGAAACCTGCGTTCTGGCCGCTATTGCTATCAAAATAATATCCTGCAACTTCGCCGCCACTGTCGATGCAAGCTGCATAGGTACTCGAATCGGAAGCCACTGTTCCGGGAAAATTTATCGGCTCGATGTTGCCGCCAGGCGTTCGCTGGTAACCAGCCACAACGATCTTGGTGGGTATTTGTGATGTCGTATTGAAAGACCCTACGATGGCACCCGCGTCGTTAATCCCAAACGCCATCGAACCTTCATAGACCCCGCTGGTGGTATCCGGCGGATCGAATTCCGTCAGCGTTCCGTCATGTGTTCGCAGGAAACTCTGCGACGACTGTGAACTATTCACGTAAAGCCCCGCCACGTCGCCGCTCGCGTTAATATCCATGGGGAACGTCCCTCCGGTCGCTTGTGTACCGGCCCCCGGCGCATCGATCGTGGAAAATACTTGTGGGGGTGCCACGGGCGGAACAGGCGACCCAGGGCTGCTATTTCCTCCCCCGCAGCCCGCTAGACCGATTAGCACTCCAGAGCACCATAGCGTTCGTAGGAAACCGTTCTTCATTCTCATCGATACGGCAGTCTGCTCACGGCTCGTCAGGTGGTGGGTCACAGCCTTATCCTTGAGTTCAGGCTGCTCTCGTCTTGCAGGGCGCCCGGGTAAATTCGCGAGTTATTGTACACGAAGTTGATAAGCAAGCCGAGTACACAGCAACTAGATACTAAAATCTGACTTAGAGGTGGGCCAAAGTGTCAGCTTTTTCGTGAGGGCGGAGGCAATATTAACTCAACGAATCGTTGTTCTACGCAGAGCTGCCGCAAAGGCTAGCAATCGCGCATCATCACCGCGCGCGCCAATCAATTGCACCCCCGCGCCGTCTGGGGCGGGAAGTGTAACCACTGGCACGCCCAGAAGACTCATGGGCGTCGTGTAACGCAAAATCAATCGGCGCGATGCGCTGTGATCGGCCCCCGCCATCAGCCGGCTGACCGGCGCGCACGGCGCGAGCAAAAAATCACACTCCCGGAAAAGTTCGTCCATGCGCGAACAAAAAATCGCGAGACGCGCTCGCGATTCCTCAAGTTTCTGTTGCGAAAGCGAGAGGCCCCAGGTCAGGCGCTCCGCGATCACCGTATGGAAATGTGAAAAATCATTTCCGGTCCTCGCGCTATGAAACATCGCCGCCTCATGCGCCTGAATCGGCGCGTAGATATCCATGGCCTCTTCCCAAAAGCCCGTGTCTAGCGCGGTGATTTCTGCGCCTCGTTCGCGCAGTCGCTCCTGCCAACCGGTAAATCCATCGCGTGCGTTCGGCTCGCAATCGCTGACAAATTCTTCGGCCGCGCAGCCAATGCGCACGCGTGCATTGGTGAACTCTGGCACCTGCAAATTAAACAGCGCGTTAGCCAGCAGCGGCCCATCGCGCAAATCGCGATACAACCATCCCAACGTGTCAAACGATTCAGACAGCGGCACGGAACCACGCCACAATCCTTGGTCGTGTGCCAGCTCTATCGACGCGCGATATCCCGCCAGTCCGCACAACGCTGCGGGTACGCGAATCGACCCGCCGGTATCCGTTCCAATCGCCGCAAGCACCGAGCCTTCCATCACGCTGGCCGCCGCCCCGCTGGACGAGCCACCGGTCAACCATTGCGGAGCGCCCGGCTGCACGCAATCGCCATAGTCCGGATTTTCTCCGGTAATTCCGTAAGCTAGTTGATGCAAGTGCGTCTTGCCGACAATCACCGCGCCCTGCGCCCGCAGTCGCGCGGCCACAGCCGAATCCTCCAGTGCCAATCCACCGCGCTCCGCATAAAATCGCGAACCGCTGGAAGTAGGGAAGCCCTGCAAATCAAAAAGATCTTTCAGCGAAACCGGCAGCCCATAAAGCGCAGGTTTGGCCACACCAGGGAATCGCGCCGGTAACTCCTCGGCTTCGCGCAGTGCCTTCTCCACTCCCAGCGCAATATAAACATTTTTCCCAGCGTTGCTATTCGCGCGGGCCAAGGCCTGCTCCGCCACTTCGCGCGGCGTGACTTCGCCCGCAGCCAGCCGCGCCAACGTGTCCGCCAATTCGCTACGCTTCGCGATCTCGCTCGTCATAATATTTGCTAGACCATCCTAAACGAATGGTCGCAGCTATTGCCTACAATTTTAACGCCTCGAAAAAGCATCACAGGCCACGCACAATTTCGCGGCCGACCTAAACGGTAGACGGTACATCACGCATGAAATTCGGTAGTGGGTCAGTTTCCGATTATGCAGGTGCATTCAATAGGTCGATGCAACACCACCTGATATAAATATTGGCGCGCGCCACCTCGACGGTGAGCCGGGAGGTGGCACGGCATGGTGGCCGTCCTGCGTATCGCGCCCATCAAGCGGACCTGCGAGCCTGGGACTTGGCCTTGCGGCCCAAACGGTGCCTTCTGGCCATTCATGTGAAGTTGCGGAAGATGGTTGCGAGTAAACTGATTCTAGATTGGTCGCCGGAACAGATTTCTGGATGGCTGAAGATCCACTATCCGGATGATGAGAGCATGCGCGTGTCCCACGAAACGATATATCGCAGCCTGTTCATCCAAGCCCGCGGAGTGCTGAAAAAAGAGCTGCTGGGGCACCTGCGATCCAAGCGTCGCATACGCCGCTCGCGGCACTCTCGCATCTTTAAAGACTCGCGCGGCCAAATCGTGGACGCCATCTCCATCCGGCAAAGGCCCGCAGAAATCGAGGACCGCGCCATTCCCGGTCATTGGGAAGGCGATCTCATTGGTGGCACAAAAAACAGTCACATCGCCACGCTCGTGGAACGACATTCGCGTTTTACCGCCCTGGTCAAGGTGCGCAGCAAAGACACGGCGGCGGTCGTCGCCGCGTTGAGCCGGCAAATTCGCAAACTCCCAACCTCTCTGCGGCGATCCTTAACCTGGGATCGCGGGCTGGAGATGGCTAAACACAAGAGCTTCACCGTGGCCACGAATGTGAAAGTGTACTTCTGCGACCCGCACAGCCCCTGGCAACGAGGAACGAACGAAAACACCAACCGCTTGCTGCGGCAATACCTGCCGAAGAGAACCGACCTCTCCGGCTACACGCAATCCGAACTGGACAAGATCGCATTACGGCTAAATCAACGCCCGCGAAAAACTTTGAGCTTTCAGACTCCTGCGAGTAAACTGCGCGCAAGTGTTGCGCCGACCCCCTGAACCCGCAGCGTTAATCGGGACTTATGGCCCAATTCCAGCAGGAAGACACCATGTATGGCTGTCTTCAACGGCGTGCCAGAATGAAAGCGCATACTACTCTTCGCTCAACCCGCTGTAAACGGATTCCGCTGCTGAGTGGATTTCCATCCATCCACGTTTTCCGCAATCACTCGGGAATCATTTCATCTCGTAGAACTGCAGTGGGCCGCCGCTTGCGACGGGATAGATGAGCACGATATCTCCTTTTGCGCTTAGCGCGAACGCGGAACCCGTTAATGAAGGAAGATCAGATGAAGTGGCAATCGCTTGGCCGGTCATCAAATCCCATAATCGAAATCTCCTATAAACATTGTCCAAATAGGATTCCTGCCCCAGCCACCAGTGGCCACGCTCCTTATCGAGGCCAACGTAGCCCAGCGCGACCTGGCCGCCAGCCGAAACCAGCAAAGTATCGTGCACGCCACCGGGTTGACTCGATATTTCGCGAATGAGCTGCCCGGTCCGAGCATTCCAGATTTTTAAGGTATCTTTGGAAAAGTATCTGGGTTCAGGGTTCGCCGATACCGTCGCGAACCGGTCGTTCCCCACGAATGCAACTGAGCTGGCGACATAACCTGTATTAATCTTTGTTACGGTCTCACCCGAATCGACATTCAAGACGGACAGATTACGTTCCTTGAGGCTTAACAACCGGTCTCCTGGAGGGAACGGTATGAACAGGATGGCGACCATATCCCCCGCAGGATCCAAGGAAATCTTCCCAACATCGGCCTGAAAATCCCACTTTTGTATGATTTTTCCAGATATCAGGTCATATACGCGCAGCTCTCCTCCTCCGAGGCCCCACCACGCGAGCAAGACGGCAGCCCGGTCTGCGCGCTCGTCCACTTGAACGTCGGCGACAAACGAATGGAATCCGGACGCGTTCGGATGGACCCGGGGCCACGAGGACATCTCCAGGTCGATGCTCTGCAACTCGTCCAGAGTCTTTGGCTCCAACACAAGCAGGCGACCTTGATTACATTCGCATACGACAATTTTCCTTCCGGACTGCGCAAATCGAACGAATCCGGGATTGATAGCCGCGTCGTCGACCTTTGGCAGTGTCTGCCGCATAAGGGTCTTGCTGGCGACAAGCGTGTGCTTGTGAAAATCCCATACCTGCAATTGTTCGACGAGTTCTGACTTATTCTCCCATCCGAAGCTATTCACCGCAGCAACATGGTCGTCAGGGGCGACATCCGCGCTGAGAGTTCCCCACTCTGTATCCAGCGTAGAGATTTGGAAGGGGTTCTGTCCCTCTAGGCTCGTACTTGCCTTGCCCGTCTGGACAAGCAGCAGGGCGGCTCCGCAGACAAGCAAGCCGCGGCATCGTCGGAAGGGTATGGTCAAACTGGATTTTCGCATTGGACGTTGAACAATCATTGTCCCGACTCGGTTGTCTCCAGCAGTTCGTGTGCCACTACTCGCAGTTCTCTTTGAGGTAGCGCACGCTGAAAACAATGGAGATTGGTTTGCAAGGTTCGAACTACTGAAGGCTGTTCGCTCCATCACCGTCAGTTTGATCTGGCAGAATAACGAGTGACTCAGTCAGATGCATTTGCGAGTACGGAAATGTCAACTCCCGATAAGTCCTGCCAGCTCTTTGGCGCAGCCGGAACTGATTCGCCCGCGACTAAATCATAAGGCAGTGGGCGAGTTTCGCCGTCGTCGCCGTGACGACGCTGGGAGCACACCCACTTCGACGAAGTTAGGCGATGATTGCTGACAATAGGCTACCGGCGACCAAAACAGCAACCAAACCTACTGCGCCCATCGCAACAGCCGAAGAGCAAGCGCACAAAACACCTCCGAGCTTCGCGGAGACGAACGCACAGATTTTCGTTCCCATTGCTACAAGAGTGCCTGGCACTTTGATCCCGACCATGTTGGCCGCCGCAGCTACACTTGAGCCATTTAAAAAGAATCGCAACATTTTCCGAAACATGTGGACCGCCTTTCCTGTTCGTTGGATGCGAGCGCGCCCGGGCTCGGGTGCTTCGTTCTTGTTACGTAGCATCGAGCGACTTCACGGCAATTTATAAACTTTAGAAATGCACCTCTCGCGGATGGTTACGCGGCAGCAAGCCAATCAAAACAAACGGAGAGACGTTCGGTCTAAACTTCAGATTCGGCCCGTCGGCGAACTCCTCACGCGGCCAGTGACGCACTGAATGCGAATACACGACTGTTGCGATTCGGTCCCCCGGCACCATCCGTCCGAACCATCGCTTCATCTCCGAAGAAATCTACTTTGCCGTGAGCAAGACATACTGGTTCGCCGTACTGTATCGTGGGTGGAGCGTGAACGTTCCGAAGTGTTCTGCAAGCACCGCAGGCGCACGGTCAACGCTTTCGGGATGGGGGATTAACTCATGTATCTTGGCTAAACGTGAGATCGCAAAGTTTCATAGCTCATCGAGTGCGGCGCGCAAAGATCCGGGGCCTGGCTCAAGCAACTTATTCGCAATCGTCTGCAATTCTCGTTCGCGCTCCGCGATTGCCGTCATGAAACTCTGCAACGGTCGGAGCTACTGAGGAGACCCAGGGGCGCCGCAATTTGCCGAGTAAACCATTTCCCAAGAAAACACTCCAGCCTCCGGAGCGTCCGTAGCATGCTAGTCTCAAGACTTAACCATGGATGACCTCTCTTCCCTAATTGCGCACCACGGATACCTCGTGATTGGTCTGATCGTCTTTGCTGAAGCTATTGGAGTGCCAGTCCCGGGCGCGGTGGCCCTGGTTGCCGGAGGAGCCGCGGCAGCAGCAGGCGCCCTGAACGCGCCTGCGGTGGTTCTGATTGCTATTGTCTCGATGATTGCGGCCGACTCACTGCTCTACGTTGTTGGCAGCGTTACGGGATGGGCATTTTTGAAATTTCTATGCCGCGTTTCCGTCGATCCGGAAACCTGCGTTTTGCGTTCCGCGGAATCCTTCTATAAGCGTGGCCGCACTACTTTGCTGATTGCCAAGTTCATTCCCGGTGTGAGCACCATGGCTGCACCGCTCGCTGGCAGTATGAAAATGCCGTTCTTTCAATTCCTGGGCCTGGATTTTCTGGGTGCCGGTATTTATGCGCTGTCGTACGGCGCGGTCGGATTTATTTTTCGTGACTTCATCGCGAAGATCATCGGCGGATTTCGCGCCGCCGGGCACGTCGTCGAGATTGTTATCGTACTCGCGGTAATTGCATTTATCGCTTACCGCGTCTCGATTATCTGGAAGCGCCGGGGCGATCGCATCGTGCCACGAGTGCACGTGGCGGACCTGGCCGCAAAGCTGCAGACCGAGGGCCCAGAAAAGATACTGCTAGCGGATGTGCGCAGCCACGGATACTACGCGGCCGGTGCAGTCCGCATCCGCGGCTCCATCCGCATCGAGCCCAATAATCTGAGCGCCGAGATTAAAACATTTCCCCGAAACAAAGACATGTATCTGTACTGCACGTGCCGCAGCGAAGCCACCAGCGCCAGCGTCGCACACCTGCTGCGCGAGCAAGGATTCAAGGCATTTGTAATCGTTGGCGGCCTGGCCGCGTGGCGCAGAGCTGGCGAGCCGCTCGAACCTGTCCCGCCGACTGATTTAGTGCATCTCCCGACTTTCAGCAGATAACTCGGCCGACCCGAAAAGCAACGGTCGACCCTTCCATCGGAGGAGCGGCCAGAACCCGCATCTCATTCGAATGATTATTAGTAAGTACTGGGTCTTGACAAGGTATCTATCCCATGCTATCGTCCTCCATGAACGACGCGCTACACGCCCTCCCAAGAGCCTCCCACGCCGGTCCTCGCAGCTATCCTGCTCCGCTCCCTGCACAATCCGAGCGTCGATCATCGGTCGTCGCCTGCGCTCAAGCGCTAAATCACGAAAAACACGCTCCCTTCTTTTCAACAACTTACACACTCTTCTCAATTCACAATGTGTCGCAACCCTTTTCCTTTGTTACCACTGCGCACTCTTTGCAAAAAACACCCGGGGGTGCGGTCTCCTCCACTCACAAATTCTCCGATACGCACAGCGCACGTGTAACTCCAACAGAATCTATCTCTTTCGCGTTATTCCTCTGCAACCCCTTTAGAATCTTACTCTTTCGCAATCGGGGGGTGGGCGTGGGGTACCGCTTTTTCTGGGAACGCCAACGCCTCTACATCCCGCGTACTTCGCGGGATGTAGCTCCTGATTGGCGCCGTTCGCCCGCGCAGCGAATTTTTGGCGTCAGGTGGCGGTGGTGCTAAAATCGTGGACGGACCACTTCCACTGGAAACATGACTGACTACATGACCAACAACGCCTCACCCAAAACGCTATACCAAAAAATCTGGGACGCTCACCTCGTCCGCGAAGAGGCCGGCCAGCCTTCCATCATCTACATTGACCGCCACCTTGTGCACGAAGGCACTTCCCCGCAAGCCTTTGCCGGCCTCCGCGCTGAGGGCCGCAAAGTTCGCCGCCCCGACCTCACCTTCGCCGTAATGGACCATTCCGTCTCCACCACCGACCGCACCCTCCCCATCCTCGACCAGGACGCCAAGCTCCAGTTTGAAGCCCTCGAGAAAAATTGCCGCGAATCCGGCGTCCGCCTGTTCGACATGAACAGCAAAAATCAGGGCATCGTGCACATCATCGGCCCCGAACTCGGCATCACCCAGCCCGGACAAACCATCGTCTGCGGCGACAGCCACACCTCCACGCACGGCGCGTTCGGCACGCTGGCCTTCGGCATCGGCACCAGCGAAGTCGAGCACGTGCTGGCTACGCAGTGTCTGGTGCAATCCAAATCCAAGACCATGCACATCGTGGTCAACGGCAAACGCCCCAAAGGCGTCACCGCCAAGGACATCATCCTCGCCATCATCGGCAAAATCGGCATCGGCGGCGGCACCTCGCACGTCGTTGAATACGCCGGCCAAGCCATCCGCGAACTTTCCATGGAAGGCCGCATGACCGTCTGCAACATGACCGTGGAAGCCGGCGCGCGCGCGGGCATGGTCGCGCCTGATGAAACCACTTTTAAATATTTGGAAGGCCGCCCGTTCGTTCCGCGTGGCAAAGAATTTCAGGAAGCGGTCGCGCGCTGGAAGCAACTCCCCAGCGACCCGGGCGCAAAATTCGACGTCACCGTAGAGCTGCAAGCCGAGCAGATCGCCCCGCAAGTCACCTGGGGTACCAACCCCGGCATGGTCAGCGGCGTCACCGCGCGCGTTCCCGACCCGCACGACTTCAAGGATCTCAACGATCAAAAGGCCACCGAGCGCGCCTTGCATTACATGGGCCTAAAAGCCGGCACGCCCATCGTGGACATTCCGGTCGACCGCGTCTTCATCGGCAGCTGCACCAATTCCCGTATCGACGATCTTCGCGCCGCCGCCCATTTCGTCGCAGGCAAGCACGTCAACAAATCCATCAAGCAAGCCTTAATCGTCCCCGGTTCGCGCGGCATCAAAGCCCAAGCCGAAAAAGAAGGTTTGGATAAAATTTTCACCGACGCCGGTTTCGAGTGGCGCGACGCCGGCTGCAGCATGTGCATCGGCATGAACGCCGATGTCCTGCCCCCCAACGAACGCAGCGCCAGCACCAGCAACCGCAACTTCGAAGGCCGCCAGGGCCGCGACAGCCGCACGCACCTGGTTAGCCCCGTAATGGCCGCCGCCGCAGCCATCGCCGGCCACTTCGTGGACATCCGCGACTTCGCCCTGGAATCAGTCGAGTAGACTTTGTAGCGGCCGCCTTCCGAGGCGGTCGCCTTTGATGTTGCTTTTGACGTTGTAGCGACGGCCTTCAGGCCGTCATCTTGGTTCGGCACAGATAGGACGCAAATGTTGAAAGATCCGATTTGGTGCTTCTGGTCGCCGTCAACGCGCTGGTCGGATTAACGTGGGCGCTCTTGTTGATTTTGCATTCGGAGAGATTCAGAAAAAACCGAGGACCGATGCCAGCTCGCGCCACACACATTCTCATGTGGCTACTGTTCGTCGCGGGCGCGGCTCTCACCTTCTGGGGAACGCAGCATGGCAATACGCTTTTGAATCAATAATTGACAGCTTTTGAATTCGCAGCGATGGCCTTCAGGCCGTCATCTTGGTTTTGAATCTTGGAGACGCACCGTAAATGAAACCATTTATTACCCACACCGGATTGGTCCTCCCGCTGGATCGCGTCAACGTGGACACCGACCAGATGGTGCCGAAACAATTCTTGAAAGCGCTCACCCGCCAGGGCTTTGGCCGCATACTGTTTTACGATTGGCGCTATCTCGCGGGCGAAAAACCCAATCCTGAATTTATCTTGAATTTCCCGCAATTTGCTGGCGCGTCCCTGCTGCTGACGCGCGCGAATTTCGGCTGCGGCTCCAGCCGCGAACACGCTCCCTGGGCTATCGGCGACTACGGCTTCCGCGTAATCCTCGCCCCCAGCTACGCCGACATTTTTTACAACAACTGCTTCAAGAACGGCATCCTCCCCGCCGAACTCAGCGAAGCGCAAATCGAAGAACTATTTCAGCGCGCGGAAAAATATCCCGGCTACCAGCTCAGCATCGACCTGCCAAACCAAACGGTTAGCGACAACTACGGCCTGACCTACAAATTTGCAATCCTGCCGTCGCGCAAAGAAGTGTTACTCGAAGGACTCGACGACATCGCCACCACCATGAAACACGAGCCGGAGATAACCGCCTACGAAAAAACCCACGCCGCAACAGCAACAATGTTCGATCAGGTCGACGTAAAAAATTATTCGTAGGGGCACGGCATGCCGTGACCGTCCGTATTTTGCGATTGAATCGGGTCGTCTTTTCTGCCGGATGATCCGTGCGCTTCGGTTGATTGGTCCACGCAGCAACAGCCGCGGGCACGGCATGCCGCAGGGCTGTCCCAATTAGACGGAGTTTGCCCTTGCGAAGGTCGAAAGCGTTGGGTTTGTGGCGGTTTTTGTAGCATGCGGCGATGCAGGTTGGGTTGCTGCTGTCCCAAC
>Ga0210391_10000093_pt1 | contig 107050 bp, 79 predicted proteins | sample IncBWC12OmetaG_FD_160573 | JGI IMG/M metagenome (GOLD analysis project Ga0210391, IMG submission 160573) | Forest soil microbial communities from Barre Woods Harvard Forest LTER site, Petersham, Massachusetts, United States - Inc-BW-C-12-O ...
GCAGGCGCAGCAGGAGAGCTCGGTGCAGGTGGTCGGCTAGTCCAAAGCGGGTATTTTCGGGCTGGAGGCAGCCGTTGGCAAAAATCGGGCCAAAAATCGGCGGTGGCGCCAATCACACATCGAGTCTCAAGCGCGTACTGGGGCGCGGAGACCTGATTCTGCTGTTCATTGTTGCGGTCGCAAACCTCAACATGGTGCCGCCCATCTCTGCCTCCGGACCGATCACTCTGTGGCTATGGGTGGCTGCCCTGCTCTTCTATTTCTGGCCCCAAGGAGCGGCCGTCACCGAGCTCTCGCAGAAATGGCCGGGCGAAGGCGGCATCTATCTTTGGGCCAAGCGCAGTTTCGGCGAGCAGCACGGATTCTTCGCCGGATGGTGCTACTGGCTCTCGAATGTCTTCTACCTGCCGACGGTCGTGCTTTCCTGCATCGGTGTTGGCCTCTATGTCTTCGGGCCGAACATCCAGGCGCTGGAGCATAATCCGTACTTCACCTCCAGCCTGGCCATCGGGATTCTCCTCTTTCTGCTGACCCTCAACATTCGCGGGCTCTCTCTCGGCAAGTGGATCAACAACCTCGGCGGCGTGGGCACAGTGGGTGGAGGGGCGGTGGTCATTCTGCTGGCCGCGCTCACGCTGCATCACCACGGCTCTGCGCTGCACCGCGCCGATCTGCACGTGGAGTTTCATGACTGGCGCTTGTTCGCGGTCTTCGGAACGATCTGCTACAGCCTGGTCGGACTCGATCTCGCGTCGATCATGGGCGATGAGATTCGCGAGCCGAAGAAAAATCTACCTATTGCTATCTTCTGGGGCGGTCTGGCGGCGGCGATTATCTATCTCGGAACGACGAGCGCCATGCTGATTGCCGTGCCGCACGAGGAGATCGGCATCCTCTCCGGCATTCTGCAGGCGATTAATGTGATGGCGCGGCATAACGGGCTGTTGTTCATCGTTGCCCCGCTGGCGTTTCTGGAGTGCATCGCGATTCTCGGCACGGCCTCGGCCTGGTTCAGCGGCGCGGCGCGGCTACCGTTTGTCGCCGGCATCGATCGCTACCTGCCGCCGGTCATCGGAAAGATTCATCCCCGCTACAAAACTCCCTACGTCAGCCTGATCGTCTATGCCGTGCTGTCGTCACTCCTCACGTTGATGAGCTTTCTTGGCGTTTCGGTCGGCGAGGCGTATCTCACTCTGCTCGATCTTGCCGTGATCCTGCAATTGCTGCCAACCTGCTATCTCTTCGGCTCGCTGCTCAAGCACACGCTCGACGGGAAAAGCAGGCTGAACGCGTCGAAACCTTACCTGCTGGCGAACGGAGTGGGCGGACTGCTCGCAGCCACAGTTGGGTTGATCGTAGCGTTCATCCCGTCACGCCAGGTAAATTCAATCTGGCTGTATGAGATCAAGCTGATCGCCGGCTGTGTGCTGGTCTTTGGGTCGGCGTATCTCTTCTATCGCAACTCGCTTAAGACTGCGCCGATGGTCGAACCGCTGGCGGAGACTGCGCTCTAAAGGATTTTCATATGTCTGTTACGCAAAGCAAGCCGGAAGCCATGTTTATCAACGGAGAGTGGACCGAAGGCTCGTCGAGCAATCGCATCCCGGTCTGCGATCCGTCCAGCGAAGAAGTCATCGCCGAGATTCCCGACGCGAGCGTCGCGGATGTGGACGCCGCTGTTGCCGCCGCGCGCCACGCTTTCGACCAGGGCGGCTGGCCGCAGACAACGGCGCAGGAGCGCGGACGCATTCTGTTTCGCATCGCCGAGAAGATTCGCGCCGAGGCTCCGCAGCTTGCCGAACTCGAATCGCGCAACACCGGCAAACCCATTGTTGAGGCAGAGTTCGATATCGCCGACGCGGCTACTTGCTTTGAGTATTACGGTGGGCTGGCCACGAAGGTTTCCGGCCTGGTCAATCCTGTGCCGGACAATGCGCTGAGCCTTTCGCTCAAGGAGCCGGTTGGCGTGGCGGGACAGATCATCCCCTGGAACTATCCGCTGCTAATGGCCGCTTGGAAACTTGCGCCAGCGCTGGCCGCCGGCTGCGCCTGTGTGTTGAAGCCCGCTGAGCAGACGCCGTTGACTGCGCTCAAACTCGCGGGATGGCTCGGCGAATGCGGTGTGCCTCCGGGCGTGATCAACATTGTCACCGGCCTCGGAGAAACGGCCGGTGCGCGCATCGTCGAGCATCCACACGTGGACAAGATCGCCTTTACAGGATCTGCCGCTGTCGGCAAGCTCATCATGAAGTCGGCAGCGGACACGCTCAAGCGCGTAACGCTGGAACTGGGTGGCAAGTCGCCGAATATTTTCTTTGCCGATGCCGACTTCGAGGCGGCGATCGACGGCGCTCTCTTCGGAGTCTTCATCAACCAGGGCGAAGTCTGTTCGGCGGGCAGTCGCGTTCTCGTCGAGCGATCGATATATCCGAAGTTTGTCGAAGCCATGACGGAAAAGGCGCGTTCTATCAAGCTCGGCCCCCCGCTGGATCGCGACACAAAGATGGGGCCGCTCGTCAGCCGTGAACAGTACGACCGCGTCTGCAAATATCAGGAGATCGGCAAGTCCGAAGCGAAGGTGGCGATCGGCGGCGGACAACCCGCGTCCTTCGGGCGTGGCTACTACGTTGAGCCGACCATCTTTTATGACGTCGACAACTCTGCCCGCATCGCCCGCGAGGAAATCTTCGGACCCGTTGCTGCCGTCATTCCCTTCGACGATGAGGCCGACGCGTTGAAGATCGCCAACGACACGCCCTTTGGCCTCGCCGCTGCCGTGTGGTCGCGTGACATCTATCGCGCATTGCGAATGGTGAAGGCGATTCGCGCCGGCATCGTGTGGGTGAATCACATGCAACCGACGTATGTCGAAGCGCCGTGGGGCGGTTACAAACAGTCTGGATTCGGCAGGGAGCTCGGCGTTCATGGCATCGACGAGTATCTCGAAACCAAGCAGGTTCACATCAATCTCAACGAGCAGCCGATTGGCTGGTATTAGAGCAGTTAGGTTCAAGAGCGATATGTCCACGATCAAACTTAAAACAGAAATTCCCGGACCCAAATCGCGCGCGCTCACCGAACGCCGCGCGCAGGCTGTTCCACGCGGCGTGTATGCGTCTGCCCCGCTCTTTATCCGTCACGCCGAAAACGCGACTCTTGAAGATGTGGACGGCAATCGCATCATCGATCTGGCTGGCGGCATTGGAACTAATAATGTCGGCAATCGCAATCTTCGTGTGCTGCAGGCCCTGCGCACGCAGCTCGATGCTTTTCTCCACCTCTGCTTTTCGGTCACCGGATACGAAGGCTATGTGGAGCTAGCGGAGAGGCTCAATGCTCTGACTCCGGGCAAATTCGCCAAGAAGACCCTCCTCGTGAACAGCGGCGCCGAGGCAGTCGAGAATGCGGTGAAGATTGCGCGCGCTCACACTGGCCGTCCGGCTGTGCTCTGCGTCGAAGACGCCTTTCACGGGCGAACCATGCTGGGCCTCACGCTCACCAGCAAGACTCAACCGTACAAGCAAAACTTCGGGCCGTTCCTGTCGGACGTTTATCGCATCCCGTTCGGGGTCCCCGCGGATTTACGCCTGCGCAGCCGCGCCCCGATGAGTCAGGAACAGGTGGAGGAGTTGCTCGATGGTGTTTTCCGTCGCGTTGTCTCCGCCGAATCAATCGCGGCTGTCGTTGTTGAGCCAATACTCGGCGAGGGCGGTTTCGTCGTGCCACCCGCGGGATTTCTGCCCGCACTGGCCGATATCTGCCACAGGCATGGCATTGTCTTCATTGCGGATGAAGTGCAGACCGGCTTCGGTCGCACCGGCGAACTATTTGGGTGCACACATTTCGGCATCGAGCCGGATCTGATTCTTACTGCCAAGTCACTCGGCGGAGGCATGCCCCTTGCCGCCATCACCGGACGTGCCGAAATCATGGACGCTCCCGGCCCGGGCGGCCTGGGCGGCACCTTCGGGGGTAATCCCGCGTCATGCGCAGCGGCGCTGGCCGTGATCGAGGAGTTCGCCGACGGAACCCTGCTGGCGCGCGCCCGCTCACTCGGTGAGCGCTTTCAGCAACGGGCATTCAGCTGGCAACGGCAGCATGCCTACATCCGTGATGTTCGCGGCGTTGGAGCGATGCAGGCGATCGAATTTGTGCAGGCCGATGGTGCGCCCTATGCAGCCGCTGCGAAAAAGCTCGCGCAGCACTGTCTTCGCAACGGAGTGCTGATTTTGACCGCCGGCACGTATGACAATGTCATCCGATTGCTGATGCCTCTCACCATCTCAGACGAAGAGTTCAGCGAAGCCCTTGATGTGATCGAAGGCGGACTCAATGCAGTCGCCACGGAGCTTGACTCGCAAGCGATAGCCGCCGCGCACTGACCTTACTAGAACTTGCGCGACTAGAACTTGCGCGAATGCTCTTTGGCCCAGCGCTCCACTACGATTTTTTTCTCGGTGTAGAACTCGACCGAGTCTCGGCCCTGCGCATGCATGATCCCGAAGAAGCTGTCTTTCCAGCCACTGAAGGGGAAGTAGGCCATGGGAGCGGCCACGCCGATGTTGATGCCGATGTTTCCCGCCGGTGCTTCGTAGCGGAATCGCCTTGCCGCCGCTCCGCTTGACGTGAAGAGTGAAGCCTGGTTCCCATAGGGGCTGCGTTCCAGGAACGCCAGCGCCTCGTCCAGATCGTTGGCGTGCACCAGGCTCAGCACTGGTCCAAAGATTTCGGTGTCCGTCAGCTCACTCGTCGCGGGAACAGCATCGAGGATCGTGGGCTTCACAAAGCTGCCCTGCTCATAGCCGGAGATCTTCGCGCCGCGCCCATCGAGCAGCACTTTTGCGCCTTCATCTCTGCCGCGTCCCACCAGCGACTCGATGCGCGACTTGCTCTGCTGCGTAATTACAGGACCCATCTGCACGCCTTCGTCCAGACCATTGCCGACCTTCAGTTTGCTGGCAGAGTTGGCAATCGCGTCTCTAAAAGTGCGCTGTGCATCCCCGATGGTGACGGCAACCGACACAGCGAGGCAGCGCTGACCCGCGCAGCCGAAGGCGCTGTCGCTGATGATCTGCGTGGCCATCTCCATATCGGCGTCGGGCAGAACGATGACATGATTTTTCGCGCCGCCCTGGCACTGCGCGCGCTTGCCGTTGGCTCCAGAGCGAGCATAAACAGCGCGAGCCGCCGGAGTCGATCCCACGAAGCTCACGGCGCGCACTTTGGGATGATCGATGAGCGTCTCCGCCGCGGTTCGTCCGCCGTTGACCAGATTGATGACGCCTTTCGGCAAGCCGATCTTCTCAAGCAGGGCAAAAACGCGCTGCATCGTCAGCGGCACGCGTTCGGAGGGCTTCAGGACCAGCGTGTTTCCTGTGGCTATGGCGTAGGGCAGGAACCAGAACGGGATCATACCGGGGAAATTCGACGGCGTAATTACTGCGACTACTCCCAACGGTTGCCGGATCATGACCTCGTCGATGCCGCGAGCGACATCTTCAAGGTTGAAGCCCTGCATCATCATGGGAATTCCGCAGGCCACCTCGACATTTTCGATCGCGCGGCGAAACTCGGCCCTGGACTCGGTGAGGGTTTTCCCGTTTTCGCGCGTAATGACGCGGCTGAGCTCGTCGATGTTTTCTTCGAGCAGCATTTTCAGTTTGAACAACGGCTGAATCCGGTCCTCGGGAGGAGTTCTGCGCCACGCCGGGAAGGCGGCTGCAGCCGCTTCTACGGCCTTATTCACCTCTTCCGCGCCGGATAGAGGCACCCGGGCGAGAACATCGCCAGTCGCTGGATTGGGAACGTCCAGCCACTCGGTTGCTGTGGACTCAATCCACTCGCCATTGACGTACTGCGGCAATTGAAGCGGGGTTGCGACTGCCGTGCTCATAATGAACTCCCTGCTCGAACAGAATGACTGCGAAACTAAAAGCCTACAGAAAAGATGCAATGCCAATCAAATATTGCCCTTCGTCTCCCGGGCTGCTACAAAGATACTTTTGAGTGCTTTGCCTGGCTGCCGGATGCCGAAGAACGCCACCCATCAAAAATCGTCGAGCAGGAGCAATCTGTCCTTTCGCATCTCCGAGGTTTCGAAGATGCTGAGTGTCAGCTCGTCGACCCTGCGCCAGTGGGAGAATGCCGGGTTGACGCATCCGAAGCGCACCAAGAGCGGGTATCGCACCTACACGCGCGAAGAGGTTGAGCGGCTGAAGTCGATCCAGCATCTGCGCTTTGAAAAGAATCTGAATGTTGACGCCATCCGCCACTTGATGGGCAGTGCGGCGCGGCGTGCTTCAACTAACGGCGCGGGGCGGTCTGCAAACGGGACGAACGTCGTGCCTATCGGCAACAGATTGCGCAAGCTGCGCAGAGAGCGCTCGATGACGCTCGCAGAGGCTGCCCGGGGAACTGATCTGTCCGTAAGCTTCCTCAGCTGCCTGGAACGCGGCCAGGTACACGCTTCGGTTGCCGCGCTGCAGCGGTTGGCGGTTTTCTATAAGACGAACGTGCTCTCGTTCTTTGGTGGCGCAGAGCAGTCAGGCAAGCTGGTGCGGCCCGGCCAGCGCATCGAGCTTTCGAGCGAACCGGGAGTTCACCTTGAGCTGCTTGCCTTCGGCTCGACGGCGATGGAACCACACCTTTTTCGATTGGCACCCGGAACATCGAGCGGCGGCTCGTATCATCACGAGGGCGAGGAGTTCATTTTCGTCGTTAGCGGCAGCTGCGATGTGTGGCTGGATGAAGTCGAGCACTATCAGCTTTGCACCGGCGACAGCCTCTATTTTTCCAGCTCGCAGACCCATCGCTGGAGCAATCCCTACAAACAGCAGGCGGTGTTGCTGTGGATCAACACGCCTCCGACATTTTGAGGCAGAGTAAGGTCTCTGTGCCTCTATGAGTACTGGCGCCTGGACGCGCAGTCCCTACATCCTGAAGCGAAGGGCCAGCTGGATCTGGCGCGGATCGCGGGCACGCGTGATTTCGCCGAACAGCCCGCCGGCCACCGGCGTTCCGTTGGGATTCGTACTGTAGTCAAACTGCGCATCTCCCAACTGGCCGTCAGGGTTCAGGAATTGCGTGTGATTAAAGATGTTGAATACCTGGAAGACAAACTGAATTGTCCCTCTGTCACCGACAGGGGTTAGTTTCTGCACCGCCAGGTCCGTATCGGCGATCCCCGGCCCGCAGCAGATGCTGCGCGGCGCATTGCCGGCCGAGCCCAGAGCGGGAACAGCGAAGATCGAAGGATTGAAGTAGTAGCCGGTCGAGCCGTTTAACGGCGTGCGTGGATTGCGGTGCGTAAAGGGCAGGACCTGATCGGGCCGGCCTGGGTTCTCGAAGTCGGCGCTGCCTTGCAGTTCCTGATCGAGGTTGGAGTCGAAGCGAATCGGGAAACCTGACTGGAGAGTGAGAATCCCAGAGGTCTGCCAGCCATCAAGCATTACGCCGCGTGCCCCTGAATACTTCGGCACGGGCAGATCCCACACGCCGCTGAATACGAAGCGGTTGCGGGCATCGTAGAGTGAGAGCGCGCGATCGCGTGCGAAATCCAGAGGATCGAGGCTCTGCTCGAAACTGGACGCATCGTCCACCGATTTACTCCACGTGTAGGCGGCCAGGAATTGCAATCCGTGGGAAAAGCGCTTTTCCAGCGATGCCTGCAGCGAGTTGTACGCAGAGTTGGCGACCACATTCTGCGCGAAGATGCTGGAGAAGACCGGCACGCCGTCCGGTGGGCAATTCGCGCCGGAGATGGGATCGCAATACGGCGAAGAATATTGGCGCAGGCCGACCAGTGTAATCGGGCTCTGCACCACAGTTCCGCCTGGGATGAACGATGTCGATCCATAGGGAAGATGCAGTCCCTGCGGCGCGATCGTCTCTCCGCCTGGGATTATGTATTCGGAATCTTCGCCGTAAGGCCCGCAGTTATAGCTCGAGTCGTTGTTGTAGGCGGATGTTGCGATTAGATCGAGACACGTCTGAGGATTGCCATGGTTTAAGTCATAAGTCGCCAGCAGACGATGTCCCTGCGAACCGACATACCCCAGGGTCATGACCAGGTTCGTGGCCAATTGCTGCTGGATCTGAAGGTTGTACTGTACCGTGTATTGCGTTCTTAGATTAGGCTCAAGCTCACCGAACATGAGAATGGGCCGGAAGGCAGACCAGTCCACCGGCTGACCGCGCTTCGGCTCGAGAAAGCCATTGAAGGCGTTGGGGCTGACGGTGCCGGATTGACTGACGAAGGGAGTTTGAAACAGCGGCGCCGACAAACTGTTGCTGCCGCCGAACGGTGGTTCACCCTGGAACTGCTCAAGAACTAACTGCTCCATGGGGTTGTAGAAGATGCCGAAGCCGGAGCGAACCACCAGCTTGCCCTGAAAGCTCTCCGGACTCCAAGCCATGCCGATCCGCGGCGCGAAAGCCTTGTAGTAAGTTGCGGTCAATCCGGCCGGAATGCCCTTGTCTCCGGGAACCACGAGCCCCAGCGGGAAGACAGACTCGTTCGCACTGCCCGGGCCGCAGTCAGCCGTGTCCGTACCGAGGGTCGCCTGGCTTTCGGCAGACAGCTGGCACGGAAAGATGGTGTCTGCTTGTCCGGCGCGGAAGGTCTGGACGCGGTGCGATACATCGGCGAGCGGCTGGTTCAGCTCCCAGCGCAGGCCGTAGTTGAGGGTGAGGGTTGGAGAAATTTTGAAGCTGTCCTGTGCGAAAAGGTAGAGCGCGTTGGCGCGAATATTCTCCGTTTGCGGCGAGCCCTGCGAATAGCTGTCGGGCAGGCCGAGGTAGTAATTGCCGAACAGGTTCGACGCACCCAGGTCGTTTTCGCTCCCGCCACTGTATCCGTAAAAGCCGTTCAGGTTGTAATAAAGGGTCTGATCGAATCGCTGGTTGCGGAAGTCAACGCCAAACTTCAGGGAATGTCTTCCGATCGTCTTGGAGAAGTTATCCATGAAGGAGTAGGTATTTCCCGTCTGCGGCAGCTCGCCTTCGCTGTCGTTGCCGATCGTGAACCCGCCGCTGATGCTGATGTAAGGAAGACCTTCGCGAGCCGCGGTCAGGCCAGGTGTAATCCCAAGCTTGGGATTGTTTGGAATCGGCGTTGCATTGCCGGAATTATCGTAGGAATTGAGCGGCGTGTCGGTGTTTCCGTTGAAGCAGAAGGCCGCTGCAACTCCTGTACAGGAGGCGGTCACCAGATTCGTTCGTTGTGGATGTAGGAAGGTCATCTGGCCTTCGCGATAGTAGGTCACGCGCGCTTCGTTCTGCGTCGTAGGACTTATCGTCCAGGTTTCCGCGATATTGATCTGCTGATTCCGAGTGGCGTCGTTGCTGCCAAATCCGGGCAGAAGATTGGGGATTTCCGCCTGGAAGCGGGTGAATGGATTTTCCTCGAAGTCATCGTCAACGTAGTAGTAGCCTGTCAACGTATTCTTTTCGTTGAATGTGTGATCGATGCGCACCGTACCCTGGTTCTCACGCGCATGCTGATTGGGCGCGCCCTCAAACTCATCGCCGGCTACGTTTGGATACGGCACATAATTGTCGACAACATTCGCTGCGACCGGGTCGAAGCAGGCAGTGGGTATTACGTTACCCGGAAATACCCCGCTCCACGGTGCGGCATTGCCCTGCGCGACACTCACCGGATTCGGGGGAGTGCCGCCCTCGCCGGAAATGGCGGCGGCGCAGCCCGCCCGATTCTGCAGAATCGAGGCAACGGTGGCATCGGTCAGGTTGCCGGAAAACGGCGACGAGTCGTTGAAGATGCCGTCGCGCTCCTGTTGGGTAGGCACTTGCACGCGGTCGGAGCTGATGCCTTTGACAAGCTGCCGTCCTTCATAGGAAACAAAGTAGAAGGTCTTGTTTTTGCGGATGGGGCCGCCGATGGTAGCGCCGAACTGGAGCTGCGAGTCATCGGGCGTAGCCAGATCAAAATAGCCTTTAGAATCCATCGCCTGGTTGCGGACGTAAGTGTAGATGCTGCCGTGATAATCGTTGGTTCCCGCCTTGGTCACCACGTTGATCACTGCCCCGGAATTGCGTCCGTACTCGGCGTCGAAGGTGTTGGTAATCACGCGAAATTCGTCGATCGCGTCGGGAGACGGCTCAATTCCCGGCGCGTTCACAAACAGGTCGTTGCCGTCACCGCCGTTCACGCTGAAGTTGTTCGAGCGCCCACGGCCACCATTCACCGAAACCGCGCCCGCCTGATCGCTGCCGTAGAACAGGTCTGAGCCGCCCACACCCGTCACGCCGGGCTGTAGCTGCAAAAGCTGATAGGTGTCTCGCTGATTGAGGGGCAGGTTCTCTACGGTCCGCGAATCCATCACTGCGCCCAACTGCGTGCTGGTTGTATCGACCAGCGGCGCTGATGCCGTCACCTCGACTGATTGCGCGGTTGAGCCGACGCTCAAGTGAACGTCATAACTCACCGTTGCATTGAGCTGCACGTTGATCCCATCTGCGATCGATTCCTGGAAGCCTGCGGCTTGTGTCTGCAGCTTGTACTGCCCCACCGGTACGGAGAGAAAGATGTAATCGCCACTCTTCCCCGCCTCGGCCCTGAGGGCTACGCCGGAACTCGTGTTGGTCAGGGTAAGCGTGGCTCCGGGAATCACCGCGCCCGTAGGGTCGAGCACCCGGCCCTGAACGCGGCCCGCCGTGGATTGTGCAGTACATAAATGGGGAAGGCAAAACTGGAGAAGCGAGAAGAAAAGCGTGGGAGCGAGGAAGAAGAAAGAGCTCCGGCGACAGCGACCTGCGGAAAACAGCATTCTCTATACCTCATGCGAGGAGAATAAAGACGAATCTTTGCCTGTGAACCGAATTTCGTTGGATTGCGAAAGTTTTCCGAAACGCGAACAATTGCAGGGAGCGAAAACCTTACATATATTCAGCAAGATTAGTGAAATTTTGATGGCTGTCAAGCAAAACTTGGCGTCTCTCGCGCTTTAGGAGAGCGGCAAATGCGCAGAGAAAACAAAGCGACTGACTCCGTTTGCGAATAACTTGCGGGTGCGAGCAACACAAGTCGAAGGGATGGGAGAATTATCCCATGAGTGAGAGCAACGTGAGCATTCAGTTGGCGTCTACCCGGGACATCCCTGAGGTCGTACGTCTCTACAACGCCTACCGCGCATTTTATGGCGAAGCGCCGGACGAAGCACGAGCCTTCATCTTTATTCGCGACCGTATAGCGCTCTCCTCTGGGCAGCCCGCAGGACAGTTTTCCGTGGCCCAGTATTTTCTAGCCTGGACCGCTTCCGGCGCCGGACGCAAAGCCGTAGGCTTCATGCACCTCATGCCCTCAACCAACACACTCGCCATGCGGCCTATCTGGTTTCTGGAAGATCTCTTCGTCGATCCCTCCGCTCGCAGAAAGGGCATTGCGACTGGTTTCCTCAAGCATGCAGAGGAATTTGCGCGCAAAACCGGTGCCGAGCGCCTTACTCTCGCGACCGCGCACGACAACCTCGCCGCACAGGGCGTTTACAGCAAGCTTGGTTACGTTCGCGAAGAGCATTTCTGGTTCTTTCATCGTCTGCTTCCTTAGATCGAATGGCATCGGCAGATCATCAGACAAAGAAAACCGAAGATTGAGAGACAGTATGTTGCAACTTGACCGGAATGACCTCATCCTCGCCCACGCTTGGATCGCCAACGAGCGCGTCCCCTCTAGCGATGGAGGCACCTTCACCGTGGAGAATCCTGCCGACGGTTCTGTTATCGCCACGGTGGCCAACTGCGGAGCAGTTGAGGCGCAGGCGGCAACCGACGCAGCGTATCGCGCCTTCGCAAGCTGGCGAAAGCTTCTGGCCAGGGAGCGTTCTCAGCACCTGCAGGCGTGGCTTGCGCTGGTAAGGAAAAACCAGGAAGACCTCGCGCGCCTCATTTCGCTCGAACAAGGCAAGCCGCTCGCCGAGAGCCGGGGCGAGGTCGCTTACGGCGCGGCCTATATCGAGTGGTTTGCCGAAGAGGCCAAACGCGCCTACGGCGACGTCGTTCCTGAAACCGCGCCCGGCCGCAAGATTATCGTCACCAAAGAACCGGTGGGGGTCGCGGCTGCGATCACCCCGTGGAATTTTCCCATCGCCATGCTGGCCCGCAAAATTGCGCCGGCGCTCGCAGCAGGCTGCACCATCGTCGCCAAGCCGGCGGAAGACACGCCGCTGTCAGCCCTTGCCCTGGCTCTGCTGGCCGCCGAAGCGGGTATCCCCGTGGGCGTCGTCAATGTCGTCCCCGCTTCGCGTGAACGCGCCGCCGCCGTAGCCGATGAATGGTTGGGCGACACGCGCGTGCGCAAACTGTCCTTTACCGGATCGACGGCCGTAGGCAAGCATCTGGCGCAGGCATCCGCGCCCACGCTCAAGCGCCTGTCGCTCGAACTCGGCGGAAACGCGCCGTTCATCGTCTTCGACGACGCCGATCTGGATGCAGCGGTAAAAGGCGTGATCGCCGCCAAGTTCCGCAACTCCGGACAGACGTGTATTTGCGCCAACCGCATCTATGTGGCTGACGCCATCTATGATGCCTTCGCGGAACGCGTCGTTCAAGCGGTGTCGAAGCTGCGCGTGGGTCAAGCCGGCGCAGGTGAGGCGGAAATCGGTCCTCTCATCAACGCCCGCGCCCTCGAAAAAGTGGAGCGGCACGTTGCCAACGCCATCGCACGCGGCGCGCGCGTCCTCGTCGGCGGCAAACGTCATGCTCTGGGCCGATATTTCTATGAACCTACGGTTCTCGTCGACGTCGACTCCGGCATGGATGTAGCCTGCGAAGAGACCTTCGGCCCGGTGGCGCCTCTCTTCCACTTTCACAGCGAAGATGAGGTGATTGCGGCGGCGAACGGCACGCCCTTTGGTTTAGCAGCGTATTTCTACTCGCGCGATCTCGCCCGCGTCATGCGAGTGTCGGCTGCTCTGGAAGCGGGCATGATCGGTATCAACGAGGCGGCGATTTCCACCGAAGTCGCGCCCTTTGGCGGCGTCAAGGAGTCCGGTTACGGCCGTGAGGGCTCACATTACGGGATGGACGAGTACCTGCAGACCAAGTATCTATGTTTGGGCGGGCTCTAATTGCGGGTCTCGGCTACGGCAATTTGCAGCAGTCGTCCTTCTTCGGCGGCTCATCGTTACTGGCATCGAGCGCAACCTTCCAGGTACCGTCAGCCTGTTTCTTCCACACCGTCATGTAGCGGCCAGTCTTTGTCTTGGGCGTCCCGTCGCGATCTTTGAAGTGGCTCTCGAAGTGTCCCCAGGTGAACCCCATGTCTCCGCCGGGGCCCATGCGGCCGCCGTCCGGAGTCCATGTGAGCTGATAATCGGCAGGTGACCACGTCGCGTCCGCGGCGATCGCGGCCCTTCCAATCACCGTAGCCTGGCCGTTGTTCAGCGTCACGGCGTCGTCGGCAAACCACTGCTCGAATGCGGCGCCGCCGCGCTTTGCCGTGTCGGCCGCGAACTTCGCTTCAAGATCGAAGAGGAAAGAGACGCCGGTTGAGTAAGACGGATTGGTCAGCGGGTTGGGGCCGGGAGCAGGCTTCGCAGCGGGATCGAGCTGCGCCCGCGCAATAGAAAAAATGGGCGAAGCAAGCAGCAGGCAAGGGAAGAGAAGGGCAAAGCGTCGCATCGCTGAGGAAGCCTCCGGGTATTTGCAGGTGAGCATCGCAGGTCGAAACCGCGGACTGAAGCTGCCTGAAGCATAATGCTAGCAGCGAGATGGTATTGAGTGCACACAAGCGAGGCATCGCGATTTTGATTGCGGGCGGAGTCGCGCTCTACGCCATGGGGGTGGCGATTGCTGCCGTTGGAGCTCTCCACCTGGGCATGGCATTGCGCGTGGCTGGCTTGCTCCTTCTTTCTGTTACGGCGGCGCGAAATCGCTCCCTCACCGGCTGGATCTTTCTCGGAATGCTGGCCGGCGTGGAACTCGGTATCGACGCGCCTCGGGTCGCCCTCAGCATCCGCGTACTGAGCGATATTTTTCTGCGACTGATCAAGGTGATTGTCGCCCCGCTGATCTTCGGCACGCTTGTAACCGGCATCGCCAGCCACGGAGAGTTGCGCGCTGTCGGACGCCTTGGCCTGAAGTCGCTCATCTATTTTGAGGTGCTGACCACTGTAGCTCTGATCATCGGACTGGCAGCCATTAACGTCTCGAAGGCCGGAGTCGGACTGAACACCGCTCAGACCGTGGCTGTTGTCGGCGCCCATACAGATCTCCGAGCAGAAACCGGGACAGAACACGAGCCGCCGCTCTCGTGGCAGCAGTTCCTGCTGCGAATCTTTCCCGAAAACATCGCCAAGGCCGTCGCCGACAACCAGATTCTCCAGGTCGCGGTCTTCGCCATTCTTTTCGGATTGGCGCTAGGGCGGCTCAGCGAAGACGATCGCGCCCCGATGGTGCGCCTTGCCGAGTCGCTCACTGAAACCATGTTCGCCTTCACCAACCTTGTGATGTACTTCGCGCCCATCGGAGTCGCCGCAGCGCTCGCGTATACTGTGGCCCACTCCGGACTGGGCGTGATGCTCAACCTCGGCAAGCTGCTCATCACGCTCTACGTCGCGCTCATCGCATTTGCCGTGTTTGGCATGCTGCCTGCGGCGCTGCTCGCGCGCATTCCCATTGGCGAGTTTCTGCGGTCAGTTGCCGAACCGGCAACCATTGCCTTCGCCACCAGCACCTCCGAGGCAGCGCTGCCCCGCGCCATCGAATCAATGGAAGCCTTCGGTGTGCCGCGCAATATCGTGGGCTTCGTAATTCCCACTGGCTACAGCTTCAACCTTGCCGGATCGGCGCTCTACCTTGCTCTCGCCTCGATGTTCGTCGCTCAGGCGGCGGGCATTCATATGAGTCTCACTCAGCAGATCGTGATGCTAGGCACGCTCATGCTTACCAGCAAGGGCGTCGCCGGAGTTCCTCGCGCCGTTCTAGTGGTACTGTTGGCGACCGCTTCGATCTTCGGATTGCCCGAAGAGCCGATCTTCGTCCTGCTGGGAATCGACGCCCTCATGGACATGGGACGAACCACAATCAATGTTGTGGGGAACTGCCTCGCCTCGGCGGTGGTGGCGCGTTGGGAGGGAGAGTTCCGCTCGGAAGTGCCGTCACCTGAAGCGGTTGCGGCGTTGACGGAGTAACGACCGCAAACAAACTCCCCGCTGCGCTGCTTCCGGCAAGTTGGTATACTACTTCAAAGAAGAAAGACCGTCGCCTGGCGGTAAAGGCCCCGGATGCGGGGTCTTTTTTGATATCGGGCAACATGGTCGCGCTCGTCGGGTTCAAGTCTGACGGGCGTCTTCACTTATTCATGGGCAATTTACTCGACTCCGTCCACTCTCCGTCAGATATCAAGAAGTTTTCGATCCCGCAGCTTGAAACCCTCGCGCAGGAAATTCGCGAGAGGTTGATTCTCACACTCTCGAAGACTGGCGGACACCTCGGTCCGAATCTCGGCGTGGTCGAACTGACCCTCGCCATGCACTATGTATTCGACACGCCCGCCGACAAGTTCGTCTTTGATGTAAGCCATCAGGCATACGTTCACAAGCTGCTCACCGGCCGTCGCGAGCGTTTTGAGACGATTCGCCAGCCCGGCGGCCTCAACGGCTTCATGCTGCGCACCGAGAGCGAGCACGACGCGTATGGAGCGGGGCACGCGGGCACGGCGCTCTCAGCCGCGCTGGGCATGGCCGTCGCGCGCGACTTGGCCGGAGGCAAAGAGCACGTAGTCGCGCTCGCCGGAGACGCAGCCTTCACCAACGGCATCTCTTTCGAGGCTCTAAACAATATCGCCGACCAGACCCGGCGGATGATCGTCGTGCTGAACGACAACGAGTGGTCGATCGACCGCAACGTGGGGGCCATCGCACGCTACCTGCATAAGATCGTGACCAACGAGCATGTCTCGCACCTGCATGGAAGCGCTGCGCGCCTGCTCGAGCGGATTGGCGGCAAGAAGGCGATCAGTGTCGTGCGCCGTGCCGAAGAAGCCGCCAAGGGCTTGCTATGGCCCTCAGTCTTCTTCGAGGAATTTGGTCTGACTTACTACGGCCCTCTCGATGGCCACAACATGGCGCTACTGATCGAGACCTTTCAGTTTCTCAAGCAGCAGGACAAACCAGTTGTCCTGCACCTCATTACGCAAAAGGGCCGCGGATTTCAACCGGCGCTCGACAAGCAGAAGAAGTTCCATGGGCTCGGCCCCTACGATCCGGAAACGGGAGAGACAAAACCAGTTGGCCAGCGCACCTACTCCGAAGTATTCGCTGACACCCTTGTTAAGCTCGCGAACGAGAATGAGAAGCTGGTAGCGATTACCGGAGCCATGCCCAACGGCACGGCGCTCGACCTCTTCCGTCCGCACCATCCAAAAAAATATTTCGACGTGGGCATTGCTGAGGAACATGCGGTAATCTTCGCCGCCGGCATGGCCACACGCGGCTACAGGCCCTTCTGTGCGATTTATTCCACCTTCCTGCAGCGGGCCTTCGATCCCATCGTCCACGACGTCTGCCTGCAAAACCTTCCCGTCGTCTTCTGCATGGATCGCGGCGGTCTGAGCGGCGATGACGGCGCAACACACCACGGCCTCTTCGACATCAGCTACCTGCGCGGCATTCCTAACATCATTCACATGGACCCCAAGGACGAGGACGAACTGGCCGACATGCTCTACACGGCGATGCTGCACAACAGTCCGGCTGCGGTGCGCTATCCGCGCGGCACAGGCCCGGGAGCAGTGGTCAAGGAGCATCCGGTGGCTCTGCCCATCGGCAAGGCTGAGGTCATCCGTGATGGGGACGAGATTGCAATCTTCGGCCTCGGCGCGCTGCTACCTATGGCCGGTGAGCTTGCAGATGCCCTCGAGCGGCAGGGCCATTCCGTGGCGGTCATCAATCCCCGATTTGTGAAACCCCTCGACCGCGATCTGCTCGCTTCGTACGCAAAACGTGTAACCACCATTGTTACATTTGAAGATCATGTTCTCATGGGCGGTTTCGGCAGCGTGGTCCTCGAAGCGCTGAGCGAGATGGGCTTCGTCATCCCTGTCGTCCGAATAGGCTGGCCAGACCGCTTTATCGAACACGGCAAGGTGGATCAGCTGCGCGCCCGCCACGGCATCAGCGTAGAGGCCGCCATGGAGAAGCTGGCACCTCACCTGAAGCGCAGAGATTTGAGGCGTTTGGTCGCGCGTTAAGTCCGGAGAGAACTGCCTCCGACCAGAATCTTTTCCAGCTGCGCCTGCCGATAGGCAAAGAGCCGTCCAATTTGCCCGGCGAAGAATATACGATGCGCCAGTTCGACAGCGTCCCCCATCTTCATCTCGTAAACAACTTCATCGGTGATTCGTTGCCAGTCACCCCATCGCCGGATTCCTCGCGAAACCGGTGGCAGTGCTTCCAGTACGCGAACGGCCCGCTCGTTTGCTCGTCGCAGAAATGATCGTTGCGCGCGAATTCTGAAATTCTTGCCTCCCACCGCAAACGAATCGGCAACAGAGGGAGCGGCTTAAAGCTGATCGTCACAATCGATCCGGCCCCAGCGGCAATCCCGTCAGCGTTGCCGGCGACAGAAAATCCCGGCGGAGCAACGATACGCGATTCTTCCACGCGCGCACTATTCCAGCTTGGCATTAGCTGTATCAAATTCTGAGGGTTCGCGAAAAATCCGAAAACCAGTCCAACGGGGCAGGGAATCCATTGGCTGGTGGTGAAGGTGTGGAGCATCGTCCCACCTTATCAACTTGACCAATTGGCAAAAAAAGAAAGGCGGGTCGACCAGGGCCCGCCTTTTGAATAATGCACACTTGGCTCGGCATGAGTGCCGTGTCAACAACACATACGATGCCGTCTTCTTCATAAAAGTTGGCTATGCTGAAGGTCGATGCGCTAAAAGATGCAACTGGATGAGCGCTGCGACGATGAGTTTCGCTCCCAATCGCACGCCTCCCACTTCCGGAAGGAAAAAAAGTCAGGCAGAATGTTGAGCGCACACAATGTGGACCAAGCGGTTATCCTGTAAAGACTTCCGCTCACTTGCCGAGCCTCAAAATTCTGAGGCAGGCGAGCGGAGAATCACACCCACGATGTCCACTTCCGCCTCCGTCCAAAAACACGCCCCCGTTTCAGCAAGCGAACGATGGATCGTGGCGATCGGTATCTGGAAGCTGCTCGAAGCCGCCCTCTTCATTCTGCTGGGCATTGGAGCGCTCAAGCTTCTGCACACTGATCTTGTAGATATGGTGACGCGCTTCATCGTTGACCTGCGCTTCGATACAGAGGGCCGCTTCGCCAGCCTCATTCTCGAGAAGGTGGCGATGATCGATCCCCACCGGCTGAAACAGATCAGCCTCGCGATCTTCGCCGCCGCTGGCCTCCATCTTCTCGAAGGCATCGGACTGGTGCTCAGAAAAGTCTGGGCCGAGTACGTCACTCTCATCCTGACCGCGTCGTTTTTGCCGTGGGAGATTTTTGAAATCATCCGTCACGTCACATGGATCAAGATCGTACTTACGCTTCTGAATATTGCTGTTGTCGTCTACCTCGTTTTTTATGTTCAAATGAAAACGCGGCAGCGAAGAGAATGCGAGGGAGAGGAATGAGCGATAAAAAATGCATGTATTATCGCCAAATTTTCGCCTTACCTTGAGTTCTCCAATCTGGCAAGGGCGTTCTTCAAACCTTGAACCAAAACAAGTAACACTGTATGTTGTGCCTCACGGCGATTCTCAGCGCAACAGGTTGATGTTTCCACAAGACATCCACCAATCCCCTCTGATTCCTTTGATTTAGCCCCGAAATCTCTTGTTTTTCCGCTTGGACACGGCTTATTCCTGCGCTACGATTGTGGTCGAAAGCGGTCAAAAGAGGTCCAAAAGGGAGTAACAAGCTTGCTTTTGGGTCAGATTAAATCCGACAGCACGACAGACAGGCAGAGTGGGCAGTCTGAGAGCGGTTTTGACCGAATGGGAATCGATGTTCCGTGGAAATCACCCAACCCGGGTTGACGAGAAAGGACGGCTCAAGCTGCCGGCCGACTTCAAGCGCGTGGTTGAGGAGAGATACGGAACGCAGTTTTACATCACCAGCCGCGATGGCAGGGACGCGGAGATTTATCCGATGCAGGAATGGGAAAAGTTCGAACAGAAGCTGGCTGAGATTCCCAATTTCAATCCTGCCAAGAAGAAGCTGTTGAATTACGTGAATTATTACGGCCAGACGACCGAGATGGATTCGCAGGGGCGGGTGCTGTTGCCGCAGATCCTGCGCGAGAAGACGAACACGTTGGGCGATGTGCTGGTGTTTGGCATGCAGACATTTTTAAAGGTCACCAACCGCGAGGCGTTTGTCGCCAGCCTCGAGCCGATGACCGAGGCGGACGAGCGGGAGCTCGAGAATTTCAAGCTGTAACTACCCCCAAGGGGGAGCACATGAACGAGTATGAACGCCATGTGCCGGTTCTTTTACAACAAACGATCCGATACCTGAATGTGCGCCGGGGCGGCACCTATGTAGACGCCACCCTGGGACTGGCAGGCCACTCGAGCGCAATTGCCCGCGAATTGGGGCCGCAAGGCAAGCTGATTGCCTTCGACCGCGATCCCGAAGCGATGGTTCTCGCAAGGCAGCAGCTCGATGCGCTGCGTAACGAGCTGGGAGCGGCCATGCCCGAGGTCATCCTGCACGATGTCGAGTTTTCGCAGGCAGGGGAGCGGTTGCAGCCGGCGAGTCTGGATGGATTGCTGGCCGACTTCGGAGCCAGCTCCATGCACTTCGACGATGCGCACAGAGGATTTAGTTTTCAGGCGGACGGGCCCTTGGACATGAGGATGAATCCTCGCCAGGGCGCGACCGCCGAACAAGTGGTAAACCAGGCCGGCGAAAAAGAGCTCGCCGATCTGATTTACGAATTCGGAGAGGAAAGGAGGTCGCGGAGAATCGCCAGAGCCATTGTCAGGGCCCGGCCGATTACGACGACGGCACAACTGGCCAGAATTGTAGCGGCCGCGGCCCCGGCGATGAAACACAAGGGCGCCCGGCATTTTCTGCATCCCGCAACGCGGACCTTTCAGGCTCTCCGAATTTACGTGAACGCCGAGTTGGAGGAAATAGGCGCGCTGCTCAAGGCAGCGCCGGGGCTTCTGAAGCCCGGAGGAAGGCTGGTCGTGATCAGCTTTCACTCTCTCGAAGACCGGCTGGCAAAAGATGCACTGCGCCAAGGCGCGCAGCAAGGTGCTTATGAAGTCCTCACGCGAAAGCCGGCAACGGCCGACGCCGAGGAAACGGATCGCAACCCGCGTTCCCGCAGCGCGAAGCTGAGGGCCGCGGAGAGAAAGTAGCGAGTGATCAGTCACAGTCATCAGTGATTTTGACCGTCAACTGAACACTGGCAACGAACAACAGAAATCGGGCCGGGTCGTCCCACCGCACCAAATGGCGAAAGTAAATCAAGACGAACCTCGTAATCTTCCCTCCTGTACTTAGCGACCCAGGCCCGGTCGTAAGAGGGGAAAGCAACAGGTTTCTCACGTAAGCAATGGTACCCGCACTTAGGAGAAGATCATGGCGACACAGGCATTCGCGGCGCCTAACAGCATCGGCCGCAACAGCTATGACCGGATCGTGGAACGCAACACGTCGCTAATGGCCGCCCAGCAGCGTTCGCGCCGCGGACCTACGCCGGAAGTCTTCTTCGTTAAGCGGTTCGACAATTCACGGATTGTAAAGGCCGCCGATCCGGAGCGCGTCAAGGAGATGCGCACCTTCGCCTGCGCCATGGCACTGCTCTTCGGCCTCATCATGATGTACGGCTGGCAGCACCTCAGCGCCATCGAATGCGGCTACCGCATCGAGTCGGAAAAACAGCAGTTTCTGCAGCTGGAAGAACAGAACCGCCAGCTTCGCCTCACCGAAGCGCAGCTGGGCGATCCGGCACGCATCGATCAGATGGCGCGTCAGCTTGGCTTGTCGGCTCCTCATCCCGGACAGGTCGTTCGCCCCGACGCTACCGCCGATCCGAATGCCCCGGCACTGGCTCAGGTCACGCCCATGCTTCCAGCTATTCGCTAGTTCTAGTCTTTCGGGAGGGGATCGCCGCCGCAGTGAAGAGTCTTTCATTTTCTCCCGCCATCCCTTCCTCGGTTTCGAAAACAGGAGTCGTCACGCCCATGAACCGCATGCGCGTGCTCAACCTTCTCCTCCTGTTTCTCTTCTGGTCAGTCTTGATTTGCGGCCGTCTCGTGTGGCTGCAGGTTTTTCGCCATCAGGAGTTCGTCGAGCGCGCCGCGAAGCAGCAGCAGCGCGGTTTTGAGGTGGCTCCACGCCGCGGCGTTCTCTACGACCGCAACCTGCACGAACTGGCCATGACCGTGTTTGTGGACTCGGTCTACGCGGTGCCCTCCGAAATCGGCGCGGACAGGCCGCAGACTGCCGCCGCTCTCGCGAAGATCGTTCACACCGATCCTACTGACAGCTTCACTTCTGAGCAGCAGATCCTTGCTCGCCTGAACGCCTCTCGCAACTTCGCATGGGTCGCGCGCAAGCAGGACGCGGCGATCATCGACAAGGTAAAAGCGCTGAATCTGCACGGTGTCTACGTTCAAAATGAATTCAAGCGCTTCTATCCGGATAACCAGATTGCCGCCCAGGTCCTCGGCTACGTCGGCATCGACGACAACGGATTGGGCGGCCTGGAGCAGAATTTCGACGAAGACCTGCATGGCACACCGGGACGCATGTTGACCGCTCTGGACGCGCGCAGGCATGTGCTGGGCAGCGAAGAACGCGAACCGCTCCCCGGCGAAAATCTCGTCCTCACCATCGACGAGAACATTCAGTTCATGGCCGAGAAGGCCCTGGATCTCAACATGGAGCGGACACACGCACAATACGGCACGATCGTGATCCAGGATCCGCACACCGGGCAGATTCTTGCTCTTGCTGTCCGCCCTACCTTCAATCCGAATGATTTCCGCCATGCAACGACAAATCTGCTGAAAAATCACGCCGTAAGCGATGTCTACGAGCCCGGTTCCACATTCAAGCCGGTGACCTATGCGGCGGCGCTAGAAGAAAAAGCTATCACTCCGGACACCATGGTGGATTGCGGTGGCGGCGCGCTCAGCATCGCCGGCCACACCGTCCACGATGCTCCCGGTGAGCATTTTGGGATGCTTCCGGCATGGAAGGCCCTTGCGGTTTCAAGCAACGTCTGCGCTATCCGTGTAGGCGAACGCGTGGGTCCCGAGCACCTCTACAAATACATCCGTGCATTTGGCTTTGGTGACCGCAGCGGCATTGAGCTCCCCGCCGAAACAAGAGGATTGCTGGAACCATTGAAGCACTGGGGCCCGGCCACGATGGGCGCTGTTCCCATGGGCCAGGAAATCGCTGTTACGCCCATCCAGATCGCCACCATGGTTTCCACTATGGCCAATGGCGGAGTCTACCTGCCTCCTCACATCCTTCTGGAAAGCACGGAACAGATGAAGGGCGATCCAAGGCTGAAGCCTGCGGTTTTTCATCCTGAGAACAGCTTGCCCGAACAATTGCCGGAGGGCGCGCACCGCGTGGTTTCGGAACTGACTGCGGCCGAGATGCGAAAGATGATGCAGGATGTAGTGCTCATGGGCACCGCGCACGGCGCCGTTCATCTAAACGGATACAGCGCGGCAGGCAAGACCGGGACGGCACAGAAGATTGATCCCCGCACCCACACGTATTCGAAGACTAACTTCGTCGCCTCGTTCGTTGGATTCGCCCCGGTCAACAATCCCGCTATCACGATCGCCGTTGTGATGGATTCGCCCGACCACGCCTTTCATTTTGGAGCGCAGGCCAGCGCGCCCGTTTTCCAGGATCTGGCACAACAAATACTGGAATACCTCGGCGTTCCGCACGACGAGCCCATGCTGTCTCCAGGATTAAAGCCGATAATGCAGGTCGCAGATGAAGACGTGCCCGCGGAGAACGTGGATGACCTCGATTCGCTCTTCGCCGAAGTGAACAATCTGCCCGCCGACGACCCCTTGCGTGCAGGCCCACCTGCGCAGACTCGCCTGCCTGAGTCGAAAGACGACAATGCGTCGCAGCCACTCGATCAAAAGCCGGCAGTGCCACCCCATTCGTCGCCCACGGTCGCGTCCGTGGACCTGCAATCACAACCTCAACCCGCGTTGCAGCCCGCGCCAGCATTGATCGCGCAGGCAACCCCACCCGGCAAGCCGCCATCCTTATCGTCTGACAGAGGCTCTGTGATTGTGGCTTCCGGTGCCCGTGTCGCCGTGCCGTCTTTCGCAGGCGAGCCCATCCGCAAGGTCATCGAGCAGGCCGGCGGAGTCGGCCTTGGAGTCCAGGTGTTGGGCACCGGGATCGCACGCGGACAGGCCCCTGCCGCCGGCACGATGGTTCCCGCCGGCACCGAGGTCGTCGTACGATTCGGGCGCTGAGCCTTCGCGGTTTTCCGCTTCCTGCCACCGTAGAATAGACGTGGTTCACTATGCAGATCGAAGAGATTTTGCAGGGAGTTGAGTGTCTCCGGCGTTCAGGTGCGAGCGCCAATATCACCGGCGTTGAGTATGACTCGCGCCGCGTCGCCCCCGGTTCGCTCTTTGTCGCCATACAGGGCGAGACGACGGACGGCAATCTCTACGTCAAGAACGCAATCGACAAGGGTGCTGTGGCCGTCGTCACCGATTCATCAGCAACTTTCAACGACCTCGCGCTTAATCACCCGCATATCGCAATCGCTGAAGTTGCACGTGGACGCAACGCTCTCGCGTCGATCGCGGCGAACTTCTTCTCGCATCCGGAAAAGCAACTCGCTTTATGCGGCGTGACAGGTACAAACGGCAAAACCACAACCGCCTTCCTGCTCGACGCGATGCTGAACCACGCAGGCCGCAAGACCGTTCTGGTCGGAACCATCGAGTACCACGTGGCCGGCACAGTTCGCAATTCGCCTCACACTACCCCCGAGTCGCGCGATTTGCTCGAGCTCCTTCGCGATGGCGCGGACGCCGGAGCCACCGAGGCAGTAATGGAAGTCTCTTCGCACGCCCTCGCCCAGGGCCGTGTTCACGGCCTGCCCTTTGATGTGGCCATCTTTACCAACCTCACTCGCGACCACCTCGATTTTCACGGCACCATGGAGAACTACTTTGCGGCGAAGCGAAAACTTTTCGACGGCAGCCTGGTGACTCCTCCACGCGTTGCGGTTGTAAATATCGAAGATCCATTTGGTGCGCAGTTGGCGTCGGTTGCCCGCGAAGTCGGCTCGGAGATCTTCTCCTACGGCATCGGAGTAGGCGACTTCCGTGCGGGACGCATTCAGATGGCAGCCGGAGGCATGCGCTTCATGCTGGAATCCCCCGCGGGAAGCGTGCAGATTGAAACACGGCTCACCGGCAGAGTGAATGTCTACAATCTGTTGGCTGCTTCCGCTGCGGCATTTGCGCGCGGCTTGTCGCTGGAAGAGATTCACGCCGGCGTTGCATCTCTCCAGTGCGTCCCCGGAAGATTCCAGACCGTCGGCATGGGCCAACCCTTTACTGTTGTCGTCGACTACGCGCACACCGACGACGCCCTCCGCAATCTCACAAGCCTGGCTCGGGAATTCGTAACCGTTACGGGTGGAAAAGTAATCACCGTCTTCGGGTGCGGAGGCGATCGCGACAAAACCAAGCGCCCGCTCATGGGCCGCGCCGCAGGAGAGGGAAGCGATATCGTCGTTCTCACCTCGGACAACCCCCGCAGCGAGGATCCGCAAGCGATTCTTTGCGACGTGTTGCCGGGTCTTGAGATGACTGACGCACAATTCGTAACAGAAGTTGATCGATATCGCGCCATCCGCATGACTCTCAAAGCTGCCAAGCCCGGCGATATCATCCTCATCGCGGGCAAGGGTCACGAAAAGACGCAGACGCTAAAAAATGGAACTATTCCTTTCGATGACGCTGAGGTTGCCGCAACCATCTTGAACGAATTGCAAGCGAGAGTGAAAGCATGAAGCTCGATCTCCACGAGATAGCCCAGTGGTCCAGCGCGGAGCTGCCTCACTCGGAAGCGAGTCTGGCCGCAACCGGCTATTCCATCGACTCACGCACGCTCCAGAGCGGCGACCTGTTTTTCGCCGTCAAGGGCGAGCGCTTCGACGGACATGACTTCGTCGCGGCTGGGTTTCATCGCGGAGCAGTCGCCGCTGTCGTGGCGCGGGGCAAACTGACCGCGCTGCCGGAAGAGGCAGGCAAGCATCCCCTGCTCATCGTGGACGATCCACTCGCCGCGCTGCAGCAGCTCGCAATGGCGGTGCGGCGGCATTGGGCCAGGCGTGTCGTAGCCATCACCGGCTCAGCCGGTAAAACAACGACCAAGGAGGCCATTGCCAAAGTTCTCAGCGCGCGCTTCTCTGTGCTCAAGTCGCAGGGCAATCTGAACAATGCTTTTGGCCTGCCGTTGCAGCTGCTCAAGCTTGAGCAGCACCACGAAGCTGCTGTGATTGAGGTGGGCATGTCGAGCGCCGGAGAAATTGCCGCTCTCGCCCGCATCGCAACGCCCGACTGGGGCGTCGTCACCAATGTAGGAAATGCCCATGCCGAATTCTTTGCCGATGGAATCGCCGGCATCGCACGCGCCAAATATGAACTCGTCGAAGCGCTGCCCGCGCACGGAGTTGCCTTTCTCAATTGCGACGATGCGTATGTTTCGCAATTCGGTCGCGACTTTCGTGGCAAGGCCGTCTACTTTGGCCGGGGTCCGTGCTCCGATCCGCGGGCTGAGGCGATCGAATCCCTTGGCACTGACGGCCAGCGTATCGGAATACGCGCGGGCGACGCGCACGCGACCCTTCATCTGCATTTGCTAGGCGAGCACAATGTCTCGAACGTGCTTGCCGCAATCGCCGTAGGCATGGAAGCTGGTATCCCGGTCGAAGTCTGCTGCGATGCTCTCGCCGAACTGCGTCCCGAAGACAAGCGCGGACAGATCACTAAGGTGCGCGGCGCGACAATCATCAACGACAGTTACAATTCCAATCCCGAAGCCTTAAGAGCCATGATCAGCACGCTGGCCTCAATGAGTGTCTCAGATGGTGGCCGGCGCATTCTGGTCGCCGGCGAAATGCTCGAACTCGGATCGGAATCGGCCGCACTTCATGCCTCCAGTGGGAAGGCTGCCGCAGACGCCGGCATCGACATCGTTATAGGAGTTCGCGGCCATGCGATTCATATCGTTGAAGCAGCGTCCCAGACTCAAGCCATTTACTGCGACTCGCCCGACCTGGCCGGACAATGGTTGCGCGAACAGCTGCGTCCCGGCGATATTGTCCTGCTCAAGGCTTCGCGCGGAGTCAGGCTTGAAAGAACCCTCGATGTTATTCAGGAAACCGGCGGAGTCTGATACCCAAACTCGCGCTCTACGCAGGCCGCAACGGCCAGTACCGCTTCATCTTCGAAAGGGCGCCCGGCAATCTGCACACCGATTGGCAATCCTTCGGGTGACCGTCCCACCGGAACCACGGCCGCAGGCGCGGCGAACAGATTAAACCACTGCGTATATCGCATGGCGTCGAGATAGCTCACCGTTTGCCCATCAACGCTCCACACGCGCTCTCCATGTCGAAACGCCGGCACAGCGCAAACCGGGCAAAGCAGAATAGGGAACGGCTGCATTTCGGCCAGCAATCTGTGTCGAACCATGTCGCACTCCGCCCATGCGCGCAGCAGCGAATCTGCGGACAACGGTTTCTCTGCGCGCGCGATTTCCAGAAATCCGCGAAAGATCGGACTGAGATGCCCTTCCCGCCCTTCGATGGCTTGCTGGTAAAACATCGCGCCGCACTGAACGAAGAAAATCCACCAGAGCCTGCGCGCCTCCTCGAGCGCCTTTGGACGAAAGCGCTGCACATTGAAGCCCTGCCGTTCAAGCGCCTGCGCCGCGTCGTTCACCGCCCGTCGCGTTTCCTCCGTGACGGGCGTCAGTCCATCGTCCTCAAACCAACCGATCGGAATTCGTTTCGCGTCATCTGTCGAGATTTGCCGATAGCCCAGCGGCGCACTTCCCGGATCGAGTGGATCCTGCGTGCATAGTGTCCGGAACAGCAAAGTTACATCCGCAATCGTGCGCGCCATGGGACCGACTGCCCCAAGAATCGAGAACGGCCCAACCGATGACGGGCGATGGCCGCGCCCCGGCACGCGCCCCGGCGTGGGCTTCAGAGAAGCGATTCCGCAAAAGTGCGCCGGCTCGCGCACCGAACCACCGCTGTCGCTGCCCAGGCCTCCCGCCGACAATCCTGCCGCAATCGCTGCCGCCTCGCCGCCGCTCGATCCGCCCGCGGAATGCTCCAGGCTCCAGGGATTGCGCGTCTTCCCATAGATCAGATTGTCCGTCTCGTACGCCATCAGAAATTCGGGACAGTTGGTTGTTCCCAACACCGTCACGCCGGCATCGCGAAGGCGCGCGACCGATTCCGCATCATCATGCGCCATGTGTCCGCGATTGAGCATGCTGCCGATCTCGCACCGGTGCCCTGTCACCTCGATCGAAGACTTGATCGTCAGCGGCAATCCGGCCAGAGGTCCGCGCTTTGCTTCGCGTGCCTGGTCGCGAACGCGCTCGGCATCGAATTCGATCAGCGCATTGAGCCGCGGATTCAACCGCGCGATCTGTCGAATGTGCTCCTCGGCAAGCTCAAGCGCAGATATTCTGCGTTGTTCCAAGAGCGCGAGTTGTTCGACCGCCGGCAGCAGCGTTATGTTCACGGCTTGCTCGTGATCGGCTGCGACTCTGTGGGCACGTATCGGAACTGAAATCGCTGCGTGCGCTCGCCCGACTCGAAGCGATCGTTCCAATCGAGGCGGTACTGCAGCGCTGCCGCACCATCGGGATAGTGCTCACTCACCGGATACGGGTACGTGCTCATCTCGTGGAACGGCATCTGCGCCACGGTGAAAGGCAGAGCTTCGTAAAAGTCCATGTCCTTTACAAAGCCATTCGCGTAGAAGAAGTAATCGCGCTTCCAATGCGCGGGGAGCGGAGGCAGCGGCGCCGCGCTGAATTCAGTGTCGATTTCTTCGCCGCTCCCGAAAATCACGTAATTGTTGTCTGGCTTATCGAGCAGCGGCATTACATCGCCGTAGTGCGTATAACTGCCGCGCTGCCACTGGAATGGCCCGGTCGCGCTGATCTTGTCATAGTGATAGGTCAGATCACCCGGAGTTTCGCCGTCCACCTGCTGCGGATATCCGCGAAACGCCAGATGGGCCATGCCCAGCGGCACTTCGGTTTGCCGAACCTGCTTCAATTCGTCCGGACCGTTATCGACCAGCACCTGATCCCAATAAATCTGCAGATTCGTCGTGATGCGAATACGTCGCGCGCCCTCCGGCAGTTTGCCAGTCAGATCGACGACAATCGTGCGCGGCAAACCCGCTGGAAATCCCATGTCGTCGAGAATCCGCTTCCAGCTTCCATCCGGCATCTGTGCTTCCACGTATGGCGGAATCGGCTCCAGTCCCGCCTGCCATGCCGCATACATCGAGCTGGCGCTGAAGTATTCGATGAAGCCGTGCATGAACAGCCGGAGAGGATTTTGCCGCGACCAATCTCCAAGATCGAGCGTGAGCGCATGCTTGTTCGCGTATCCCGCGTAGCTCAGATTGGTGAAATCGTGCACGTATTTATGGTCGCGTGTCGACAACAGCGCAAGCACATCGCACCCCTCGTCGTCCCACGCTCCCACCGGCGGATGCGTCGCCGCGGAAGCCACGACCGTGCGTCCCGAGGCAAACGGCGGCTCGCTCAGGAAACGCTCGTCTGGATAGACCTCGGTGCCCTCCGGATGATCGATAGCCACCAGGCGTACCTGGTCGACAAAGTTGATTTCCTCCATCGGCTCGCCGAATCGCAGGCTCAGGTATCCGTTGCGCACTTTCAGCTGCGAGCCGTCCACCTTGATCCACTCATCGGCATCGGCCTTGTTGGTCGCGGTTGGCGACACCCAATGTCCAATCACCGCCGCGCCAATTACATCGGAGACGAACTCATATTTGTCGCCATCCCATGCAAAAAGCACCGGGCAGGAGCTCCCGCGCCGGTCAAGTTCTGTGATCGCGGCGGGCTTTGCAGCAGCGAGATCGATCTCGTCCTGCGGCACGCCCGTCGGCCATAGCATCCGAACTACGTCGGCATGCTCCGCCTGTCCAAGACCCGCCAGTATCTCCGTCGAGTTCTGGCTCAAGTAGCCTGAGCCGCCTGCAATCTCAAACTTCTGCCACTTGCCGTTGGAGAAAACCTCGACCTTGGTGCCCAGCGCTGTCTTGTTATCGGCCAGACCCGTGAATGCGAGACGCATGGAGTGATTCCGAGTTCCGCCAACATTGTGCAGCACCACCGGGGGTAGATTAAGTTGCGTGACGATCAGGTCCGCCGCACCGTCGCCATCCACATCGGCAGCGATCACCGATCGCGGATTCGTCAGCTTCAACTTGTCTACGCCGACTGCGCTGCTCACGTCTTCAAAACCAGCAGACCCGCGATTACGCAGAACGCGCAGCTCCGGCCCGTTGTCTGTCTCGACGATCACCGCCAGGTCGATCCAGCCATCGTTATCGATATCGACAGGAGTCAGCCCCCACGCCGCTTTAGCGTCCTTGATCGGCAGCGGAACGCGCTCGAAGTGCTTGCCATCCACGTTGCGCCACAGGCTCACTCCGGGCGACCCGGCGTGTGTGACCGCGACATCCATCCACCCGTCTTTGTTGAAATCGAAGACAGAAACGCCAACCGTAGGAGCCAGATCCGTAGCCGTATATAGTGGAACAACCTTGAAGTGGCCCTCGCGCGCATTTTCAAAGACCGTCGGCGTATTCCCCGAACCCGTCACGACGAGATCAACAGCGCGGTCATTGTTGATGTCGGAAAGCGTGGCTCCAATTGTGCTGCCTTCGCCCGCCAGTCCCGTGGGTCCCGTCCACTCCGTAAATGTGGAGTTCCCGTTATTGCGCCACAGCACGTTCGGTCCTGCGCCCGAATTCAGCACCGATCCGGTTACAAATAGATCGAGGTCCCCATCGTGATCAAAATCGATGAAGGTCAAGCCCGCCGGATGATTCAGCGTCTGAATGCCCGCCGCCTTTGTCGTGTCTGCAAATTTGCCTTTGCCCAGATTGTGAAAAAGAATTACGCGATCGCTCATCGCCACGGCAAGATCCGGTAAACCATCAGCGTCGTAGTCCCCAACCGTGCAGGCAACGCCGTGGCCGCTCGCGTTCAGCCCAGTCTGCGTCGCCGGAATCTCCTCGAACCCACCGTTCCCAAGATTTTTGTACGCGCGGATTGCCTGCTCTCCGTCGCCCATCACCACCAGGTCCTTATGGCCCGCGCCTTCGATGTCGACCACGCAAGCGCCGCCACCCAGCTCTTTTTCAGAACTTGCCGCCGGACCGGAAGCGGCCCCCAAAATTGGTTGTGCCACAAAACTGACCGGGATCATCGGTCCTACAGCGGTCTCTGGCGCGAGCATATCCTGCACCGTCGCGTAGCGGCCCTGCTCGCCGTAAGCGGCGCTCAGCGGAGACGAAATCTTCTCCTGCGTCAGTTGCTGAAAACGCTTCAGGTACTCGCGAGCCTGGTCGGTTTGCCCGATCCGTTGCAGGGTTCGCGCCATGCCGAATTGCGCGGAGGCATGCACGGGATTTAATCGCAACGCCGCCTCGAACTCCTGCTTCGCGTGTTCGTAATCGTTCAGGCTCAGATAAAAGGTGCCCAGAAAATAGCAGGTATCCGCATCGCTCGGATCGATCTTCGCTACGCGCTGCATGTCCTCGATTGCCAGCTTGGGATTGCCGGCGTCAAGATGCAGAATGCCCAGGCTGTACCATGTGCGTGCGTTGTTCGGATCGATAGCCGCAGCTTGCTTCAGAGCCTCTTCCGCCTCCGGCAGCTTGCGCAGGTAAACCAGCGCAATGCCTTTGTTCATCAGCGGAATCGCGTTGCGCGGATCGGCCGCATGCGCCTCGTCGAATTTTGCGATCGCCTTCTCGGTCAGCTGCTGGTTCATCAGCGCTACGCCGATGTCGTTCAGGCGGGCCGCTTCCACCGGATTCGGCTGCTGGTCGGCAGACCATCCCAGCGCACATGCCGCTGTGAAGAGCACGACAAGCACTAGAAAGTTGCTCGGATAATCCTGTGCGAAGCTACGAATTTGGGAAACCATTTGCCTCAGAACGGATGCTTGAGCAGCCGGCAAATGTGCATTGCATCGATCAATTGGGAGTAACATTTTCGCCCTTCATTATAGAAGAGCGCGCCTGCTTCGAGTCCGCGCGGAATCACCCGCGTCTGGAATCACCTGCGTCTAGAATCAGTAGATGCGCCGCAAGATCGCGGTAGTCACCAGCTCCCGCGCCGATTACAGCCACCTTTACTGGCCTCTGCGTGACCTGGCCGCTCATCCTGAAGTGGACCTTCAGCTCATCGTGATGGGCCCGCATCTCTCTTCCGCCTTCGGTCTCACGGTCGAAGAGATCGAACGCGACGCCTTCCCCATCGCCGGCCGCGTCGAATGCCTGCTCAGTTCCGATACCGACACCGGTATGGCGAAGACCATCGGCGTCGCCGTGCTCGGCCTCGCCGACGTGCTGAGTCAATTGCGTCCGGATTTGCTCCTGCTCATCGCCGACCGCTATGAGATGCTCGCGCCAGCCTCCGTGGCTCTTGCACTGCGCATTCCCATAGCGCACATCGAGGGAGGCGAAATCAGCGAAGGCGCCATTGACGACGCCATCAGGAACGCGCTCACCAAGATGAGCCACATCCACTTTACCTCGACCCACAATGCGCGCGACCGCGTCATCGCCATGGGCGAAGAGCCGTGGCGAGTTCATCGCACCGGAGCGCCGTCGCTCGATCATCTGCGCCGCAGCACGCTGCTCACAGGCGATCAGGTGGATGAGCGGCTCAGCCTCAGCCTCGACCGGCCAACCATTCTTGTGACGTACCATCCCGTGACCCTCCTTCGCGCAACCACGCAGGAGGCAAACGCGCTCTTCGCGGCGCTCGATAAGATTCCGGGGCAGATCATCTTTACCTACCCCAACGCCGATGCGGGCAGCCATCATCTCATCGAGCGCTCCCAGGCCTTCGCCGCATCGCACCAGAACGCCCACGTCTTCGTCAACCTCGGCGCCATCCTGTATTGGAGCCTCCTCCGGCACGTCGATATGCTTATCGGAAACTCCAGCAGCGGGATCATGGAAACTGCCTCCTTCGCTCTGCCTACGGTCGACATTGGCCTTCGTCAGATGGGCCGTGAACGCGCCCTCAACGTCCTCAACGCCGCGCCCGAGGCGAGCGCCATTCTTGAGAAAATCGCCGAAGCTCGCAGCGACGACTTCCGCGCATCACTCATCGGCATGGAAAATCCCTACGGAGACGGCCGCGCGTCACAAAAAATTGTGCAGGTGCTGACCTCTGTCCCGCTCTCGCAGGATCTGCTGATCAAGAGAGGTTGAAGCGGATTGCCCGTGTCGACCTGGCGCGAAATCTGCGCAGCTATACCGCATAGCGGGATCGATGTCGCGAAGAAGCCCTTGCTTCTCGATCATATGAAATCATAGGATCAACTTTTTGATCGTGTCGCGTTGGCTTTGGACCCGCCCCGGTCAAGCGGCGCATGTCAACCGTTGGAAGGCGAGTGCAGGCATTGACTTTGCTTCATGAAGACCGGCTTTTTCCCGCAGACTCGAACCCCCGCGCCGTCGCCCGCCGGCTCTTCGCAACGATCCGCGACCTGCCCATCCTCAGTCCGCACGGACACACAAGCGCTGCGTGGTTTGCCCACAACCAGCCCTTCCCCGACCCCGCGAAGCTCTTCGTCCAGCCCGACCACTATGTTTTCCGCATGCTATATAGCCAGGGCGTCTCGCTTGAGGATCTCGAAATCGGCGTGCCCGAGCTAAAGGACCCGCGACGCGTCTGGCGCATTTTCGCCGATTACTATTACCTCTTCCGCGGAACCCCCACGCGCCTATGGCTCGACTATGCCTTCCAGGAGCTCTTCGGTCTGAGCGAGCGCCTCTGTTCGAAGACTGCCGACCTCTACTACGACACCATCGCCGAGAAGCTGCTCACGCCGGAGTTCCTGCCGCGCGCGCTCTACGAGCGCTTCCGTCTCGACGTCCTCGCCACCACTGATTCGCCGCTCGAAGCGCTGGCCGATCACCAGGCCATCCGCGATTCCGGCTGGAAGGCGCGCATCATCCCCACTTTCCGCCCCGATCCCGTCGTCGATCCTGAATTCGCCGGCTTCCGCGAAAACGTTGCGCGCCTAGGAGTGATGACCGGCGAAGATACCCGCACTTTTCCGGGATACCTGCGCGCGCTCGAAAGCACCCGCGCCCGGTTCAAGCAGCTCGGTTGCACCGCGACCGACCACGGCCATCCCACCGCCCGCACCGCGAACCTCTCGCTCGATGGAGCCGCAAAGCTCTTTGACCTCGTCCTATCCGGGCGGGCCAGAGCCGAAGACCAGGAGCTTTTCCGCGCTCAAATGCTCTCGGAAATGGCCTGCATGAGCGTCAAGGATGGACTCGTCATGCAGATTCATCCGGGCAGCGCGCGCAATCACAACCGCCAGGTCTACGAGCGCTACGGTCGCGATATGGGCGCGGACATCCCGACTGCGACCGATTACGTCCACGCGCTGCGCCCGCTGCTCGACCGCTACGGCAACGAACCCAATTTCACGCTCATCCTTTTCACGCTGGACGAATCCGCGTATAGCAGGGAACTCGCGCCGCTCGCCGGACATTATCCCTGCCTCCGCCTTGGCCCTCCCTGGTGGTTCCACGACAGTCCCGAGGGCATGCAGCGATTCCGCGAATACGTCACGGAGACGGCTGGTTTCTACAACACGGTAGGCTTCAACGACGACACACGCGCCTTCCTGTCCATTCCCGCGCGGCATGATGTGGCTCGCCGCACGGACTGCAGCCTCCTCGCGAAACTGGTGGTCGAACACCGCCTCGACGAAGACGAGGCCTTTGAGGTCGCGCACGATCTGACGTACAAGTTGGTTCGAAGCGCGTACAAATTATGAAGTCGTGTGAGAATGGCAGGGAATAGAGTCCGGGCGAAGTCATGAATCCAAATCAGGATGTCGTGGATCAAGAGCAGGAGTCGGGCCTCACCGGCCGCCTCGGCCGTGTTCGCTGGACGATCTGCGCCATGCTCTTCTTCGCCACGTCGATCAATTACATGGACCGGCAGGTCATCGCCCTGCTCAAGCCGACGCTTCAACAGAGCATCGGCCTTACCGAAATCAATTACGGCTACATCGTCGACGCCTTCCAGGTTGCCTATGCCATCGGTCTGCTCGTCGCCGGACGCGTTGTCGACCGGATCGGCACCCGCATCGGCTACATCATCATTATGGGCATCTGGAGCCTCTCGGCCATGGGCCACGCCCTGGCCAATACCGCCTTTGAATTCGGCATCGCGCGCTTCTTCCTGGGCATAGGCGAATCCGGCAATTTTCCCGCCGCCATCAAGACTGTGGCCGAGTGGTTTCCGCAAAGCGAACGCTCGCTGGCGACCGGCATCTTCAACTCCGGCGCCAATGTAGGAGCCATCCTTGCGCCCCTGATCGTGCCCTGGATCACCGTGCACTACGGATGGCGCGCCGCCTTCCTTGCCACCGGCGTCTTCAGCATGATCTGGATCGCCTGGTGGTACAGAAATTACCGCAAGCCCACCGACCACCCGACCCTCAGCGGGCGCGAGCTGCGCCATATCTATAAAGAGGCTGCCGTTCAGATGGGGCCCGGCATGCCCTGGCTCAAGCTGCTCGGCTACCGGCAGACCTGGGCCTTCACCGTTGCCAAGTTCCTCACCGATCCCATCTGGTGGTTCTATCTCTTCTGGCTGCCCTCCTACTTCAGCGCGAAATTCCACCTGAATCTCTCGCACCTCGGGCTTCCGCTCGTCCTCATCTACAACATGTCGGCAGTTGGGAGCATTGGAGGCGGCTGGCTGCCTGCGCCCTTCCGCAAGCTGGGTCTTTCGGCCTCGGGAGCGCGTCTTTCCGCCATGCTCTTCTGCGCCTGTCTCGTTGTGCCTGTCTTCACTCTCGGACACATCAGCTCGGAGTGGGCGGCCATTGGCCTGCTCGGCGTTGCCACCGGAGCCCACCAGGGCTGGTCCGCCAATCTCTTCACGACTGTTTCGGATATGTTTCCACGCAATACCGTCGGAGCAGTCGTCGGCATCGGCGGAATGGCCGGCTCAGTGGGCGGCGCTCTGCTCGCCTTCGTTACCGGGCACATTCTTGAACGGACTCATAGTTACTCGATCCTCTTTGTCCTCTCCTCCAGCGTTTATCTGCTGGCGCTGCTCATGATGCGTCTGCTCGCGCCCGGCTTAAAGAAAGTCGAGTTCAGCGCATGAGTTTGTACATCGCCAAAGGTGGCCCCGATCTGGAGCTCTCCGCCGCCGAGCTGAAGTCGCTTCTGTTTGAAGGGCTCGGCAAACTTGGTGAGCGATGCCGCGTGCTCGTCGTCCCTCCCGATCAGACCCGCTTCCATTCGCGTGCCGGCGATCTGACGCAATACGCCTGGGAGTACTACGGTATTCGCCTCCACTCCGTGCTGCCGGCGCTCGGTACGCACGCGCCCATGTCGGCCGAACAGTTGACGCGCATGTTCGGTCCCGTCCCGCACTCGCTCTTCCGCGTCCACAAATGGCGCACAGACGTCGAAGCCCTGGGCGAAGTACCGTCCGAATTCATCGAGAAAGTCTCAGAGGGAAAGCTCCATTACCCGTGGCCGGCGCAGACCAATCGCCTCATCTCGCGGGGCAATCACGATCTCGTCCTCTCCATCGGCCAGGTGGTGCCTCACGAGGTCATCGGCATGGCCAACTACACCAAAAATATCCTGGTGGGAGCCGGTGGCGCCGAGGGCATCAACCGCAGCCACTACCTCGGCGCGGTCTACGGTATGGAGCGCATCATGGGACGCGCCGAAAATCCCGTCCGCGCAGTCCTCAATTACGCCTCTGATTATTTCCTCGGCAACATCCCCATCGTCTACGTGCTCACGGTCGTCGGACTGGCGCCCGAGGGGCACCTCGCTGTGCGCGGTCTGTATATCGGTGACGACGCGGAGTGCTTCCACCTCGCCTCCGACCTCAGCCTCAAGGTGAATTTCGAGATGCTGGACGCGCCCATCCACAAAGCCGTCGTCTATCTCGATCCCCAGGAGTTCCACAGCACCTGGCTCGGCAACAAGGCCGTTTATCGCACCCGCATGGCGCTGGCCGACGGTGCTGAGTTGATCGTTCTCGCGCCCGGAGTGAAGGAGTTCGGCGAAGACCCTACCATCGACCGCCTTATCCGCAAGTATGGATACCGCGGCACGCCTGCCACCCTCGCCGCCGTCGAAAACAACGCCGACCTGGCCGCCGATTTGAGCGCCGCCGCGCACCTTATTCATGCCTCCTCCGAGGGCCGATTCAACATCACCTGGTGCCCCGGCCATCTCACCCACGAAGAAGTCGAGGGCGTTGGCTTCAGCTACGGTGACCTGGCAACTATGATGGCCCGCTACAATCCGGAAAAGCTCCAGAATGGATACAACATGATCGACGGCGAAGAAGTTTTCTTCATCGCAAATCCCGGACTCGGTCTCTGGGCATACCGCGGCAGGTTTCAGTAATCATGACGCTCGGCAAATTTTCCATCGGAGTCGTCGATCGCTTCGCCCATCAGGCCACACCTCAGCTCAAGGCTTGAAGCTCATCCTGCAGGGCCGGCAACTTCGAGCCTATCGAGAATTGGTAACCTCACCCGCCCGTTTACGACCATTTTTGCGTTGCAATCGTTAACAATCTGCTACAAAATAAATCACTCACCACGGAATCCTGTGAGTTCGTCCCAGTTATGTTGCAGACACTCAGATTCTGCTAGAAAATGAATCACTCACCACGGAACCCTGTGGGTTCGTCATAATTTTTAGAATCCACATCGGAAAGAAAACCGGCTTCCGCACCCACGACGGCAGCCGAATCTGCATTGCTTTATTTGGAGGAGATTGTGACGAGACAAGGTTTGCGTATAGCAGTCGTGTTTCTACTGGTTGCCTTCGCGGCTACCTCATTTTCCCAGAATGCAAACACATCGCTTCGCGGCACCGTGAAAGATCCCAGTGGCGCGGTCGTACCGGGGGCAAAAGTCACCATCACTGACCCCGACAATGGGCGTAACTTCGCAGCCACAACGAACGCGGCGGGCGAATATGTTTTCCAGCAGATCCCGCCTGCCAAATACACCATCACGATATTGGCGAAGGGATTCAGCAACCAGACCAAGGTCGCTGAACTGCTCGTGAATCAACCAGCCACCATCGACTTCACAGTCTCGGTCCAGGTCACCCAGGAGGTCGTAAACGTCAGCGCGGAGGCGCAGACCCTGAACACCTCTGACGCCTCCCTGGGCAATTCCATGAACAATACGCTGATCCAGGCCCTTCCCAGCGAAGGTCGCAACGTGCCCGATCTGCTTTCTCTCCAGCCTGGCGTGCTCTCGCTCGGTCAGGATTCCGGCAGGCCCCTCAACCCCACGCTGCAAAACGATCCCCGCAGCGGCGCAGTCAATGGCGGCCGGTCGGATCAGGGCAACATCACCGTCGACGGCCTCGACGACAACGATCAGGTCAATGGTTTTGCTTTTACCGGGGTGTTGCGCGAGACCCAGGACTCGGTCGAAGAGTTTCGCGTGACCACTGGCAATGCTGGCGCCGATCAGGGCAGATCGTCCGGAGCGCAGATCAGCATGGTGACGAAGGCGGGAACCAACCAATATCATGGCGCCGTGTATTGGTACAACCGGCCCACGCTGACCGTCGCCAATGACTGGTTCAATAAGCAAGCCGAGCTGAGCAGCGGCCTCCCCAACGTGCCGCCGAAGCTCATACGCAACAACTTTGGAGCTGCAGTCGGCGGGCCCATCTTAAAAAACAAGCTCTTCTTTTTTGCGAATTACGAGGGCCAGCGTCAAGCCGAAAACCAGGTCGTGAGCCAGACCGTCCCCACCGCTATGTACCAGCAGGGGTTCATCCAGTACCAGGGTGACGACAGCGCTGGCAACATCGTGAACGCCACGCTGACTCCCGCCCAGATCACGGCCCTGGACCAGCCCTGCATCGCAAACGGCGTCTGTCCCTGGGGGCCAGGTCCCAATCCTAACGCGCTCACGTATCTCCAGATGTTTCCGGCCGCCAACGGCACGTCCCTGGGTGATGGCCTGAACACCGGCTCATTCACCTTTTCCTCGCCAAACCCGATATACCTGAACACCAGTATCGCGCGCATCGACTTCACTCCCGACCAGAAACAGGTTGTTTTCGTCCGCGGTAATCTGCAGAAGGACACGGTCACGGGAACCGAGCAGTTCCCTGGCCAGGGACCGTCGTACGAGCAGGTATACAACAACAAAGGGCTCGCCGCCGGCTATACCTACACGTTTACTTCGAACCTCGTCAACGACCTGCGCTATGGCTACATCCGCGAGGGCTATGGCTATAACGGCCCCGGAACCGGCGACTACACCGACTTCCGTTTCATGACGACGCTCACATCGGAGAACCGTAATACTATCTTCAGCGTGCCGGTAAACAACATCGTAGACAATCTGAGCTGGAACAAGGGCAGACATACCTTCCAGTTCGGCGGAAACTGGCGGCTTGTCCATCAAAACCGAACTTCGGGCGATAGCTCCTTCGATAGCGCCAGCACCAATCCGTATTGGCTGGGAGGCAGTTTTCCTGACCCCTCCACTGTGGGCGGCCTGCCCGTGGACAGCGGTTTCACGAATTCCTACGCCATTGCCTATGCCAACCTCGTGGGCACCGTACCCTCGCTTACAATCCTGTCAAACTACAACGTGACCAGTGCGACCACTGGATCCCTCCTCGCCGATGGAACTCCGTTGGCACGGCATTTCAAAGCGAACGAGTACGAGTGGTACATCCAGGATTCGTGGCGCGCACTGCCCAACCTTACGCTGACCTTCGGCCTGCGCCAGACCATCCTGCAGACTCCCTGGGAGACACATGGCCAGCAGGTGGCTCCTACGATCGACACAGACGCCTGGTATAAGCAGCGGGAAGCTTCCGCCCTGCAGGGGCAGATCTATGAACCGGACCTGACCTTCGCCCCGGCCGGGCCGTTCTACCATAAACCGGGTTACTGGCCGAAGCAGAAGGACAACTTCGCGCCTCGCCTGTCCGTCGCTTATTCTCCCGATCCCAAAACTTCCATTCGTGCCGGATTCGGCATCTTCTTCGATCATTACGGCCAACAGCTGGTGAGCACCTTCGATCAGAACGGATCCTTCGGCATCAACAGCTCAGTTACGAATCCTGCGGGCGTGTACAGTTATGAGACTTCTCCTCGCTTCGTCAACCGCCGGACCTTTCCCGACATTCCCTTTACCCCTTCTCCGGCTACGATCACTTACCCCTACACCGCGCCTCAAGGAAACTTCGCCATCACCTGGGGCCTCGACAATCGACTGAAGACACCCTATTCCGAGTCGATAGACTTCTCTGTCCAACGTCAGCTTCCTGCTGGATTCACTCTCGAGGCTAACTACGTTGGCCGCCTCGGCCGTCATCTTCTGCAAAGCCAGGATCTTGCAGAGCCCGTCGACTTCGTCGATTCGAATGGCGGCGGCGACTACTACACCGCGGGGAGCCAGCTCTCCCGGCTGGTGGATGAGAACGGCGGAAACTTCCCTGCCCCCGTGCCCGCCATTCGATTTTTTGAAGATGTATTTCCCTATATGGCAAACTTCGATTACCCGGGCGAGAGTGCAACCCAGGCGATCTACAACGACGAATGGGCGCCCTTCCGCTCAAATCTCGGCGCAACAACTGCTTTGGGCGATCTCGACTTCTACTGCTTCAGCGGTACGCTGGGGGTGAATTACCCCTGTCCAGCCAATCACGTTCCCCGCTTCTGGCAGGATCAGTTCTCCTCGCTCTATGTGCTGAATACGATCGGCATGAGCTACTACAACGCCGCTCAGCTGGTCATCCACCATCCCACGAGTTACGGCCTCAATCTCGACTTCAACTACACCTTCTCTAATTCCATTGACATGGGCTCTGACGCTGAGCGAGGCACCGAGTTCAACAACACTGCAACTTCTGGTGGCGGCAACTTCAGCAACATCCTTAACACCTGGAAGCCATACCTGAACCGTGCCCATTCCGACTTCGACGTCCGTCACCTTATTACCGCCGATTGGGTCTACCAGATACCGGTCGGAAAGGGAAGGAAGTACCTGGCCTCGGCCAACACTGCGGTCAACGCGCTTATTGGCGGATGGCAGTGGTCGGGTATCAACCGCTGGTCCACCGGTTTGCCCTTCAGCCTTACTGAACCCGGTTTTACCACCAACTGGCAGATCGAGAGCTTCGGTGTCGTAACCGGCAATGTCAAGATGCAAAAACACGTTGTCAACGGGGCTCCCGAGGTCTTTGCAAATCCGAACGCCATCAACAGCGGAACCACTATCGGTAGTCCCGTCCGTCTTCCTTACCCCGGCGATGCTGGGGAGCGCAACAACTTCCGCGGCGACGGAATCTTTGGCATCGATTCCGGACTGGCCAAGACCTGGCAGATCAAAGAGTATGGTGCTCTGAAATTCGATTGGGAAGTCTTCAACATCACCAACAGTGTCCAGTTCAACTCAAACCCACTGTTTCTTGGTTCCGGACTTACGGGCGGCAATTTAGGCGTCTACAGCGCCGTACAGAATCTGCCGCGGCGCATGCAGTTCGGCCTTCGCTACGACTTCTAACCAACACCGCAACCCGGCGCTCCATCCACGGCCGGAGATCATCCCGATCTCCGGCCTTCTCGTGCGCAGTCTCCTTCAACCCGGCCAGCCTGACGAATGCCCAGTCTGCGCGTTCACGCAGCAACCCCTCCTTGACTCGTTGCATCCATCTCTACGCGAGGTAAAGGAGGTAGATAGACAGAGCTATGAGTACGTTCGAATTGATCACCGTGATTGACTTTAATATTGCTCGCCTGCAACAAGCCCGGGCTCTGCTTGCTGGCAAGCCGGTCCGACAGGGCTTGAGTGAACGAGGCAGACTACGAATCGCTGCAGCACAGCGGAAGAGATGGGCCAAGTATCGAAAAGCCGTAAAATAGCTGCTTAGTCGCATACGGCCAGATACTTTTCACGATGGGCCTGACCCTTTCATCGCGCTTTCCAGTCCTCCCCCCACTGAAACCTCTAACCATAGCGGAGGCTAGATTCATGTCCCCCGGATGCAGTCTAGGATTGTTACTTCGTGCGGACCAACAGGCCGCATTTGAAAAAGTCGTAGTTGCGGATGTTATGCATCAGTCAGCAGAAATTCGCGCACATCTCCGGCGAGTGGCCATGATCGTGTTTCGCGCTCGGCAGGCACATGGCGAGCATTGCCTGGTCTGTGTCGGGGAAAGGGAATCCCCCGAAAACATGGCAGCCTGAATGTATTCGCGCGGAATCAGCCCCATTACGAAAGTGCGTCCAATGTCGCTTAGATGACCTTTCCCGCTGCAGTCTCTCAGGTAGACTCCCGCGATGTGCATGGTCGGCTCCGCTCTTGTTGATTTGTTTCATTCGGCTGTCGCAGAATTGTCGGCCGCGCAGAGCTGCGATCGAGGTTTGGACATGCTGTCTGCGAGCCTGGTGATTCGCATTGATCGTGCCGCCCAGGATGCGATAGCTGCTAATGCCGCCGTCGAAGAGCACGGTCGCCGCTGTAGCCATTGCGGAGGCCTTCGTTGCCGCTGATGATTTCTATCTCCGCTCATTCCAATCTGAAGCCAAAGTCCCGCGCGTCGGGTAGCATGCGGAAAAGAACAAATAAGATCTGCTGGTCCCTACTGATCCCCGGCTATTTTTGCGCTGTCAAGCGCCTCTCCTCCGAGATTCACTTCAGGCCGCTCATTCTAAAGACATAGTTGCCAAAGAAACTTGACCGGCTGATTTCCTCCACCCACTACAATAGAAATAGGCTACAAATAGAGAAAGACAAAGGGCCCGGCCACGTGAACGCCCGCTCCTGCAAGTCCAACATCACCTGATAGATGACTGTAAGTCATTTGTTTTCTGATAAATAGCGCTAATGTGTGCGCTAAAGCCTTTAGAATCTGATACACGCCAAAACGCGGGGGTGGGGGTATGTTCCCCCAATGCGATCCAGCGCCCTGTATCCAGAGGCTCCATAACTTCGAGGTTAGAACTCGCGAGGAAAAGAGCGATCCCAATGAAAAATGGACGTCCGCAAGGCTACCTGACCTTTACCCTGCACGCCCATCTGCCTTACGTCGTCCATCACGGAACCTGGCCGCACGGGTTGGAGTGGCTCCTGGAAGCCGCCGCGGAAACCTATCTTCCTCTGCTTCGCGTCCTGGGAAATCTCGAGCGCGACGGCATCGCCCTGAACGCCAATATCAACCTCTCGCCTGTCCTGCTCGAACAACTTGCTCATCCGACCTTCAAGGCGGAATTTCCCGCCTATGTGAAGCGCAAGATCCTCGCCGCCCTGGAAGACGAGAACTACTTCCGCATGGGAGGCGAGCAGCACTTCGCCGAAACCGCGGTCTATTGGCGCGACTTCTTCCTCCAGGCGCTTCAGGACTTCGAGGCTCTCGAAGGCGACATCATCGCGGGTTTCCGGCACTTCAACGATGCTGGCCTGATTGAGATCATCACCTGCGGAGCCACGCATGGTTACATGCCTCTGCTCGGCACCGACGAGAGCATCGTAGCCCAGGTCAAGACCGGAGTAGCCGCGCACCAGCGGCATCTCGGCCGCCAGCCCCGCGGCATCTGGGCTCCGGAGTGCGGCTACCGCCCCGCCGGCCCCTGGCAGACACCAGTTACCCCCGAAGGCAGCGCCGCACCCTGGCCAACCTTCAGCCGCATCGGCGTCGAGCAAGCCCTTGCCGAGGCTGGGATCGAGTTCTTCTTCGTCGACAGCCATCTTATTGAAGAGTCCGTTCACTTCAACCCCTACGAGCCCAATATCGCAGGAGGCCCTGTCGGAGCCCCCGCGGCCATCGAGGTAGCGCTCACCGGGAGCAGCGCTTATTACCATCCCTATTACGTCGGTGAACCCCTTGCCGGCGCTCATCCTGTCTCTGCCTTCCCGCGTGACCCCAAAACCGGTTTCCAGGTCTGGAGCGGCGACCAGGGCTATCCCGGCGACGGCAACTACCTCGACTTCCATAAGAAGCGCTGGCCCGGCGGCCACCGTTACTGGCAGGTCACCCATGCCGAGGCCGATCTCGCCCTCAAGACACCCTACTGCCCGGAGCGCGCGGCCGCCCGTACCCGAGACCACGCCGAGCACTTCGTGACCGTCGTGCAGTCGGCGCTTCAGGATTGCCTGAGCGAAGACAACCCACCCATCCTTACCTCGCCTTTTGACGCCGAGCTCTTCGGACACTGGTGGTATGAGGGGCCCATGTGGCTGGAGCATGTGGCCCGCGCCTTCGCCCGTGAGGATATACCCATCAGCCTGATCACCTGCGGCGCCTATCTCGAGCAGCATCCGTCCTTGGGCTATCTGAGTCTGGAAGAAGGCTCCTGGGGGAAGAGCGGCACGAACGAAGTTTGGCTTAACCCCGATACGGCATGGACCTGGACTCACATCTATCCGGCCGAAGCCAGGGTGCGCGACGTCGCAACGGGAGGCCTCTGGAATGACGGGGGTCCGGGCGAGCGAATCGCCAAACAACTCTGCCGTGAGTTGCTCCTGCTCGAATCCTCCGACTGGCAATTCCTCATCACCACGGAGGCTGCCGCGGACTACGCCATCAAGCGCTTCAACACCCATCTGGGTCAATTCCGCGATGTCAGCGCAGCCTGGGATCAATTCGCCGCCACGGGCGGGCTCGAACCGGAGACCGAGGCGCGTCTCAAAGAAATCGAAGAACGCGACAACATCTTTGCAGACATCGACCCCGCGCTCTGGGCCAGGAGAATAGACTGAACGCACGCAACACGAATCGTGAACGCGTCGCACGTTTGCGATGGAAGTGCGCTATTTGGGGCGGCTTCGCTCCTTTATGCAGCATCCAACCAACTGGGATTGGAAAGTTGCCGCGCAGGATTCCATTTGGTACCATCCGATTTCCGGTAACTCCAAGGAGAAGAACATCATGTCTGAAGAAACTCAGTCCAGCGGATTCAGCTGGTTCCTGGCCGGCCTCGGCCTCGGCGCTCTCATCGGCGTACTTTATGCACCCAAGGCCGGCAAGGACACGCGCGAAGAGATCGCCAGCAACGCTCGCGAGGGAACCGAGTACCTGCGCCAGCGCTCCCGCGAGGCCGCCGACCAGATCAACCAGATCGTCGACAAAAGCAAGGTGCAGGTCAACGAATACGTCGAGCGTGGCAAGGAATACGTCGAGCGCAGCCGCGCCCAGTGGGATGACTTCGTCAATCAGGGCCGTCAGTTCGTCAATGAGCAGGCCGATAAGGTGTCGGCAGCCGTTGGCGCAGGCAAGGAAGCCTATCACCAGACTGCTACCCCAAGCGAGAGCGAGCACACGCAACCCTAATCTCAGAGGTCCGGGGACGGCGGCAAAGACGCCGACCGGGGAGCGGCCATGCATACGGAATTACCGCCGGTCTATTACATCATTTTTACGGCTATCACCTCATTCGGTGTTCTGCTGCAGGCCTGCGTACTGCTTGCCATGTACATTGGGCTCAGGCAAACCACGAGCAAGCTTCATGAGGTAACCGATGAGTTAAAGCAGCACGCGTTGCCCACCATTGCAACCGCTCGCGACCTGCTGCAGGATATTTCCCCGAAGCTGAAGGTCGCTTCCACCAACATCGTCGACGCAAGCAAGTCTTTGCGTTATGAGGCGGAGCACGTCAATGCGGCGATCGACGACCTGCTACACAAGACCTCCGCGCAGGCTGCTCGCGTGGACGGCATCGTGACCGCCAGTATTGACTCCGCGGCGCACGCAACCGAGGCCGTGCAGCATGCATTTGCCGTGCCCGTCCGCCAGATTTCAGCCGTGGTCGCTGGTCTAAAGGCTGGGTTCGAGGTTCTTGTGCGTAAAAACCATGCGCCACGAGCAGAGGACGACTTCGGCGAATGAAACGACGCGGCCCGGATGATCTCTAGACGATCCAGCCGCCGCCTATTACCTCATCTTCATCAAAGAACACCGCTGCCTGGCCCGGTGTAACTGCGCGTTGCGGCTCGTCGAATCTTGCTTCCACTTCATCCGCTCCGCTCATTCGCAGCATTGCCCACGCCGGTTCGTGGCGATGGCGAATCTTCACCCGCACCCGCATCTCGCCCGCAAGCTCGGGGATCGAAATCCAGTTCAGTTGCCGTGCACACACCGTCTTCGCTGTTGCCTCGGCGCCGCTGCCCACCGTCACCCGATGCGCCGCGTTGTCGATCTGCAGCACGTACAGAGGATTCGGCGAGGAGACACCCAACCCCTTGCGCTGACCAATGGTGAAATTGTGAATCCCGCTGTGATGTCCAATCACCTCGCCCGATGTGGTCACGAGTTCGCCCGCCGTATCCGGAATCAACTCGCCCTGTTCCTCCAGATAGGCGTCGATGAACTGCTTGTAGTCGCCCCCCGGAATGAAACAGATCTCTTGCGAATCGGGCTTCGTCGCCAGTGCTAGTCCATGCTGCGCAGCTATCTCACGTACCTGCGGCTTCTGGTAGCTGCCCAGCGGGAACAGGGTCCGCGACAACTGCTCCTGTGTTAGTCCAAACAGGAAGTATGTCTGGTCCTTGCTCAGATCTGCCGGCCGCTTCAGTATCCAGCGGTTACGCACCGGGTCGTACTCATTGCGAGCATAATGGCCCGTGGCGATGCGGTCGGCGCCAATCTGCCGCGCGCGCACCAGAAGCTGATCGAACTTCAGATGGTTGTTGCACAGCGAGCAGGGAATGGGCGTCCGGCCGGCAAGATACTCCGAGACAAACGGCCGCACAACATCGCGCTCGAAGCGCTCCTGCTCATTCACCACGTAATAGGGAATTCCCAGCGTCTCGGCCACGCGCCGCGCGTCATACACATCATCGATCGAGCAGCAGCGTCCCTGCACCTGCTCCGGCATGCCCTCGTGACCGGCCAGACGGCGCTGATTCCATAGCTGCAGCGTCAGGCCGACAAGATCGTACCCCTCGTCCTTGAGCATCGCCGCAACCGTCGAGGAGTCCACTCCTCCAGACATGGCGATAGCAATCGTGTTGTTGTAGCTCTCTCCCACTCTAATTAGTATGACAGCCCTGGCGCGATTCGCGCGAACCGCGGTCAGACCGGACGGTGCTATTCCGAAGAGGGAGTGAATTCTACTTTCGTAGGCTCAGCCTGCGCTCCATGGAGTGTGAAGTCCGCGACTACTTGTCCCAAGCCGCCGCAGGCGTGACATTGGGCGTCCGCTTTCTGTGCCCATGTCTTGATCTGCTGATGTTCCATACTGATCGTCCAACACCTCGTGGCAAAGGTCGCATTTGCCGGAAGCTTCTTCGCGATCTCTTTGTACACTTCATCGAAATTCAGCGCGTGTGCACCCCTGCCATCGATCCACCAATAACCATCGGTGCAGCCACCTCCGTTTCCGCCGTCTGGATCGTAGGTTGCGAGCACGGATTCGGCGTCTACGCGGACGATGCGGGCGGATTGGAGCGGTGGGTTAGAGCCACCCCACATCTGCAAGTGATAGATCTCTCGATACTCCTCGTGCCCAACGCCGACCAGGAGGATTTTCCAGTCGGAAGGCGAAAAGAGCTTGTCATCGTCGCCGGTAATATGAGCCGTAATTTGGACAATGGGATAACCACTCAGTGTGCCTAACGGGCTAACCTTGGTGATGGCTGTGTAATCTGCCAAGGTTAGGACCCTGCCGTCAGACGTCCGGCAACCTACGCAAAGGTCCGTGCCTTCGTCGCGCAGCAGAACGTTGCCTGTCCAATAACTCAGAGGGTGCGGCGCAGGAACGTCAGTCGTTTCTCCCTTTCCGGTGAAAACTACACGTTGCCACTGAGCATTCGCTGGAAATGTGAGCGCGAAGAATAGCAGAGCGGAGACGGCTGTGCGCCGCGGAGTCATGACGAGAAGAATTTATCACGAGACGAACGATAGTGAGGAACCTGCGCTCAGCCCAGCGTGCCTGCATTCACCGGCGCCAGTTCGCGCAGGCGGCGGACCGCCGCAGGCACCAGTTCGAGAGCCGCATCGACTTCCTTTTCGGAGTTCAGCTTGGTCAGGCTGAAGCGAAGACTCGCCCGCGCGCTGGTGGAGACCAGCCCCATTGCCGTGAGCACATGGGAAGGCTCGGTTGCTCCCGACATGCAGGCCGAGCCGCCCGAAACGGCGAGGCCCTTCAGATCGAGAGCAATCACCAGCGCTTCTCCTTCGAGATTGTCGAATCGCAGATTAGTGGTATTGGGCACGCGGGGAACTCCCGCTCCATTGACTGCGCAATCTTCGACGCGCGCAAGAATTCCCTGTTCCAGCCGATCACGCAGCGCCGCCACTTGACTCCCCGCCGTGCCGTCCATAGTTCCATCGCGCAGCGCATCGTCCGCTATCTCTGCAGCTTTGCCCAGCCCGACGATGCCTGCAACGTTCTCCGTGCCCGCGCGGCGCTGGCGCTCATGCGCCCCGCCATAAAAGAGCGGCTCGATCCGCGTTCCCCGCCGCACATAGAGAACACCCGTTCCCTGCGGTGCATGCATCTTGTGTCCTGAGATGCTCAACAGATCGCAGCCAATAGCCTTTACGTCGATCGGCAGCTTTCCGGCCGCCTGCACCGCGTCGGTATGAAACCAGATATCGGCATCCTGCGCAATCTGGCCAATCTCTTTAACCGGCTGGATGACTCCCGTCTCGTTATTCGCCATCATCACGCTGATGAGCGTGGTGTTCGGACGCAGCGCGCGCCTCACGTCATCGGGATCGACCCGGCCCTCACTCGACACGGGCAAAAACGTCACAACGACGCCGCGCTCCTGAAGCCTTTCTGCAGCATGCAGCACGGCGTGGTGCTCAATCGACGAAGTGATGACGTGGTCGCCCGGCTTGACCAGCCCGAACAGAGCCATGTTGTCGCTCTCCGTGCCGCCCGAGGTGAATACAATCTCCGACTCGCGGCAGTTGATCAGCCTCGCCACATTTTCCCGCGCATGTTCAACAGCCGCGCGCGCCTGCTGTCCATGCTGATGGATCGAAGACGCGTTGCCGAAACTCTCGAGCAGCCAGGGACGCATCGCTTCCAGCACCTCCGGAAGCAGAGGTGTAGTGGCATTCGCGTCCATGTAGATACGGCGCATACTTCTATTTTACGCGGGTCGACCGAGACAATACCGACGCATCCCGGAACTCCCGCCACTGGTCACTCAGTGCAGCGCAGGGAAGCGCCTCTCTGATACGCTGGCAGCGCAGTCTAAGGAGGAAATCTCATGAGCATGAAACGGTGGATGACCGCAGTTGCTTGTTGTGCGGCGTTGTCGATGCCGCTAGGCGCGTGGGCGCAGGCGGAAAAGGAAAAGCCGAAGATGGCCGTTGAGGGCACGCCAATTGCGCCCGCCGAAAGCCTGAACACAATGATGGGTCAGTTCTCCAGCGAGTTTATAGATGCGGCGGATGCCATGCCCGCCGACAAATACGACTTTGCTCCCTCCAGTGCCGGTGACTTCAAAGGGGTACGTACCTTCGGCGAGCAGGTGAGGCATGTGGCCCAAGCGAATTACTTCTTCTTCAAGGGGTGGGGCATAGCCAGCGAGATCGATCCCAAGACGCTCGACTCGCTGAAAACCAAGGACGAACTGATGAAGGCACTGCGCGATAGCTTTAAGTTCGCGAGTGACGCGATCAGTTCAATCACAACGCAGAATGCCTTTACGGCGCTGAAGGGCCCCGAGAAATACAAGGCGACGCGCGCCTCTATGGCAGCCCTTGCGATGGCTCACTCAATGGACCACTATGGGCAACTCGTCGAGTACCTGCGCATGAACGGTATCATCCCGCCGGCAAGCCGCAAGGGCGCCATGTAAGCATTGGCCGAGAAGCCATACAGTTCGGACCCCCAACGCTGGTCCTCATGGATATGGGTTGCGAGGCTCGTCTCCGTGTGACTTCGGCGCTCTCGCTCGGAAATCAAGGGGGCTTTCGAGCGGTGCGGTTATCATCGGATAGTGGACGTTTCTGCCCCGGAGCAAGAAAAATCTTTCACGCGACGCAACTTCCTGAAGCTGGCGGGGATCGCTGCTGTCGGGCTGCCGCTCTATGCTGGGGAGATTTCGCGGCACGAGATTGGTATTGAGTGGCTTACGATCCGTTTGCCGCGTTTGCCGGAGGTTTTTCGCGGCCTGACGATCGCGCAGATTTCGGATTTCCACTACGCGGAATATACCGAGGCCTTCTTCATCAAACGGGTTGTGGAAGAGGTGAATCGGCTGAAGCCAGATGTCGTGGCCTTTACCGGGGATTACATCACCCACGGCTTCTGGTCCCTGCAGGAAACGGTCAACTTTGCCTACAAGTGTGCCGAGATATTATCCGGGGTTCAGAGTCCGCAGCGCTACGCGGTGCTGGGCAACCACGACTGCGCGCTTGTGCCGCACAAGCAACCGGTGGCGGACGCCTTGGAAACCCATGGCATTCCTGTACTCCACAATCGAGCGCTTCCACTGGAACGCGAGGGCAGGCGGCTGTGGTTTGCCGGCGCTGGCGACGCTTATTGCCGGCAGATGAATCTGGATGAGGCGGTTCCCGCGGCTGTGACTCATGACGGCGAGCCGGTCATTCTGCTTGTCCACGAGCCCGACGTCCTCCCCGAAGTCGCACGCTACAACGTTGACCTGATGCTCTCGGGCCACACGCATGGAGGGCAGGTGCGCTTTCCGTTTTTGCCGGCAATGTTCCTGCCGGAGTTGGGCCGCAATTATATAGAAGGCCTGTTTCAACTGGGTTCGACACAGCTCTACGTCAATCGCGGCGTAGGTACGGTAAATCTTCCCTTCCGCTTCAATTGCCCTCCGGAGATTACGCTGATCACCCTGGGGTAAGAACACTGGGTGAAGATCAGTTCGGGCCTGTTAACAAGCCCGATGCGGATCTACTTGCCCGTCTTCGGCACCTGCAGGGGAATCTGCAAGGTTCCGAGGCGGCCGCTGGCCATATCCCATACGGCGAGATACAGATACTCGTCACCTTTTTTCAAATTGAGCCGCTGATCGAAGGCAAGCTGGACGCCGGGTTTGAGCGGCACCGCATCCGTCTTCAGAGTCAGCTTTACCTTTTCGGCCTGGCTGTCGACAGCCCGACCCTCACGGTTCAGAGCGACCGCGGCGACCCCGAAGACGACCTGTGATTTCCCGTCGATGCTCTGCTGTGTGAGCGCGTCGGCCGGCAGTGAGTAGCGGATCGAGAACGGAACAGTTCCTTTTTTCGGAGGGGGCGCAGGCGAAGAGCCGGAGACAACCGGTGCGGAGACGACCGCCGGGTCCGACGCCGGCAGCACGCGCGCCTGAAAGATAATGGGCAGACTGCGCGTCGCGGGCAGCTCGATCTTTTCGCCGCTTGGCAACAGACGGGTCCTTGCCCCGGCTTTCTCCGGCTGTTCCACGCCACTCACACTTCCATCGGCAAAATATCCTCGGCGGTAGCTAAGCTGATAGCCATTTTCGTTCAGCGCGACCCGCACCTTGTGCCACTTGTTGTCGAAGTGCAGGTCGTGAGGTGAATAGGTCAGCGTGTAGAAGCTCCCGTCCGAACTCAGGATATGGCTGGTCATTTCCGTCAGGCCGTTATTGTCATAAAAGGCTTGTCCCCCGGTAGCCATCGCTGCCTCGTTCATCACCGCGTGCTGAGCCCATAGAAGCGGCAAGAAGCGAGGTGCCACGTTTAAAAGACCCCGTGCATCGATCGGATAAACGGCAATGCGTTCGTGCTCAAGCTCGTCGTAGAGAGCGCGCCAGGCGGCAGGGTTCTCATATACGTCGGCTATGCCGGCATCTGCGCGCAGATAAAGCGTCGACCCCCCGGAGAACCACAGGATATTTTTGCGGCCCGGCAACTGGCTGAGAAAACCCGCCACCTGGTGCAGAGTCTCGATGTCGGTGAGGTATTCGCTGCCCGTGGGCGGCAAGCGTGGAATCGCCTTATGCAGAGCGGCCATCAACAGCCCACGATCGGACGTGAAGTTCTGCACCAGGAAGCAACCGTTACCCGCACGCAGATAAATGGCAAGCGGCTGATCATCCGGCTGCTTCTTGAAAAACTTCGTCAGCTCGTAATTAAGATACATCTGGTCCGTAATCTCGAGATTGGCGATGTCGATGACGATGACATTCAGTACAGGCGGCAGGTGCAGCAGGTAGTCGTTGCTATAAACCCCCGCTGGCGCCGCTGCCGACTCTATCATCACCGCGGGGGCGCTGCTATGCTCCTCGAAGGTTGCGATTGCCTGCGGCTGATTGTTATCGAAAATGTGAAACATCGATTCAGGAAGGCCACGAACGGGATTTCCGTTGCGGTCGGTCACCGTCACATCGGTGAGAACCACACGTGAGTTGACGTGAAGTGTATAGGACTGGTTTGCCGGAGGCTGGTTTTGCGATTGAGGGTGCACCGGAACTGTGCAAAGCGATAAGAGAAGAACCGTCGACAAAAATCGCCAGACCATCGCTTCACCCGGGCCACAACTCTGTGTTGACGAATAAGGCGAGCGCTAAGTTGCCGTCTTCGAACAAAATGCCGTGCCTTCCCCCTTCCCGACGAGCGACGGGTTAGTCTCGGAATCTCTCCGGTTCGCCCGGGGCAGAGCGCATCGCCATGCGGTCATTTATACTAATAAGGCTTCCTGTCAAAACCAGGAAAATCTTCTCGCGCAGCCAGGCGATGGCCCCGGAGCTGCTTGCGAGCGTTTGATAGTAAAGGTCGTACCTCATCCATGATTCGCTTCCTGCAAAGCAAAGACAATCGCTTCGTAAAAGGCATTTTTATCGTTATTATTTCTGTCGCCTGTATCACCATGGTGATCACGCTGGTGCCGGGCGTTTTCAGCGACGAGACTGCATCCGCCGATACTTATGCGACGATCGGCCGCGGCGGTCCGCTGGGACGTTTCCTACCGGCGGTTGACGATGTCACCACTTCCGAAGTGCAGATGACGGCCGCGCGCATGATGCAGCGTCAGGGGTATCCTGATTTCTTGCTGCCTATGATGATGCAGCGCGTTGGCCAGGGAATGATTCAGCAGCACATTGAGTTGCTGGAGGCGAAGCGGCTTGGACTATCGGCCACGGATGACGATGTGCGGCGCTTTCTGCACACGGGCATCTGGGGACAGACGCTGTTTCCAGGCGGAAATTACATCGGAGATGCGCAATACGCCGAATTTGTCTCGCAACAGTTCAACCTGACTCGCGACAAGTTTGAGAACGAGGTTAAGAAGGAGATCGAAGAGAACCGCTTGCGCGCCCTGATCACTGGTGGCGTGACCATCTCCGACAGCGAAGTCCGGGATTCGTATCGACAGCAGGGAACCAAGATCAAGTTCGACTATGCGGTCCTCAACTCCGACGACGTGCTGAAGCAGATCAATCCCACGGACGCGGAGCTGGAGGCCTACTTCAAGAAAAATGCGGCCAAGTATGCGAATTCGGTTGCGGAAGCGCGCAAGATCGAATACTTCGCCTTCACTGACAGCAATCTTCCGCAGGGAGCTCCGCAAGTGACGGACGCGGAGATTCAGCAGTACTACACTCAGCACCAGAAGGATTACCAGGTCGATGACCAGGTGAAGGTGCGGCACATCCTGATCAGGGTGGACGGCACTGATCCCAAGGCCGACGCTGCGGCAAAAGCCAAGGCGCAGAGCATCCTCGATCAGCTGCATCACGGCGGCAACTTTGCCGATCTGGCGAAGAAGAACTCAGACGATCCAGGCAGCAAGGATTCGGGCGGCGAGTTGGGCTTCCTCAGGCATGGCGCAACGGTTCCGGAATTCGACCAGGCTGCTTTCTCCCTGCAGCCGGGACAGATCTCAGGACTCGTGAAGTCCAAGTTCGGCTATCACATCATTCAGGTGGAAGAGAAGCAGACGGCGCACACCCGTCCTCTGTCCGAAGTAAAACCGACAATTCAGGCGTTGCTGACGCGGCAGAAGGAAGGCCAGCAGGAGCAGGCCTTCGCGCAGCAGCTTGCCGGCGAAGCACAAAAGAATGGACTGGCCGCAACGGCGACAGCCCATCATCTGGAGCTTGTGACGACCGACTTTCTGTCGCAGGCGTCGGTGGTTCCGGGATTGCCGGATGGATCGAAGCTGTTGGCGGAAGCCTTCACAGCCAAGAAGGGCGCAGCGCCTCAGGTGTCGACCACCGGCGAAGGTTACGCGATCTTCCAGGTTGAAGACATTCAGCCAGCTCATGCGCCGACGTTTGCCGATTACAAATCGCATATCCTGGACGACTATCGCCAGGAGCAACTGCCGCAGTTGCTGGCGCGCAAGACCAACGAGCTCGCCAATCTGGCCAAGACGGAAGATCTGGCGAAGGCTGCCAAGGCGGCCGGAGCCACCCTCAAGTCGAGCGATCTGGTAGGCCGCGATGCCCAGGTACCAGAGATAGGTGCGCTTGCCAGCGTCGCGCCACAGCTCTTCGACCTGAGCGTAGGACAACTCAGCGCGCCTATTACCACGGGCCACAGCGGCATCGTGGCGAAGATCGTGGACAAGCAGGAGCCCACGGGCGATGAGATTGCAAAGAACTTCGACCAGACGCGGGAAACACTGCTCGAGCAGCGACGCGAGGAGATGTTTGCGGTGTTCATTTCCACGCTTCAGCAGAAGTACGAGAAGGAAGGCCGCATCCGGATGAATCGCAAGGCGCAGCCGCCGTCTCCGCTCGGTGGACGCTCACCCATCTAGCAGCTTGCCGTTCGTGCAACCGGGCCCGTGTTTTTCGAATCTTTCGAAGCGCGGGCCCATTCTTTTGAAGTCCGCTTAGGATTATCTTCATGCCTTTTGAGCGTTCCTCGGGATTACTGCTGCACATCACCTCTCTGCCTTCCTACGGCGGCATTGGCGATTTTGGCCCGGCCGCTTATGCCTTCGCGGATTTTCTCGCGGAGGCGAAGCAGCGCCTCTGGCAGGTCTTGCCGCTGAGCCCGACCGGCTATGGCAACTCACCTTACGCGGCGCTCTCGGCTTTTGCCGGAAATCCGCTGCTCATTTCGCTCGAATATTTGTCCCAGTGGGGATGGATTTCCCGGGAGCGCATTGCGAACCTTCCTGGCCGTTCCGGCGATGTGCATTGGGAAGACGTGGTCAGCGCCAAGATGGCGCTGATCGAGGAGGCGGCGCGCAATTTTCTGCACAACCACGATCCGGAGCGGTGGTCGCGGTTTGAGGGCTATTGCCGCATGAATGGTACGTGGCTCGAGTCCTATGCTTTATACAGCGTGCTGCGGCGCAAGTTCAATGGCGGATCGTGGAACACGTGGCCTGCGCAGCTTGCGCATCGGGAAAACCAGGCGCTTGACCAGATTCGCAGGGAACACGGCGAGGAGCTGGCGGTCGAGCAGATCATCCAGTTTGCCTTCGATGAACAGTGGCGGAATCTGCGCGCGTACTGCGGCAATCTGGGCATCAAATTCCTTGGCGATGTCGCGATATTTGTGAACTACGACAGCGCGGATGTATGGATCAATCCAGGAATCTTTGAGCTGGGCGAAGACCTTTCCCCGATTCGCGTCTCAGGCGTGCCGCCGGATTACTTCTCGGCAACTGGACAGCGCTGGGGCAATCCGTTGTATCGGTGGGATGTTCTGGAGCAGCAGGGCTTCTCGTGGTGGGTCGATCGCATTCGCCGCGCCGAATCGCTTTACGACATTATTCGGCTCGACCATTTCCGCGGATTTGAAGCGTTCTGGGCAATCCCGGCCGAAGATGGAACGGCGGTGAACGGCGAATGGATCAAAGCCCCGGGGGCAAAGCTGTTTCAGCGCCTGCGCGACGAACTGGGTGACCTGCCATTTGTCGCGGAAGACCTGGGAGTGATTACCTCCGAGGTGGAGACCTTGCGCGAACAATTTAATTTTCCCGGCATGCGGGTTCTTCAATTTGGATTTTCGGATCGTGGCGCGCACATCCATCTGCCCCACCAGTATGTTCCGAATACGGTAGTGTACACAGGCACGCACGACAACAATACGACGCGGGGGTGGTGGGAGGATAGCGCGACCAAGGTCGAGAAAGATGCGTTGAGGATATACCTTTGTCCGGCAAAGAAAGACGTGGTTTGGGCGATGATCCGCGCCGTCGATGGATCCGTTGCCGATACCTGCATCGTGCCGGTGCAGGATGTGCTGGACCTCGGCACGGAGGGCCGGATGAACATGCCCTCGAGTTCGGGCGATAACTGGAGCTGGCGTTGTCCAGAGGGAGTTCTGACTGTCGAAATGGCTCATAAGCTGGCGGCGATTGCGGAAGTGACCGACAGGGATGTTCCGCCGAAGAAGACGGATCCGAGCCTGCCGTAGTCGAACCAGCTTTCTTCGCCGTGGCGCGAGCTTTACTTGCTGGCCGCTGGTCGACGAAAATGAGGGAAGATCAATAAATCCCACGAGCACTTCAGGAGCCAGTATGCCGCTTTCCGGCGAAGCCATTCGCATGATGAACTACGTTGACGATGTTGCCGTTACTTTGCGCCGTATTCTGGCCCTGGTGCCAACCCTTACACCCGAAGAACGCAAGCGCGTCAGCGAATATTTGACCCAGGCAAAGCCTGGCGTAGAAACCGTGCAGACGGCATTGCAATCCAAATAAGCTGTTCCTCCGGCGCACTGGTCACATTTACGTCTTTAACCCTCGGGTCCCGCTCACCTGCTCCAGTTCCGGACGTCACACGGCTAACTCTATCTCCGTTCTGGCGGAACTCTCAGCGCCGGTCGCGCGTATTGGTAGATGGCACATGCAGAGTCTCGGCGATACCTTCGGGCAGGTCTTCCGCGCGATCTGGGCGAACAAGCTGCGCTCATTCCTCACCATGTTTGGCATTGCCTGGGGTGTGGGATCGATGCTGCTGCTCATCTCAGTCGGCGAAGGCTTTCGTTCGGGCAATCGCCGCCAACTCGCCAGTTTCGGCAACGATCTCATCATGATGTGGGGCGGGACGGTCCCGGCGGTGTCAAACCAGCATACCGGGATGCGGCCGTACAACCTGACGCTGAGCGATGCCGAAGCAATCCGTACCCAGGCGCCCGATGTTCGTGCCGCCGTTGCCCTGATCAACCGGGACGATATCAAGCAGCAAAGCCAGTATCAAACCGCAGGCGGGGATGTGATTGGGACGGAACCGAACTATGTCGATATCCGCTTCCTGCCCATGACGGAGGGGCGCTTCCTGAATGCCGATGATCTGCAGAGCCGCAACCACGTCATCGTGCTGGGCCAGAAGAGCGCGCAGCTTCTGTTTCCTGGGCGTCCGGCGATGAACGAGATCGTGACCCTCAACGGCACACGGTTCCTGGTGGTGGGAGTCGCAGGGAAAAATGGCCACGGGAACAACGACAGCGAGAATCAGAAGGTCTATATCCCGCTTTCCGTCATGCTGGAGATGTTTCCTCTCAAGGGCCAGAACATCCCGCTTGATTCCGTGACGTCGATTCAATATCAGCCGCGGATTCGCGGGGATAACCTGATTGCCAAGAAACAGGTGCACCAGATCATCGCCCGCCGGCATGGGTTCGATCCCGATGCGCCGGAAGCCTTCGTCAACGAGTGGGACACCATCCGGACCGAGCAGATGGTGGGCAAGATATTCACGGCGATGGATGTCTTCCTGGGTGGGGTGGGCATCGTGACGCTGGCGCTGGGTGCGGTCGGCATCATCAACATCATGCTGGTTTCGGTGAGCGAACGCACGCGCGAAATCGGCCTCCGCAAGGCCATCGGCGCAACCAGCCGCAGTATCCTTTTCCAGTTCTTCCTCGAAGGGCTGATCCTGACCGGCGTGAGTGGCCTGTTCGGCATAGGGGGCGCCGCACTCTTCATGTATCTGTTGAACGCCGCGATTGGCCAGAATGTGCAGGGGTTCGATCCGCCTCGCTTGGTTCCCTGGTCGGCAGCACTCGCGATTGTGGCCCTCAGCGTGAGCGGGATTGTGGCGGGAATCTATCCGGCAGGCAAAGCGGCGGCGCTTGAACCGGTCGAAGCGTTGCGCCGCGAATAAGTAACTACAGGAGTTGCAAATGCTGCTCGATCTGTGGAAACAGGCCTACGAGGCGATGGTATACAACCGCCGGCGCACGTCCATCACCATGGTTGGCATGGCGTGGGGTATTGCCACCGTCGTGCTGCTGCTGGCCTATGGGTCGGGCTTCGGGCGGGCCATCGAGGCTATCTTCGCGCAGTGGGGCACGCAGCTCATTGGCGTCTTTCCCGGCCGGACCTCCGAACAGGCCGGCGGTTCGAAAGCCGGCGTCCAGGTGCGCTTTACGCAGGAGGACATCGACCGGCTGCAACAGACAGTCCCGGGGGTCAAACACGTTGCGGCGATCCTGGCCAAGGATGTTCCCGTGTCGAACGAGTCGCACACTTATACCTGGACGGTGAACGGCTACCACCCCATCATCCAGGAGATCCTGGTGCTGGACGTCGACTATGGGCGCTTCTTTTCGGACGATGATGATGCCAACCGCGCTCATGTCGCCGTGATTGGGTCAGAGGCGAAGACAAAGCTGTTCGGGGGAGTGTATCCCATCGGCCAGCATATTCGGTTGAATGGCATCAGCTTCGAAGTGATCGGCGTGCTTCAAGCCAAGATGCAGGAGGATGAAAGTGACGTAAATCGCCAGATTTACGTCCCTCTGAGTTCGATGAGCGATCTTAAGGATCCGAAATACTTCGACGGCTTCTGGCTCAATTACAACGGAGATCACGCGGCGATACAGCAGTCTATCCGCAATACGCTGGGGGCGATGCATAACTTCCGGCCATCGGATCATCAGGCGATCTTCGTGGCTGATCTCGAGCAGCAGCTTACGCAGTTCAAGATTGTGACCATCGCGCTCGAGGTGCTGCTCCTGTTTATCGGAGCGCTGACGCTGGGCATCGCTGGCATCGGCCTGATGAATATCATGCTGGTTGCAGTGCAGCAGCGTACCAAGGAGATCGGCATCGAAAAAGCCCTCGGAGCGCGCAAGCGGCACATTCTGATTCAGTTTCTGGCCGAATCACTGGTGATCACGGGAATCGGCGGGGCGGCCGGAATCGCGCTGGCATACGCCGTTTCCATCGGCGTGGGACGCATTACCTTTTACAGCGCCATGGCCGCGCACGCCGACGCCGCGGATATCCAGCTGCTGATTTCCCCCCTCATTGTCGTGGTCGCCACCGGTATTCTGATCGTCGTGGGACTGGTGAGCGGCATGATCCCGGCGCTCAAGGCCGCGAACCTGAATCCCATCGAGGCGCTGCGCTACGAGTGAGGCGACGCCGGCCTGTCAGGCTGCTGCCCGCCCGGACTGGGCGTTTCTCGAAGCCCACAGAATAAGCTGGGCAGTGGCAGCGGATCCAGCGTGAGGCCCGAAACGATCATCTGAGACAATGGCTCTCGTGCTCTCGATCATGCCATCGCGTTTTCATGCACAAGAGCAGCTGTGTGCGCCTAAGGTCGCCGGATGAGCCTGAAAGACTGGTTACTCTCCGATCTTTCCCTTCCCAGTGGCGTTCACAGCGCCGCGGAGCCTGAGCACGCGTGGTGGCGTGTTATGTGCCTCACCGGCGTAGATTATTTTTCGACCCTCGGCTATCAGCCGGGCATCGCCTTCCTGGCGGCGGGAATTCTTTCTCCGGTAGCAACGCTGGTTCTCGTCTTGGTGACGCTCTTCGGAGCGCTCCCGGTATATCGCCGGGTTGCGGAAGCCAGCCCCAACGGAATGGGCAGCATTGCCATGCTCGAGAAGCTTTTTCCCCGCTGGAAGGGAAAAAGCTTTGTGCTCATTCTGCTCGGCTTTGCCACGACGGATTTCATCATTACGATGACGCTTTCCGCGGCTGATGCTGCCACGCACTTCGTTCATAATCCCGTGACACCGCCATGGATGCGAAGCCAGATGGGGGTCACGCTGATCCTCCTGTCCCTGCTGGGAGCGGTATTCCTGAAAGGTTTCAGGGAGGCAATCGGCATTGCGGTCGTTCTGGTCGGCATTTATCTCCTGCTGAACGCGATCGTCACCGCCGACGCGATCTGGCATCTGCTCGAACACCCGCAACTCTTCTCCCGTTGGGGAGAGGCTCTTTTCCGCGCGCGTCGCAGCCCCCTGGCCATCGTCGGCATTTCATTGATTCTGTTTCCCAAGCTGGCACTCGGCCTCTCCGGCTTTGAGACCGGGGTCGCCGTTATGCCCCTGGTGAAGGGGGCCGAACTTAAGGATCGCATTCGCAATACACGCAAGTTACTGGCGACCTCGGCTGTCATCATGAGTATTTTCCTCATGGCCACCAGCCTTGTGTCCACGCTGCTCATTCCGGCAAGGCTGTTTGAGGAGGGTGGACCCGCCAATGGCCGCGCCATGGCCTATCTGGCTCACCAATATTTAGGAAGAGGTTTCGGCTCTCTCTACGACGTCAGCACGATTCTGATCCTGGCTTTTGCCGGCGCCTCCGCCATGGCAGGCCTGCTCAATCTCATTCCCAGATATTTGCCCCGCTTCGGCATGGCTCCGGAATGGGCGCTTGCCTCCCGTCCCCTTGTGCTCGTATTCACTGCCGTTGCCTTCACCGTAACTCTGCTTTTTAACGCGAACGTTGATGCGCAGGGCGGGGCCTACGCCACCGGAGTGCTGGTTCTCATCACTTCCGCATCCTTCGCCGTAACGATCTCTGTTTGGAAGGAGTGGCTTCGCTGGCCCTACTCCTTTATTTCACTTCTGTTTGTTTATACGACCGCACTGAACATGGGCGAGCGTCCCGAAGGCATCAAGATCGCATCCTTCTTTATTGTCTCCATCGTCCTGGTTTCTCTGGTCTCCAGGGCAATGCGATCAACGGAACTACGCATCACGGGAATTCGATTCGACGAAGAGGTGACGGCGATGATTTGTGAAGACCCGGACCAGTTGATACGGGTGGTCGCGAACAAGCCGCAAAACGGGTCCGAGACCGACTGGGACCAGGCCGATGCGCAGATTCGCTATCTGCATAATCTTGATTCGAACGAATGCCTGTTTTTCTTCGAGGTGGAACGCAGCGATTCTTCGGAGTTCGAGAATACGCTGACCGTGTATGGACGAAGGGTGGGCAGGCACCGCATTCTTTTTGCCTGCAGCCCGGTGGTGGCAAACTCTGTAGCGGCCCTGCTCATCGAATTGGAGCGGCGAACGGGAAAGGTTCCCCACGCATACTTCAGCTGGACGGAAGGCAATCCGGTGGCAAACCTCTTTCGCTACATCTTTTTCGGCGAGGGAGATACGGCGCCGATCACCCATGAAGTGCTGCGCCGCGCCATTGCAGACCCGAAGCGGCGCCCTGTTGTTCACGTCAGTTAGCGCCGTGTGACTCCAGGATGTTGTGTTAAGAGAAAGGATCAATCAATGAAGATCCGACTGGTGCTCGTTCTAGGAAGTTTGGTTGCATCGACAGTGCTGAGCGCGCAAAGCACAACCGCGGGAGCACTGCTTGCGCTCTCGAAGAAAGATCACACCCTCGCTATCGTTAATCCCGCGACGTTGCAGGTGATTGCCAGAGTGCCGATCGGGAACGATCCGCATGAGGTCATTGCCTCTTCCGACGGCAAGACGGCCTACGTTTCGAATTATGGATTTGGCGCGTACAACACGCTGGCCGTGGTCGATCTGGTTGGGCAAAAGGCATTACCGGCAATTGATCTCGGGGCGCTGCGCGGTCCGCACGGCCTGGATTTCGTGGGCGGCAAGGTGTGGTTCACCGCGGAAGCCGCGAAGGCGATCGGCAGGTATGATCCAGCGACACAGAAAGTCGATTGGATCCTGGGCACGGGTCAAAACAGGACACACATGATCTTCGTTTCCCAAGACATGAAATGGATCGTCACCACCAATGTCAGCTCCGGGACCGTCAGCATCATCGAGGAGACGGCAGGGAGACCGGGCCCTCCGCCGGGTGGTCCACCTCCGGGATCAGGCGGTCCGCCTCCAGGTCCGCCTCCAGGTCCGCCTCCTGGACCTCCGGGGGGCGATTGGAACGAGACGGTCGTTCCGGTTGGCAATGGCTCGGAGGGCTTCGACATAACACCGGATAGCAGCCAAATCTGGGTCGCCAACGCTCAGGATGGGACCGTCTCGATTATCGATGCTGCGAAAAAGCAGGTCATTCAAACCCTCGACGTGAACGCGAAGGGTGCGAACCGCCTGAAGTTCACATTGGACGGCAAAATGGCGTTGATCTCCTCTCTTCGCGGCCCGGATTTGCTCATCCTCGACAGGGCTACACGCACGGTGATCAAACGCGTGCCGGTTGGTCACGGTGCGGCCGGTATCCTTATGGAGCCCGGTGGCGCGCGTGCCTTCGTGGCCTGCTCGCCGGATAACTACATAACCGTGATCGATCTGAAGTCTCTGTCGGCTGCGGGTCGTATCGATGTCGGCGGAAACCCGGACGGGCTTGCCTGGGCAAGTCGCCAATAGTCACAACAGGCCGCGAGCCTTGACTTCGAGATATTGGTTAATGGCGTCAGCCTTCACCGTGCCCGGGGTGGTTTCTACTACGAGTACGCCCTGGGCGCGCAGGCGCGCGAGGATTTCGCGGCGGCGCTCCAGAATTTCGGTGGCGGCGGTCGAGACGAACATCTGTTCGACATTTGCCGGGTCGCGGTTGGCAATCTGCTGCAGTTCCGGATGCCCCAACACCACCAGCAGAACCATATGCCGGCGGGCGAGATCGGCTGCGGCGTCGACGACCTCGGGGCGGCGTGCGCTGTCGGCGAGTTCAGTGATCCACAGGATCAGTCCGCGGCGTCGCTGCAGGTGTTTCAGTCGCGCGGCAGCGGAGAGGTGGCTGGCTTCAGAGCCCTCCGCTCTTACCTGCGAGAGCGAATCGACGAATTGCCGCAGGTGGCCCGCGCCGGAAGCAGGTAGAAGCTGCTGCTGGATTCTGCGCCCATAGACGAGCAGCGCAGCCTTGTCTCCCGCCTGCATCACGGCCTGGGCGAGCGCGATCGCTGCGCCGGAGGCCTGGTCGAGCTGAGTGACAGTAAGGAGAAAGTTGTCGTCCGACGGCCGGTCGCGAAACGACTCCTTTAGCTGGGTTGCCGCTGCTTTACGCCGAATCTCAAAGGCGGTGCGCGATAGCCGCCCGGCGTCGAGAACGATCCATACCTGCTGGCTGCGCTCGGTGGTGAATTCGCGGGTGATCAACTTGCCCCGCCGCGCCGTGGCCGGCCACGCGATGTTGCGCAGTTCGTCGCCGCGTTGATACTCCCGCAGGCTTTCGAATTCGCGTCCCAACCCCCGCAGACGCAAACGTCGTTTCTGCAGGGCGATCTGGCGAATTCGTAACAGATACATTGCCGTATCTTCGGGCGAGCGCTCCATGGGTGGATAGAGGCGAATATTCTGTTCGAGATCGGCGGCAGCCCAGCGCTCGGCGAGCCCGAGCGCTCCGCGATAGCGAAGGTGGACCTTCCCCAGCGTGACGTCTCCACGGGTATTCGGTGCGCATTCAATCGTGAGCTGCGCAGCATCGCGCGGATAAGCGAGCACGCGCTGCGTGGCCGGCATCGGATCGAGCGCGGGATGGAGCGCATCCGTTACCCGGATTTCGAGAATCTGGTTCGAACCCTGCGTGACTTCGATGGTGACCGCCGTGGGCTCTCCCAGGACCGGCGAATTATCGAAGCGGCGTTCGACGCTGATCTTGCCGGGCGCGGGGAGAAGCGCGGCATCGAGAATGGTCAGCAGCATAACCAATATGTCCCAGGCGAGCATGGCCCAGATCCAGCGCGGGTGAAAAAAGCCGGGAGTGGAGAGAAGACATCCGGCCGCCAGCAGCAGCAGGGCACGCGGGGTGAGCGCGTAACCCAGACGGTGCGCGCGAGCGGCAGCTCGAAGGGGCGGCGGGACGAGGGTCTGAATCACGAAAAGCTCACGATCATCGCACTATTTCGGAAGCGGCACGGCGGCCAGAATATCTCTGAGGACGCGGTCGGGATCGAAACCTTCGAGCTCGACTTCCGGCTTAAGGATGAGGCGGTGACGCAGGCAGGGAAGCGTGGCCTCTTTTACATCGTCGGGGATGAGGTAGTTGCGCCCGTCCTTGGTGGCATAACCCTTGGCCACAATGAGCAACCCGGCGGCGGCGCGAGGGCTGGCGCCGAGTGAGATGGCTGGCCACTCCCGCGTGCGGCGAACAACGGCGAGAAGGTAGTCGAACATGGCGGGCTCTACACGCACGCGGCGCACCTCCTGCCGCGCCGCGGCAAGCTCGGCGAAGGTCACGCTTTCGAGCGGAGACTGTTCCAGGTGCGTGCCCTCAAGCGAAGCGTGGTGGCGTTCAAGCACGGTGCGCTCCTGGTCGGCAGTCGGGTAGCCGACCTGGATCTTGAGCAGAAAGCGGTCGAGCTGGGCTTCCGGAAGTGGATAAGTACCCTCGAACTCCAGAGGATTTTGCGTGGCGAAGACGGTGAAGTATTCGTCGAGCACATGGGTTTCACCGTCCAGGGTCACCTGGCGCTCCTCCATGCTCTCCAGAAGTGCCGCCTGGGTGCGCGGCGGCATGCGGTTGATTTCGTCGGCGAGCAGAAACTGGGTGAAGACCGGTCCCTTGTGGAAGCTGAAATCGTTGGTCTTGAGCGAAAAGACGCTGGTGCCGAGGATGTCGGCGGGCATCATGTCGGGCGTACCCTGCACGCGCCGGAAGTCGAGCGACAGGAAGCGCGCGAGAGTCTTGACGGTGAGCGTCTTGGCCACTCCAGGGACGCCTTCGACCAGAGCATGGCCTCCGCAGAGCAGGGTGAGCAGAGCCTGGTCGATCATTTCCACCTGGCCGGAGATGACTTTGCCCAACTCCGCGCGGCCTTTCTCAAAAAGATTGACGGCGGCGCGCGCTTCGGGTTGTGCTTGCTGCCGGTCTTGCTCTGGCCCTTCTTCAGTCACGCGATTCTCCGTTCGTGGATGTTGGATTGGAATGTCTCATGATCGCGGCAAGCCTTGCGATGTGTCCATCGATGCGCTTTACAAGCTCGAGTCCGCTGCGCGCGCTGTACTTCGCGAATTCAGCCTGCTGCGTAGCTTTCAGGTCGGCGATAACGTCGGGCGAGGCGTAGTGGAAGCGCTGGGCGACAGCATCGGCGATGATCTCCGGCGAGGAGCGCAGCGTTTCACGGGGAATTCCACCTTCATATTCCAGGAAATGAAAGAGGCGGCGCTCGGCGCAGCCTGTGGCGACGTTCACGGCTCCCGCCTTGCGGTAGAGGTCGCCCATGGACTCGGCGAACTCCAGCGGCGAGGTGCGTGGAGCCCGGACCAGCGTGCGCAGCGGCCCGTTGCGGCGTCCGAAGCTGAAGACGAGCAGTGCCGCAACCGCGGCCAGTTGCCAGCCGAGAGCGGCGACGGGGGTTCCAGCGGCGGTGGCCCACAGGTCCCTGCGGGCTCCGTGGATGTATTCATCAAAAAGGATGAGACGGACGGGTTGCCCTGCGTCGCCCGGAGATCCGATGCCCGCGAGGAACAGCCTGAGATTGGCATCGTTTTTCAGGCCGCGGTTGCTGAGTGGCGCGGACGAGCTCCACCAGACGACTTCGCCTTTACCCACGGCGTAGTGAACGACCACCGCGTCGTCTCCGCAGCTTTGGTCGACACGGACGCTGGGATCATCCGAGTTCCAGCGAACTGGGATAGGTATGCCGATGCGCCCGGCGCGAGCGAGGGAGCTGAGTCCCTGAGGGGTGGTGTAGCAAAGACTCGTGTAGAGGTGGCCCGGCGCTGCAATGTGCGAATCGGGCAGCATCGCGGCGCTGATTGGGCCAGTGGCCAGGATTCGTCCTCCGCGTTTGAGGAAGTCGCTGATGCCAGCCTTTTCCTTTAGCAGATCGGAGGGATAGGCCTCGGCCAGAATGAGCGTCGTGTCCGGGGCATCGACTTGACTAAGATCGCGGGCGGGCCTGTCCCAGCGTTCGGTACGGTATCCCAGCTGAGCGAGCAGGAGCCATGCGGCCTTCGTGCCCTGGGCTCCGCTGTTGTCGGTACTGGGGGTGGGGTCATTGTCCTGGCGCGCTGGGGCGAAGAAGGCCCCGGCGATGATGATGGCAAGGACCACGAGAGTGACGCCGATGAGAATGCGGGTGTCGCCGGTGAGTTTCCTCTTCATGCGACTCTCAACTGCTCATGGAGTTCGAGAGCGTTCTCGTAGTCGCGCTGGGCCGCCGGATTCAGGCCATACCAGATGCGCTCGAAGACGCGTGTCTGCTCGCGCAAAAGGCTCCAGCGCGGCGAGCCCAGTTCGAGTAATGCAAGATACTCGCGCGGCGTGCGCGAGCGATTGGGAGTCCAGTAACGGCGGCCTTCCAGCATGACGATGGTCGCCCAATACAGGCAGTGGATGGCCTCGCGCCACTCGTGATGCGCGGCCCGCTCCTCGGCCTGAATGCGCCAGTTGCGGGAGACCTCTTCCCAGGCCTCCAACTGGCGGGCGGACTCGAGCCGCACGGCCAGCCGCTGGCGCTGGAACACGCGCATGGCCCACAAGGCAAGTCCGGCGAAAGCGACCGAAATCAGACCCCATTCGAGGAGAGGACCGATCCAGGGCGAGCGTTGCCCGAATTTGGCGACGTTGCCAAAGAGGCTGTCGAGCCACAAGAAGAAACGGGCGATCACGCGCTCCCAGATCGAGTGCTCTTCTACGGTCACAAATTCGGGATGGGCCAGGATGGTGTCGGTGCGTCTGCGGGCCTCGGCGAACTTGGATACTGATGGCTGGGCGGTTGCGTCCCGTAAGGCGTCCTCGAGCCGTTCCGCTGCCGCGCCGAGATTACCGTCGCGGTCTTGGGCTTTAGTATCCTGCGCCTGCTTCAGCGTTTTCCGGAGCCAGTCGTAGCGCCCCTCAAACTGGTTCACGTTGGCTCGTGAGCCGAGCGACTGCAGCGTAACCTGGTCGTCGCTCCCCACCTGATCGGGGTCACACGCCGGAGCGCTTGCCTGGCATTTCTGCACAAGCGTGCGCAGGCTTTCGAGGTGCGCTGTGTATTCGGCGAAAGTGGCCACCTTGAGAGCAAGCACGGGGACGGCCGTTAGTGCGGCCAATAGGAAGGCGAAGAGATGGAGCTTGCTTCGGCTCACAGATGCCATTCAGTTTAAGGCAATTTTGCAGGGTTTGTTGAGCCCGACTCTAGTTGGGACTGGAGCTTTCTTCCTCGGGGGGACGCAGGCCTTGTGCTGGCTCGGGCGCGAAGGCGGGTGCGGGTGGCAGTGCAGGCGCGATCGGTGTGGGCGCGATTTTCGTCATCATCCACTCAATGTCGAAGCCCTCACGGCGCACCCGCTCGTCGATGTAGAAGAGGCAGATGGCGATCGCGCCAAGTGGCCCGACGAGGGTTCCGGTGACAAAGCCGATCGCCAGGCTGATGGCGTGCGTGAAGAAGGCCTCAGAGCCGCGGGCGCGAATGGCGAAGTAGGCAAGGGGAGCCTGGATAGCTCCAATCACCAGGTAGAGCGCGAAAAGAAAGACGAACAGCAGAAAGATACGGAACTTGCGATCGACCAGGAGCAGCTTGCTACGTTTGATCGAGGCGCGAACCTTCAGCGATTCGACGACCGCCGCGGGCACTGCGAGCGAAACCCGGATATAGGCCCAGATCGCATACACCAGGGAAAAGAACGCCACGATATAGAGCAGGCCGGCGGTGAGATTCGCACTGGCTGATCCGCGTCTGGCGGCCTGGTATCCGATACCGATGGAGACAAGAATGACTGGCAGCCAGAACCCCGCCCAGACTTGCCGTAGCACGATGAGTGTATAGCGGAACCAGTGTCTGCCGGCGGTCTTATATGCAATCTTGATCGTCGCCGGTTCGCCAAGATAGACCGCCGAAACGGCCCATGTAGTCGCCGCCTGGGTAATTCCGTAAAGAACGAGTGAAAGGATGGAGGAAACCAATGCCAGGGCAAGCGAAATGGCCTGCGTTTTATAAAGGTTGATGCCGGTGTGGATCTGAACGCTTTGGTGGGCCGAATACCACAGGCGGAGAGACTGGGTTACGACGTTGACGCCGGCGGGTAGCATGGCGAGTCCGGCGAAAAGGGTGAAGCGTGAGCGGTAGAGCTGGAAGGTGCGGTCGAGGACCTCACCCGTCGAGAGAGGCCGCAGGTCGAAATGAGCCGGAGTGGCCGGTACCTGTGCACCGCTGTCGCTCCAACTGTTGCTGCTGGCCATGAAAATGTCGCTCTATGGGAGTTGCTCGACGATAGTAGCACGGATACAGAGAATTTCCCCAAAGCGAAGCAAAATCACGTAGCATCAATAGAGTGCCTGTGTGTTGAGTCGATCTTCCGCTCGTTTTCTTCCCGACCCAAGCGATTTTCGCGAAAGTTAGACCCAGGAGGGTCGTGGCGTTGACTTTTTCCGTCTATCTAAGAACAGAGTGGCGCGGTGAGAGCTGATTGACCGCAAGTTTCGCAGGCGTCAATTTTTCAAGCATTGAGGTAGTTTGATTGTCGCAAAACCGGTGTCTGGCGCTTGCGTCGCTAATTTTCGTTTCATTGTCGTGTGTGCGGGCGGCGCGAGCCCAGGCGGAGGACTTTCATCCCAGCATTCCCAACGTCATTTTCGCAGCGGCTAATCCATCCCCTGTAATCTCCGCTGCCGTTAGCCCGGCTACAGACCTTCCCGATGACCCATCCGCACCCTTGCAGCAGAGCCAGCCAACCGCGCCCCAGCCCGCCGACTCTTCCGCTCCGCCTGCCGCCAATCCCGGCCAGATATCCTCCGAGGATCAGCTCAAGCAGGAGGAACACCATCGTGTGCTGGGCGTGATGGCGGCCTTCAATACGACCACCAATCGCGACGCCCTGCCGCTGACCCCCGGCCAGAAATTCCAGTTGTTCTTCAAGAGCCAGACTGATCCCTGGCCCTTTGGATTGGCCGCTGTCATCGCGGGCTTCAACCAGGCGGAGAATACCCCTAAAGAATACGGACAGGGCATGCAGGGCTATGGCAAGCGACTGGGCGCCTCTTACACCGACTCCTTTATCGGCAACTTCTGGGGTAATGCTGTGCTGACTAGTTGGTGGCACGAAGATCCCCGTTATTTTCAGAAAGGCACGGGTACTTACACCCACCGCTTTCTCTGGGCTGCAACAGCCACCGTGTGGTGCAGGAGGGATAACGGAAGCTGGGGACCAAACTACGCCAACGTAGCCGGCAATCTGATTGGCGCGGCCATCGCCAACGTCTATTATCCGGCGTCGTATCGCACCGTCGGCGATACCATTACCCGCGGCCTGAGCGTCACCGCGCAGGGCATCATAGGCGCCGAGGTCATCGAGTTCTGGCCCGACATCGTCCGCCACTACGAGAAGAACCGCGCCGCCAAAATGGCGAACGGTGCCGCCCAGCAGGATGCCCAGGCCGCTCAGAAGGCCGCACAGCAGAATACCTCCACCCCGACTCCCGCAGGCGACCCGCCTAAGCAGCCATAGCAGCCCCGCTCCGACCCGTTGACGCAGTCATGCGTTAATCTTCAGTCTGGTATCGTTCTCGCCCGATCGCCATTTCTGACTCGCATGAAAATCCTTTTCCGCTCCCTGCTCCTGCTCTTTGCGTTGCTTCCGACCCTCGCCGCCCACGCCTCCAAAGTGGTCGTCTTCTCCGAGCCCGGATTCCCCGCTGCTGACTCCACCGCGCCCACAGAGCCCCAGCTGCAGGCCGCACTCCCCGGAGCCACCTTCGCTTCCGCCTCCCAGCTGCCCGCTGCGCTCGCCGATGCCGACCTGCTCGTCATGCCCTACGGATCGGCTTGGCCCGAAATGCAGTGGAAGCCGATCCTCGAATACCTCGACGGCGGTGGAAACCTGCTGGTGTTGGGTGGCAAGCCCTTCACGCGCGCGGCGTGGCGCGACGGTGCGGGCTGGCATCTGCGTGCACCCAGCGTGGCGGAATCTCTCGAACTCTTTATTCACGATTACCAGGAGACGCCAGGCTCTGACGGCCTGAGGTTCGAGGCCAACTCTGACGTGCTGCCAGCGTTGCCGGAGTTTTCCTGGAAGCTTGCATACAGCCCGGTACTGCGGTTGTCGGTGGTGCAGAAATACAATCGCGACGGCTCGACTGGCGAGCAGGACGCCGACCTCACGACACTGGCTTGGGGCACCCGGAACGGTCATAAGCTGGCGGCGCCTGTATTCGAGATCGATCACAACCGGTTCCGCTTCGTTGGCGGACGGTGGATTTTTGCCACCTGTGATCCGGGCGACGGATTCTTCGGGAACGCTAAGTTGTTGGCCGGGCTGGCGGAGCTCGCGACTCGCAAGGCCGACCGTTTCACCTTTCGCCCGCATGTGCCTTTGTTTTTGCCCGGCGAGCCGCTCGGCTTTGCCTTTGAACCAGCCGGTTCGGGATGGCCTGGCGGTGACCAGCTGCGCATCCGCGTGACGGCGGAACAGGGCAGCACGCCTCTTGACCTGACGCTTCCAGCAGATACGAGCCAGCCGCTTGTTTTGCCTGCGGCAGCGGCCTCGGGGCGCGGGCTGCACTCCGTTGAAGCGACATTGCTGCGCAATGGCAAGCCGTTGCGAGTGTATCGCTCCGGTTTCTGGATGCGCGACTGGCAGTATTTGATCAGCGGGCCGAAGCTGACCGTGGGCACGGATTATTTCGACCTCGACGGCAAGCCGCTGCCGGTCGTCGGCACAACCTATATGTCGAGCGATGTAGCCCGTCTCTACCTCTCCAAGCCCAATGCCTGGGTGTGGGATCAGGACATGGCGCAGATTCACGGCGAGGGTCTGAACATGATCCGCAGCGGTCTGTGGAGCGGATGGGACCCGCTGCTGGCACCGGATGGCGAGATGAGCGAGGACGCGCTGCGCACCATTGAGGCGTTTCTGATGTGCGCACGGCATAATCATCTGCCCGTCCAGTTCAATCTCTTCGCCTTCCTGCCCGAAAACCTCGGCGGCGTGAATGCCTATCTGGATCCTGTCGCGTGGCAGGCGCAGTCGCGATACGTGAGTTCGATCGCCGGGCGCTTTCACTCGGTGCCGTTCCTCGCCTGGGACCTGATCAACGAGCCCAGCGCGAACACCAATCTCTGGAAGACTCAGCCGGCCGGAGATCCATTCGAGCAGACGGCTTGGCGCAAGTGGCTTGCCGCGCGCTATCCCGACCAGGCGGCGCTGCTCGATGCATGGGCCGAGCCGTCGTTCGGGATCGGAAGGAATCTGCAGCTCAAACCGACGACCGCGTCTCCGGACATGGCGGCGCAGGACCCGTTCGCGCTTCCCGAGGCAGGAGCGTTCGGCTTCGATGCGGTGCGCTCGGGATACAACCCGCTCAAGGTGTACGACTACTTCCTGTTCACGCAATCTATTTTCGTCGACTGGGTGAAGCGGACGCGCGAGGTGATTCGCGCGCAGGGTTCGACCCAGCTAATTACGGTGGGACAGGACGAGGGTGGAGTCTCCGGACGCCTGTCACCCGCCTTCTACTCGCCGTTGCTCGACTTTACGGCGGAGCACACATGGTGGGATTTTGACGGCATTCTCTGGGCGTCCCTCGCGGCGAAGTTTCCGGGTAAGCCAATGCTGATTCAGGAAACCGGCGAGCAGCGGCGGCTCATGCAGGATGATCATCTGCGGCTGAGCGCACAGGAAGAAAGCTGGCAGCTCGAGCGCAAGATCTCCATTGCCTTCGCGCAGGGTGCAGGAGCTCTCGAGTGGGTTTGGAACGTGAACAGCTACATGTCGAACGATAACGAGATTACGATTGGAGCCGTGCGTCCGGACGGTACGGAGAAGCCCGAAGCTGAGGTTCTGAGTGCGTTTGCGGCCTTTGCCGCGAAGAGCCCGGCGAGCTTCACCCATATCGCAGCTCCGCAGGTGGCCATGGTGACCTCGCAGGCACTGCTCTACAGCGGCATGTATGAGTTGGCACTTGACACGCAGAAGCGCGCGCTGCGGGCACTGGCTTATTACGATCACACGCCCTTTCGCTTTGTCGCCGAAAACCGCCTTGCCGACCTTGGATCGCCGAAGCTGGTGGTTTTGCCGGCTTCGCAAGCGCTAGGCGACGAAGCTTGGACCGCTCTCATGAAATACGTCGAGAACGGAGGCACGCTTCTCGTCAGCGGCCCCGTCCAGCGCAACGAGCACTGGCAGTTTGTCGATCGGCTGGCGCCGTTAGGGGTCAAAGCGCGTGTCGAGACGCTGGCCGTGCGCCAATCGGAACTCAAACTTGGAGACGAGCCGCCGATTCAGGTGAGCTTCCCGACGCTCGTGCAGCAGTTGCCGATCGAGGTGATGCGTTTTGACAATGGCAAATCCGTCGAGGCGATCACGCACGGGTCGGGGCACATTCTCTGGGCTCAGGACCCAGTGGAATTTTCCGAAGACTACGAACCAACGGCAGCGCTGTATCGCTATGCCTTGAAATTTGCGGGAGTCGCACCGGGGCTCAGGGAAATTGCTCCGCTTTCGCCTGCGGTGCTCGCGTTTCCGACGGTGCTCGACGACGCTGTGCTCTACAGCTTCTCCAACGAGTCTCTGGACGATCAGCCGGTGAACATCGAGGACGCAATAACGCATGCGCCTCTGCACTTTACGCTGCCGGCACAACGGGGCGCTGCAATTCTGCTACGCAAGAGCGATGGTGCCGTGCTGGCAGCGTACGGGGCGGCGTCTTACAAATGACACCCCTGGAGTCTCCCTTTGCGCAGCGAATCGCTTCGCGCAAAAAAATAACCCTGATCGCTTTCGGGATCAGGGCCAGGAGGTGTTTATATGCAAGAGACAAATACAGATTAGGTTGAGAACTGGTTCGTGTCTTGAGACAGATGGACGGTTTTTGTCTCCACCCTTCGGTCGAGTGTCCCGTGACTGACTCTGGGAAGCCATCCCACAAAGTGATCGTCGAAACAGGGAAATGCCCGGTGGAACAATGAAATCAAACGTCCTACAATGCGGCATGTCCCTTCGCAGTCTTCTGCTAGGTTTTGCATTTCTCGGTTCTGTCGTTGTTCAGGCCCAGGTCGCGCCGGCCCAGAAAGACTGTGACATAACCGACCTCCAGATTTGCGCTCTCCACGTCCTCCAGGACGAAGCCCGTATTGTCACCAGCCCGCTGCGCATTCGGGGTGAAGATTGGCTGTGGGTGGTTCCCTTTGCCGCCGGAACGGGCTATACCCTCACCCAGGACGCAGGCATCATGCAGGATCTGGGGCAAGATCCGGGCCGGGAAAAGGACTTCAACACCGTCTCGAACGTCCTGGGTATCTACGCACCGGTAGGCTATTCCGTGGTCGGCTATATTGCAGGTTCAGTCAGGCACGACGATCATCTGCGCGAAACCAGCGTTCTGGCTGCCGAGGCCGAAGTCGACGCGCTCATCCTCAATACCGGCCTGCAATACGCAACCAATCGCCAGGATCCGAAACAGGGCAGCCAGACGGGAAAATTCTGGCCTAATGGACTCAAGGGCTGGCCAAACGGCACCTCCATGCCCTCCGAACACGCGATCAACGTATGGTCCTTCGCGCACGTCGTTGCGGGCGAGTACCCGGCATGGCGAACCAAACTCATCGTCTACTCCATGGCGACGACGGTGTCTTTCTCCCGCGTCCTCGCACGCCAGCACTTCCCGTCTGACGTGATCGTCGGAAGCACCTTCGGCTATTTAATCGGAGGGCTAGTCATCCACCAGCGTGCTGCCGGCATGGGCGGCTTGTCGTTTTCCTCTATCCGCACCCCAAATGGTAAAGGATTCCAAATCTCCTACGACTTCAATCGACACGACGGAGACTGATCAGGGTCCGGAGAAGCAATGGGACTGCGAAAATCGACATGGCGGGCCGCAGGTGGGCTGATCGTTCTCATGGTGCTCGTGCTGGGAATGGTCTGGGCTTACTGGCGGCAACGCAGTGGCGATATCGCTGATGGCGAGACGCATGCCTCGCTCAGCATTCGCAGTTCGAGTTTTGCCGATGGCGGCAACATCCCGAAAAGACTGACCTGTGACGGGGCCGGTCTGTCTCCGGAACTTCAGTGGTCGTCGCCGCCGGCTGGCACTAGAAGCCTTGTCCTCGTGATGGATGATCCCGCCTTCGGGTTCGTCCACTGGGTCTTGTACAACATTCCCGCCGGCACCCGCGAGTTCGCCGAAGGCGCATCGACGCAAGGAGAACTGCCTCACGGGGCAAGCGAGGGTATCAACGACACGGACAAGAACGGATACTTCGGCCCATGCCCGCCGGGAAAGAGCCAGCACCGCTATGTGATTCGCCTGTATGCGCTGGACGCCACCCTCGATCTTCCATCCGGAAAGACAAAGAAGGAATTAGCGGCCGCTGTGAAAGGGCGCGTGCTCGCCGAGGGGCAACTGACTGGATTTTATGGCCGTGGGAGCGAGTAAGTCCGGAAGCGCGCTTTACCCAAAACCCCGCGTGTCAACCCTTCATTGCCGTAGTGCACTTCCAAGTCGCTCATTTCAAAGCGTAAGTGGCAGGAGAGGTTTGGCGGATCATTTCGCTTAAATTGATACACTGGAGGAAAGAAACCAAAACTCGGGCCGCACAATCCCAGCCGTTGCATTGGCAGCTAAGTTATTTATTTTCTATTAAGTAAATTTAAGTAATGTATTTTCTATTAGATAGGCAATACGTGTCCGTTAACTCCTTTGAAATGAAGTAGAGGCGACAGTAAGGGGAGGGGGGCACTATGGGTCGTGGAGGGAGTAACATTACTCGCGAACCTCTTCCGAAAGGAAAAACCCGCCTCATGCCCGACCAGCCCCAGACTTATGCCAATCACGGACGCCTTCACCCCCTCTTCCACCTGGTAGTATTGCCGCTTCTCTTCATCAATCTGATTGTCAGTATTGTCTGGCTGGTTCACGTCACGGGGGTCGGCCCCGCCTGGGACCTTGTGCTGGCATGCATGGACCTGGTCCTGGCGGTCGTCTTCATCATCCTGGCGACGCTGATGCGCATGTATCCCATGAAGGTGCAGGACCGAGTCATTCGGCTGGAGGAACGTCTGCGCCTTTATGCCCTGTTGCCCGAATCCAAGCGCAATCGGATTCCCGAACTCACCGAGGATCAGCTGATCGGACTTCGCTTTGCTCCCGACGAGGAGCTTCCCGCCTTGGCGGAAAAGGCATGGACCGAGAAGCTGACCCGGAAGGACATCAAGAAGGCCATCAACCGCTGGCGTCCAGATCACTGGCGGGTCTGACCTTTCAGGCCTGCTTGGCCACCAGCTCGGACCAGCGGGAGTACAGGGCGTCGACCGCCTCCTGCGCCTTCTCGTGTTCGGCAAGCGCGGCCTGAAGACGGGGGGCATCGGTCGCAACCGCCGGGTCTTCGAGCCCGGCGTGGGCCCTGCTCAGAAGCTCTTCGGCTTCTGTGACGCGATCTTCAATGGTCGCGAACTCGCGGGCCTCCAAATAAGACAGCTTTCTTTTCGACGTGGATATCGAGGCAGATGCAGCCGGTTCCGGCGTTCGCGTCTGCTTTTTGGCCTGTTCCTGTTCGGCGAGCCAGATTTCCCACTGTGCGTAATCGGCGAAGGAGGCTGCGTTGCCCTCGCCGTCCAGCCCAACGACGATGTTGGCGATGCGGTCGAGCATATAGCGGTCGTGGGTGACCAGAACGAGCGAACTCGGATATTCGAGCAGCGTCTCCTCCAGAATCTCCAGCGTGGGGATGTCGAGGTCATTGGTAGGCTCGTCGAGCAGAAGCACATCGGCGGGCTGCAGCATGAGTTGCGCGATGAGCACGCGGGCCCGCTCTCCTCCGGAGAGGCGCGAAACCGGCTGGTTGAGCTGCTCACCGGTGAATAGGAAGCGGGCGGCCCATGAGGCCACGTGGATCACGCGATCCTGGTAGACGATGGAGTCGCTGTCCGGCGCGAGAGCGCGACGGAGCGTCTGGTCGCCGTCGAGCTGACGATTCTGCTCGAAATAGGTAACGCGCAACTGGTTGGCGCGCTTGATAGTGCCGGACGTGGATTCAACCTCTCCCGTAAGCAAGCGAAGGAGCGTCGTCTTGCCGCTGCCGTTAGGGCCGACCAGTCCCACGCGCATCCCGGCAGTCAGGTGAAACTTGAGATGGTCGAACAGGATTTTGTTATCGAGTGAGAAGCTGAGGTCTTCGAGCTCGATGAGCCGCTTGGTCTGGCGGCCGGTCGCCGTGAAGTCCAACCCCGCGCTCGCCGTGCGGCTGCGAGTGTTGAGGTCGGTGAGCTCACCAATCAGTTTGTTTGCGTTGTCGATACGGGCTTTGGATTTGGTAGTCCGGGCTTTGGGTCCGCGGCGAAGCCATTCTTTTTCGACCCGGACACGGTTTTCAAGGGCGTCCTGATGGCGCGCCTGGGCGTGAAGGAATTGTTCTTTCACCTCAAGGAACTCGCTGTAATTGCCCTTGGTGCGAAGCATCCCGGAAGGATACGCACGATTCAACTCGGCCATCTGCGTCGCAACGTTCTCGAGGAAGTAGCGGTCGTGGCTGATGACGACAGAAGCGAAGGATGCGTTCGCGAGCAGTTCTTCCAGCCACTCGATGCCGGCGACGTCGAGATGATTGGTGGGCTCGTCGAGCAGCAACAGATCGGGATTCTGGACGAGCGCTTCGGCGATGGCGAGGCGTTTGCGCCAACCTCCGGAAAATGTAGCCGCTACAGTTGCGAAATCGTTGATACCAGTCATGCCGAGAGTGGTCCGCAGGCGCGATTCCCATTCTCCCTCGGGAACGCGAGTGCGCTTGAGCGCGGCTTCCACGATGGACCGGACGGTGGCGTCTTCAGGAAAGACAGAATCCTGCTCGACATAAGCCATGCGCAGATTTTTGCGCGGAGTGATCTCGCCTGCGTCGGGATCGATTTCACCCGAGAGCATCTTGAGCAATGTGGATTTGCCGCTGCCGTTCGGACCGATCAATCCAATACGATCACCGTCATTGACGGTGAAAGAGACATCACGAAAGAGCGTGGTAGCGCCAAACGTCTTGGTTACGGATTGCGCGTTGAGCTGTAGCGCCAACTGATTCTCCTGCTAGCGGGCGGCGCTGGTGGCGTTCATGTATTCCTCGTAAGGCCCCTTGAAATCTTCGATGGCGCCCTGGTCGAAGTGCCAGATGCGCGTCGCAACTTCGTCGATCAGGTCGTGATCGTGGGTGACGAGCAGTACCGTGCCTTCATACCTCTGAAGCGAGATGTTGAGGGCGTTGATGGACTCGAGGTCGAGATGGTTCGTCGGCTCGTCGAAGATCAGGATATTCGGCTTCTGCAGCATCAGCTTGCAGAAGAGCAGTCGCGCGGTTTCTCCGCCGGAGAGGGCTTCGGTGGGCTTGAGACCCTCTTCGCCACGGAAGAGCATCTGCCCGAGAATGCCACGGATCTCTTCCTTTGTGACTTTCGGGTCCCATTGATGGAGCCAGTCGGAGACAGTGAGACCGTGCTCGATCATGCCGGTGTGGTCCTGGGGGAAGTAGCCGATTTGCGCTTCGTGACCCCACTTGATGTTGCCGGTGTCGAGAGTGAAGTCTTTTTCAGCGAGATCCGGCGAGGTCGAAAGCAAAGATTTGATCAGCGTAGTTTTGCCCAGGCCGTTGCGGCCCATCAGCGCGATCTTCTCTCCACGCATGACGTTCGCGCTAAAGTCCGAGATGATGGTCTGGTCGCCGTAGCTCTTCTGAATGCCTTCGAACTCAAGCGCCGTTTTGCCGGAGGGGCGAAGGATATCGAAACGAATGTAAGGGCGCTGGATGTTGGAACGCGCGAGCTCGGTAGTTTGCAGACGCTCGACTTCCTTCTTACGACTGGTGACCTGGCTGGAGCGCGTGCCGGCGGCGAAGCGCGCGATGAATTCGTTCAACTGAGCGATCTTCTTTTCGCGTTGCTCGTTCTGCGATTCGAGACGTGAGCGAATTTGTGTTTTCGCCACCACCATGTCGTCGTAGCCGCCGGTGTAGGTGATGATGGTCTCGTAGTCGATGTCAGCCGTGTGGGTGGTGACGCTGTTGAGGAAGTGCCGGTCGTGCGAAATCGTAATGAGCGTGCCTTCGAACCTGACCAGGAAATCCTGGAGCCAGTGGATCGAATCGAGATCGAGGTAGTTGGTGGGCTCGTCTAACAGAAGGGCCTGGGGATTTCCGAAGAGCGCCTGTGCTAGCAGGACTCGAACTTTCTGGCCGCCCTGAAGTTCGCTCATCTTGCGCTCGTGGAATTCGTCGGGAATATCGAGGCCCTGGAGCAGTACGGCGGCATCGCTCTCAGCGGTGTAGCCGTCTTCTTCACCGACAATGCCTTCCAATTCGCCCAAACGCATACCGTCGTCGTCCGTAAGCTCAGCCTTGGAGTAGATAGCGTCGCGCTCTTCGAGTGCGGCCCACAGACCCTTGTTGCCCATGATGACCGCGTCGATCACCCGATAGGCGTCGAAGGCGTACTGATCCTGGCGCAGGATGCCGATCTTCTTAGGGCGGACGACATTGCCCTTCTGCGCATCGATCTCACCCGTGAGGACCTTCATGAATGTTGATTTGCCGGAGCCGTTTGGTCCAGTGAGTCCGTAGCGGCGGCCGTTGATGAACGTGATAGTGACGTCATCGAAGAGGATCTTGGCGCCGTAGCGCATGCTGACATTGCTGACTGAAATCATTTCGGTTCCGGTTGAATTATGTGGCTACAGTGGTCCGCGCGAACGCCTGGGAGGCGCGATACGAAAAGACTAAGACTGTGACCGTCACTCTATTCTACAAGGAAGAGCAGGAGATTTTCTTTAAAAGAGATGCGTGATGAGCTGATTCGTCGCCAGAGCGCCGAGATAGGCGAGCACGCTCATGTAAGCGAATTGCAGCGCCGGCCACCTCCAGCTATTCGTTTCGCGCCGAACAATCGCCAGCGTGGAAGTGCACTGCATGGCAAAGGCAAAGAAGACGACGAGGGCCATGGCGCCGCCGAGCGTCAGGTCGTGTCGAAGCGCAGCCTGCAGGCTGAGCGACTGGGTAGCCGGATCGGCTCCGTAGAGCGTGCCCAGAGTTCCGACAATCACCTCGCGAGCAATGATGGAACTGAGGAGACCGATGCCGATTTTCCAGTTGAAGCCGAGAGGGCGGATGACGGGTTCGATCCACTGGCCGACATGGCCGATAAAGCTTTCCGGCAGCGTTGAGTGGAAAGGCACGTGGCTAAGTATCCAGAGCACGACGGTGACGCAGAGAATGATCGTTCCCGCCTGCTTGAGAAAGACCTTGCCGCGATCGACAACGCGCAGGCCGAGTGAGCGCAGCGTGGGCAGGCGGTACTGGGGCAGTTCCAGAATGAAGGGCGCGGAGGCAGCCTTGAGGATCGACGACTTCAGCAGGCGCGCCGTGCCCAGCGCAGCCAGGAAGCCGAGTAAATAGAGCGAGAGCATGACCGCGGCGCGCAGGCCAAAGAATTCGCCGATGATGGGCTTATTCGGAATGAAAGCCGCGATCATGAGCAAATAGATGGGCAGGCGCGCGGAGCACGTCATAAAAGGCGCGACCAGGATGGTGGCAAAGCGGTCGCGCTTGTTCTCAATGGTGCGCGTGGCCATAATGGCCGGAACCGCACAGGCATAGGCGGATAAAAGCGGGATGAAGGCCTTGCCGTTGAGCCCGATGGAGCGCATGACGCGATCGGCGATGAGCGCGGCGCGGGCCAGGTAGCCCGAATCTTCGAGAACTCCGATGAAAAGGAAGAGCAGCAGGATTTGCGGCAGGAAGACGAGGACCGAAGCCACGCCTTTCCAGATCCCGTCGATGAGCAGGGACTCGAACCAGCCATTGCCGAGAAAGGTTCCGATCCTGGCTCCGGCAGAGTTGAGGAAGTCGCCAAAAGTATTGCTGAGCGGCTGGCCGATCGAAAACACGACCTGGAAGACACTGATGACGACGGCCAGAAAAAGGAGCGGTCCAGCAATCCGGTGCAGCAGGACGCGGTCGAGCTTGCGAGTCCACTCAGAGGACAGCGGAGCCTTGTACTTGGTGCGGGTGCTGATGCCCGTGGCCCACTGCCGATACGAACGGGCATTGCCGACGACAGGCAGCTCCAGTTTTGACGTGGAGCGCGGCTGAACTACTTCACTCTTGCGGTCCAGGAAATGCGTAATTGAGTCCAGACCCGTTCCGCGGGAGGCGCTGATCTTCGCGACCGGGACACCAAGTTCCTGGGCCAGAGCGAGAGTGTTGACTTCGCCGCCCCGGGACTCCATAAGATCGCTCATGTTGAGCAGGAGCAGGGTGGGCAAGCCGAGAGACAGGACCGGCGCTGCGAGGGTTAGCTGACGGCGCAGGTGCAGGGAATCGAGAACAAGCAGGACGGCGTCAGGAGCGGGGGTTCCCGGCATATCGCCGTGGAGTACATCGACGGCGACACGTGCATCTTCAGAATAGGAGTCCAGGCTGTAGATGCCGGGGAGATCGATCAGGACCAGATCGCCGCGGCCGATACCGCTGAGCTTGCCGAAATGTTGTTCGACGGTGACTCCGGGGTAGTTGGCGACCTTCTGACGAAGGCCCGTGAGCCGATTGAAGAGTGTCGACTTGCCCGAGTTAGGGGGCCCGATCAGCGCGACAGTGCGGATCTTGCCTGGAATGCGAGGCTCAACCTTGATGTCAATAGTATCGGTGGTGCAGCAATCGCTCATCAGAGGTCTTCCTCAACTGTACGAACGCGGATAGAACGGGCCGTTTCGCGTCGCAAAGCGATTTCAAAACCATCGATGTAGTAGACGGTTGGATCGCCTGCCGGTGCCCGACGTATGACGACGATTCGCGCTTCGGGAACTATGCCCATGTGCATGAGGTGATGTCCTACCTCGTCCGGAAGGTCCAGGGCCTCGATGACCGCCATTTTCCCGATGCCTAGTTCACTGAGCGCGTTCAACTTTGTCCAGCCATGGAACCCGTCTTTCATAATAACGCAATTACGACCAATTCGCTCGTAGTTTAAGGAAAGTCTAGAATCCTGCCATGACGCTCGATGATTTTCGCGCGAGTTTGGACGCACAGGTGCCGCCTGGTGCGGTTTCTCCACTTCTGGCGGCGCTATGGTGGGATGCCAAGGGAAACTGGGTGCGCGCTCATGAGATTGCTCAGGACGTGGAGTCGTCGGATGGGGCTTGGGTGCATGCCTATTTGCACCGTAGGGAAGGCGACGAAGGGAATGCTGGATACTGGTATCGGCGCGCGCGAAGGCCTCACTCGCGGGACTCGCTTGACGCGGAGTGGGAGGAAATTGTCAGCGAGTTGCTGCTACACACTTAGTCCGGTCAGAGCGGCGGTTGTCCGATTATGGACAGCAGTTTTCCGAGGACGGACATCGCCCAAGCCGGACTTGCCCATTCATCGCAAGCAGATAGAGCACTTTGGGCGCAATTGAGATTGGGCAGCGGCTTGCTCCAGAGCTACTGGGTTTCTTTCAGGTGGAGGAGTCGGAATGCTGGAAGATCTGAAGTTTGCGTTGCGGCAGCTGAGGAAGTCGCCGGGCTTTGCTGTTACAGCGATCTTAACCCTGGCACTTGGGATTGGCGCCAACACCGCGATTTTTTCCCTGCTCGATCAAGCCCTTCTGCGGTCCCTTCCAGTGCGCGATCCACAACAACTGGTGCTGCTTGAGGCGACGCCGTTCGAGGTTTGGAATGGAAGTACATCAATCAATGGGGGCGACGAAACCGCATATTTCTCGTATCCGATGTACAAGGACCTGCGTGACCAGAACAAGGTGTTCGATGGCTTGATTGCGATGGTGCAGGCGCAGGCGGGCGTGGAGTGGCGTGAGCAGTCGGCGCTGGTGAATACGGAGCTGGTGAGCGGCAATTACTTCGATGTACTGGGTGTGCGCCCGGCAGTAGGGCGGCTGTTGGTGCAGCAGGATGATGTCGTAAAGAGCGGCAATCCAATAGCGGTACTCAGCTTTCACTACTGGAAGACACACATGGGCGCTGACCCGCATGTGGTGGGGAAGACGATCGCCGTCAACGGCAATCCTTTTCGAATTGTCGGCGTTTCTCAGCCGGGATTCGATAGCGCAATCTGGGGATCGCCCGCGGACCTGTTTGTTCCGATGACGATGAAGCCGGTGGTGGTTCCGAATAATGACGATCTGGACCGGCACGACTCGCGCTGGCTGAATATTCTCGGGCGGCTGAAGCCGGATGTGACGCGCGCTCAGGCGCAGGCGGCGATGTCTCCGCTTTGGCATGCACTGCGCACCGCCGAACTGCCGTTGTTCAAGAACAATTCAAAACGGTTCGTAGATGGTTTTGTCACCAAAGGCCAGCTACAGGTGGTGAATGGGGCGCGGGGATTCTCGTACTCCCGCAACGACCTGCGGATGCCGCTGCTGTTGGTAATGGGCATGGTGGTCCTGGTGGTGCTGATCGCCGCGGTGAACGTCGCGAGCCTGGTGCTGGTTCGGTCGGCTGGGCGTGTGCGCGAGTTCTCGATGCGCTATGCGCTGGGCGCGAAGCGCGGTCGGGTGGTCAGGCAATTGCTGATCGAAGGTCTGGTGCTCGGGGTGTTGGGAGGAGCGGCTGGCCTGTTGCTGGTTCCAGTAGCGACGCACTTCCTGGTTAGCCGGATGACGAGCGGTGAGGGGCAGCCGCCGTGCTCAACAAGCATCGATGGGCGCATTCTTGCGTTCAACTTCGCGGTGGCGATAGGAGTGAGCCTGCTGTTCGCACTGGCTCCCGCATTGCAATTGTGGAAACCGGACCTGGTGAGCCAGATGAAGGAACAGAGCGCGGCAAGCACTGGAGGACGGCTGACCTTCCGGCGCGTCACGGTTGCCTTGCAGATCGGGTTGAGCCTGCTGCTGCTGGTGTGTTCCGGTCTGTTCGTGCGGACGCTTCATAACTTGAGGAACGTGAATGTGGGATTCGCAACGGATCACCTGATCACCTTTGGCCTTGAGCCAAACCTTGCCGGGTACAGCAAGGATACGGTCCTGCCCGTACAAAAGCGGGTGCTGGAAAGCTTGGCCGCGCTGCCGGGTGTGGCGGATGTGGGCGCAACGGATGATCCGGAATTGGCGGACAACGGTGAGAGCGGAAACATCAGCGTGCAGGGCTACACGGCGGCCGAGGAAGAGGACATGAACGCCGAGAGGCCATATGTCACCCCGGATTACTTTGCGGTGCTGAAGGCTCCTTTGCTGGCGGGACGCACATTCACGGATGCCGACGATGCAATGCATCCTGCGGTAGCCGTAGTGAATGAGACGCTGGCCAAGCGCTTCTTCGGAAGTCCGCAGAATGCGCTTGGCCGAAGGCTGGCGCATGGCGCTGGGAACAAAACGAAGTACGACATCGAAATAGTGGGCGTCGTGCGCGACTATGTCCACCGCGGTATGCGCGGCAAGGTGAAGATGACGGTGTATCATCCCGTTGCGCAAAATTCCAATCCGGCGGGGTTGCACTACTACGTGCGAACGTGGGGCGCGCCGGACACGGCGATGCGCACGATCCGGAATACGATCCAGCAGATCGATTCGAAGCTGGTGATCGATGGGTTGAGCACGATGGATGCCGAGATCGACCAGAACATCAACGATGAGCGGGTGATCGCGCTGCTTGCGGTGAGCTTTGGCGTGCTGGCGACGTTGCTGGCTGGGATCGGCCTCTACGGTGTGCTCGCTTATGCCACGGCGCAGCGGACACGGGAGATTGGCGTCCGCATGGCTCTCGGATCCGACAGGAGAGGTATCGTTACGCTGGTCCTGAAGGATGTGTTGAAACTTGCGGGAATCAGCATCGCGGTCGCGGTTCCGGTCGCAGTGGCAGCCACGAGGGTGCTGAAGAGCCAGCTTTTTGGCGTGTCCAATGCTGATCCAATCGTGCTCGTCTCAGCAACGGTATTAGTTGCGATAGTCGCGATGATTGCGGCGGCGTTGCCGGCGAGACGGGCAGCGAGCGTGGAACCGATGCATGCACTGCGTACCGAGTAAGGCAGAAGGCACAGAGGTAAAGCAAATGCGTGGCGATCTGAGATACGCGTTACGGCAGTTGAGAAAGTCGCCCGGCTTCGCGGCGACGGCAATTCTGACGCTGGCAATCGGCATTGGCGCCAATGCGTTGGTGTTCAGCGTACTGAATGCGCTGGTGCTGAATCCGCTGCCGCTGCTGCACGGCGATCGCCTTGTGTTTCTGCAGCGCACGCCGCCGGATTCGCCCACGCAGTCTTATCCGGATTATCGCGACATGCGCGACCAGACCTCTGCCTTGTCGGGTCTGGCGGCCTATCGGCTAAATTCGGCCGGACTGGATACGGGCAAGAATCCCGCGAGGATCTGGTTTTATGAAGCCTCGGGAAATTACTTCGATGTTGCCGGCGTTCAGCCCTACCTGGGGCGCTTTTTCCATAGTGCGGACGAGCATGGCCCCAACTCCGCTCCTTATGTGGTTCTGAGCTACGGGTACTGGCAGAGCCAGTTTGGCGCCGATCCGCGGATCGTGGGCAAAACCGTTCAGATCAACAAGCATCCGTTCAACGTGATCGGTGTTGCTCCAGAGACCTTTCGCGGCACTGAGCTCTTTTTCTCTCCCGCCCTCTGGGTTCCCATGGTGAACGAAAACCAGATCGATGGCTGGAATTATCTGGAGGAGCGCGGCGACCACACTCTATTCGTAATCGGCAGGATGAAGCCCGGGGTGAACGTCGCGGCTGCGGAGTCGGACCTGAACGTCATCGCGAATCATCTCGCGGCACAATATCCGCAGACGAACCAGGGCTTGCAGCTGCGGCTCGTGCGTCCGGGACTGTTGGGCGATGCGCTGGGGCGTCCGGTGCGCGCATTTCTGGGTGGAGTCATGCTGCTGGCAGCTTTGATTCTGCTGGCAACCTGCGCGAATCTCGGCAGCCTGTTCGCAGCGCGGGCGGCGGATCGTTCGCGCGAAATGGCGATCCGCATGGCGCTGGGATCGACGCGGCAGCGCATTCTGCGCCAGCTGTTGAGCGAGGCCGCGATTTTGTCACTCGCCGGCGGCGTTCTGGGAGTACAGGCTGCGGCGATGCTTCTTCGCTGGCTGAGTGGCTGGCAGGTGATACCGAATTCGCCGATTCAGGTGCCGGTGAATCCCGATGCAACTACCTATATAGTTGCTCTCCTGCTTGCGATTGTGAGCGGCGTCTTATTCGGCATCACGCCCATCCGTCAGGTATTTCGCGCCGATGCCTATCAGCTGGTGAAAGCAGGAACGAGCGCGGCGCGAGTCTGGCGCAGGCTCACGCTGCGGGATGCGCTGCTGGTCGTGCAGATCGCGGTATGCGCGGTGCTCGTGACGTCGTCGCTCGTCGCGGTCCGCGGCCTCGTGCGGTCGCTGCACAGCAATTTCGGATTCTCGCCCGAAGGCGCAATGCTGGCCAAATTCGATCTGAAGAGTGCAGGGTACAGCGAAGCGAATGCGGAGCGGTTCCAGCGCGAGGCGCTCGAGTCGGTCCAGCGGATCCCGGGCGTGCACGCTGCGGGATACATCAATAATGTTCCGCTGAGCGTCAGTTATTCGGACACGCTTGTGTATGCGAACGGCACTACCGATTTCCGGCCTCTGAATTCGGTCGCCGATGCGATGTACTACAAAGTTTCTCCCGGCTATTTCGGCGCGGCGGGGACAACGCTGCTGGCCGGGCGCGATTTTACCTGGCACGACGATGCAAAGAGTCCCAAATTGGCCGTCGTGAACGAAACATTCGCGCACAAGGTCTTCGGTTCGGTCGGCAATGCCATCGGCGGGCATTTCCTGAAGGGCGACAAGAGTCAGATTGAGGTGGTCGGCGTGGTGCAGGATGGAAAGTACCGCTCGCTGACCGAAGAGCAGCAGCCGGCGATGTTTTTTCCGTTCCAGCAGAACACCGACACGTATACCACGCTGGTAGTCCGGGCCAACCGTAGCGCACCACAGCTTGCCACCGCGCTGCAGAAGACGCTGGCCGGACTTGACCCCGGATTGCCGGTCCTGATCGAAACATGGCCTGCGGCACTGGACACCGCGCTTTTTGCGGCCCGCGCGGCGACGGTTGCACTCGGAGTAATGGGAATGCTCGGGGCGATGCTGGCCGTGACGGGCGTCTTCGGCATGGCCTCCTATACCGTGAGCAAGCGCATGCGGGAACTGGGCATACGCGTTGCTCTTGGAGCGCGACGCAAGGAGGTTTTGCAGGCCGCGCTGGGGCGATCGGTGAAATTGCTCTGCGCAGGGTCGATTGCAGGTTTGTTGCTGGGGATGGCGGCCAGCAAAGTGCTCGAGTCCGTGGTTTATGAGGCAACGCCGCGCGATCCGCTGGTGATATGCGGCGTGATCATTGCGATGGTGCTGCTGGGAACAATCGCCGCATGGCTCCCGGCCAGACGGGCGGCCGGCATCGATCCCGCGATTTTGTTGCGCGAGGAGTGAAAGACGGTGAACGGAATTAGTCACTGTGAAAGTGAAAAATATGCTCAATGATTTGAAATATGCGCTGCGGCAGTTGCGAAAGACGCCTGGGTTCACACTGACGGCAGTGTTAACGCTGGCGATCGGGATCGGCGGCGTGACGGCGGTCTTCTCGGTGGTGGAAGCGGTGCTGCTCAGGCCGCTGCCTTATAGAGATTCTGCCAAGCTGTTTGCCCTGCACGAACGTGTGGAACACCTGATGGACGGTGATGCGAATCTTTCGGCTCCTGATGTGTTGACCTTCGAGCAAGAGAGCAAAGCGTTCACTGGCGTGGGCGGCTTTATCAGCGCGTCCTATGAGGCATCGGGCGCGGGCGCGCCCTTCCAGGCGCGGGCGGAGCGGCTGACGGCATCGGTGTTTCCAGTCCTGGGGATCGATCCAATCATAGGACGGACCTTCACCCAACAGGAGGATGACACGTCGGCACCGGTAACAGTCATCAGCCATGCGCTTTGGCAGGAGCGATTTCAAGGCGATCCGCAGGTTGTCGGCAAGACAATCGAGCTGGATCGCAGACCGTACACGATCGTCGGTGTGATGCCACGTGAATTCGAAACGCCGGTGGGTGTGGGTGGGTTGGCGCAGCGGGATCTCTGGGTTCCGATGAGCTTCACGCCGGTAGAGAAAGGCGCGGAGCATGCCAGCTTCGACTACGGAGCGGTCGTGAGGCTGAAGGCCGGCGTTAGGCCGGCACAGGCGCAACAGGATATAGACCGGGTGATCGGCATCATCCAGAGCAAGGATCCAGTCGTTCGCTTGCATGCCGCTTTGCATCCATTGAAGGAAGATACGGTGCGCGAGTCGCGCCCCCTGTTGCGCATTTTGCTGGCTGCTGTGGGTCTGATATTACTGATTGCCTGCGCAAACCTGGCGAACCTGCTGCTGGTGCGCGCGGCGGGACGGCGGCGCGAGTTCGGAGTCAGGCTGGCGCTGGGCGCGGCGCGACGGGCAATGCTAAGACAGCTGTTGACAGAGAGCCTCTTGCTGAGCGCGATTGGTGGCCTGTTGGGCGTAGCCCTGGCTGTAGTGCTGGTTCATCTGGCGGCGACCACCATGACGGATTCGCTGCCGCGGCTGAACGAGATCGCAGTGCGCTGGCCGGTGGTGTTCCTGGCGATTGCATTGACGGGGACGACGGGTCTGCTGTGCGGTCTGGCGCCGGCGCTGGCCAGCATGAAGGCCGAAGTACTGGATGCGCTGCGCGAAGGCGGTCAGGGAGCAGGGCAAAGTCGCGGGCAGCATCGGCTGCGCAACGTGCTGGTGGTAACGGAGGCGGCTCTCGCAATGGTTCTGCTGGTGGGTGCCGGGCTGCTGCTGCGGAGTTTCGCGAAGATGCTCGCCACCGACCCCGGCGTCGAGACCACGCAAGTAATGACAGCTTCCCTGGCGTTACCCAGACGCGATTATCCGACCCAGCAGCGGGTTAACGATTTCTACGCCGAGTTGCAGAGGCGACTGGAGGTAATGCCTGGAGTCCGTGCGGTGGGATTTTCATCGAACATTCCCCTGGTTGGGCTGAATTCGAGCCGGCTGTTCGGCCCCCAAGGATATGTGAAGAAACCCGATGAGGGCTGGTCGCTGGCATCGAACTATCTAGTCCAGGGAAATTACTTCGATGCGCTGCATATTCCACTGATTCGCGGCCGCTACTTCGACGCGCGCGACGAGCAGCCTGGCGCGCCTTTGACGGTGATCATCAGCCAGTCATTTGCTGATCATTATTTCGCTGTGAAAGAAGCAGTCGGTATGCACCTGAAGGTTGGGCCCAGCTACGACACAAAAATGCCGCCGATTGAGGTGGTAGGCGTGGTGGGGGACGTGAAACCCAACCATGTTGACCAGACGCAGATGGTGCAAATGTATGAGCCAGTCTCGCAGGCGGCAGCTGATCTGGGACCGCTTGCGCCAATGGTTGGCGTGGTCGGCGAACTGCGGGTAGTGGTGCGCACGGTGGCCGATCCTACTGCGCTGGAGGCGAGCTTCACTAGAGTGGTACATCAGCTCGATCCGCTGCTGGCAATCACGGAAATGCGGACGATGGATGAAGTCGTAGCGGCGACTGAGTCCTCCCGACGCTTTAACACCATAATCCTGACGGCATTTGCAGGTATAGCGCTGCTCTTATCGCTGCTGGGCATTTACGGGGTACTGGCGTTTACGGTGACGGAGAAGAGACGCGAAATTGCCATTCGCATGGCGTTGGGGGCCACTCGACAGGATGTGCTGCAACGGACCATTCGCTCTGCACTGACGCTGGCCGGAGTGGGCGTCGCGTGTGGGTTGGTTGCATCCGCGGGGCTGACGCATCTTCTGAAAAGCCTGCTATACGGAGTAAAGCCACTGGACGCGTCGGCAATTGCGGGCGCGGTCGCGGTGCTGCTGATGTGCTCATTGTTGGCTGGATGGCTGCCGGCGAGAAGGGCCGCTTCGATTGAGCCCATGGACGCCCTGCGGAGCGAGTAGCCCGCTTCCAGAATCTGAAATCGCGTCGTTGTTCTGCACGTATCTCATTCTTTCTGCCTGTGGACGGATGGCGGTAAGCGCAGCGCCGAATGCGGGACTCAATAGTTTGCGAATAAGAAAGATTTATCGGCAGCAGCTGGACATTCTTATCGAAATCGTCCGAGTGCCGGCTCGTCCTTTGAAATCAACGGGCGCGCGATTGACAAGTTTCCCTTGTGGCCATAGAAGCAGCATTCAGTATAAGTAATTGCTTATAACCTCTATCACTGTCCGCTGATAGTGAAATACTTTCCTCTTGAAACCTCGTAACCCATGCCCTAAGTTGGGTCATGGCAGTTACCCCCGCTACCTTTCACCCCTCTAGATTTCGCAAAAGGCCGGACGAGTTGTTTAAGAGATGTTGATCCCATCCTTCTCTTAGATTCGACCAACTCGATGATTTCCGAGACGACCTAAAACACACATCTCAAGAGTACCCTTTGGAGGCTTTGCATTATGTCATTCCGAAGCAGACGAATTTCATCATCTACTTTTCTACTTCTTCTGGGTGCGGCTCTTTTGCTCATCCAGGTTGCCCCAGCCCAGACATTTCGCGGCGGTATGAACGGTGTAGTGACAGATCAGTCCGGTGCCGTGGTGCCAGGGGCGGAGGTGATAGCCATCGATACGGCAACTTCTGTCCAGCACGCGACGGTTACATCGAGTGGCGGTGAATTCACTTTCCCGGACCTCCCATTGGGCTCCTACAACGTGACGGCTGCGGCTCCCGGCTTCCAGAAAGTGCAGGTCGACAAGGTTGAGATAAAGGCAGGTTCGATCTACAGTCTGCCGATTAAATTGAGGGTGGCGCAGCAGGCGACCACAATCGAAGTAAGTGCCGCAGCATTGACCCTCGATCCGACATCCACGACACAGACGGCTGGTGTAAGCGGGAAGCCGCTGCAGGACACGCCGCTGAACGGCAGAGACTTTACGCAGTTGATCATCCTGGCGCCCGGTTTTTCCAACTCCGGCGCTGGCGGGTATGGTTCACTGAATGGCACGCGCGCTAACCAGATTAACTGGCAGATCGACGGAATCGATAACAATGACCTCTGGCACAATATCCCTGCTGTCAACCAAGGTGGTGTCTCGGGAATCGCAGGCATTATCCTGCCCATCGATGCAGTAGAACAATTCTCCGCACAGACGCAGGCTGCGCCGGAATCTGGACGCAATCCGGGTGGCAGCGTGAACCTTTCGATTAAGGCGGGCACCAATCAGATCCACGGCACGGCTTACTACTACAACCGCAATGAAGCTCTTGGCGCAATAAATCCGTTCACGGCACCGGTCAAGCAGGAAGTCCGGAACTATAACTACGGGTTCTCAGCAGGCGGTCCAATTCTTAAGAACAAACTGTTCTGGTTTGTAACCTATGAGCACCAGCGGTTCACCATCGGTGTTCCCGATCAGGCGACAGAGCCATCGCAACCCTGGCAGGCTGAAGCCAAACAGGCACTGGCTAACTTTGGAGTGCCGGTCAATTCGGTATCGACAAATATGCTCAGTACTCTCTGGCCTGCGGCGGCAACAGGAAACCTGCCCGCAACGGTCAATAATTACACTAGTTCGCAGCCTGAATATGGCTACAGTTATAACGGCCTGGCGAAGGTAGACTATACGATCAATGAGCGGAATAGCCTATCCGCTCACTGGTTTGTCGGACAGGGAAACCAGGTGGCTCCCGTAGGCTCATCCCTTTATTACTACTATGAGGTTGCACCGATTCATGTGCAGAACTACTCGATCGTCTACAATCACGTGTTCACGCCGACGATCACGAACCAGCTGCTGTTAGGCGTGAATTATTTCAACCAGGTATTCAATGACTTCAACAATAGTTTCGATATGGCTAGCCTTGGTCTGGTCACTGGCTCTCCGCTTTCCGGCGCATCGAACCTTCAGATCTCAGGCTTCGACGCGACCGGCGAAACTCCTCCCGAGGGACGCAATGACATCACAGGGCACCTGACGGACGATTTTAACTGGACGATCGGGAAGCACCAGTTCAAGTTTGGCGGCGAATATCGTCAGGCGCAACTGGATGAGTTCTATCATCGGCATGGGCTCGGCAGCTTCACCTTTGATGGCACGCAGGGACCTGACCAGAACGCTGCGAACGGTGACTCATGGGATACCGGGAACGCACGCATCGATGCTCTTGCGGATTTCATGTCAGGGCGCGTGGTTACCTCGTCAATCGCACTGGGCGATCCTGACCGGCAGGTATTCGTGAACACCTTTGCTCTATTTGCTCAGGACTCCTGGCAGCTCAGTCCCAAATTGAGCATTAACTACGGTATACGCTATGACTATGAGGGGCCTCTCCACAACCAATGGAAGAATCTCTCTGTATTTCGACCGAATCTGGGTGGGGTAGTCTACCAGGGAGACCAGATCAGCTCACTCTATGACCCCTATTACGCGGGCTTCAGTCCGCGCATTGGGTTTTCTTACCAGGCGACTCCGAATACAGTGATTCGTGCTGGGGCAGGGCTCTACTATGACACTCCGAACCTGAATCCATTCCTCGACAACCGGCCTGGAAACGGAGCTCCAAACGGCGTGGAGGGCAACCCCGGTACGGGTGGGGATTCGGTAACCACCGCGACACGTAATGGTTACACGATCGTATCTGGGGTCAATGTGTTTCCATCCTCGCTGGGTTCGAACAGTATTTTCTCGATCGGCAAGGATTTCGTTCCCTCGCATAACTTCAACTTCAACGTCCAGCTTGAGCAGAGCTTAACGAACAAGATTGTGGCCCAAATTGGCTATGTGGGGAGTGAGGGGCGTAACCTGCTTTCCATTCGGGATATTAACCAGGCGGCCCTCGGAAGCGGAAACATCGTCGATCCGAACACGGGGACCAATGTCAGTAGCGGCACTGCCAGTTGCCCGGCAGGCTCCACCTACCAGAACTGCAGCCGTCCGTATTTCTCCCAGTTCCCCGCCTTCACCTTTATCAATGAAATTCAAAGCATCGGCACATCCAATTACAGCTCTCTCCAGGCCACGTTACGGGTTTCAAATCTACACGGATTGACTGCGCAGGCAGCCTATACGTGGTCGCATAGCTTCGACGAGGTGACGGCTTATCGCGGCGCTCTTCCGCAGGACAGCTTTAACTTCAAGGGCGATTACGGGCCGAGCGATTTCGATAGCCGAAACATCTTTGTTGCCCTGCTCACCTACAATGTCCCGGGTGGACAACGATGGAAGCCTTTGACAAATGGATGGCAGTTGAACAGCCTGATGACATTTCACGGCGGCCTGCCCTTCTCGGTGTATAGCTCAGCCGATACTTCGGGTACGAATGATGGCAATCAGCGAGCGAATTATGTTTCTGGGGTCAGTCCGTATGCCGGCTATCGCAAGGGCAAGGTGGGAGCGAACTGGTTGAATCCGGCAGCCTTTGTGGATGCGCCGGCAGGGACATGGGGCGATACCGGCCGCAACGCCTACTACGGCCCAGGCTACAGTGACGTGGACTTCTCGGTCTTCAAGAACACTCCGATCGGGGAGAGGGTCACAGCGCAGTTCCGCGTGGAGATGTACAACCTGTTCAACCGCACGAACTTTGCTCCGCCCCTGAACGGAAACTTCAACCCGTCATATACCCAGGACAATGCTCTGAACCTGTTCACGACGATCGGCAGCTTCAACGGCGCTCCTGGCATCGGGGTGGGCGAGCCCTTTAACACGCAGTTGGCGCTGAAGATCATCTTCTGAGCCACTGCCGTTTCTGATCCACGGCGACTGCTGAATCTGCCGGGCGCCGTGGATTAGTCTTGTCCACAATGAACCTGAAGTGAGGATCGAAATGGCTTGTACGAGACGTGAGTTCTTGATGAGGGTGGGCCAGGCTGGCGGGTACGGGGCGGCATTTCTGACGATGCAGCATCTGGGATTGATGGCAGTGCCGGAGGCGAGTGCGATGCCGCTGGCGATGGAGACTGGTTCCGGAAATGGCACCAAGGTTGTCATCCTGGGAGGTGGAATTGCGGGTCTCGTCGCTGCCTATGAGATGGGTAAGGCAGGTTATTCCTGTACGGTGCTCGAGGCGCGCCCGCGTCCGGGAGGCCGCAACTGGACGGTCCGGAACGGCACAAAGATCGAGTTTAAGAATGGCGTGAGTCAAACGGCCAGCTGGGAAGACGCCAGCTACTTCAATGCTGGACCCGCTCGGCTACCCTCAACCCACAAGACAATGCTCGGCTATTGCAAAGAACTGGGTGTGCCTCTGGAGGTAGAGGTCAATACCTCGCGCAGCTCATTGTTGCAAAGCGACGCAGCCTTTGGCGGTAAAGCGATCGAACAGCGCGAGGCGATCAACGACACGCGAGGTCACGTTTCCGAATTGCTGGCAAAATGCATTCGCAAGGATGCCCTGGACCAGGAAATCTCCAAGGAAGACAGAGAAAAGATGCTGACGTTCCTGCGAACCTACGGCGACCTGAAAGCCGACTACTCCTATACAGGATCGGAGCGGAGCGGCGTTTCCAGGTTGCCGGGCGCAGGTCCGGATACAGAGGTCTTGCGGCCACCGCTGGACATGCATGCACTTCTCGATGCCGATTTCTGGCAGGGAATGCTGTTCGAAGAGATGTTCGACATGCAGGCCACGATGTTTCAGCCAGTCGGCGGAATGGACCGGATTCCCTATGCTTTCGCCGCGAAGCTGGGCGACATCGTACAGTATGGCGCTCCCGTTCAGGAGATTCGCAAGACGGAGCAAGGTGTCAGGGTAGGTTATACAGATTCAAAGTCGGGCGCGACGAAGACGATCGAAGCGGACTACTGCATCTGTGCACTGCCGATCACCATTCTGAAAACGATCCCGAATGATTTTTCTCCGCGAGTCAAGCAGGCGATCGCAGAGGTTGGATATGACTCCGCCTATAAAGTCGCCTGGGAATCGCGCCGTTTCTGGGAGCAGGATTACAACCTGTATGGCGGCCTGTCTTTTGTCGTGAAAGGGCCGGTGAACCTGCTCTGGTATCCGAGTTGGAAGTTGTTTTCTGACAAGGGAGTTCTGGTAGCCGGCTATGGCGTAGAGAATTATAGCGAGTTTGGAAAGCTGCCCAGTGTTGCGGCCAAAGTCGACGCATCGCGTGCGGCGGTCGAGAAGCTGCATCCCGGACACGGGAAGGAATTGAAGAATCCGATGTATGTGAACTGGGGCGAGATCCCTTACAACCTAGGCTCCTGGGTGGGACGTGGACCAAATTATGTCCCAGGACGTGCTATGCAGTACTACGAGGGTCCATACAAGGAATTTATTCAGCCTGATGACCGCATTTACTTCTCGGGCGATCACTGCAGCCATATCATCGGATGGCAGGAAGGCGCGGCTCTCGCCTCTCATCGTGCGATCAACATGATTTCGCAGCGGGTGCAGATTGCAAGGGTCAGCGGTGCCGCGAAGAGCCAACAAGTTTAGAGATTTCGGGGGACAGAAAATGAAGTGTAAGGAAGCGATGATCGCGGCTGCAATGGCAGTCGCAATATTTTGCGTGACGAGCGAATCGGCCCATGCACAGACAACGGTGAAGCATATTCAATCGGCTGCTTCGCCGCTGGCAACGGCAGTATGGGCAGGGGACACGCTGTATGTGAGCGGACAAATAGCGTCACCTAAGACCCCGGCGGATTCCGCCAAAGGAACGCCGGCCGATTATGGAGATACCAAGGCGCAGGCAACGAGCGAAATTCTCAAGATACAGGCCATTCTGAAAGAGCAAGGCCTTACTCTCGGCGACGTGGTGATGATGCATGTCTACCTGGCGGGTGACCCGGCAAAGGATGGAAAGCTGGACTTCGCGGGCTTGCAGGCCGCGTATACGCAGTACTTTGGCACCGCGGACCAGCCGAACAAGCCCGCAAGGGCGGCGATGCAGGTCGCTGCGCTGGCTGCTCCGTGGGCATTGGTGGAGATTGAGGTAATCGCGGTACGTTCCAAGTAGGAATAAATACCGCGAGAAGAAGAAGTCCCGGCTTTGGCCGGGACTCTTTCTTTGTCTAACGGGTTCGGCGGATGCTGCATCGCTCTCAGTAAGGGCCGATCTCACGTGGCTCAGGATATTCATGCTGCAGAACATCGTCCAGGCGTGCATGCAGGCGCTTGCTGAAGTCGAGAGGTAGTTCGAAGACCCGATCGTCTGCCATGAAAATGATGATGTTGCGTGTGGAGTCGAGGATGGCAGAGCAGATTTCGCAGTGTGCAAGATGGCGTTCGACATCCGCGCGAACCTGAGCGTCGAGGGTGTCGTCAATGTATTCGGAGATGCGGTCCCAAACGTGGCGGCAGCTTAAAGCCATGACAGCCTCCCGAAGATCCGGCGCTTTGGCTCGGGTTTAGCCGTGAGCCGCAGTTGTGGGACCAGCTTTCTTTGCAGCATCATGCGCGCCCGGTGCAGGCGCACCTTCACTAATGAGACTGAAATACCCAGCAGCGTGGCGGTTTCGTTCACGCTGAGTTCTTCTACATCACGCAGGGTGACGATCTCCCGGTATGTTTCGGGCAACTCAGAGACGGCCTGTTGAATGAGCGCGCGGATTTCCCGGCGTTCGAGCGCGGCCAGTGGAACTTCGCGCCAGTCAGTGAGAGCTGCAGGGGTGTAGTCGCCGCTTTCTTCACTCCGCTCGTCGAGCGAATCGAAGGTGGTCCGGTTTTCCTTGCGCAGCCGACCGCGAGCTTCGTTCAGTGTGATGGCGATAAGCCAAGTGCTGAATCTCGCGTCTCCGCGGAAACTGGCGAGCTTACGGTAAGCCTTCAGGACGGCATCCTGAACAACGTCTTCGGCTTCGCTTTCGTTTTTCACCAGCGCCAGCGCGGTGCGATAAATCTGCCGTTCGTACGGCCGGATAAGGAGATGAAATTTATCGCGGTCGCCCGCAATGATCGACGTGATGAGAGCCCGTTCTGAAGAAGGCTCAATTGCGTCAACTGGCGCGGGGTTCGTCATGCTATGGCGGGACTCCTGCGGCTGAGCCACAACTTGTCAATGAGGGCGTCCAGTGAGAAGAGGCCGGCTCCAAAAATCAACGCAATCAACGACGCGAAAAGGAAGGTGAAGGGATCGGCGACATAGAATTTTCCCGGATCGTTGAAGATCGACTTCAAAGCCATCAGGTCGTCGGTTATATAGGCGACCAACATGTTGCATGCAAGCAAGAGGCCGATCAGCCGCGTGCCCAGTCCGACGATCAGAAGTATGCCCCCAAAGAATTCGAGAGATGCAATCGCTGGAGCCATCAAGCCGGGCGCCGGAATGTGAAGGCTGGCAAAGAAATCCCGCACATGCGAAAGGTTGTGCAGTTTGCCCCACCCCGTTTGCATGAATTGCCATCCCCAATAGAGTCGGACGAAGAGCAAAAAAGGAGACCGAAGGAGATGCGACGCGTCACAGAAGCGACGATAGAGACTACTCAGGCCTGAAGTCCGGGCGCCGGCAATGGATGCGGACGAGGTGCTCATAGGTTTGCCTATCCTTATTGTGTGAACCAGCCGAAGGTCGACCAGGATGCGAAGATCTGCTGCAACCATGGACCTCGCGCGTCTTCAGGAATAACGCTGTCTTCGAAGGCGAAGTCGATCGCCTGACCGATGGGAGCGCCCGAAAGCAGTAACTGCAGAAGCCGGAAGTCTTCGCGGTCGAGCCGCTTGTAGTACACCGAATTCTGATGACGGTGGACGGCGAGAAAAATCTGTTCCGGCGGCAACATGGCAACTCGGCGAACGTGCCTGGTTTTGCGTGCGACGCTGGCGTTGTTGCTGGACGAGTCGCTGCTGCCTGCCTCGTTGCGCAGCTCGATCAGGAGATCTTCAACCGGATAATGAAGCTCAAGCACCCGCAGATACGGTTGCAGATGCAGACGCGAATTCTCGTCGATAGACGCAAGATCGTCGGCGTCGAGCAGTGGATCTTCGCCTGAATCAAAAGCCTCGATGTGTGCCCATTCGAGGCGAACCATGTCGAGAGCGAGCTGGCTGCGCGGTTCGAGGTATGCGGGGTGCGCGAGCAGCCACTTTTCAAGCTGTGATCCAAGATTGCGCAGAGAAAAAGACTCTGAAGGGCACTCTGTCAGGAAGTCGCGCATCAGCCTGTCGAACCGTGTGCTGCCCATGATGGCTCTGAGGCCGGAAAAGTCCTCTTCGAAAGAGGTGTACAGACGGAACCAGTATTGGCGATTGTAGATCTCAAGGCGTTCGAAGCCGGTGAGGCGGTCATTCGGCTTGATCAGCGCCGCAGCTTCGGAAGTGTTTGCGACACCATCGCGACGACGTCGCGGCATCGTCTCGTTTTTCGTCAGCGGGTGCATGACGGCGGCCGCAAAACGACGCTGGAGTTCGAGGAGGTCGCTCATTGCGCCGCTCCCTGAAATACGAACTCTGAAACTGGCGCAGAAATCTTTGCAGCCGTAGCGTGGAGAAAGCGATTTGCCTTGAGTGCCTCGGCGTGAACCTCATCAAAGGTGGGGATATTGTCGTCCCATTCAAGGAGGGTAGCCGTTGGGCCGGCACGCTCAATGGTGCGAGCGTATAGCTGCCAGACTGGTTCAAGGACAGGGTGATCGTGTGTGTCGAGAATGTATTTCTCAAACTTTGAGTGGCCCGCGATATGAATCTGCGCGATGCGTTCAGCAGACACTGCGTTCACATATGAGAACGGGTCGAAGCCGTGGTTTTGCGATGAGACGTAGATATTATTCACGTCGAGAAGGATGCCGCAGTCGGCGCGTTCCACGACCTCATTGAGGAACTCCCACTCTGTCATTTCCGAAACATGATATTCGGCATAGCTCGAAACGTTTTCGACCACAACAGGGATTTCCAGGAAGTCCTGCACCCCTCGAATGCGCTCAGCGGTGACCTTTACAGCTTCCCAGGTATAAGGCATGGGGAGCAGATCGTGGGTGTAGCGACCGTCGACTGAGCCCCAGCAGAGATGGTCGCTGAGCCAGGGAGTCTTCGTGCGGTTGACAAGCCGTTTGAGACGCCTCAGGTGTTCTGGGTCGGGATCACTGACGGAGCCGAAATACATTGAAACGCCGTGCTGTACGACTTTGTATTGATCGAGAATCTGATCGAGAACCTGGAGCGGGCGGCCGCCATCGATCATGTAGTTTTCCGAGATGATCTCGAACCAGTCAACTAATGGTTTCCTAGTCAGGATGTGCTGATAGTGCGGAATGCGAAGCCCGATTCCGACTCCGTACTCAGTAAAGCCGTTGAAGCGATTTGCAGGCACCGGAACAACTCCAGAGAAGGTGAAAGGGCCAGCGTGGAACGTATCTGGCCCCTTGTGAAATGCGTTGAGGGCAAACTAGGAAGGATGCTTGGAGCCATCAGTGGCGCAGCCGCCCTTGCCCTTGCAACTGTTCTTGCCCTTGCAGCCATTGTCGCTGCTCTTGCAGCCGCCCTGGCCCTTGCAATCGTTCTTGCCTTTACATGAGTGCTTGCTGGTGTCCTGATTGAGCGAAGCGCTGCCGAACGACGCTTTGCCCACCTTGACTACGGAGTTGTTAGTCTGGGAAGTGGCAGCCTGCATGGTTGCAGCTCCACTCAACAAACCAGAAACTGCCGCAGCAACCATCAGGGTCTTCATCGAATGCTTCATTGTTGTCATTCCTCCATGTCAGGCCTAGACCCGGCGCAACTCACCGGTGGGAGACCTGTCTACCGCATGTGAGTACGGCAGCGCGATAAGGTTACAGCATCCGGACAGCATTTTTGTGGAAGATTTTGGCGTGAAAGTTTGTTGCGTGAGATGAAATCCATCGCGGGACTTCGCTTCGTTCTTAAAGAATGCCTCGCGCGCGTGACGAACGGCTCTCGGAAGATGGTCGGCTATCCTTTTTTGTGACGAAGCGTTCGGCGTAAACGGCGACTCAAGTTCGCTATGCGAGCAGCGCAAAAGCGACGATGGTGCTTCCTTCATGCCCGCTCGCTTGTTCGGCTCCGGTATTGAGGGAGCTTTCGAGACTTGCCCAGCCAGTCTGTAGTTCGGCGGCAATGATTTCACTATCGCTTGCGCCATCAAAACATAACTCGCAGACGCCGATGCCATCCGAGGAACGGAGAGGCAGGCCGAATACCCGGCAGGTCATGGGGCGCGCAGCGTAGAGGTTGCAGGTCCCGGTGGTCGGGTCGAGGACAGGACACGGTTCGTCATTAGCGAACTCGGCGAAGGTCGGGTCGTCTTCATCAAGCTGACCTGTCTCAAGGTTTCCAGGAAAGTCCGGCTTGAGGCGATCCATGGATCCACGCGCGCGCGCGTGGATCGCGGAAGCTCGCAGGGGATCTGTGTGTTCAAGCTCGCCGAGTCCCCGGCGCAGGCGAAGGGCGTCCAACTGCGTGATAGGGAAGACGCCAATACAGCATTGGGTGCATCCCGGGCGGCATTTGAGCCAGTCTCCCGACCGCCGCGCCGCGTCGGCAGTCGCGGCATCGACGATTTGCACGAGCTGGTGGTCGCCTGCGGGGAGCATGTTTTCAGCATAGTGTAATCCAAGAGATGATCGTATTTATTAACCTGTGAAAGCAGTGAGGCTATGAGCGATTCAATTGAAATTGGTTCCAATGACCGGGTGTTCGTGTTAACCGGCGCGGGCGTGAGTGCCGAGAGCGGGCTGCCTACCTTTCGTGACAACAACGGTTTGTGGAATGGATATCCCGTAGAGGAGGTCGCCACCCCCGAAGCGTGGGCCGAGGATGCGGAGCGGGTTTGGCGCTTTTATGGGATGCGCCGGAGAGACGCCTTGACCTGCCAGCCGAATGCAGCACACTTTGCGCTAGCTGACCTGGAGCGCGAGCTGGAAGAGCGATTCTTTCTCTGCACGCAGAACGTGGATCCACTGCATGAGCGAGCAGGATCAAAACGGCTGATTCACATGCACGGAGAGCTCTTTCGCTCGCGATGTGAGCGGGAATGCGGGCGCGGAGACTTCTCGGACGAAAGGATCTATCAATCTGCGAGCGAGATTCCTCGCTGCGAGTGCGGCGGTCGGATCAGGCCACACATCGTGTGGTTTGGCGAAATACCGATGGAGATGGATCGCATCCTGGACGAGCTTGATCGCTGTACGGTACTGATGGTGGTGGGGTCGTCGGGGATGGTCCACCCCGCAGCTAGCTTCGTGGAGTGGGCGAACCGCCGGCGTGTCCGCACCTACTACATTGGTCCTGAAAGGCCGCTGAATTCCGTATCCTTTACGCAGATCCTGCTTCGCAAGGCAGGCGAGGTTCTACCGGGGATCTTCCGCGTTTCACAATCTGGCTGAGTCGTTTGCCAAACTCCAATCGTCACAGATAACGTATAGGGTCTTGCTGATAAAGGCGCGCGCGCGATCGTCAGCGACGGATGAGGGTATTGATGCCGGAAAAGGAACTGCGTTATCAATCAGGGTTTGGCAACGAATTTGCGTCGGAAGCCGTGGCCGGAGGCTTACCAGAGGGACAAAACGCGCCACAGAAGTCCGCGCTTGGCTTGTATACGGAGCAGTTCAGCGGGACACCCTTTACCGCTCCACGTGCGGCGAATCGAAGGACGTGGACGTATCGGATTCGCCCTTCGGTAACGCACAAACCCTATGAAGAAACGGAGACGAAGCTAATTCGCAGTGGTCCCTTCACTGAAGTTCCGACACCTCCCAATCAGCTCCGCTGGAACCCTGTGCCGATTCCAGGCGAGAAGGCAGATTTTCTGGATGGGATCATAACGCTTGGTGGCAACGGCGACCCTGCCTTCCAGACCGGTGTTGCGATTCACATCTATGCAGCAAATGCGTCCATGGAGGACCGCTTCTTTTATGACGCGGACGGAGAATTATTGATCGTTCCACAGGACGGTTCCCTGAAATTCCACACGGAGCTCGGAATTATCGGTGTTGCTCCGGGGGAGATCTGCGTAATCCCGCGCGGCGTAAAATTTCGCGTCGTTCTGGATGGCGAATCAGCTCGCGGATACATCTGCGAAAACTACGGCCTAACCTTTCGCCTTCCCGAGCTTGGGCCGATCGGAGCGAACGGTCTCGCAAACTCCCGCGATTTCCTCACGCCAAACGCTGCGTTTGAAGATCGCGATGGGCCATTTCAGATGGTGAGCAAATTTCTGGGTCGCTTGTGGGTTGCGGAGATTGATCACTCGCCGCTCGATGTCGTTGCGTGGCATGGAAACTATGCGCCCTATAAATACGATCTAAAGAATTTCAACTGCATCAACTCGGTGAGCTTCGATCATCCCGATCCATCAATTTATACAGTGCTGACAGCTCCAACGGTGAATCCGGGAACCGCAAACGTCGACTTCGCGATCTTTCCGCCGCGCTGGATGGTGGCCGAGCACACCTTCCGCCCACCCTGGTTTCATCGCAACATGATGAATGAGTTCATGGGCCTGATTTTCGGCCAGTACGATGCGAAGGCCGAAGGTTTTGTGCCCGGCGGAGCGAGTTTGCACAACTGCATGGCAGGACATGGTCCGGACGCCGAAACCTGGGAACGGGCAAGCGCTGCGGAGTTGAAGCCGCAGTATCTGGATAACACGCTGGCGTTCATGTTCGAGACGCAACTGGTCGTGCGGCCAACGAAGTTTGCGCTGGAGACGAAGATTCTGCAGCACGAATACTACGAATGCTGGCAGGGGTTGAAGAAACATTTTCAAGGATCGAAGGGATGAGCGTAATTCGCGCGCTGATTGCGGGGTTGATCGACTACGCGGGACTGTTTCCTCCCGCCGGTCTCGACATGAAAACGGTGATCCGCAATTACGCACAGTATGCGGACGGGGAAGAAAGCTGGGCGCTTGGCAGGTTGATTGTGCCGGTCAGCCGTCTGCCTGAGTTTACCGATGCCTTCAACGAAGTATGCTGCGACGAGCGCGAAAAGGCATGGCTTCTGAGTGTACTTGGCTCGAATGATCCCATCGACAACGAAGCCCGAATTGCACGTTTCACGCAGGGAGCAGCGCTCATCGACACGATCGAATTGAAAGCCGAGGATCCCGAGGAGGCCGAACGGCTATTGTCGGAACTGCCGGTAAGTTTGGAGGCTTATATTGAATTTCCCTTGGAGAAGACGAGCGAGATGTTGCCGGTGCTTGTCACCCATGGCGCACGGGCAAAGATTCGCATGGGCGGACTGACGCCGGACGCCTTTCCCGACTCAGTTGCAGTGGCACGGGTCATGATCACCTGCGCGGATGCTCAGCTTCCATTCAAGGCGACAGCGGGGTTGCATCATCCTGTGCGCGGAATGTACCGGTTGACGTATGACGAGGATAGTCCGTCCGGAACGATGCACGGATTCGTGAACGTGTTTCTTGCCGCCGCTGTGGCGTGGCTGGGGAAAGAAGAAGATCTCGTTGTAGCGACGCTTAATGAGGAATCCCCGCAGGCGTTTCGATTTACAGAGGACACTGTCAGCTGGCATGAAAACGCATTGACGGCTGGCCAGATTGGCTCCATGCGGCGCGACTTCGGCATCGATTTCGGGTCGTGCTCGTTTCTCGAACCGATCGATGAGCTGAAGGCGTTGGGATGGCTGTGACGCGGAGCTGGGTTGAAAGCGCAAATGATTCTCGTACGGATTTTCCACTCGAGAATTTGCCGTTTGGGGTCTTCCGCCGATCCTGTGGGTTCGTAACCTCCGGCGTCGCGATTGGAGATCAGATTCTCGATCTGCGTGCCACGGTTGCGAACGGCTCGCTCGATACACTCGACCCGCAAATCTCGCGATCCTGCGAGAACGACTCGCTCAACGCGTTGATGGCTCTCGGCCGGGAAGCCGTCGACGCGCTTCGGCCGAGGCTGATGGATCTGCTCTCAGATCGCAGCTCTCGCGCGCGCGTCGAGCCGGCGTTGATTCAGCAATCCGCGGTCGAGATGCTATTGCCGGCCCGCATCGGAGACTACACCGATTTTTACGCTTCCATTTATCACGCGACAAATGTAGGCAGTCTGTTTCGTCCGGATAATCCGTTGCTGCCCAATTACAAATACGTTCCGATTGGCTATCACGGCCGCGCCTCATCGATGGCCGTCAGCGGTACGGAAATCCAACGCCCATGCGGGCAGACGAAAGCAGCGGATGCCGAGGAGCCCTCGTTCGGGCCCACACGTTCGCTCGACTATGAGCTGGAAGTTGGTTTCTTTGTCGGCCGTGGAAATGCGCAGGGCCGGTCCGTTCCCATCTCGGAAGCTGAGTCCCACATCTTCGGCCTTTGCCTGGTCAACGACTGGTCGGCGCGTGACATCCAAGCCTGGGAGTATCAGCCGCTCGGCCCGTTTCTCGCCAAGAACTTTGCCACTACGATTTCCCCTTGGGTCCTTACCCTCGACGCGCTGGAGCCGTTTCGCGTACCTGCATTTAAACGCGTAACGGATGATCCAAACCCGTTGCCGTACCTCAATGCCGAGGAAGACCGGGCTCGTGGCGGAATCGATTTGAAGTTAGAAGTCTGGCTGAAGACGAAACAGATGCGGGCAGAGAACTCAGCTCCAGTGCGATTGAGCCAGGGCAATCTCCGCGATTTGTACTGGACACTGGCACAAATGCTGACGCATCACACGAGCAACGGGTGCAATCTACACCCCGGTGATCTGCTCGCCAGTGGAACGGTCTCCGGGGCGGCACGGGACTCGCTCGGCTGCCTGCTTGAAATCACGCGCCGCGGAGCAGAACCTCTTCAAGTTCCGAATGGTGAGACACGAAAATTTCTTGAAGACGGCGACGAAGTAATTCTTCGCGGATACTGCGAGCGCGAAGGCCATCCGCGCATCGGTTTCGGCGAGTGCCGCGGCATCGTGCGCCCTGCGCAATCCTGCTAATCGCTCCATCGATCCGCTAGGCACTGTCTCACTTCGCGCGCTCAAACTCGACGTAGTTGCGCCCGAAGTAGAGCCTGTATTTCCCCGGCGCCTCCCCTTCTGTCACCTGCAAGGGAGTGGGCCGGCGAAATTTCGGATCGCCGACCGCCTCGGTCGTAAAAAGATCGTGCGCTCCAATGTCGAGAACCACAAACTGTGGGCCGCTTGCACTTCTGATCATCCCTGTGCCGTATGCTCCTGGAGGCAGCGTATGACCGCCAATTACGATTGGCACTTCCGTGATGAAGTACGCCTGATATTTCTCCTGAATGCCCGTTGAGTAGCCCGAATTGTCCACTAACACGGCGAAAGTGAAGTATCCATCGGAATAGCGAACACCACCGGAATTCCTGCTCTGAGTCGTCGCAGATTGCCCGCGGAAGAAGACTGAGCCTGGCAGAATCTTCGCGACGTCGGTTGGATGCAAAACCGTTGCCGGTTGCGCGGTTGGAGTTTGTGCAGCAACCTGCACGGCGAAGATCGCCGCCGCTACAACAGCGCAAAACGTGATCCGGTGCCTGCTCGAAATCATCAGTCCAGAATCCTCCCTCACGTGCGGCAAGTATAAACCGCACTTGCGAAAGAAGCCGAAGAGAGGGAGGCGCCCCTGATCCGGCAAGCGATTAACAGAAAACCCAGACCTCGCGTCGAACCGCCAGCCGGTCAGACGTTCAGATGGTTCGCCGCTGCAACGCGACCATACCAGTATCCCGATTCCTTGATGGTGCGCTTCTGTTCGCGAAAGTCGACATAGACAAGCCCGAAGCGCTGGCTATAACCCTCAGCCCATTCGTAATTGTCAAGCAGGCTCCAGGCATGGTAACCACGGACGTCGGCTCCATCCTTGATCGCGCGGGCGAGCTCCGCCAGATGGCCGCGATAGAACTCGACACGTCGCGTATCGGGAACCTTGTCGGTGTCGCTTGGCAGCGGTCCGTCGGCGTAAGCACAACCATTCTCGGTAATCTCGATGATGGGGTGGTTGTACTCCTTCGAAATGCGCGTAACGATGTCGTAGAGCCCCCAGGGCCAGACCTCCCATCCGTTATAGGTAATGGGGCCTACGCCGCCCTGTCTGCCGTTGTACTGAACATAAGGAATATAGGGCGCGGCCGAGACAATCGTCCGCTGGTAATAGTTGATGCCAATCCAGTCCAGCGGAGCCTGCATGATCTTGCCGTCACCTGCCTGGACGCCCATGGCTTCGTACGGAGGATCGCCGACGAATGCTTTCGGATACTCGCCATGAATCGCCGTATACAGGAAGAAATCGTTATTCATGGCGTGGAAGCGCTCAGCAGCGGCCTTGTCTGCCTCGCTATCGGTTGCGGGAGCGCCGGGTGACATGCTGAAGGCGCTGCCGATTTTCGCCTTGGGAGACGCCGCCTTCATTGCGCGGAAGGCTTCCCCCTGCGCGAGGTTTACGGTATGCGCGGCCTTAATGAAGAGTTTAGGGTCCTTCTTGCCGGGCGCATGAATGCCGATGCCATAGCCGAGATAGGTGAAGACCCAGGGCTCGTTGAAGATCGCCCAGGTGTTGACGCGATCACCCAACGCCTTGGAAACGATGCCGGCGTAGTCGGCGAACTGCTTATACAGATCACGGTTCGGCCAGCCGCCCTGGTCCTCCAGGGCTTGTGGCAGATCCCAGTGAAAGACCGTGCACATAGGACGAATGCCGGCCTCAAGCAGCGCATCCACGTAGCCGCTGTAGAAGTCGAGGCCCTTCTGGTTGACCGGCCCCGTGCCCGTAGGCTGGATGCGCGTCCACGCGATCGAGAAGCGAGCGCTCTTCAGATTAAGCTGCTTCATGATTGCGATGTCTTCTTTGTAGCGATGGTAGGAGTCGCAGGCTACGTCGCCGGTGTCACTCCCTTTCACTTGACCGACAGTATGGGCAAAAGTGTCCCAGATCGATTGCCCCTTGCCGTCTTCCTGCCAGGCGCCTTCGACCTGATAGGACGCCGTCGCGGAACCCCACAGAAAATTAGCCGGAAATCGTGCGCCGCTCACGTCGATCGGCGGCAACGGGTCGCCATTACCAGTCATGAACGAGGAAGGAAGACCAAGGGCGTATCTGGAAAATGCTGCGCTGCCGGCTAAGGCAAGAGAATGGCTGAGAAACTGTCGGCGATCGATCAAGCGAAGAGGGCTCCTTTAACGGAGAACATCGTAGCATCCGCCAAAGAGATTAGTAAAACTGTTTACTTCAGCATGAAACGACACTCGACAAAGCACCATAGCAACCCCGGCGAGGATGATCTCAGCCGTGGCGGGCGGTCCGTTTGGGGTGGGGAGGCATGGTGGATTCGCGGATGATCAGCTCCGGGACAATCGCCACATGCTCGGGATAATCCTTCTGGCCGCGAAGGCGCTCGAGCAGGATCCTCGCCGCAGTGATTCCCATGTTGCGCAGGGGTTGGCGGATGGTAGTGAGGCTGGGGTTGTGGAAGGCAGCGCTCTGAATGTCGTCGAAGCCGACGACTGAGACATCCTCGGGCACCCGCAGGTTGTGGTCGCGGAAGCCGCGGATGGCACCGATGGCGGCAATGTCATTGAAGGAGACGAGGGCTGTGAAGGGGCGTTTCTGGGCGAGGAGGTGCTGTGCCACCGGGTATCCGAGCTCCGGCGAGGAGAGGTTGAGCTGCAGCTGTACCACGAGTTCGGGAGGAACCTCGATGCCGAGCTCGCGGGCGACGGCCATGAAGCTGTTCCAGCGATCGCCGGAGTCGGAGCTGAAGGTCTGGCCGCGCATGAAGGCGATGTGGCGGTGCCCCAGCTGATGGAGGTGACGGAGAGCCAGCTCGGCGGCGCGCCGGTGGTCGAGCAGGATGTTGGTTACGCCTTCGATCTTCTTGTGGCCGGCGACGGCGACCACGGGGATGGGCAGGCTGTGCTGCAGCGCCGTGTCGATGGCGATGAAGCCCTCGACGGAGCGGTCCATCAGGAGGCGAGGATACTCCTCGATCAGGTCGGCTTTCCGGCGATGGCTGGCGGCGAGGTAGAAGTAACCTTCCTCCATCAGCACATCTTCGATACCGTCCATCACCAGGACCGAATAACCGTCGCTCAGCTCAGGCACAAGCACGCCGATGGAGAAGCTCTGCTTGCGGCGGAGGGAGCGGGCGTAGAAGCTGGGGCGGTAGTCGAACTTTTGCGCAGCGGCGAGGACGCGGTCGCGGGTCTCCTGGGGGATCGACCTCACGCCGGGTGCGTTGTTCAGCACCAGGGAGATGGTGGCCGGAGAGAGATCGAGGTAGTCGCCCAACACCCGGAGACTGATGGGGCGGCCATGCAGGAACTCGCTTTTATCCATTACAGGCTTATCGCTGGCCGATTTGCGTCCGGGCATAGCAGCCTTTGTAGCGGTTGGCTACCTACTTAGGCAAATGGATTCCTGGTTTTGTCATACCGGAGGGGGTTACCCCCCTCCCCACTAGGTTTTGTTACCGTTTCATTCTATTGGGTTTAACTGATACGTACATTGTAATCGACTCATAACAAATTAGTTACCGGTATCTACTAGCAAAAAAAAGAGATATAGCCGGTCATTGAAAACAAAGATCTTGCTGACTTGTCATTGATTACAGGCGAGTCAGGGGCAATCCCAAAATGCGAAAGGCCCGGCTTTGATTTCAGCCGAGCCTCTTTCTGTCTCTATTTTCTATTGTAACGGTTTGGGAGAAAAAGTCGGCCAACTATTTCCGTAGTGCTGGCTTCTGTGGTGCTGGGCGCTATCGAACGCGATCCATTCACCGCTGCTCTTTGTGAATCACTTTTCGAAGAGCGCGAAGCGGGATTCAGGTTCTGGTGGTCGCATCCGCTGTTTTCTCGGCGTGCTTGCGAACACGGGCAAGCCAGAGCCCTTCAGTAACCGGCAATTCACCCTTAGAGCGCGCTTCGATGGTAAAGAGCCACTAAGCATGAAGGCGCTCAGAATGCGGGCGAAGGCGAGGTCCAATGGGC